>Ga0180009_10006975_pt1 | contig 11694 bp, 13 predicted proteins | sample OS_PC_MetaG_FD_123537 | JGI IMG/M metagenome (GOLD analysis project Ga0180009, IMG submission 123537) | Groundwater microbial communities from the Aspo Hard Rock Laboratory (HRL) deep subsurface site, Sweden - OS_PC_MetaG | ecosystem: Environmental > Aquatic > Deep subsurface > Groundwater...
AAAACCGTCACGCCGCATACGCTCCGTCACAGTCTCGCGACCGAGATGCTTAGAAACGGCGCTGACATTCGCTCCGTCCAAGCCATCCTCGGCCACTCGTCAATCACGACGACTCAAATCTACACCCACATCACTGACACGCAACTGCGAGATGTGCACAAAGCATTCCATGGACGGAAAAAGAAGAAGAAATAAATTTACTGTTCGAGGCCGCCACAGTCGGCCGAGAACTAAAAAACATGAGGAATTGGAAATGGTATGTTTATATCATTGAGTGCCAAGATGGATATTATTATACTGGAGTCACTTACAATATTGATAAACGTCTTGAGCAACATCAATCGGGCAGAGGATCAAAATTTACTTCCAAGCATGGCTTCAAGTGCTTAAGATACTGCGAAGAATTTGACGATATTTACAAAGCCAGACAAAGAGAACATCAATTGAAAGACTTTAGCCGTAAAAAGAAAGAGGCTTTATGGAAAGTCTATAGTTCTCGGCCTGAAGCCTCGAACAATAAGTATGACTGGAAACTTTAATTTTGAATTTATAATCTGGGGGATTTTGGGAGGGCTGACTGTTTTAGGAGTTTTTATCGCTTTTCTTTTGACGATATTTGGCAAGAAAAAGTAAAGCTTCTTTTTTGGTTTTCAATTTTCCGGCTAACTGCAGTTCTCTAATTTCAGCCAAAACTTTTCCCACTTCCGGGCCGCTTTTGATTTTGAGAGTCTTCATTACCTCATTGCCGTTAATTAATGGCGGGGGCAGAGTACGTTCTTTTTTGGCGGCGTGAACCGCGCTTCTCACTTCCTCAATTTTTTTAACAAAAGCATCATAAATTGAAAAATCCGGTTTGCCAGACGGCGGGACAGTGGCTGAAATATCAGCATATGACAACCGCAGAAGATCATCGCCCGCCCCATCTTCGCGGAAAAAATATTTCTCATATGTCGTCAATCTCATTTCCTCTGGTTTGGCAGTAATTAAAATCATATGCTTTCGTACTAACCAAATAACCGTCTCCTCATCAGCATGAAGACCACTCTCGGGCGGCATTGAGGTCAATCTTAGCCTTTGGATAATTTTTCTGCCAATCTCCGCCCCTTTTTCATCATGTTCATTAAAATGAATACGGTCGTTTTTATCTTTGGGCAAAGTTATGGTCGCCGGTTTGCCAATATCGTGGAATAATGTTGCAAGTTTAAGATTGATATTAGCTTTTTTTAGCTTTTGCAAAGATAGAAACGTGTGCTGATAAACATCACCCTCTGAATGAAAAATCTTGGGTTGCTCGACTTTCTGCATCTCTTTGACCTCGGGCAGTAATAACTTCAAGAGCCCGACTTTATCATAAAGCTCTAAGGTCTTAATTGGATTCTTATCAAAAGCCTTCAAAAATTCTTTAGCAATCACTTCTTCAGCGACGCGGCGCGTCGCAGCTTCCTGCTTCCTGCTCCCAGCTTTCTGCAATGGCTTTCGTATCTCGGCGGCTAACTTCTTCATGGCCTTAGAAGTTTCATGTTCAATTTTAAAACCAAGTTGAATTGAAAATCTTAGCCCTCTTAGAATTCTACTCGGGTCTTCTTGAAAACGATCTTTTGCCTTGCCGACGGTTCTGATTATTTTATTCTTCAAATCCTTCTGCCCGCTAAATAAGTCTATTAGTTCATAAGTTCGCAAATTAATCGCCATGGCATTAATCGTAAAATCTCGGCGGGAGAGATCATCTTTAAGAGATAATCCTTCTGTCTTAACCTCAATATCTTTATATCCTCCGCCGATCCAATGCTCATCTCTGGGCAGAGCAATATCGAAGGATTCTGCTGTTTGCTGTTTGCTGTTTGCTGTTTGCTGTTTCGGCAGAAACACAAACACGCCAAAAGCTCGAGACTCAACATCTTTGACAATTCCTTGGCTCTCCAAAAACTTTTCTAGTTCATCACGTCCAATACCCTCAACCACAAAATCGAGGTCTTCAGCGGGAATGTTTTGGATTTTGGATTTTGGATTTTGGATTTGTTTAGAATTTAGAGTTTTGAATTTTGAATTTAGCAATATATCCCTGACAGCTCCTCCGACTAAAAAAACGGTCACCTTGGAAAATTCTTTATGCAATTTGCCAATAAAGCTAAATCTTTTTTCTTTTAATAAATTTTTAATCTCTTTAATCATCCTCTAATTTATACCAGAAAATTAAATAAAATCAAAGCTAACCCCAACACCACTTTTGCGACGGCCGTTTAAAAAGTGTAGCTGGATTTAATTCCAAATAAAACTTCCTCCACCTAATATACGGAGAATAATTCAGGAAAGAGATAAAAAAATGGAGGCGATTTGGTAAATCTCTTTTCAGGCACGCCTCCGAGCCCGAAAAGTTGGTTGTTGTCCTGTCAGGGCTGAGCGGCGACGCTCGCCTCCTCTGGCTTGTAGCCGCTCATCATCACGAGACCACCCCCCGCCAGTTGGTCTGCTTGGGACCCAGTAATGCCGAGAGTCGCAGGCGTGATGATGTCCCAGAGACCGAGCACCTTGCCAAGAGCGAACAACTGGAAAGCCGCGCCTTGGTCGCCGATGACTCCGCCGACCTCGATGTAGGAAGAACCACCAGCGAGACGGTCAGGCTGGGGATAGCCCTTCAGCACATCGACGAGAGCCCCGCGAAGTTCCTCCGCCTTGGCCTTGTTGACCCCCACGGTGATGAAGTGGCAGTCGACCTTCTTGATACCGTCTCCGGCTTCGGACTCGTGCGGCATCGCGTAGATGTGCACCGTGCCTCCTGGCATCTGGTCAACGTCATCGCCCCGCTTGATGACCTCGACGAGTTCGGGGTCTCCTTCGACTTCCTCGCCCTTCCGAAGCTGGACAGTGGTCGCCTGCAGGATTTGGTATAGCCTTTCGACTTCCATCGAGATGACCTCCTTGAGTGTCTGACAGAATAAAGTCATTATAAATGATTATACCTGCTATGTCAAGTCCCGATTTGAATTTTAGTAATAAAAAGAATAAAGTAAAAACAAGGAGTTGTATGCCAAATTTTTCAATAGGAATTGTCGGACTTCCCAACGCGGGTAAATCAACCCTTTTTAATGCCCTTTTAAAACAAAGAAAAGCAGCGACAGCCATTCATCCCTTTACTACCATCGACCCCAATGTTGGCATTATTAAGGTTCCTGACTTGCGGCTTAAAAAGATCAAAAAAATTCTTAAACTTAAAAAAACTATCCCGGCAATGATTAAATTCGTGGATATCGCCGGATTAGTCAAAGGCGCGCACAAAGGAGAAGGGCTGGGCAATCAATTTTTAGCTCATATTCGTGAAGTCAACGCCATTATTTTAATCTTCCGGCTCTTTGAAAACTCCGATGTCTCCCATGTGGCGGGCGAGATCAAGCCAAAAAACGATCTTGAGACGATCTGGACAGAATTAATCTTAGCGGATATGAAGACCTTGCAGAAAAAGATCGAGGAGATCAGAGGCAGAGCCAACGCGGGCGACAAAGAAGCAGCCGCTGAATTTGAGACCTTGGAAAAAATAAATCTTAATCTCAATAAAGAAGTCTTGACCAATGAGATCCCGCTCAATAAAGAAGAAAAAAAGATAATCAAACCTCTCAACCTCTTGACCATTAAACCTATTCTTTATGTGGCTAATATCTCAGAATCTGACCTGCCCAAGCCCAAAATCTCCGAGCTGCCCGAGATTCCCAAAAAAGTATTAGCGTCTTTAGTCTTTGTCTCAGCTAAACTTGAAGAGGAGTTTTCTGACTTGGAAAAAAATGAGATTAAGGAATACTTAAACTCTTGCGGCATGAAGCGCTCGAGCCTGGATGATTTAATCCGCGGAGCGTATTCACTTTTAAAACTTATCACCTTTTACACTACGACCGAAGATTATGTTCAGGCCTGGCCAATTAAAGATAGCTCAACGGCCTTGCGTGCCGCAGGAAAAATCCATAGTGATTTCGCTAAAAAATTTATCCGAGCCGAAATTCTGCCTTACAAAAAACTGATTGAAGCCGGGGGGCTTGCTGAGGCCTCAAAAAAAGGCAGGATCAAAGCCCAAGGAAAAAAATATCAACTTAAAGATGGAGAGATTATCCATTTTAAGCACAATTAGTCTTGCATAAATAACCTAAATCTGATAAGATTTAAGAGAGAATTATGAATTACATCCTTACTTTAATCTTAGAAAAAAACGAGCAAGAAAAAACTATCAGCGAGATCAAGAAATATCTGGAAGAAAAAAAAGGCAGATTAATCGACCAAAAAACAAAAGGAGACTCGATCTTAGCTCTTGAGGTTGAAATTGATCCGCAAGAAGTAGAAAAGCTGAAACGCAAGATAAGAGGAGAAAAAAAAGTTATCTCCTATCTTTTAGAAAAAAAAGTGGAGATTAAAAAAATTAAAGAAAAAGTTAAGAAGACAAAGAAGCCAATAAAAAAATCAGCCCCAAAAATAAATAAGACCAAAAAAGTCTTGGCCTCAATGCAAGAAGAAGAAAAGAAGATAAAAGATTTAGATTCGACTTTAGACAAAATATTAAATGAGTAATAACTATGTTTAGCTTAAACAGAGCCACCATTATCGGGCACTTAACTCGAGACCCAGAACTGCGCACCACCCCTAACGGCAAGAATGTCTCCAGCTTTTCTGTCGCCACTAACAAAAGATGGACTGATGCCGCCGGCCAAACTCAAGAAACGACTGAATTTCACGATATTGTCACTTGGGAGAAGTTGGCTGAAATCGCTTCAACCATTTTTCACAAAGGCGACCGGGCTTATGTTGAAGGCCGTCTGCAGACCAGAAATTGGGAGGCGCAGGACGGCTCTCGCAGGTCAAAGACCGAGATCGTGGCAGAAAATCTGATTAATCTCTCTCCGCGCAAGGGACCCCAAATCCCAGCAAAAACAGAAACGGGAGAAGAAGACCAGTCGCCTAAAGAAGAGAAGCCCGAAAAAGTCAAAGCCGGAAAAACTGAGACAGAAGAGATTGATATTAATGATATTCCATTTTAAAATAAAACCAAAGCTTTCTATATGAGAAAACGATATTGTTATTTATGTAAAAATAAAATTGAGACGGTTGAACCGACTGACACTGGGACACTTAACCATTATGTTTCTTATTTTGGCGTGATTGAACCGAGATCAAAGACTCGGCTCTGCCAAAAACATCAGAAAAAAATAAGCAGCGCAATAAAAAAAGCCAGAGATTTAGGATTAAAGTTTGGAGAAAGCTAAAAGGGAGGACGCAATGCTAATATCAGCCTTAGAGCTCAAGGACGGCGAGGTCATTTCTCTTGAGAGCGGAGCAGTGATAGGAAAAATTAGAGAACCGATTGTCGATCCTAATAATGGCAAGGTTCTGGCTTTTGACGTTAGAGTTGGCTTTCTGACTAAACGGCTGATTTTAAGCTCTAATGATATTATCGAGTGGCAGCACAGCGCTCTCTTAGTTTACGGAATGAATGTTTTGGTTGAGCCGATCGAGATAAAAAGAGTGTTTGATCTAATCAAAAAAAGAGTTAGGATTATCGGTAAAAAAGCTTTGACGCAAAAAGGAGTTAAACTTGGCCGGGTCGAAGATGTTTATATTGATTCTACGACCGGTATGATCGCTAAATACAATCTGACGCACGGCATTCTTTCCAATTTTATCGAAGAGGGGAGGATCATTCCGGCAAATTTAGTCGTCAAGATTGATAAAAAAGGGATAATTTTCAAGGACTCGGTGGCTGAAGGGGATAAATCTAAAGCAGCAGCGACCAAGACTGCAACCGCCTAAAGAAAAGAAGAATTATTAAGAAAAGATCAGTCAAAAAAATATCGCACCAGGAACCAACTTCAAGGCGACCATTTTCAAATACTATCTTCCCGGAGATAGAACCACTTGGTGGGAACGGAGTCCGTGTTGGCAATCCCAATGTCGAAGCAAAAGAGCCGAACCAACCTTTATTAGAACCATAATAGAATACTCCGCCGCCAATAATTACTACGGCCAAAATAATCCCGATAATAATTAGATTCTTCTTGCTCATCATTTCTCCTTTTTGCATAAATTTATTAAAAGCAGTTATTAACAAAAAAAACTGCTGCAAAAATTATCGTCTCAATTATATTTTACAAGAAAGAGAGAAAGAGAGAGTCAAGAGGACAAATTATGGGGCTCTAAAAACCAATTGTTCTTGCCGTTAAACAACAAATAACATATAATCAAACCAAGATGACACAACAAGAAAAAGACCTACAAATTGCTCACTCAATTAAACAAAAGGTTGAGAAAAAATTAAAAGATAATTTAATCTCAATCACTTTTTATGGCTCAAGGGCAAACGGCACTGGCCGTAAAGATTCAGATCTTGATCTTTTTGTTTTAGTCAAAAACAAACCTAAATTGGGCAGTATTGGAGATGAAACGATCATCCAAATCACGACTCAATATTTAAACCAAGAAAATATGCTTATCACTCCGGTCGTTTATGACCTAAAAACCTATCAAAAATATAAAAATCTTTCCTATCTGAAAGAGGTACGGAAAGGCATAAAATTATGAGCGAAAAAGAATTGGTTAAAGAAATAATAGAAAAATTCAAAGAAAGAATTGAGGCGGCGGAGTTATTACTGAAAGACAAAAAATTTGAGGACTCGGTCTCGCGGTCGTATTATGCTCTTTTTGATGCTGTTCGCGGTTTACTCGAATTAGAAAAAATAACCGCCAAAAGCCACCGAGGAGCAATCACTAAATTCCATCAACATTTTATCAAAACCGGAATTTTTGATATTAAAACCTCTAAAACTATTGCCAGATTAATTAAGTTGAGAGAAGAAGCAGATTATACTTTTCAAACCGAAATATCAAAAGCCGAAGCAGAAACAGCCTTCAAAGATACAAAGAAATTTTTAATGGCAGTAGAAAATTATTTGAATAAAAATTATTTGAATAAATAATAACCCCATAACTTTCAGGCGATCGTTAGGAAGTTATGGAATCCAAAAAATCCCCGCGGGGGGATTTTTTGAAATATGTTTGGGCGGATGTATCTTCTTACATCATTCCACCGCCTGGGGGCATCCCCCCGGGCATCTTTGCTTCTTCTTTTTCCGGCAGATCAGTAATTACTGCCTCGGTCGTCAGAACCATAGCTGCGGCTGAAGCGGCATTTTGGAGAGCCGAACGGACCACCTTGGTCGGATCAACAATCCCGGCAGTCATCATATCAACTATTTTATTTTTAATTGCATCATAACCCTCTTTGCCATTTGATTTTTCGCCAATCTCTTTAATAATTACTCCCGGGTCCTGTTTGCCAGCGTTTAAAACAATCTGGCGGATAGGGGACTCGACCGCCTGGCGGACAATCTTGATGCCAGCCAAAACTTCATCTGAAATCGCGGCCTCGTCCTTGGCAACAATTCCATTATCAAGAACTTTAGCCGCATGAATCAATGAGACGCCTCCGCCCGGCACAATTCCTTCTTCAATCGCTGCTTTGGTCGCATTCAAGGCATCTTCAAGCTTGTCTTTTTTATACTTCATCTCTGCTTCAGTCGCTGCGCCAACCTTGATCACGCCGACTCCGCCGGACAATTTAGCCAAGCGCTCTTCTAATTTTTCTTTGTCAAAATCGCTCTCTGTATTTTCCAATTCTTTACGGATAGCAGAAATCCTCGCCTCAATCTCTCTGCTTCTGCCCTTGCCAGAAACTATGGTCGTTTTATCCTTATCAGATAAGACCTTGCCTGCCTCGCCCAGCATTGAGAGCTTGACATTTTCAAGCTTTAAGCCTAAATCTTCAGAAATAATCTGCCCGCCAACAAGAACGGCGATATCAGCCATCATCTCTTTTTTGCGGTCGCCAAAGCCCGGAGCTTTAATCGCCAGAGCATTAAACGAACCTTTAAGCTTGTTAACAATTAAAGTCGCCAAGGCCTCGCCCTCAACATCTTCCGCTAAAATAACTAAATCTTTTCTGCCAGACCCAACCATCTTTTCCATCAGAGGAACAATCTCACTTATCGTTGAGATCTTTTTGTCAGTGATAAGAATATAAGGATCCTTAAATTCAGCGGCTAAGGACTCTGGATCAGTCATCATATAAGGAGAGATAAAACCCTCGTCAAACTGCATGCCCTTGACCACTTCTTTTTCCAGGCCTAAGGTCTGCGACTCTTCAACCGTGATCGGTGCCTCGTGCCCAACCTCTTCAATAATCTCCGCAATCATCTTGCCCATCTCTTTTGACTCGGCTGAGATGGAAGCGACCGCCACAATCTTGTCTTTATTGTTTTTGATTTGGATTGAATTCTTCTTAAACTCTTCAATCAAAGCTTTGCTGGCCGTCTCAATGCCCCGGCGGATACCCATTGGATTAATGCCGGTGGCAATGTACTTTAAGCCCTCATTAATCATCTCACTCGCGAGTATCACGGCCGTAGTCGTGCCGTCGCCAACTTGGGAGTTCGTCTTCTCTGCCACTTCTTTAATCAATTCCGCTCCCATATTCTCAATCTTACCCTTAAGTTCAATCTCTTTGGCGATCGTCACTCCATCATTGGTAACAGCCGGAGCTCCAAATCCTTTATCCAAAACCACATTTCTGCCCTTAGGGCCGAGTGTCACCCTCACCGCATTTGAAACTTTATTAACCCCTCTTTTCAACCCTTCTCTCGCTCTTTGTGAAAACTTGATATCTTTTGCCATAAGACCTCCATTAATTAATTATTGCTAAAATATCATCAAAATCTGCCACTAAATATTCCTTGTCCTGAATCTCAATTTCAGTCGGACCGAACTCTTTGTAAATTACTCGATCGCCTTTTTTAAGGCCTAACTTTTTAATCTTCTTCCCTTTGCCTAAAGCAAAAATAATGCCTTCCTGCGAGCGCTTCTCTTCCGCTGTATCCGGCAGAACAATCGAAGATTCTTTCTCTTCTTTTTTGGGCTTAGTAATTACTACTCTGTCGCCTAAAGGTTGTAATTTCATAAAGCATCTCCCAATTTTTAATTTTATTTTTGAAAATTGATAATTGAAAATTGTAAATTGCCGCCGCAGGCGGCTTCAAGGGTGATAGCGAGGAAGGGGGAACCTCCACTATCACCCCCAAAACCACTCGCCCTGTCAAATAATCCCGCCGCAGGCGGGATTGCCTACAGGCATTTGACGGGGCAAGCAGAACCCATCTTAGCAAGAGTTTATTTCAATGTCAAGGGACGATACAAATTTGCTCTGCAAATTTTACGTCCTGCAGACCACGTTAATTGCCGCTGGCAATTTTACGTGGTCAAGATTATTATGATATAATTTTACTAACTATGACAAACAACAAAGAGAACAAAAAAAGCCTGCTTGAAGAGACGATCTCTCAAGCTTCGCACGAGCAAGAAGAAGAAGAGACCCTAAAAAAAGCCAAGAATATGGGGATGTCATACGTCAATATTATTGATTTTCCTATTAAAGCAGAGACTCTCTCTGTCTTTGCCAAAGAAAGAGCTTCAACCTTAAAGGCGGTTCCTTATCTGCAAGTAAAAGATAGTGTGCGCGTGGCGACTAATAATCCAGAAGATGAAGAGCTCTTGTCCTATCTTGAAGAATTAAAAAAGAATAACAACCTTAATTTTATTCCAGTCTTAGCTTCCCGCTCGAGCCTCAGATACGGGCTCTCCCTTTACGAGGGGCTGATTCGGCCCGAAACAAAAAAAGTCGGCGAAGTTAAAATCTCCAAGAAAAAATTCCAGGAAGAGATTAAAGACTTGGCTCATCTCAAAGAAAAACTTGATACCTCTTCGACCACTGCCATCCTTGATGTGCTTCTGGCTGGCGCGGTCGTCTCCAGGGCATCAGATATCCATCTTGTGCCCGGGAAGATTGAGGCGATTATTCGCTTCCGCATTGACGGAGTACTGCATGACATCTCCAGAATCAGTAAAGATAAGTACCAAAATTTAGATTCCAGAATTAAGTTTTTAGCCAAGATGAAGATGGGTGAAGAATTCCTGCCCCAAGACGGCAGATTTAGAAGTCAGGTTTATGAAAAAGATATTGATCTGCGCATCTCATCTCTTCCCACGCTTAATGGCGACAGTCTTGTCATGCGGCTTTTAGAAGAAAAAGAAAAAACGATTCAGATTTCAGAGCTCGGCTTTAATCCCGGAGCCATAGAGGCGATCGAACGAGCCATTAAAAAACCAGCCGGCTTGATCTTAAACACCGGGCCGACCGGCTCGGGCAAGACGACCACTCTTTACGCTATGCTTAATAAACTCAACCGGCGCGAGGTCAAGATTATCACCTTAGAAGATCCGGTCGAATATCAAATCGAAGGCATTGACCAGACCCAGATCGATCCGCGCCACAATCTTGATTTTGCCAAGGGCTTAAGAGCGGCCCTGCGCCAAGATCCGGATATTATTATGGTCGGCGAGATTAGGGATTTTGAGACCGCTTCTATCTCTTTACATGCGGCCCTGACCGGCCACTTGGTTCTCACGACCTTACATACTAATAACGCGCCCGCGGGCTTGGTCCGGCTTCTTGATATGAGAATCAGGCCGTTTCTCTTGGTCGGTTCAATTAATTTAGCCATTGCTCAACGGCTGGTACGGCTCATCTGTCCGGAGTGCAAAAAAAAGTATGCACCGAGCCGCGCAGAAAAAACAATCCTTAATAATTATCTCAAGAAGAATCAAATTAAAAGAATACCCGTGATCTGTGAAGGCGCTGGCTGTAAAAAATGCAATCAGACCGGCTATTTCGGCCGCACCGCGATTGTTGAGTATTTAGAGCCGAAAGAAAAAATCGAAGAGCTAATAATGCAAAACGCCACCCAAACCCAAGTGGAGAGAACCGCCATCAAACTTGGCATGAAGACGATGAGAGAAGACGGACTGGATAAAGTCCTCGCTGGCCAGACCTCAATTTCGGAGATATTAAGAGTGACAGCAGAGTACTAAAACCCTCCTGCGCCGATTTGTCGCAGGGCAAAATCTACTAATAAAAAAGAGGTTAGAACAATAATCAAGCCGATAATTGAATTGACGATCGTACCCTTGGCCGCCTCTGCCGCATCCGGATTGCCAGAAGAAGTAATATATTGATAACCGCCGATAATCAAATAAATAAAAGCAATAAGCCCTGCCAGACCAAAAGCAATATGAAAAACTTGGGTGACAACATACTGCAAATCGTGGTCTCCCAATGGATTGTCGATCTTCTTCTCGCCTTCGGGCACAATGCCCTCGGCAAAAACAATACTTGAAAGAATAAATTTTTCCAGCATATTAAATATTATTGAGGAACGGGCAACTCGTTGTTCTCACTGCTATTTGATTCTGAAGATGCCGAGTTCTCCTCTTGCTCTTCCACCCCCAGTTGATAAAGCGGCTTGATCTTAAGACTTATCAGAATATAATTTACTAAAAGAGACGAGATAAAGATAATAATCAAGCCGATTATGGCATTAACAATCGTCCCTTTAGCACTCTCAATCGCTTCTGGATTGCCCGAAGAGGTGACATACTTAAAGCCGCCGATGATTAGATAAATAACGGCCACAATCCCGGCGGCCATAAAAGCAACCTGAATCAAGGCCTTGACCACCCCCTGCACTGAATCAAACCCGATCGGGTTATCAATGGAAAACAAGGGAGCCGTCTTGGCCAAAGCCACCCCAAAGATTATCATTGCCATAATAG
>Ga0180009_10006976_pt1 | contig 11693 bp, 17 predicted proteins | sample OS_PC_MetaG_FD_123537 | JGI IMG/M metagenome (GOLD analysis project Ga0180009, IMG submission 123537) | Groundwater microbial communities from the Aspo Hard Rock Laboratory (HRL) deep subsurface site, Sweden - OS_PC_MetaG | ecosystem: Environmental > Aquatic > Deep subsurface > Groundwater...
AGCCATCTCAAAAATGTTCTCGAGATTATTTTCTGCATCTGCTATTGATATCAGATTCACTTCTTCACCTTATAGCTTTCATATTCTCTATCTTTCTCTGAATTAAAGCCTTCGTTCCTATATCCCTGCGGTGGTATATGTGCTTCCCTTTTATGTTTGCGATGGCAGATTCTGCGATTCTCTCAGCTTCCTCGATAGAGTCAGCGATTCCAACGACTCCCAATGAGCGGGATGAGGTCGTGTATATTTTTCCGTTCTCTTCGTTCACAGTTGCGTAGTATAAAATTGCGCCACCGCGCTTTATCGCCGCTTCATCAACGCTTATAATTTCTCCAGCCCTGGAGCTGATCCCATAACCTTCTGGCACGACGTACTTGCATACTGTAGCTTTCTTCTCGAAGAGCACATCCCTCTCCTTTAGAGTGCCGTCGATTATCTTCAGGCATATTTTCACGAAATCAGAGCTTAGAATGGGCAGTACATTCATAGCTTCAGGGTCTCCAAACCTGCAGTTGAACTCGAGAAGCTTTAGCTTCCTGCCCAGCATGAACTGCCCGTATAATATTCCTTTGTACTCCTCCCCAGTTTCCTTGCGCAGCGCATCAACAGTTTTTTTCATCACCTCGACCGCATACTTGCAGTCGCTCTCTGTCGCAAACGGCAGCAAACCGTTCGAATCAGAGTAAGAGCCCATGCCGCCCGTGTTGTGACCTGCATCGCCCTCGAATGCTCTCTTGTGGTCCTGCACCATGGGCATGGCTATGACGTGCCTTCCGTCTACAAAAGCTTGAAGGGTGAATTCTTCTCCCGTAGCTTTTTCCTCGATTACGACTCTCCCTCCGCCAATTTTTTTTTCTATAACTTCCTGCACATATTTCTTGGCTTCTTCCTCGTCTTTCAGATGGTCTCCTATAACTTTGACTCCCTTTCCTCCGGTAAGCCCGACAGGCTTAACTGCCACTGGCTTTCCAAGAGCATTTATGAACTTGGATGCCTCTTCTGCATCATCAAAAACAGCATACTCTAGCGACCCTGGAATTCTGTACTTTCGCATCAAGTTGCGCATGAATTCTTTGCTTGCCTCGATTCTTGCAAGTTTTTTTGCAGGTCCGACGCAGGGTATCTCCACTTCGTCCAGCGTATCAACGATACCACCTGCAAGCTGCGCTTCTGGACCAATTACTGCGAAATCCACGCCGCTCTCTTTTGCGAATTCTGCTATTTTCTTTGTTTCTGTTTCATTTTCTAACAATATTTTTTCAGACAGCCTCGCAATTCCGGGATTTCTGTTTTTCATCGCTGCGAAGAGCTTTACGCCGCTTCTCTTAATCGCCTCAGCTATCGCATGCTCTCTTGCCCCTCCGCCGACGAGCAATACCTTCATTTTACTCCCTGCCAGGATAGAAAAGGTTTATCTCGATTACTATTATAGCCACGCCGATTCCGAGTATTATCAGGTGCAGTAAAATTAAGTATCCCACGAGTGCATACGCAAATGCTTTTACGCTGGACGCAAGACCTGCTATCTGCTCTATGTTTTCAGCAGAGCTCTTCAGGGTCGAAGAGGTGCTTGAAATTAAGCTGCCCAGGTGCCCCTTAAGCTCATCGAAATTTTCTCTTGTTTGATTTAGATTCTTTCCCGCATTTTGCAGTTCCTGCGATGATTCCCTGAGCTGGGAGGATGTGCTGCCGAGAGCGAGAGCAGTGCTCTCTAAATTCCTTGCAGTCAAATCGAGCTTTGCTCCAGATTCTTCCAGCTTCGTAGCCGAGACAGTTATTTTGTCGGCTGCGCTGTCGAACGTTGATTTTGAAGGCAATGTGGAGCCGTTATATTCGTATTCTGCTGCCCATGATTTAAGACCTGTTGTGCCTGTACTCAAATAAACTCCTGCATCTTTATTCGACCGGGACGCAAGCCTGATATTAATCCCTGCGTCTGCAAGATCTTTAGAAGCAGAGCTTATCGTATCAGAAGCAGAGCTTAACTTCCTCCCGGCACTTGCGACAGCAAATGAAGCGTTGTTCAGATTCAGGCTCAGCTCAGATATGGAGGCATCTGCGTCAGCTTTCGTTTTGTCGAGCTCTTCGCTCATTTCAGATATCGATGTTCTCACAAAACCAGTGGCATTCGAGTCAAAGGCATAGCTGTGCACTAACTTTAAAGCATATATTCCGCCAACTGTCCCGGAGAGCCCTATCAGCACTAAAGTAATACCCAGACCCCTCAGCAAAACAGAAGGCATGTCCATTTTCTCACCTCACTTCCGTAAGGAAGATGGCGTACGTGCCAGCTTCCTGTCGGAATTCGCCAACAGCTCTTTAGCAGTAAGCAGGGGCACGAGCGTTATATCATGCTTTTTCAGCAGTTCGCATGCGCCCTCTAGCCTATCCACAACTACTATAACCTTGCTGCATATCAATTTTTTCTCTCTGAGCGCATCAACAGCACCGAGCGCAGAGCTGCCGGAAGTGGTAACGTCTTCTACGACAACTATCTTCTCGCCAGCCTTTAATTCCCCCTCTATCAGCCTTTCGGTACCATATTCTTTTTTTTCTTTTCTGATTATCAAAAAAGGAATTCCGAGCTCCAGGCTAACTCCTGCTGCGAGAGGTATTCCTCCCACCGCAACTCCTGCAACTCTATCAATTTTTTCATTCTTAATCAGCTTCGCAATCTCTTTTACGATTTCCCTCAAAATTTTTGGATTTGTGTACGCTTTTTTTATGTCTATATAGTAGCTACTCTTTTTGCCGGACGTCAGTGTAAAATCGCCTTTTTTTACAGCACATTTCATCATCTCAGCAAGCATCTCATCACCACTTCACAAGCTACCACGGAACATCTTTGAGTTTTAGCAGGTATCCTGTTTTGTTTACTGCGAGGTGTCCAATTGGAGTTAGAATGAATAAGATTATTACAGTCTGGAGAGGTATTTCAACAGCAAAGCTTGCAAAGAACAGCGCTACGACCACGAAGTTCAGCTGGTCGAGAACAGGCGCATGCGCACCTCTCGGCATGCCTAACCTGCGCTTTATAAAGCTTCCGACAGCATCGCCAACTATTGCCCCTGTTGAGAGTAGAATGCTTAGAAAAATTCTGCTGCCACCACTTGCAAATTCTTGCGCTATACCAACGAGAGTTCCGCAGAAGATACCCGCAGCCGAGCCCCTTATCGTTACTCCGTCGCCAAGAATTCGTCTTCCGTCAATGAAGTTTTTGCCTAAATCCAAAGGTCTGCCGTGCCCGAGCATGCACGCACATATATTGGCAGCATAGGCAGGAAGAAAGAAGTATATTGCGGAAAGGATAGACTCAATCATTGTTTCAACTTCAAAACGTAGATATATAAATTTTAGCATATATGTAATAGGTGAGCCAAATGGGAGTTCAACTTGCGGATTTGATATCCCCGAAGCCCATAGAGTTCGAGGCTATGATGGGGAAGAAAATTGCAATAGATGCGATGAATTCTCTTTATCAGTTTCTATCCATTATAAGGCAGCCGACTGGAGAGCTTCTGAGCGACAGCGCAGGCAGGGTAACTTCCCATCTCTCGGGCTTGTTTTACAGAAATGTATATTTCCTGGAGTACGGCATTCTGCCAATCTACGTTTTCGACGGCAAGCCGCCCTTGCTTAAGGGCGAGGTGGTTGAAAAGCGCAGCGAGATCAGAGAAACTGCAAGAGAAAGATGGAAAACTGCGCTTGCTGAGCAGCGATACGAAGAGGCTAAATTATATGCCCAGCAGTCTTCCAGAATCGATGAGGAGATGCTCTTGGATTCAGAGCTCCTTCTGGAGTATATTGGCATTCCGTGCGTTCAGGCACCGAGCGAGGGCGAAGCCCAAGCAGCGTTCATAGTTCTGCAAGGCGATGCGTGGGCGGTGGGCAGTCAGGATTACGATTCCCTCCTCTTCGGCTCTCCAAGGCTTGTGCGCAATCTAACGATTTCTGGCAGGAGAAAGCTGCCGAGAAGAAGTGCCTACACCGATATAAAGCCTGAGATATTCTACCTAGAAGATGCCCTGCAGAATTTGGGCATTAATAGGGAGCAGCTGATTGAGATAGGAATCCTGATAGGAACAGACTACAATCCCAGAGGAGCAGAAGGAATAGGACCGAAGAAGGCGTACAGCCTGGTAAAAGAGTTCGGCAGCGCTAAGAGTGCGCTGCAGCAGAAGAATATTTCCGTGCACTTCGACGTAGATGAGATAAAAAATATTTTTTTGAGCCACGAAACGACAAAGGAGTATAAACTCGAATGGAAGGCTCTGAACGAGGAAAAACTCATCGAGTTTTTGTGCGAGGAGCACGACTTCTCCCAAGAGCGGGTGAAAAATGCTTTAGAAAAGCTGAGAAAATCAGAAGAAGTAAAGCGGCAGCGTAGCTTAGACGCATGGTTGAAAACCTAGGGTTATCTCCCGCCAGTTTTCTCTCTCAAACTCCTGAAATCCTTGAAGGGCAGTTCTTTCCCTGAAGCCATGCCTAGCTTTTTCCAGTGTACCTTGCGGCATATATCAGAAAGAAGCTCCGATAGTTTCTTCTTCTTTTCTTCTTTCTTCATTTCTTTTCTTCCTTCATAGAAAGCGCTGAACGTTTTTAAGTAGTTTCTCATCTCCCCGTCCTGAGGATACTTTTCACAATTTTTTCCAAGCCGCTCAGCACTAAGCCGAGCGCAGACTCGTATTCTGCAATTTTGTCATCGATAAATGAGGAGTAGGCAGATTTCAATTCTTCCGAAATTTCCTCGATGGTGTAGGCACTCGCAATCATAGTTATAATTATATACCAATTACTTTATAAGATTTATTGATGAAGTGCAGAATTTGCAACGCAGAACTGCAGGACAGGTGGAGCTTCTGCCCTTACTGCGGCTCTAACAAGATTGGGCTCAGAGGAGGTTTCGAAGAGGTTTTGGATACTTTGGAGGAGAGCCTCAGAAACATTTTTGGAGGAAATTTGCCAACAGATTTTCCATTTGGAAAGGGCTTCATGATCGAGATATCTCAGGAGAAAGGCAGACCGAAAGTTTCTGTCAAGGACCTTGAAGGAGATTTTTTAAAGAAGGAAGAAAAATACGAGCGTCCGATTCCAAAAAATTCTGAAGTCGTTGAGCCGAAAGTCTCTGCAAAGGAAGGAGGCAGGACAGTAGAAGTATTGCTCCCGAACGTTAAATCCGAGGACGACATCTCCATCAAAAAATTTGAGAACTCCATAGAAATTCGTGCCTTCTCTGACAAGAAAGTTTATTTCGCAATAATTCCGATAAGATTCCCCTACCTCGCCAACAAAAAATTTGAGAACAGCGTGCTGACGCTAAATTTTTCGTAGCGGTAGAAGTACATTACCAATGGGAGAGAGCTTAATACGAAACCCAGATAATAAAGGTTATGTATTTTAATAACAAAGCTTGAACCATGAAACTCCTCCTCATCGCACCCAGCACCAGAGCAATGGCAGAATCAGCGAAGAACGCATGCTACAACTTTATTTCTTTAGACTTTTTTGGCGATGCCGACCAGAAAGAAATATGTGAAAATTATTCCCTGCGCGAGTTTAAGGAAGATTACACTATAGAGAATCTGTTCAAACATGCACAGGATTTGGAATTTACGCACATCGTGTACGGCTCTGGCTTTGAGAATCACCCTAAGCTCGTTTCAGAGTTTGAGAAGCGCTGTATTGTTCTCGGCAATGATTCCGATACTCTGCGAAAAGTGAGGGACTGGAAATATCTTTTCAGGGAGCTTAGAAGGAGAAATATTCCCTTTCCAAGAACTGAAATTACCCCTCCAGATGAAGCAGAAGAAATTATTAAATCTGAAAGAAACTGGCTGATAAAACCTATCAAGAGCGGAGGGGGGCATTCCATATACGATAGGCAGAATATTCTTGAAATGGAAGAGCCGGGGAGTGAAGTACTGCTGCAAGAGTATATCGAGGGCAAACCTGTTTCTTCTACAGTCATATGCGCAGAAGAAGGCTGCTTCTGCATAGGGTCTACTGAACAGCTGGTCGGTACTTTTTTTAATAAATATAGATACGCTGGCAATATCGCTCCTCTGGATGAGGGAGAAGAGGTTATTGAAAAAATAGAAGAAACTTCCTGCAAAATTTCTCATGCCTTCAAGCTAAAAGGCAGCAATGGTATAGACTTCATTCTCAAAAATGGCGAGCCGTACGTTTTGGAAGTAAATCCGAAGATAACGGGTTCAATGGAGGTGCTGGAAAGGGCTTATGGGACCAATATTCTTGATTTGCATATAAAAGCCTGTTTGAAAGAAAATTTCGATTTAAAAGTAGAAAAATCAGGAAAATTCTGGAGCAAGAAAATTTTGTTTGCAGATAGAGATATAATATATAAAGAAAGGCCAGATTTTATTAAGGACGTGCCTCACTATGGTGAGCGCATAGATAGAGAAAGTCCAATCTGCACAGTTTTTGGAGAAGGAAAAACAAGAGAGGAATGCTGCACCGATTTATCAAATAAGGAAAGGTTGGTCTATGAAAGTCTATGGAAGGATAATATCCAGAGGCATTGCTGAAGGAGAGGTAATTCTAACCAAGGAAGCGATTACATTTTTGGGAGGCATTGACCCGAGAACAGGCATCATTACTGAGAAAGGTCATGAGCTCGAGGGAAAAAGCATTGCAGGAAAAATTCTGGTTTTCGCGGGAGGAAAAGGCTCTACTGTGGGCAGCTATGTTATTTACCAGATGAAGAAAAATAGAGTTGCTCCAAAAGGGATGATTGCTGTGCATGCTGAGCAAGTTGTTGCGGCGGGCGCAATAATCTCCGACTTGCCTATGCTGGATTCACTTGAGAAAAACCCATCCGAATTTCTTAAAAATGGAATGCACGTAGCAATTAATGCTGACAAAGGTTACGTTGAATTATGATGGAAGATTTAACTTGGAGCAGATTCCGAGAGGAAGCTGGTGAGGAATGCCATCTTCCTGACGGAAGAGAGAAGGTTGAGAAGGGCTTTTCGATTTATCGAACTGCTGAGGACAAAGGCGCAGTAGTTTATACCGTGATGCCTCGCTATTCGCATGAAGAATCTTTTTCATTGATTTTAGAAGAGTTCAAAGCTACTGAATATCTCCCTAAGTACAGAAGGATAAAAGGAGAGCTGCAAGTTGCAATCGTGCGTAAGAAGGAGAGGAGGAGGGAGATTAGACCACTGCTGCACTTCCTGCTTTTAATTGCAACAGCTATAACAATGACCTGGGCGGGCTATGTGTGGTGGGCGGAGGGCAGCCTCAGCCAGAGCATTATTTTTGCTGTTTCTTTGATGTGTATTTTGGGCATTCATGAGCTTGGACATGCGCTAATGGCAAGGAGGAGAGGCATAGATGCCACGCTGCCTCTTTTCCTTCCAGTTCCTCCCCTCGTTTTTCCATTCGGCACCTTGGGGGCTGTAATTTTCATGAATTCTCCAGTTCCGAACAGAAAATCCCTGCTGGACGTTGGAGTAGCAGGTCCGATAGCAGGATTTCTTTTCTGCCTGCCAATTTTGGCAGTCGGACTGGCATACTCGCAGGTCATGCCTCCTTCTGCTGTGCCAAAGGAAGGGGAACTTTTACTCGGACCATCGCTTCTTTTTTTGTTTTTGGCAAAGATTATTCTGGGAGATTTTACGTTAATCGAGCTGCATCCACTCGCAATAGCAGGCTGGGCAGGTTTGTTCGTTACTTCTCTGAACTTGCTTCCGATGGGGCAGCTCGACGGAGGGCACGTTGTAAGGAGTTTGCTGCCCGTACACTACAGGAAAGCTTACTATGGCATTGCCCTGCTTTTAATCGCAGTAGGTCTGCGCTTCTGGCCCGGCTGGATTTTCTGGGTGCTGATCGTGAGTTTGTTGACCAAGATGGAGCATCCGGGTCCTCTCGACGATGTTTCAGAGCTGGATTTTAATAGAAAAATCCTTGCCTCTATAGTATTTCTAATACTCGTATTATCTTTTATGCCCGTGCCAATAGGATTTAAATAGTTAATAAAACAATATAATTCTCGGTGAAGGTGGATGAAAGGCGGCATTGGGTTCATAAAAAGGTCAGAAATTGCACCGGAAGGTAAAGATTCCGACGTTTGCGCAGAGTGCAGGGCATCTGGGCTAAGCATATGCGAGGTAGACGAAATCTGCCAGATAAGACTTGCAAATGCGCTGGGGAAACCGCATACCGAAATAGCCACTTCGATAGACCACGCCAGAAAAAAAGGACTGATAGATGTCAGGTACGTTAAGCTCAAAGGCAGACCCAAGAGGTTCATAAGAATAACAGAACAGGGCAAGATGTTCTTCGGCAGCAGATCAGCGGAATTTATATAAATAAAATCTGGTTTTCTTGTAGTTTACAATTTTGCCTCTGGTTTTAACAAAGTCTGAAGAAAGCGAGCGAACGATTAAATCAGCTCCAACTTTGCGGGCAATGTTCTCCAGATGAGGATGTAGCTCCGGGGGAGGTCTTATTGAGTATATCAGCTCCGCATCTTTATATATGCTGATGTCCGGCTCTGCAACATCGTCTTTGATTATTCCTTCACTCTCAACTACGTCAGTGGCGATTATCTGCGCATTTAGCTTCTTTCTCAGCTCTCGCAGCACAGAAAATTCCCTTCCCACGCCTACCTCGACTATTTTTTTCGCATTCGAATAATTCTTGGCGATGTACTCAGCAAAGTCTTTATAATCCTGCAGCATTCAATCACCTTTTATGATAGAGATGGTTCCATTCGGGGAAGTGGATGCAAAGCTATTACAGGATATATGCAAGGAAGTTGAAATTGTTTTTGGTGAATGCGCTGTTTCGGGCAAGAAGCTGCAAGTGCCAAAAGAGCATTTTGACGAGAAAAGAAAGCAGTACGAATCCAGGCACTTCCTCGAAGTATTGGTAGAGCATGCGCAAAATTCTCATGCAGAAAAATTTTTAGGAATCACAGACGAAGATTTGTTTACTCCTGGACTGAACTTCATATTCGGTCAAGCATATATGAGTGGAAGAATTTGCATCATCTCTACGCACAGATTGAATCCAGGGTTTTACGGAGCGGAAGAAAATGAAGCCCTGCTGCTCGAGAGATGCGTGAAAGAAGCCCTTCACGAGCTCGGGCACTGCTTTGGTCTGGAGCACTGCAGCGACAGGAGATGCGTCATGGTATTTTCAAACAGCATCGCAGATGTGGATAAAAAAACAAAGAAATTTTGCGAAAAGTGCAGAATATGATAATACTCAGGAAGTTCAGACCAAGCGACTTGAGCAGGGTTCACGAGATAGAATGCAAGTCTTTCAAAGACCCGTATCACGCTTTATTCTTACTGAATCTTTACGAGACTTATCCGGACACTTTTTTTGTTGCCGAAGAAAATGGCGCAGTCGTGGGTTATGTCATATCCAGGATGGTTAACGCCAGCGGGCACGTATTAGCAATAGCGGTTGACCCAAGGCACAGAAACAGAGGAGTTGGAAGAGCTCTAATGAATGCCGTAACTGAGAGGCTGAGAGAATTTGGCATGAAAGATATTTATCTTGAGGTAAGGATTTCAAATACTGCAGCGATAGACTTCTACAAAAAGCTCGGCTTCGAAGAGAGGGGAATCGTGCGCTCATACTACTCGGATGGCGAGGATGCGGTAATATTGAAAAAAATATTTAACGCCGGCGCATGACTTCGCTCTTGCACCTCTTGGCTAATTCACCCAGCCTGTTTGCAACGCTCCTTGGAATTATCTCGTTATTTTCTGCGAGCACGTTGGATATTCCATGGGCGAGAACGAACATCGCATACTTATGCTCGCTTTTGGTTCGATGGATGTGGTGCGGACTAATACCGAGGTTGGCGTACTCTTCGAAGAACGATTTCGAGACGCCGTTGTCTATCATGAACTTCATCAAGTATATGAAAAGCTGGTGCAGGTATATCAGCTCGTCCTTGTACATTCGCTAACCCTCTTTAGCCTAAATCGCTTGCAGTGAGCAGCTTGAGCTCGGTAGGTTTTTTCATTATGTTTCCTACCTTTGCGCCCACCAGGCATTCGACTTCTTTTTCGCTGGCGATTTCTACCAGCCTCTGCGTGACCACGCCGTCGAATATCACTGCGGAAACCTTCTCCTTTGAATTCTGCAGCGCAACTGCCAAATCTCTGACCGCAACTTCCTTGATGACATTCGCATCCTGATCCAGCAAGTAAGCCTTCAGTGTTCCAGACAAATCATTGAAGAATTTTTTGAACTTTTCTGCCTTTCCGTCCTTATTTCTAATTTGGGGGGCCTCGACCTGCGGCTTAAACTCTTTTGTCTCTGGCTTGCTCGGTACGCCGCCGTGAACCTGCTCCGCAGGTATCTTGTTTCTCAGGGCTTTAAATATCTCCTTCTTGGTAAGCTCCTCTACTTCTTTACCTTCGGGCGCTCTGGCAATAAAGTCTACCTCTGCAACTTGAAGCAGCTCTCTGACTATCAGCTCTCCGCCTCTGTCTCCGTCTGTGAATACAGTTACGGTCTTCTTCTTGCTCATATCCATTATCGTCTGGGGTATGCTCGTCCCCTCGACTGCTATCGCATTTTTTATTCCGTTCTTCAGCAGATTGAGAACGTCAGCTCTGCCCTCGACCACGATTATTGCATCTGACTCGTCGATGTTTGGACCTGCTGGAAGATTTTCCCTGCCGTAGTTAACAACTTCCCCAATCCTAACTGACTGCGCCACTTCCTCCGTAATTTCCAGGGTGTCAGGAGTTATCTCCTCGATCATTGTGCCCAAGATGTTCTTTGCCCTGTCTATAACTTTTCTCCTCTTGGAAACTCTAATATCTTCGATGCCCTCGACCACTATCGTCGCCTCGCAGGGTCCTACCCTATCTATTGTTTCAAGTGCAGCTGCTAGAATTGCGGTCTCCACCTTGTCCAAGCTGGACGGTGCATTAATCATGCCTCTCGACTTTCCTCCCTTTGACTCGATGTTAACCTCTATCCTTCCAATTCTCCCAGTCTTCTGCAGTTCTCTCAAATCCAGGTCATTTCCCAACAAACCTTCGGTTTGTCCAAATATAGCTCCGACAACGTCGGACTTGTCAATCACGCCGTTGGTCTCAATTCTTGCATGTACTACATATTTAGTAGTACCCAAATCAATTTTACTCATTTGAGTTGCCTCCTCTAATTCAATTTGCTGCAATTAATCTTCACCTTCCCAATCTGGATTTCAATTAGATGTGAGAATGATATTGCAATCTGCAATTTTATCCAAACAACTATTTAATCTTAACGTATCCCATCAGCCAAATCTAGCAGCACGGTCTTTGGGTTCTTTGCTTTCACCACGCCAGATGCCAGTAAAACGCCTTCTGCGCCCAGCCCGATTGCGGCTCGGACATCCTCACCAGTCGTTATGCCCGCCCCGCACAGAACAGCGATTTTTTTGTCGATGCGCTTCACGGCTTCTACAGAGTTAGATACTATCTCCGGGTCTGCCTTTGAAACCGCTATTCCGCTGCCTATAAGTGCAGGAGGCTCTACTGCTATTGAATATGGGCGCAGCTTTGCCAAGGCTGCGCTGGCGTCTGTATCTTTTGCACAGACAATTGTAATTAAATTAAGCCGCTTAGCCTGCTGTATAGCTGCATCTATATCGGCTATCTTCATCGGATGCTCGGAGTGATTCAGCAGGGTTCCGACTGCACCTGCTGCTTTTA
>Ga0180009_10006977_pt1 | contig 11691 bp, 7 predicted proteins | sample OS_PC_MetaG_FD_123537 | JGI IMG/M metagenome (GOLD analysis project Ga0180009, IMG submission 123537) | Groundwater microbial communities from the Aspo Hard Rock Laboratory (HRL) deep subsurface site, Sweden - OS_PC_MetaG | ecosystem: Environmental > Aquatic > Deep subsurface > Groundwater...
ATTCTGGTAACCGCCACGCCATACAACAATGCGCCCAAAGATATTCTCAGCCTGCTAAAACTGTTTCAGAAAGCCAAAAAAAGCACCATTCCCAATCTGCCCGATTTGGAAGGTTTTTTCAGCCGACTGGATCGAAAACTAAAAAAACTGGATCGGCAGAAAGACTATGCCAAATACATCAGCACCGTAAAAGCAAACTCCCGGGAAATACGGGAAAAAGTCCTGAAATACCTAATGGTGCGCCGCACCCGAACAGAGGTGGAAAAATATTTTCCTGACGATATTACCAAACAGGGGCTAAAATTCCCCAATGTAGAAAAACCGATCCCGCTTTTTTATGAACTAAACGAAAAGGAAGATGAGATATTCAATAAAACCATCGAACTCATCGCCCAAAAGTTCAAATATGCCCGTTATATGCCCATGCTTTATTATCAAGGCAAGGTGGATCAGCTTGAGCGACAATCCCAGCGGAACATGGGCCGGTTTATGAAAATCCTGCTGGTCAAACGCCTGGAAAGCAGTTTCTTTGCCTTCAGAAACTCGGTAGACCGATTCCTGCACTCTTATGAGATGTTTATCAAAGAATTTGACAACGGCAATGTCTATGTCAGTGCAAAACACACCAACAAAATATTTGAACTGCTGGAGAACGATGACGATGAAGCCGTGCAGCGACTGATCGATGAAGGCAAAGCGGGACGCTATGCCAGCAGTGAATTTATGGAAGGATTCCTGTATGATCTGCAGCACGACCATGACGTCCTGCTGGAGATCAAAAAACTCTGGACGCACATTGACCGCGACCCCAAGCTTTTAAAATTCCTGCACGGATTGTCAACGGATTCGAGTTTGCGAGAAAATCATTTGATCATCTTTACGGAATCCAAGGAAACCGCCAACCATTTGTTCAAAAATTTACATCAAAAATTCCCGGACAGGGTGTTGTGCTATACCGGCGATTCAGGGGAAGCGACACGCGATAAAGTTATCGAAAACTTTGACGCCCGCGCCCGGCATCCGAAGGATGATTACCGGATACTGGTTTCCACGGAAGTGTTGGCCGAAGGCGTGAACCTGCACCGCTCCAATACGGTGATCAACTATGATATTCCCTGGAATCCCACCCGCATGATGCAGCGGGTCGGCCGCATCAACCGGGTGGATACGCCTTTTGATAAAATTCACACATTTAATTTTTTTCCCACCACGCAATCCAATGATCAGATTAAGCTTAAAGAGGCGGCAGAAGCCAAAATCAATGCCTTCCTGACCCTGCTGGGCGGAGACGCCGAACTTTTAACCGAAGGTGAACCCATCGGTTCCCACGAGCTTTTTGACCGGTTGTTTTCCAGACAGACACTGGAAGGCGAGGATAATGCCGGGGAGAGTGAATTGAAGTATCTCCACTCTATCAAAAAAATTCGCGATAACGACCCGGACCTGTTTGAAAAGATCAAACGACTGCCTAAAAAAGCACGGACTTCGAAATATCATGCTGAAAAGACAAATTCACTGATCACTTATTTCCGGCGGGGCAAACTGCAGAAATTTTTCCTTGCCGCTACTGATCCGGGTGCCGAAGAGCTGGATTTCATCTCAGCGGCAAAACTGCTGGAAAGCCTCCCTGATAAGGCAAAGCAAAAACTGTCCGGGCAGTTTTATGACCTGCTGGATAAAAACAAAGCAGCGTTCATTTTTGCGACCATCGCAGAACTGCCCCAGCAAAGGCAAAGAAGAGGACGTGACAGCGCGGCAAACATCCTTAAATATTTAAAAGCAACCCTGAAGAACACCCAGAAATTGACCGACGACCAGGAATTATTTCTGAAAAAGGTCCTGACCCAGCTTGAGGAAGGCGGCCTGCCCAAGCAGACGGCAAAACAAACATTAAAAGCCCTGAATGATTTAAAAAATGAAATCGTCAACCCCTTTAAGGTGCTGGCGGTGCTTCAAACCCACATTCCGGCAAAGCTGCTGGAAGGCCATTACGCCGAACAGAATCCGGCGGTATTTGGCAAACGGGAAGTGATCTTATCAATGTATTTGAGCAGAGATGACAATGGATAAGCAACAGGCGCGTAGCACCATCAAAGAAACCTTTGAGCAGTCTTTTGATAAGACGCGCTTCATCGCCTTTATCAAGAATCTCCTGAATCGAATCGAAGAAGCGCCATTCACCTATCAGGGGCAATACATTCCTGACGCTTATAAACCCTATATCAGCATCTTAGAACGCATTGGCAAATTCAGTGAGGGCGAGAACAGAATTGATATTTTAGCCATCACGCTTAAAAAAGAAACCTCACTGGAGCGTGCCCGCACCATGCAGCGAAATTTTGTTGCATGGTATCTAAACGGCAGCCGTGGCGGCGAACTCAAGGATGCAGCGTTGGTAGCTTTTGTGTCACCGGATCAAATCGACTGGCGTTTTTCGCTGGTCAAGATGGACTATAAGTTTGAAGAAACCAAAACCGGCAAAATAAAGGTAAAAGAAGAGTTCACCCCTGCCCGACGCTGGTCTTTTCTGGTGGGCGTCAATGAAAGAAGTCACACCGCCCAGAGTCGTCTGGTTAATATTCTGGCAAATGATGAACAAGTCCCGACACTGAAAGAGATCGAAAACGCATTTGATATTGAAACTGTCACTAAAGAATTTTTCCTCAAATACCGTGGCCTTTTTATTCGCACAAAAGAAGCATTGGATAAAGTGGTCAAGAATGATGCCAGAATCAAAGCTGACTTTGAAGCCAAGGGCGTAAACACGGTTGATTTTGTCAAAAAACTGCTGGGGCAGATCGTTTTTCTCTACTTCCTGCAGAAAAAAGGCTGGTTTGGCGTGGGGCGTGATGCTGACTGGGGAACCGGCTCCAAACAGTTTTTGCGCGAGCTTTTTGAGAAAAAACACGGTGAGTATAAAAATTTCTTCAATGACATTCTGGAGCCGCTTTTTTATGAAGCCCTGCGCAACGACCGCAGCCATGCTGACGATTATTACAGCCGTTTTAACTGTAAAATCCCTTTTCTGAACGGCGGTCTTTTTGATCCCATCGGCAATTACGATTGGGTGCATACGGATATTCACCTGCCGGACAGCCTCTTTTCTAATAAAAACAAGACCAAAGAGGGCGATACCGGCGACGGCGTTCTGGATATTTTTGATCGTTACAATTTCACTGTCAAAGAAGACGAGCCGCTGGAAAAGGAAGTTGCCATTGACCCGGAACTGCTGGGCAAAGCCTATGAGAAATTCAACGCCATCCGGCCCGATAACTTTGAGGAATACAAAAAAGCTTTAAAAAGCGGCAAAAAAGGCGATGAAAGCAAATTCAACAAGCAGTTCGGCGTTTATTACACGCCCCGCGAAATCGTTCACTATATGTGCCGGCAGAGTCTGATCAATTATTTGCACACGGAACTTGCAGAGGCGAATAATCATTCGCCCAATAACCATTCAATCTTTATCAAAGAAGACATCGAAACCCTCTTCCACATTGGTGAGCAGGTCAGCGAGAACGAAGCACGCGTCGAAAGCAAGGGCAAGGAGACCAGCACCTATTCCTACAAACTGCCCGAAAGCATCCGCAAGAATGCTGTATTGATTGACCGGAAGCTTGCGGACATCACTGTCTGCGACCCGGCGGTAGGTTCCGGTGCTTTTCCGGTGGGTATGATGAGTGAGATTGTAAAGGCAAGGACAGTATTAACAACCTTCATTGAAAAAAAACAAAACCGTAAATCTTACGATTTCAAACGTCGCTGCATTGAACATTCCCTTTACGGCGTGGACATTGACCCGGGCGCGGTAGAGATTGCAAAACTGCGGCTTTGGCTTTCGCTGGTGGTGGATGAGGACGATATTACAAATATCAAGCCGCTGCCGAACCTGGATTACAAGATAGTGTGCGGAAATTCTCTGGTAGGAGTTGAGAAAAATCTGTTCAACAACCAGTTTTTTATTGATCTGGAAAAATTGAAACTACTTTTTTTCAATGAAACCAACCCTACCAAAAAGCAGGACTTTAAAAAGCAGATTGACGAGCTCATTAGTAAGATTACCAGTGGGCATACGGAATTTGATTTTGCAGTCTATTTTTCTGAGTTGTTTCACAACAAAGCCGGGTTTGATGTGGTGATTGCTAATCCACCGTATATTTTTTCACGAGAACGTATTACAAAAGAAGAAAAAGACTACTATAATCGTGCATACACACAAACCCAATTTAAAATAAACACCTATATTTTATTCACCGAAAAAGGACATCGCTTACTTAAAAATTCAGGCTGCCTTAGTTATATTATTCCCAACAACTGGTTAACACTTGAAACCGCCTCTCAATTCAGAAACTTTATTTTAAGAAAAACATTTTCAATTCAGATTGTCAATATAATCGATAAAGTGTTTGAAAGTGCAAGTGTTGATAATTGTATTTTGATGTTTAGCAAGACTGGAAAAAATGAAATCCTAATCTGCGAACTTGAAAACGGAAAATTTAAAACAGCACTAAAAAATCACCCTGACGTTTTTATTAATGCCAACAACAACATAATAAGTTATGAAAGCCAAAAGTCGGGCAAACATATTTCGCTGTGCCAAAAAATAGCGCTTGTGGGTACATCACTTGAATCGATAGCTGAAGTAAAGAATGGAATTCAAGCATATACCGTTGGCGAGGGGACACCACCACAAACAGAAAAAATGAAAACCGAAAGGGTTTATCATAGCCTTAAAAAAAGCGATTCAACTTGGCAAAAATATGTCGATGGTGTTGACGTTGAAAGATACAGGATTGGTTGGAGTAAGCAATTTGTCAAATATGGGAAAAACCTTTCCAGACCAAGAACCAAAGATCTTTTCGTCGGAGAAAGATTGCTCGTTAGGCAAATACCAGCAAGACCCCCTTACGCCATTTTAGCTTGTTATGTAAATGAAAATTTAGTTAACGATAACAACAGTATGATTGTTATCAAACCCAAGTCTGGTCATAGCATAAAGTATCTTTTAGGAATTCTAAATTCTCGGCTCATATCTTTTTGGTTCATACAAACATTTGGGAAAATGCAACGAAAAGTATTTCCTCAGTTTAAAGTCAAAGAATTAAGAGCATTTCCAATCCGTGCTATTGACTTTTTCAACTCTAAAGATAAATCGTTACATAAAGATTTCGTTGAACTTGTAGATCGCATTCTGTCGGTAAAACGGGAGAATCCGCAGGCTGATACATCCGCGTGGGAGAGGGAGATTGACCAGCTTGTCTACGAGCTCTACGGCCTCACCCCGGAAGAGATCAAAATCGTGGAAGGCGGCATATGACTGATTTCACACTATTTATTTCTTCTCCTGAAAAGAAAACCAGAAAGACCGAACTTCAATGTTACGGCATTGATTTGGGAACGACAAACTCCACAGTTGCGGAAACAATATGGAGACAGGGAGAGAAACCTGCCTGCCGGATACTTGAAATAAATCAGGTCACCCAGCATGGACTATATACGAGTCCCTTAGTTCCTTCGGTTGTCGCCATATTGCCTGACGATCAGGTCTGGGTCGGAGAAGGGGCCAAAAGACTGAGAACAAGACCGCAAGAAGCCGGACTCGTGTTTGAGAAAAATCTGTTCTACGAGACGAAAAATGACATGGGCCTTCGGAGAACCTATTATCGTGCCCCGGAGCCTTTTAACCATGCATCTAAAATTGCCGGTCATATCCTAAGGACTTCCGGGATGCCCATAAAAATATAAATAACTTATAAAAAGCAAGCGGAGGATGGGGATGCGGTCCTTGTTAAAGGGGTGGTCCCCGGCCACATCTACCCTTGAAAGGTCAGATTCAGATAAACTTTAATGGCATGAGACCTGAATTTGAAACCGCAGGACCGCAGACGGTGCTATTGTGAACTCACGCCACATCCACAATAACCCATTAACCCCTGTTGTCTATGAGGTTTTCCAATTATAAGGCTGTCAAACCGCCTCGGGCGTTGGTTTTTACAACAATTTGCACTTATGATTCCATTATGTTATCTTGCAATTACAAGGTTTAAAGCTACAAACACAATACAGGCAAGCAATCGTAACTTTATAACGACACATTGTTTTGGTGATCAGTAATGCCTTTTCAATTCAAATTATATGGGCAAATTACAGAATATGGTGAGTTTATCAGAGCAACAGAGGCTATTTACAGGAAACATGTGGATAATATGGGATTTTGCTTCTCCTGCAAAACAATATGACAAGTTCTTGAAAAAAGGCCGCCCGATTATAAAAAGTTTCATTGAAGGCCTTCTTCTCCACGATCAAATTATTGGGAACTTCCGGGACGTACATAAGATTATAACTTTCTTATGAAAAGTAGGAACTTCCGGGACGTACATAAGATTATAAGTTTATAATGAAAAGCAAGCGGAGGAATGGGGATGCGGTCCTTGTTAAAGGGGTGGTCCCCGGCCACATCTACCCTTAAGAGTCACACGACTCTTGATGTTTCCAATTTTTTTAGGATAAGGAGTATAAAATGCCGACCGTTATATCCTTTGTGAATTTAAAAGGAGGAGTTGGTAAGACAGCTATCTCAGTGAATTTTGCAGCATTTTGTGGGCTAAAGGGGTTAAAAACTTTACTTATTGATACTGATCCCCAAACCAACGCCACCTTTTCTTGTATAACCGTTCAAAGATGGAAAGAGCATTCACGAGAAAAAGGAACCATTGCAAATTTAATGGGTATGAGAAGGCATGCATGTCCACATGGATCTCAAGTTAATGCCGCTGAAATAATAATCAATGATGTTTTTAAAAATGTTGATTTATTGCCGTCCCATCTAGATTTATATACAATCGACCTAGATCTTGCGGGTGCATCATTTAGAGAAACCAAGTTAAGGCGATCTTTAAATAATGTTTTAGATAGCTATCAAATCGTTGTTTGCGATTGTCCACCAAATCTAACTATCCCGACACAAAATGCTTTAGCTATGAGTACCCACTTTGCAGTGCCAGTGTCACCAGATTTTTTATCCGCAATTGGCATAGGAATCCTTCTGAGCCGTGTCAGAGACTTTTCCGCAGAGCTTCAAAATAATCTTGAGCATGTTGGTATAGTTCTATCACGTGTTGGTCGCCCAGCAAAACACCGTGCAGAAATATCCGAAGATCTGCGTGTGAGATTTGGAGATTTGGTTATTAATTCAGAAATAAGAGAAAGAGCTGCTGTAAGCGAAGCCGCCTCTCAAAATCAATCGATATTTAGTATGACAGACAGAGAGGCCAAAGCAGAATTCGAATCATGCTCTAATGAGATTTTAGAAAGGATAGGTATAGAAATATGAAAACACATCCACTTGCAAAAGCGCTCAGATTGTTGGCCGATATATTAGAATCTCATCCAAACACAGAAATGTCCAATCTTGGAAAAGTCATTGGCTTAACAAATGGTTTAGATAAAAGGCGAGTCGCGGTCAATTTAAAAACTTTACATTCTCTTTCAAAAATCAGAAAGAAAGAGTGGATGAAATTAACCGAAGATTATGGATTTAATATTGATATTAAACCCAGAGATTCTTCGAGAAATATACTTGGAAAATTATTAAATTATCTTGATGCAAATCCAAATGCCATTGATACACTCAAAAGAAAAGCTCAAGAAAGCTCTGAAGGGCCTTCAGCGCTTAATCAGGCGCTAGATATCCTGTTAGAGGACCTCTAAAATGAGATCTTTAAAAGAAGAATTAGAAATCAATTTTACAGCATTCAACCACGAACTTAAAAGAAGACTAAATGAGACATTTGATGCTTTAGAGCTAAACAACCAACTTTACATAGGCAGTTATGAACGCTTATCCTCTTTTGAAGCATGGAGAGCTTACGTCATAGAACAGAAAGTTTCAAGTTCATCTTTAAGCTTTTTTTTGGAAGCCCAAAATGATGCCCTTTTATCACATGCTTTTGCTAAAATAGGATCTTGGCGGGCTGCATTGCAATCGCTAAGGAGTGTTATCGAGAATACATTATTTTGTCTTTATTATATGGATCATCCTGTCGAATATCAGCTTTGGGAAGCTGGAAAAAACCAACTTCCGATATCAGATTATGTTAAATATATTTCCAAACACCCAAAATTCTACCAAATAGATGACAATATAACAGGTGCCGCTTTATTAAAAAGAGAATACTCAATTCTCTCTAAAGCTGTCCACGCCTCGGCAACCAGTTTTAGAATGACAGGTGTTTTGCAGCATTTTCCAACATTAATGCTACCAGACATACTAAAATTGAATCAATGGTTAACCAGGGAAAGGCATACTATTCAAATTGTAAATCAAATCCTTATTACAATATTTTTTGAAGAATTACAGGGAGCAAAGCTTAGGAACCTTAGAAAATCTATTAGTTTCACAATCCCAAAAAATCTTTTTGAACAAATAAGAAATCAATTTAATATTCGGTTGTTTGAATTGCCTGACATCAACTAATAAAGAATCGGGAATCTCGGGCACAACATAAAATTATAATTTTATTACGATCAGTAAGCGGAGGATGGGGATGCGGTCTTTGTTTAAGGGATGGTCCCCGGCCACATCTACCCTAAGAAAGGTCAGATTCAGAAAATTTTTTATGGCGTGAGACCTGAATCTGAAAACCGCAGGACCGCAGACGGTAACATTGTGAACCCACGCCACATCCACAATAACCCATTAACCCCCTGTTGTCTATGAGGTTTTTCATATGGGCCTATTTTATAAAATCATAAGCGCCGCGTGCTATCTCGGGTTTTTCAGCCTCCTGCTCGCCCTGGCCGAATTTCTTATCGAAAACCCATCAGCCCGCTTGATGGTTCAGTCGGCTGGGTTAGTAAAGCTCAGGCAAAAAAATTAATGATGCAAGATCGTAAAACTTTCGAGATATGCAGATGAATTATTTAAGAGGAATACGTTAAAAAAGAATGCTTTTTATACAGAGGGTAAAATCATGAGAATTTTAAAACTATCTGCAGAAAAAGTCTATGGTCATTTAAATTTATCAATAGAATTCAAATCTAATATAACATTTTTAACCGGAGGTAACGGTTCTGGAAAGACCACAGCACTTAGGTTAATTCTTGCTTTGGTTTCTCCTTCATTACAAGATTTAGATCTTATACCACATGACAATGCTACTCTCATCATAGAATATGATGGTGATGTATATTCTATAACATCACAAATAATAGAAAGCTTTATACAGCTTTCCGTATCTAACATATCTGAAAAACTCGAGTATAAAAGATTAGATTATGACCAATACGATGACAGGCCAAATGTTGAAAGAAGGGTCGGAGAGCACTATTCTATTTTAGAGGATAAATTATCAGATCATCCTGTGATTAAATTCCTAACTCAAATTGAAACGCCCACTTTCCTTGGATTAGAAAGACGACAAAGAGAATCTGTACTATCTTCGCAAAAATATCCTTATAGAAGAGCACCAAGCAGACGGACACCCTTCCGAGGTACTTTAGGTGCAAGTCTCAATGAAATACAAGGATTAGTCCAAAGCTATTTTAGAAGAATTAGAATACGACACGATAGCATAAACGATAAGCTTAAGGAGGAAATTTTACTTTCAGCTTTTCAATACGAACCACTTCAACAAGAATTATCCTTTTCTGATCTTCCTTCACCACAATGGCAGGACAGGGAGTTAATAAATAGAAAAAGAAAAGAGATAGAAGAGGCATTAATTGGGTTGGGTATTGACCAAAAACGCTTTAAAGATATTATTGCTAATTTCTTTGATCAACTTGTTCGTCTTGCAAGCGCTGGAATTGAAAAAGAATCAGCTGAATTTATCGAATGGATAATTAATAAACCGCAAATAGACCGAATAACCCGAATTTTTAACATTGTGGATGATTATAATGATAAGGTAAGCAATCTTTTTGCCCCAGTTGAAAGCTTTCTGTCATTGGTAAATAGGTTTTTTGATGACAGTGGTAAAAATCTTAAAATTGATTCAGTTGGATGGCTAGAAGTGAGACAAAAGGGCCAAGTTCCGAAATCCATAGAATCACTGTCCTCTGGGGAACGTCAAATTGTAGTTATATTAGCTCACTTATTTATAAGTGAACAGATGAAGAGAACTGGTTTATTTATTGTAGATGAGCCAGAGCTATCATTGCATCTCAAATGGCAGGAGATATTTGTTGACTCACTTTTGGAGGCAAGCCCCTCTACTCAATTTGTTCTAGCGACGCATTCTCCGTCAATAGTACTTGATCGGGAAGATAATTTTCTATCGATTGGTGATTAGAATGACAATAAGTTGGCCAGATAAAGCTAAGAAAGCTATCCCTCTTTTTTTTAGAAAATGGAATGATATCGATATATATATTGAAGATAAAGAAGCTTCTACCCAAAAATTATATGTAGAAATAATTCAAAGATTAACTGACGGTAAGTATAAAGTCGCACGTATTTTCCCATTAGGTAACCGTCAAAAGGTGTTAGAAGCTTCTGCAAAAGCGTCAACCCATCAGACCAAAAGACCAGAAATATATATTATTGATGGTGATTTAGATCTAATACTTGGTAAAACTCCAGCTAAAATAAAAAATTTATACGTCCACAATTTTTACTGTATTGAAAATGTCCTCTTTGACGAAGGTGCAGCAATTGAAATAATGTATGAAGAAGATGCCACCAAATCCAAAGATGATCTCGTAAAACAGCTTGACTTTAATGTAAAAATCAGAATGGCGGTTGAATATCTAATAGAATTGTTCGTGGTTTTTGGGTTAATGCGAGAATATTTTCCAGAGCGTAAAAGCGTTTCTCTTGGGTTAAGTGAATTCATATCGGGTGGCAAAAATCCATATTTGGATGACAACTTGATTAACGCTTATATAGAGAGCATACATATTGATCTTTGTGAAAATTTCGGACGCAAAGCAATAGTTGAAGATAAAATTAAAATGTACGAACATATTGGAGACGATAATTCCGCAGTGCGTTGCGTATCTGGAAAAGATTTCCTTTTTCCACTATTAGCGAGACACATGAGGAATATTGTTAGTATAAAAGCAACAAGAGAATCATTAAAAATCAGAATGGCAAAATATTGTAACTTATACTGGTTGACTCCATTAAAAGAATTTATATATCAGGAGCTTGCGGGACGTCCATAAAAACATAAATAGCCTATAATAAGAAAGCAAAGATTGGGGATGCGGTCCTTGTTAAAGGGGTGGTCCCCGGCCACATCTATCCTTGAAAGGTCAGATTCAGATAAACTTTTATGGCGTGAGACCTGAATCCGAAACCGCAGGACCGCAGACAGTGACATTGTGAACTCACGCCAAATCCACTTTAACCCATTAACCCCTTGTTGCCTATGAGGTTTTTCAAATGGCCCTATTTTACAAAATCATAAGCGCCGCGTGCTATATCGGGTTTTTCAGCCTCCTGCTCGTCCCGCTCGAATTTCTAATAAAAAACCCAGCCGCCCGCAACCCCAACTCCTGGCACCTCGAATTATGAAGCCATCTACCGCCACGGGCGTCGGTTTTTACAACAATTTGCACTTATGATTCCATTATGTTATCTTGCATCTCAAAAGCTCAAATCTCCAAACACGATCCAGACAAGGCATCGTCAATTTAACGGGTTAAAGTAAGTTCATATACACCTATTAAGGAGATCGTTATGGTAGCGGA
>Ga0180009_10006978_pt1 | contig 11691 bp, 7 predicted proteins | sample OS_PC_MetaG_FD_123537 | JGI IMG/M metagenome (GOLD analysis project Ga0180009, IMG submission 123537) | Groundwater microbial communities from the Aspo Hard Rock Laboratory (HRL) deep subsurface site, Sweden - OS_PC_MetaG | ecosystem: Environmental > Aquatic > Deep subsurface > Groundwater...
CACATCGACGGGGAGGTTTGGCACCTCGATGTCGGCTCATCACATCCTGGGGCTGGAGCAGGTCCCAAGGGTTTGGCTGTTCGCCAATTAAAGTGGTACGCGAGCTGGGTTCAGAACGTCGTGAGACAGTTCGGTCCCTATCTGCCGTGGGCGCAGGATTCTTGAGAAGAGCTGTCCCTAGTACGAGAGGACCGGGATGGACGAACCTCTGGTGTTCCGGTTGTTCCTCCAGGAGCATTGCCGGGTAGCTACGCTCGGAACGGATAACCGCTGAAAGCATCTAAGCGGGAAGCCGCCTTCAAGATTAGGAATCCCTAAGACTTCGGTCTTCTAAAGGCCCGTTGTAGACTACAACGTTGATAGGCAGGGTGTGGAAGTGCAGCAATGTATGAAGCTAACCTGTACTAATCGGCCGTGAGGCTTGACCGTTATTTTTTTTCTCCAGCCAGCTGCAGGGTTGGGGTCAAGGTTGTGCGCACAAGCGTACTTGGACGTCGAAGGACGGACGCGGATTTATCTAAGGTTTCCGGTGGTTACAGCGGAGGGGTCACACCCGATCCCATACCGAACTCGGAAGTTAAGCCCTCCTGCGCCAATGGTACTGCAGGGTTTCTCTGTGGGAGAGTAGGACGCTGCCGGAATTAATTTATTAAACCCGAATCTACGGATTCGGGTTTTTTTTTGCCCATGACGCGTGTTACAACGTTGGCGCAGTGCGGCATGATGGCCGCGAAACGGCCACATTCCGTTTGTCATCCCATGAAAATCAAAACCGCAATCTGGATCCTGTTTCTGTGGTTGTGCGCAGCGGGTCCGGCGCAGGCCCAGGCGGTGGACTTCGGTGCGAAACCGCGCGTCCTTGAGCTGGATCCGGAAGCGAAGATGGTCAGCACCGCCCTGGTGGCTATCCGGGTGGCCAATCCGGGACGGGCCAAGGTCGAGCTCATTGCCCTGAAGTCCAACCTCGGTCAGCTCACCCATCCCACACGCAAGGGCAACGCCACCTGGGTGGCGACGTTTACACCGCCCAACCTGCGGTTCCCCACCGTGGCGCTGCTGCGCGCAGACCTGAAAATCGATGGCAGGCCGGTGCGGCGCTGGCTGATCCTCGCCGTGGCCATTCGGCTCAAGATCCCTGTGGCCACCAAAGGCGCCGTGGAGGTGACCCTCTCCGTGGGGAGCCGGGAGTTCGGGGCGCCCGCACCCAAGAAGCACCAGCGGTCCATCTCCATCCCGGTGGTCATCCCCCCCGGGGCCGGCAACTACACCATTACCCGCATCACCGAGCAGGGAGTCACCTCGGCTGAAACCAGACGTTTCTCACTACCGCCCTTCCCGCGGCTCGTGGTGGTGGGGCCCAAATCCCCCGTAGCCGGTTCCACGATCCGCGTGGATGTTTTTCACGTGAGCGCCAAGGGGAAACGGTACACCTACAATGTCCCGCTCCTGGTGAACTGCCCCGTGGGACAAGTGGTGAAGATGCGCGGTCTGCGCTCGGCGCAGTCCTTCTGGATCCGCCTTTCGGGCACGACCGGGGCAAGTCAGGTCCGGGTGGCTGACAAACAGGAGCCCCGGATCGCTGCGGTGCATGCCTTCAACGTGGAGCTGTCCAGAACCCTCAAGCTCAGTCTGACGGTGTCCAAGCGCACCCTCGCCATGACCACGTCCAAGAGCGCGAGGGTGCTCGTGCGGGTTACCGATCTGTTCGGCAACGCCGCGCGCACACCGACGCTGAAGGTCACGGCCAACGGCAAACCCTTTTCGATTTCGCGTCTGAGCCCAGGGCTCTGGCGAGGATGGCTTTTTGCGCCCTCTGTGCGCCAGCCCGGGGACCGGATCCTCTTGCGTGCCACGGCCCCCCGCGCGACCGCGGGCACGGCCGTGGTGAAGCTGCTCGGGGACCTCGCCGCCCGGCTGTCCATCCGGCTGTCAGCCAAGACGATCATGGCCGATGGTAAGCGGGGCGTGGATGTGGAGATCCTTGGGGTGGACCGCCAGGGCATGCCGTCCAGGGACCGGACCCTCCAGGTGGAATCCAACCAGGGCCGCATGGCCTATCTTCATTACGTGCGCGCCGGCCTGTACCGCGGGCGGTATATCCCGGACCGCAATAACACCGGTGGTGTGGCCGTGGTGACAGCCTCCACCTACCGGGCGCACCGGGTGTCGGCCCGGGTGCGGCTCATACCCATCCCGCAGAACATGTTGCTCTCTTCGGTGGTGGGGACCTTCTCGGACACCCGCCGCGCCGTGGGTATCCAGGCGGGACTGCGGTTTGAGTATGCGGTGTACAAGGGTTCCCCGGCGGTACACATCGGTCTGCAGGCGCTGCTGGCGCCGCACTTCGGGGTGGGAAACAAAATTGAGACCGAAGAGTTCGCGGGGTTTTCCGCCGGCGCAACGGCCCTGGTGCGGCTGCGGATAATCAGCCTGGCGCGGTTTGCTCTCGACGGGGTGTTGGACCTCGGGGTGCTCGGAATATACGCGTCGTACAAAACGCTCAATCCACCCGCGGTGGACGAGCACCGCCGAGGACGGGCCGCTTTTACGACGTCCTTTGCCATTGAGGCGGGATTGCGGACCCTGCGCCAGAACGAGGTCTTTTTGCAGCTGCGGGTGCGATACCTCACGGCGAGCATTGCTGACGCCTCCACCAACAACCACGTCACGCTCCATGTCGGCGTTGGCTATCGGTTCGAGCTATGAAAAAAGCAAACTCCGCCGTCCCCGTGCGTGGCGGGTTGGATTTGGAAAGGCTGACGGACCCCGACGACGCCGGTCGTCTCGTGGGCGTTGGATTTGACTTCCTCATGCGCCAGCCCGTGTCCCGGTTCGTGACGCCGGCGCAGGTCCTCCGCCACATCGAGGCGGCCCTGCGACCCGCTCACGTGCGGCGGGTGGTCACGGAGCACCTGCCCGCGGCCCTGGAGCGCGATCGCGAGCGGGCCCGGGCCCGCGAAGACCGACTCGAGGCCTATCTGACTGACGAAGCTGTCGCGGTTTTTCGCCGCCTCGCCGCCGAGCCCGTGCGGCTGCAGCCCGAGCTCCTCGCGGGGCTCGTCAAGCAGGACGCCGTGCGACACCTGGTGCGCGTCATGGTGGAGGAGACCCTGGGACGTTTTGTACAGATACTCAAGCCCGCGACGGCGAACGGCACGCTGGGCAAGGGGTTCTTCGCCCGGCTCGGCGCGCAGATGGAGGGGCAAATGGGGAAAGCAGCGTCAGGGTTTGTCGCCTCGTCACTGGATTTTCTGCTCGGCCGGCTGGCCCACGTGCTTGCCACGCCCGAGACCGAGAGTCAGTTGGGGCGTCTGCGCGCCGAAGGGTTCGATGCGGCGTTGAAGCTGCGCACCAGTGCCCTGTGGGACCTCACCGAGGGGTTGGACCTGGCCGAGATCCTGGCGGTGGTTCCCGGTCTGGTGGAGCACAATCTCGCCCGCCCGGAGATTCGCCGGCTGATCCTCGCTGAGGCCGCCGTCGCGCTGGACGTTGAGGGCGCCCGGACCCTGGCGGAGTTGCTAGAGCCAGAGGCGGTGAACCTCTGGCGCGCCCGATGCGTGGAGATGGCCGGGACCATGGTGGCGGAGCTGGCGCTGACGGTGCCTTTTGAGCAGTGGTGGGCAGGGCGCTGAAATCCCCGTACACCGCGATTTCGCAAGGGAGACGCGGAATCCAGCGGTTCGCGGATAGGGCTATGCTCCGTCCCCAAAAGTGGATATCATGCGAGTCCAAAGCGGGGCTGTCATCGTTGACGTTACGAGAGACTGAGGCGAACCTGCAGACCCAGGTACATGTGCGAGGAGGACAACTGGATGAATTGTCAAAAGTGTGGCGCTGAGTTTCCCGACGGATCTCCGCGCTGTCCCAAATGTGGAATGCCCGCTCAAAAGCCGCAGGCCGGTGGTGGGGCGAAAAAAACGCTCTTTTTCAGCGGTGGCGTGGGCGCCATGTCCGGCTTAGGCACTCCGGCTCCCGGTGGACCTCCTGCCGGTCAACTGACCCCGCCCGGCCCGGCGCCCGGTGCGCCGACCATGGCCACTCCCGCGGGTGCGGCTCCGATGGCTGCGCCTCCCAGGGCCGCTCCTCCGGGACCCGCGCCTGGCGCGCCTCCCATGGCCGGATTTGGCGCACCCCCTCCCGGTGCGCCTCCCGGCATGGCACCCCCGCGGCCCGGTATGGCACCTCCTCCCGGCATGGCGTCTCCGCAGGCCGGCTACGCGCCTCCGCAGCCCGGCATGGCACCCCTGCAGGCCGGCTACGCGCCTCCGCAGCCCGGCATGGCACCCCCGCAGGCCGGCTATGCACCTCCGCAGCCCGGCATGGCACCCCCGCAGGCCGGCTACGCGCCCCCTCCCGGCATGGCGCCTCCTCCCGGCATGGCGCCTCCGCAGCCCGGCTATGCGCCTCCGCAGCCCGGTTATGCGCCTCCGCAGCCCGGTTGTGCGCCTCAACCCGGCATGGCGCCTCCGCCCGGGATGGCGCCTCCGCAGCCCGGTTATGCGCCTCAACCCGGCATGGCGCCCCCTCCCGGCATGGCGCCTCCGCAGCCCGGTTATGCGCCTCAACCCGGCATGGCGCCTCCGCAGGCCGGCTATGCGCCGCAGCCCGGGATGGCGCCTCCGCCCGGGATGGCGCCTCCGCCCGGGATGGCGCCTCCGCCCGGGATGGCGCCTCCGCCCGGGATGGCGCCTCCGCAGCCCGGTTATGCGCCTCCTCCCGGCATGGCGCCTCCGCAGGCCGGCTATGCGCCGCAGCCCGGGATGGCGCCCGCCGCGGCCATGGCGGTAGGTGCAGGCATGGCGGCCGGTGCGCCCATGCAGCCCGGCGCGCCCATGCAGCCCGGTGCGCCCATGCAGCCCGGTGCGCCCATGCAGCCCGGTGCGCCCATGCAGCCCGGTGCACCCATGCAGCCTGGCGCGCCCATGCAGCCCGGTGCGCCCATGCAGCCCGGCATGGCGCCCGCCGGTGCCCCGGGAATGGGTGCCGTCAAGGACGTCACCCTGACCATTCCCTTCGAGGAGAAGATGCCGAAGATGCAGGGCCTCTTCGCCCTGCTCAACATCAACGTCCTGTTTATCATCGGTCCGGCCATCAAGCTGTGGATCATGTCGATCATCTCGTCCATCAAGATGATCATCGCCTTCATCAAGCTGCTCACCGGTGGAGGAAAGTATCCGAAGGACCTGTGGGACTATCAGCTGAGCTTTCTGCAACAGGCCATGCGGGTGATGTCGTACTGCTTCGCATTGTCGAGCAAGAAGCCCGCCGGTCCTGACGACAGTCATCCGGTGACCCTGCAGATCCCCATGGGCAAGAAGATCAGCATTGTGCAGCTGTTCGTGGGCAGCCTGATCATGACTCCGCAGATCATCGTCGCGTACTTCTACGGCATGTACGTGGGCATCATGGCCGTTATCGGGCTCATCGGGGTGTTTACGGGCGGGAGCTGGTCCAAGAGCAAGTTCACCCTCGTCACGGGATACCTGCAGCATGTGGTGGGCATTTACGCCTATTGCATGTGGCTGACCGAAGTCAAACCGCCCATCATGCCTCCCGGGGCCAAGATCAAGGTCAAGGTCAACACCGACCACCTTGACGCGGGCGAAATAGAGTAGCCGCCTTTCGGGCGGTGAGCGCTCCCCGCACCCTCCGCGCCCCCCTACCAGAAGCGTAGAATCTGCGGCCACCCTGAGGTGGACAGGTCCGCGACCCTTTGCTACTCCTGCCGGGGCTGACCTGTGGCCCCCCAAGAGGAGAGAATGACCACCTTACGAGAAAACGAATTTCACCTGCTCGGGGCCCTGGCCAAAGCCGACGACATCGTCGGAGTGGCAGCGCTGGCCGCGGAGCTCGCATTGGACCAGAGCCTCGTGATGGCGGCCGGCACCTCCCTGGTGGAGGCGGGCCTGGCCGAAATGCAGGAGCAGTCCTACGAGGAGCTTCGGTTGGGGGATGTCGGCCGGGAGCTGGCCGGGTCCGCGCTACCCGAGCGCGTCATCATCGTCGGCCTGGACAAGGCGGGGGGCTCAGCCACCATCAAGGACCTGCCCGGGGTCACCGGACTCGATCAGAAGATCGTCGGCCAGTCCCTGCGATTTCTCACGGGGAAGAACTGGGCCCAAAAGAGCGGACCCGTCATTGAACTGACCGATGCCGGTCGTGCGGCGCTCGGGGAGAAGTCCGCCGATGAGCTGCTCATCGCCCACCTGGCCCAGGTGGAGGCCGCCACTTCGGAAGACCTCGCCCGGGCCGGCGTGGACGGAGCGGCCGGTCTCGCGTTGCTCAGCGGCAGAAAGGGTGTGGTGAAGGTCAAGGAGCGCACGCGGCGATCGCTGCGCGCGTCGGCCGCGGGCCGGGAGGCCGCCCGGGAGGCCGTGCTCCGCCCCGAGGTGAACCAGCTCACGTCAGACATGCTCGCCGACGGCACCTGGCAGGACGTGGACTTCCGGCCCTACGACATGGGTGCCGAGACCGAGCCGGTGTATCCGGGCAAAGAGCACCCCTTCCGTCGGGTGTTGGAGCAGACTCGTCGGGTGTTTCTCGAGATGGGCTTTTCCGAGATCGTCAGCCCCTTCGTAGAGAGCTCCTTCTGGGACTTCGACGCGCTTTTTCAGCCGCAGGATCACCCGGCCCGTGACATGCAGGACACCTTCTATATGCACCGGCCCGAGAACTGCGGGCTGCCGGATGACGAGCTGTTGCAGGCCGTGCGCCGCACCCACGAAGACGGCGGCGACACGGGCTCTGTCGGCTGGTGCTACAAGTGGAGCCAGGAGCTCGCCGCCAAACCTGTGCTGCGGACCCACACCACCGCTTGCACCATTCGAGCCCTGGCGGCCGATCCCAAACCGCCGCAGAAGGTTTTCACCGTGGGCAAGGTTTTTCGCCGGGAGACCGTGGACTACAAGCACCTGCCGGTGTTTTATCAGGTGGACGGGATCATCATCGACGAGGAGGCCTCTTTTGCCAGCCTGCTGGGGACGCTGGAGGCCTTCTACCGGAAAATGGGCTTTGATAAATTTCAGTTCCGGCCGGCCTTTTTCCCCTACACCGAACCGTCGGTGGAGATCTTCGTGTACCTGGACGAGAAAAAGGACTGGGTGGAGATGGGGGGTGCCGGAGTGTTTCGCCCGGAGGTGACCGAGCCCCTCGGCTGCCATGTGCCCGTGCTTGCCTGGGGGCTGGGCCTCGAGCGGTTGGCCATGTTCCGGTACGGCCTCAAGGATATCCGCCAGATCTATATCTCCGACCTGACGTGGCTCAAGGAGGCAAAGCTATGCCGGTAGTGGGCATTCCCGTGACCCTGCTGACCGAGCGGATCGGCGCCGACCTGGACCGCGATTCGCTCGTCGAGAAACTGCAGCACCTGGGCTGTGACGTTGAGGGATATGCCACCCTGCGTCGCTTCAAGTGCCAGCGTTGCGGCAACATCATGGAGATCACCGAGACGCAGGACCCGCCGGTGCTCTGTCGACGGTGCGGCGTGGACTACGCGGAGCACGCGGACGAGCGGGCTGACCTCGGCGGGGGCGACGTGATCCGCATGGAGCTGCTGGCCGTGCGTCCGGACATGTTTGATCCGGGGGGCCTGGCCCGCACCGTGCGCGGATATCTCGGCCGCGAGCCTGGTTTGCGCGACTATGCGTTGGCGCCCCCGGTGGTTCGCGTGACCGTGGATCCGGCCGTGGCTACGGACGCGTGTCCGCGACCGGCCATTGCCTGCGCGGTGATTCGCGGCATTCACCTGGACGACGACATCATCAAAGAGGTGATGAACCTGCAGGAGAATCTACACTGGGCTCTGGGGAGGGACCGCAAGCACGCCTCCATCGGTGTGTACGACCTGGACCGGGTTCGGCTGCCCGAGCTGGTGTATCGCGCCGTGGATTCCGAGGAGCTGTCCTTTGTGCCCCTGGGTTATGATCCCGAGGCCGCGGACAGCAGCCTTACGCCGCGGCGAATCCTCGCCGAGCACCCCAAAGGAATCGAGTATGCCGGCCTGTTGGCGCACCACCAGAAGTACCCGCTTTTGGCCGACGGGGAAGGGGGCGTGCTCTCCATGCCGCCCATCATCAACAGCGAGCACACCCGGGTCACCGACGGCACCAAGAGCTTCTTCATCGACGTGACCGGCTTGAGCCGCCGCCTTGTGGGACGCACCCTGAACGTGCTCGTCACCTCCCTGATGGAGCTCTGTCCGGACATCACTGTGGAGCAGGTCACCATCGCCTATCCCGGCGACGAGCTGAACACGCCGGACTTCACGCCGCAGGTGGTGAACCTGAACGTGGCGGCAACGGCGCAACTGCTGGGCATCGATGTGGATGCCGGGTCGCTCACCGAGCTGCTCCGGCGCATGGGCCACGACGTGCAGCCCGCGCCTGACGGAGAGCTGCGCGTGTGGGTGCCCGCCTATCGCAATGACATCCTGCACCCCCGGGACCTCATGGAGGATGCGGCCATCGCCTATGGGTACCACAACATCACGCCGGTGCTCGTGCCCACCATGACCGTGGGCGGCGAGCGGGCCGTGGAGGGGGTGTCGCGGGTGGCCCGGCAGACCCTGTGCGGGTTGGGCTACCTGGAGGTGATGACCCTGCAGCTCACCTGTGCGGAGCGGGCCTACGACGCTTTGCGGCTGGAGCGCCGGGAAGATCACGCCGCGGTGTCCCACCCCATCAGCAACGAGCAGACCCTGCTGAGGCCGTCCCTGTCGCCCGGGCTGCTCGACATCCTGACGGTGAACGCACACCGGGAGTATCCCCAGAAGATCTTCGAGGTGGGGGAGGTGACCGAGCTCGCTGATACGGACACGGGCGCGGTGGAGCGCCGGCGGGTGGCGGGGGCGATCATCGGCGAGAAGATGGGCGTCACCGAGGTGCGGGCCGCGGCCGAAGCGGTGCTGCGCGAGTTTGGGTGGTCCGTGCGGACGATCCGCGCTGACCTGCCTCAGTTTTTACCGGGACGCGGCGCGAAGATCGTCGCGGTGAAAGAGGGAACCGAGCAGGAGGTGGGGGAGTTGGGTGAGCTTCATCCGGAGGTGCTCGACGCCTTTAAGCTTCGCCACCCTGCCGCCCTCTTCGAGCTGGATCTCACCACCCTCACCGGCGAGAGATAAACAGGGCCACATTGATCACGATCCATCTCCGCGGTCTGCGTCCCTCGGTGCGGTGCGTGCTCAGGTCCTCCAGGTACGCTCTGCGCGCTCCGCGCTCGCGCCGTGACCGACGGGCGCTTCGTGGCCACCGTGTCCCGGTTTGATCCCAACTTGATTTCCGCTGGGTCCGAGACCGTTTCACTCGGCGTGCTGACCACCTCCTATCCCACGCAAGTGGGGTGCGGCGCGGGAACGTTTGTGCGGGGGTTCTGTGGGGCTTGTGGCGCGGTGGGTTTGTCGGTGGAGGTGTTGTGTCCCGAGCCGGCTTTGCCCGGACCGTTGCCGGTAGACCCGGGCGTCGGAGTGTATCCCCTTGCCTACTTTCGCCCGCGCCGGTTCCAGTTCCTCTCAGCCCCGCCGGGGGCGCCCGAGGCCCTGGCCGGGAACCCGGCCCTCTGGGTTCCCGCGGCGGCCTACGCCGCGCGACTGACCGCCGCGGTGCTGGGGCGTCGGAGACGGTTTCGGGCCCTGGTGAGCCACTGGCTGGTGCCCTGCGCGGCCTCCGGAGCGCTGGGCTGGAGCGGGTCGCACCTGGCGATCGTGCACGGGTCGGACCTGCACCTGCTGGAGCGGCTTGGGTGGGGGCGAGCGCTGGCGCGCTGGTTGGTGCGAGAGGGTCTTCGCTTCGCTTTTGTGTCGACGGATTTGCAGCGGCGATTCATGGCCCTGTTGAGTCCGGAGCTGATCGAGCGCCTTGACGGGCGCACGGTGGTGCAACCCATGGGCGTGAACGTGGCGACGCTAGGGGGCGGAGATCGGCAGGCCGGCCGCGTGCGGCTCGGGCTCCGGGGTCCGGTGGCGCTTTGGCTTGGGCGGTTCAACCCCTTAAAGCGTCCCGCCCTCGCTCTGGCGCTGGCCGAGGTCATGCCGGAGCTCACCGTGGTCCTGGCGGGTGCGGGTCCCCTGGAGCAGGCCCTGCGTCGTCGAGCGCGCCCCCTTGGGCGGCGGGTGCGTTTTTGCGGGTGGGTGAACGCGGCGGAGCGCCGGGAGTTGCTCGCCGCCGCGGATGTGCTGCTGATCACCTCGACGACCCTGGCCGATGGGCGCAGTGAAGGCGCGCCCGTGGTGGCGATGGAGGGGCTGGTTGCGGGGCTCGGAGTGGTGGCCACCCGGGTGGGAGGCCTCGTTGAGCTCGGCGCCAGGGGGGAGTTGGACCTGGTATCGGACGGAGACGTCGCCGGGCTCGCCGCGGCCTGCCGCGCGCGACTGGCGGTGGGCCGGCTGCCTGAGAATCAGCGCCTGGAGCTGGCCCGGGAGATGGACTGGCAGACGGTGCTGCCCCGTTTGCTCAAGCCCATCGGTCTGTAGACTATTTCCTCGGGCGGGGCCGGGGCTGAGTCGCGGGATTCATGTTGTTGCCCGTGGCGCGGATCACCCTGACTCCTGCCGGAGGCTTGAACCTGAACTGGCTGGCGGGCACCCGGGTGTTGGCTTTGGCGTTCATGAAAAAGTAGTGGTTCTTGTTTTGCAGGTGGTCGTACACCACTGACTGCGCGACCATGGCGGTCCGGGCGTTGACCACGAACAGCACGTGCTTGTAGTTGGAGTTGGGCATTTTGGGCAGGAGCCGGAGCACCTTGGTGCCGGGCTTGGCGTACTTGGAGCCCTGCACGATCATCACGTAGAACTCGTTGGTGATGTTGCCCTTGCCCCACAGAAAGCTGATGGCGGAGGGTACCGCTGAGGTCTTTACGTCGCGCCAGAACACCTGCTTGTAGCCCGGATCGTAGATCCAGATCTTCTTGCCGTCGCAGATGAGCTCCTTTTTGCGCGGGCTGGTGTAGCTCCAGCGCATGAGCCCGGGCTTTTTGACCCACATGTAGCCCCAGCGGGGCGTCTGGGCGCCGTGGTAGGCCTTTTTGTAAACCTGCTTGAACTTGGCTTTGAAGTCAGTGGTTTTGTTGTAATAGGCCTGCACCCGGGAGGCGAGCCAGATCGCGTCGGCGTGATTGTATCCCTTGGGCGCGGTCTGCCCTGCGAGCCCGGCGGAGAGGGCGAGGGCAGTGGCGAATAGAGCAGCAGTCATGGCGAGTCTCCTTGGGCATTAGTAATATCAGCGGTTGGGTTCACTCGCTACAGGTAATAGACGACCCATTGCCCCAATTGATTCCCCAAAACTCGCGGCTTTGATTTTCATGTCGGGCTCGTTTCGCTATTCTCCGCTCGCTACGCCCGCGCGAAGGAGCTTGCCCTAGGCCGCTCGGACCGCGAGGACGCGGTCTGAGAGCGGCTACGGCCAACTCCTCCGCGCGAGCTCCGCTCGCTGCGTCGGAGTCCGGAGCGGAGTTGGGGAAGACCAATGCAATGCTTGGTTCGGGCCTGGCGTAGCGAGTGATATCCCCGGGGGCGGAGTTGGCCGTAGGCGAAGCTCCGGTCGCGGGGATTCGCGAGCGGAGTGATGGGGGTGGGGGCAGATGTTTCTTAGTCTTCGGGGGGGGGGGGCCGGGGCCTTTCGGGTTGCGGGCCCGCCGCCCCTGGCCGCCCATGAGGCCTTCCCTTTCCCTGTCCCCGACCATCCGGCCGGCGCGGTTGTA
>Ga0180009_10006979_pt1 | contig 11687 bp, 11 predicted proteins | sample OS_PC_MetaG_FD_123537 | JGI IMG/M metagenome (GOLD analysis project Ga0180009, IMG submission 123537) | Groundwater microbial communities from the Aspo Hard Rock Laboratory (HRL) deep subsurface site, Sweden - OS_PC_MetaG | ecosystem: Environmental > Aquatic > Deep subsurface > Groundwater...
GCGGCCAAGCTGGCCCATCCGGACAAGCCGGTGATCCTCTTGAACGGCGACGGCTCATTCGGCTTCAACGCCATGGAGTTCGACACGGCGATGCGCCACAACATCCCCATCGTGTGCGTGGTCAACAACGACTGCGCCTGGGGCATGATCAAGCATTCCCAGGAGCTGAGCCTGGGCATGGAGTGCACCACCTGCGCCGAGCTGGGTATGCGCCATTATGAAAAGGTGGTGGAGGGCCTGGGCGGCTACGGCGAACTGGTGACCAGGGACGAGGAAATCCTCCCCGCCCTCCAGCGGGCCCTGGACTCCAAAAAGCCCGCCCTGATCAATGTCGTCACCGATCCCAACGCAACCAGCCCGGCCACGGTGATCTTTTACCAAAGCTTCAATTTCTGAGGGGTTCGAAAAAACCGGCGGCCGCCTCCATGAGAAGGACAGGCCTGGGTTGTTCCGGCCAAACAGCCCTAGGATGTACTCTGGCCGTATCGGGGAATCTTTTTGCGAATCTGCCCCCGTTTTGACCGGGAGCAAACCATCACCCCAATAAGTCATCGCCGGCAGGGGGAAACCCTTGCCGGCGATTTTGTTTTTGAGGATGCTCCCGGTGCGCCTGGCCTCTGGTCCGGGTTATGGCATGCTGCTTACAGATTGTCATTCAGACCCCGCCAATTCCCGTTCGTCGGAGTTGTTGGGCCCCCAAGCCAGGTTGACCGGCAGCTTGGCCAGGACATCGAACAGGGTGCAGACATGGGCCTGGGGAAAGTAGACATGGCTGCATTTTCCGTAATGTTCGAGGAGGGTTGGCGTCCTTGGCAGGATCACCTTGGTGGGGCTCCTACATCCACCACGGCCTTGGCTACAACACCTCCTACTGCGAGTGGTCAACCTTTGTGCGAGACCTGGCCGCCGACCTCACCGCAGCCGAGCCGGGCAATACCATTATCGAGGTGAACCGCCTCCTGGTCCGTGGCTCGGGCCGCATGGACGATATTGTCCTGTCCGGCGGCGTGATTATCGACGGCTGATCCGCCAGGATCATCCGGCAGCATCAAGCAAAAAAGGGCGGGCTCCCGGTTCATGGGGGTCCTCCCTTTTGATTTGGGCGAGATGGGTTTGAGTTCGGTGTGCCCATGAAGGAGATTTCGGGCCGCGCTCAGCCGCTTGCCGCGAATCCCCCCAACCCCCCTTTGGGAAAGGGGGGCTTTTCCCTTTGCAGCAGGGGGACTTTTTTGAGGGGTGGAGCCTTTTCAACTTTTTGTAACCCTTTATGATCTTTTACAATCTGCGTGATCTGCGTTTCCTGCTTTTTTTCTTGGTTCCCTTTTTTTTCCTCCTTTTCCGAATCCCCTCACGACTTGGCGGGATCGTTGCCTTCGCGGCCTCTCAGGTGGCTGGAGAGGCGTTGGACCAGGAAGTTGGCGAAATTTTTGTAGAATCTTAGCTGGATGGGGCCGGGGGCGCGTTCCAGGAGGGCGGCGGAGATCTTGATGAGCACGCAGTCCATGTCGGCCGTGACCGTGGCGATTCTGGGCTGGCGGCCGATATAGGCCATTTCGCCGAAACATTCCCCCACCGTGACCTTGGCCACCTCCCGGCCGTCCCGGACGATGTTGAGCCGCCCGGAGAGCACTACGTAGAACGTGTCGTCCACCTCGCCCTCAGCCACCACCACATCCCCCTGGGCCGCCTTCTGGATGTGGCTGGCGGCCAGCAGCTTCCCGATCTGGTCCCGGGTGAAGTTCTGGAAAAACGGGACGCTGCCCACGTACTCCACCACGTCCTTGGCCTTCTCATGCTCGGCCGGGGCTTGGTGGGTGAGGGCCCGAAGCACCACCTGGAGTTCGTAAGCCATTTCCATGCAGTTCTGGTACCGGACCTTGGGGTCCTTTTCCAGGGCCTTGCGCACCACCTCCACCAGGGCCCGGGGCAGTTCGGGCCGGATCTTTTCCAGGGGCTCGGGGTCCTTTTCCACGATGTGGCGGATCACGGCGTCCCGGCTGTTGCCGGGGAAGGCCTTTTGCCCGGTAAGGAGTTCGTAGAGCACTCCCCCCAGGGAGAAGATGTCCGTGTTCTGGAAAAGCCCCTTGTCGCGCAGCTGCTCGGGGCTCATGTAGCGGATGGTGCCGCAAAAGCCCGCGTCCACCGCCTGGCCCACATCCAGGGTGATGCCGAAGTCCGTGATCTTGGGCGTGCCCTCTGCGTCCAGGAGGATGTTGGCGGGCTTGACGTCCCGGTGGATCATGCCCCGCTTGTGCATATAGTCCAGGGAGTTGGCCACGGCGATGATGTCCTCCACCACGTGGCGCACGGGCAGGAGCTTGTCCGGGGCGCACCAGGCCGCGAGGCTGCCGCCCTCCATGTACTCCATGGCCATGTAGCAGAAGTTGCCGTACACCCCGGCGTCGTAGAGGGCCACAACGTTGGGATGGGAGAGCCGCCCCACGGACTGGGCCTCCACAAAGAACCGCTCCCGGGCCTTCTGAGTGCCCGGCTGGGAGATTTTGATGGCCACGTTGCGCTTGATGTAGGGGTCCCACCCCAGGTAGATCACCGCCATGCCGCCCCGGTCCAACTCCCGGGCGATCTCGTAGCGCCCCACCCTGCGCACGCCCTTCAGGCCCTGGATATCCCGGGCTGAGGAGGGGCTCCTGACAGGCGGAGGCTTGGGGCTGCCGGGGTTCTTGGCGGTAGCGGCCGGTTTGGGCGAGGGGGTCTTGCTGGAGTCCATGGCGCATCTCCCGGCGGACCGGCCTCTTCATGGTGGGAAAGGCCGGCGCCGCTGGCTTTAGTTTGGAAAACTTTCCAGAATGACTCATACCATGGAACCCGGCGCATGACGACATCAAAATAGCACGGCCTCCCTGGAGAACGGCATCGGCCGGACGCCCCCTCCGGCCGGGCAAAATCTCCGGGCCGAAGGTTTCCGGTTAATTAATTTTCCAAAAAGGTGTAGAGAAAGCGGATGCCATTGCTCATCTTCATCAAGGGCTTTTTCGCCGGACTCCTTGTTTGCGCGCCCATCGGCCCGGTGGGAGTGCTGGCGCTCCGGTACACCATCACCCAGGGCCGGGCCGCAGGGCTGGCCTCGGTCCTGGGAGGGGCTCTGGCGGACCTGGTTTACTGCTCCCTGGCCGGGCTTTCCATCGCCTTCCTGTCCACCTTCCTGGAGACCGAGCACGCCTGGATCCAGTCCGCCGCCGGACTGGTCCTGGTGTTCTTCGGCCTGCACATGTATTCCGGCCACAGCCCCGAGCGGGGCCCCGCCAAATCCCGCCGCCTGGAAAAGGTGAAGCCGAAGCCCGGTATATGGGGGGCCTTCTGGTCCTCCTTCTTCATCATGGCCTTGAATCCCATGCCCATCCTGGTGTTCACGGTGACCTTCTCGGCCCTGGGGGTCCACGGCTGGAGGGGGGATTACCTGGCCACCTCGGTGCTGGTGGCCGGGGTGGGGGCCGGGTCCGCAGCCTGGGCCCCGGTGCTGGTGGGGGCCATCCGCTGGTACGGCTCGGACTTCGGCCAGGAAAAACGAAAGGCCCTGGGTCACGCCTCGGGGCTGCTGCTGGCTTCGCTGGGGATGCTGCTGGCGGTGTACGCGGCGATCAAATAAACAGGCCTCCGCCCCAGGGGCGAGGGCTTTACACGGATGAAACTCCACGCATTACCCGACTCGGGGGATTGCCAATAGCGGTACGCCCCCAGCGGATTTGCCTCTCTGTTTTTCCAGGGAGGCCAGCGAGGTTCTGCCCAACCCGCTGAAACGCAGAAAAAATCCCCCCTGCCCCCCTTTTTCGTCGGGGTCCCCACGGAAGCGACGGTTCCGTGGGGTGACAATGGGGGAACCCGGCTTGATCCGCGCTTTCAAAAGACCTCCCCTGGATAACAGCTCGAACATCCGCCCTCTTTACGCCATCTTCTTCCGGACAAAGGCGCCGATGTTGTCGATGGCCTGGCGGGCCTCGGGGACCATCACCCCAAAACTCTGGAACACGTGCCACATGTGGGGCCAGACCTCCAGGGTGACGTCCACCCCGGCCTTTTGGGCCCGCTCGGCCAGGCGGGTGGAATCGGACAGGAGGATCTCGTCGCTCCCCACCTGGATGAACAGGGGGGGCAGGCCCGAGAGGTCCATGTTCACCGGCGACAGGATTTCCGGCTGGTCTTCCGGGGGCTTGTCCCCGGTGTAGCGGATCATGTGGAGCGCCACGGCGGGTGGGTCGAACCAGGGGTCCACCTCGGCCAGGCGGGTGTAGGTCTCCCCGTCCTGGTGCACGGCGTCGGTGAGGGGCGAAAGGAAAAAGGCCGCCGCCGGCATGGGCAGGCCCTGGTCCCGGATGGAAAGCAGGGTCATGAGGGCCAGGCACCCCCCGGCCGAGTCCCCGCCGATGGTGATGTTTTTGGACTCCACCCCGTGATCCAGAAGCCACTTGTACACGTTCAGGCAGTCCTCGTTGGCGGCCGGGTACTTGTGCTCCGGGGCCAGGCGGTATTCAGGCACCAGGACCCGGACCCCGGCGGCCCGGGAGATGCGCGCGGCCAGCTCCCGGTGGGTGGATGCGGACCCGCAGTAGAACCCGCCGCCGTGGATGTAGAGGATGGTTTTCCGGGCAAAGGGCAGGACCGAGGAGGCCAGGACCCACTCGGCCGGACGCCCGGCGACCTCCAGCCTTTGCACCTGGGTGCCCTTGGGGAGGATGGTCAGTCTGGTGATGGTGTCCAGGGCCTCCCGGGTGCCTTCCACCGTGGATTCGGAAGAAAACTTCGGGGCCAGGTAGTGGGTCACAACCATGCGCGTCAGCCGGCTCCCCACCGTGGGGTCGAACCATTCCGACTGGGTGATGTCCCCCACGGCGATGGCCGCCACGATCAGGAAAGGCAGCCCGAACAGGAGGATGCGGGTCTTTTTGATGCGGTGTCTTCTGGGCATGGCTCTCTCCCGCGCGCCCGGGAGGGGCGGGCGCTTTCCGTGAATGGGGGGATACTTCCGAATGACCTATTATCTGGTATTCGGCGCGGATTGAAAAGATTTTTTTCGGAAGGGAACCAGGGGCCCCGAATCAATCCACGGGGTAGAGTATGTCCCGGGTCTCGGCCGTGTATTCGCCTCCGGGTTCGTACAGGACCAGGGGCGGATCCACCGAAAGGCCGGGGGCGGCGTTTTTCACGGCCTCCACCAGAGCCAGGCGGGCGGGGTCCAAGGCCCGGGTGTGGATCAGGCGAAGGCGCCGGGGCTCCAGGCGGGCCTGCCGGAGGGTAAAAAACAGGTCGGTCAGGCGTTGGGCCGGGTACACCAGGAACAGGGGCCCCCGGGAGGCCAGGAGTTTTCCCGCCGCCGCCGCCACGTCCGAAAGGGTGGCGGCCAGTTCGTGGCGGGCCAGGGCCTTCTGGGAATGGGGGTTCACGTTGCCCTGGCCCAGAGGACGGTAAGGAGGGTTGGCGCACACCAGGTCCGCCCGGCGCGGCACCCCGGGGGCGGGCAGGGCCGTGAAGTCCGCCCGGACCACGCAAACCCGGTCCCCCATGGCGTTCAATTCCACGTTTTGCCGGGCGATGGCCGCGAGATCCTCCTGGATCTCCACCCCCACCGCCGAAAGCCCGGGAATCCGATGGGCTGCCAGGAGAGGGATGACCCCGCAGCCGGTGCCCAGGTCCACCAGGGTCTGGCCGGTTCCGGCCGGGATGAAGGCGGCCAGGGCCACTGCGTCTATGGAGAACCGGTAGCCCTTCCTCGGCTGGAGGACCCGGACCCGGCCCCCGAACATGGCGTCTTCCGTGAGATCTCCGGGCGGGGGCATGGTGTTCATTTCTCGCCTGGCCCGGTTTTGGGCAGGACGCCCACCTTGAACCGGACATCCACCACCAGATCCGCTCCCAGGGCCTGGTTCAGGGACTTTTTCAGCTCCCGTTTCCGGTAGGAAAGCTCCTGGGCCATGGGGGCCGAGTCCACGGTGACAAAGAGGATGCCTTTCTTGATGGACGCGGGCCGGGCGTGGCTGGCCATCTCCGGCCCGGCCAGGGACTCCCAGGCCTCCCAGATCCGGGAAAGGCGGGCATCCGGGGCCAGACGCTTCTTGAGCAACCCGGCCAGGACATCGGCCAGGGGGGTGGGTTCGGAGTTTTTGCGGAAACCGGCCATGGCGGTGATTATCCGGCCCGGGCGGGCGGCTGTCAAGCCTGGCCGGACGAAGTATCCTTGACGCGGCCCCCTGCATCTCCTATGTTTCCTAAGATTCTCCATCCATGAGCGATGGGGCGTATCCGGAAAAACGGGGATCAAAGGATTCACCCCAAAACCCCTTGAGGAGACAACCATGTCCTGGGACTGGGAAAAACTGAAGGAGCAGCAAAGGCATCAAGGCGGTGGGGGCGGGGGCGGACCTGCTCCGCCCCAGTTGGACGAGATATTCGCCCGCATGAAGGAGTTCAAGCCCCGTACCGTCCTCGGCCTGGCCGTGGTGGTCCTTTTGGCGATGGGGCTCTTTTCATCCGCCTACAAGGTGGAGAACAACGAAAAGGGCGTGGTCCAGCGCTTTGGCAAGTACATGCAGACCACCGGGCCGGGACTTCACTTCAAGATCCCCTTTGGAGTGGAGAAGGTCACCAAGGTGAACGTGCTGACGGTCATGAAGGAGGAGTTTGAGGGAGTCCAGGCCGGCCAGCGCTCGGTCATGGATGAGGGCGCCGAGGATGTTTCCCTCATGCTCACCGGGGACCTGAACGTGGCCGTGGTGCCCTGGATCGTCCAGTACCGGGTCCAGGACCCCTACAAGTACCTTTTCCGGGTGTCCAACGTGCGCAACACTCTCCGGGACCTTTCCGAGTCCTCCATGCGCCTGGTGGTGGGGGACCGGAGCATCAACGAGGTCATCAGCAAGCGCATGGAGATCGCCGAGGAGGCCAAGGGCCTGCTCCAGAAGGAGCTGGACCAGGCCGACACCGGGCTGGTGATCCGCACCATAGAAATGAAGACCACCAACGTGCCCCAGCCGGTCCAATCCTCCTTCAACGAGGTGAACCAGGCGGTCCAGGAAAAGGAGCGCATGATCTACCAGGCCCGGGAGGAGTACAACAAGGCCGTTCCCCAGGCCAAGGGCGAGGGCGAGCGCACGGTGAGGGGCGCGGAAGGCTACGCCACGGACCGGGTCAACCGGGCCGAGGGCGATGCGTCCCGGTTCCTGGCCCTGTACGAGGAATACACCAAGGCCCCGGACGTGACCCGGCGGCGGCTGTACCTGGAGACGCTCCGGGACGTGCTGCCCAACCTGGGGGACAAGTACATCCTGGACGAGGATCAGAAGAATTTCCTGCCCCTTCTCCAGATGGGCGATGTTGGACAAGGAGGCGCGAAATGAATACCAAAGGATGGATTGTAGCCGCCATCATCGTTTCGGCCGGATTCCTTCTTTCCACCTCCTTCTTCGTTGTGGACGAGACTGAGCAGGTGGTCATCTCCCGTTTCGGCCAGCTCGTGCGTGAGCCCATCACCGAACCGGGCCTGGCCTGGAAGCTGTCGGTCCTGGAAGTGGCCAACAAGTTCCCCAAAAACCTCCAGGAGTGGGACGGCGAGACCGGCGAGATCCCCACCCTGGACAAGACCTACATCTGGGTGGACGCCTTCGGCCGCTGGCTCATCGTGGACCCCAAGGCCTTCCTCCAGACCGCGGGCACGGTGGAAACAGCGCTCAAGCGCTTAGACGAGATCATTGACCCGGCGGTGCGAAACGCCATCACCTCCGAGCCCCTCATCGAGACGGTGAGGAAGTCCGACCGCAAGCTGGACACCTTCGAGGACAGCACGGAGTTCGTGGACCAGAGCCCCCTGGGCACAGTCCTGGTGGGCCGCCAGCAGATCACCGAGCGCATCAAGGAGGCCGCAGCGGCCAAGCTCGCCGACTTCGGCATCGAGCTGGTTGACGTGAAGATCAAGCGGTTAAATTACATCGAGAAGGTGAGGCGCTCGGTGTACGACCGGATGATCGCCGAACGCAGGCAGATAGCGGAGAAGTTCCGCTCCGAGGGCCAGGGCGAGGCCCGGAAGATCCTGGGCGAGAAAGAGAAGGAACTCAAGCGCATCACCTCGGAGGCCTACCGGACCGCCCAGGAAGTCAAGGGCAAGGCCGACGGCCAGGCAGCGGCCATCTACGCCACGGCCTTTGGCCGGGATGCGGAGTTCTATTCCTTCCTGCGCACCCTGGAGCTGTACCGGGAAAGCCTGGGCAAGGATGTCCGGCTGGTGCTCTCCACGGACAGCGAGTTCCTGAGATACCTGAAGGACCCCTCGGGGAATTGACGAAACAAGAACGCGGAATTTTTGCCCGCCTAGGGGCTGCAAAACCCCAGGGCGGCGTCAGCGAAAAAAAGGTCCTCGACGTGGCTCTGCCACGCCTGTGGGCCTTTTTTTTCGCTGACGCCGCCCTGGAATTCTTCGCTTCATCTCATGACGAAATCTTTTTTGGAAGCAGCCCCAAAAAAAAGGAACCGCACCGCCCGGAGGGGTGGTGCGGTTCCTTTTTGGGGGGTGAAGGCTTGGTGAAACGGGCTTTTCGGAAAACGCGGCAAGCAGTTGAGACCCGTGCTTTCCGGGTTACCCCTATCTGCCCTTCTTGCGCTGGTGACGCGTGCGGGCCAGGAGTTTTCTGTGTTTGTGCTTGCGCATCTTTTTCCTGCGCTTCTTGATCACGCTGCCCAAGGAATCACCTCCCTTACTATATTTTTCGATCTAAGCATGAATCTTGCCGCCCGGCGGCATCGGGCGGAGAATCGTTCAAAGGCATCCCGGGAAAACCCGTACAGGAACCCGGAACCATAAATTCTTATCACCGCAGCCGGTCCTTGTCAACGCGCTGAAAGCATTCCCGGCCCAAAAGTCCCGTAGCGCCTTATTCCAGGCCTTTCATCGCCAGGCCGGTTATGGCCTTGGGGAAGAAGTAGGTGGATTTCCGGGGCATGGTAAAACCGGCTTCAGCCACCTGGCGCACGTCCTGGATGCCCGTGGGGTTCAAGACGAATCCCGCTTCATGGACCCCGGACCGGATTTTTTCCACCAGCTCCGGGGCCTGGACCGTGTAGTGCATGAGGGTGGCGTCGTCGAGATCCCCGGCGGTGAGGGACAGGAGGTCCATGAACACCAGCCGGGCCAGGACCGTAACGTCCAGCCCCCGCACGGGACCGGGGAGCTCGTCCCCATAGAGCCGGTCCATGACTCCGTCCTTGACGGTGAGGACCACCGGGGCCCGGCCGGAGAACACGGCGGCCATGGACACCCGGTCCTTTTCAACGGCAAGCGCCCGGGTGATCTCCCGGGCAGCTTCCTTGGAATCGGCTTTCTCCGGGAGGACGCGCAGGTCGAAAAACTCCCCGGCCTGCTCAAAAAACCGGTCCGCCGCGCCCTGGGGGAGGCGGTGCACCATGCGGTGGGCCGGGAGGATCACCAGGCCGGGGTCGGCCATGGAGCAGAGGTAGATCATGACGAACCGGGCCGGGTGGTCCTCGGGGAGGGAGCCTTCCCGGGCCTCGGTCTCCCGCATGAAGTTCAAGGCCGTCTCATAGCGGTGGTGCCCGTCGGCAATGACCAGGCACCGGTCCGCGAAGAGGCTCGCGGCCAGGCTGGCATCCTCCGGGGAACCCAGCCGCCACATGCGGTGGACCTGGCCCGTGTCGTCCGTGAAGACCCGGTCAGGCTCGCCTGCGGCCCGGGCCTCGTAGAACGCGAACAGGTCCTGGTCCGGGTCCGGACACAGGGCGAACACCGGGCTGTCGTTCACCCGGGTTTGGCGCATGAGGGCCAGACGCTCGGATTTCACCTTGGAAAAGGTCTTCTCGTGGGGCCGGATGACGCCCTCCTCAAAGGGGGAGAGGCGCACGGCGGCCAGGAGCCCCAGGCGGGTCACGGGACGGCCCTCCAGGTCAAAGGTCTGGCTGGTGAGATACAGGGCCGGTTCTGGGTCACGCGCCAGAACCCCCTCGGTGAGCCACCTGGAGAGATATGCCCCGGCCCGGGTGTGGGGATTGTCCTGGTCCGTGTCCCCCTCGCAGCCCTTTCCCAGGATCAGGCGGATGATGTTGTTCTCGTGGCGGCGGTAATAATCCTCCCGCATCTCCGGGGAGATGACATCGTAGGGAGGGGTGGCCACCAGGGAGAGGTCCGGAATTTTTTCGGAATCGTAAAGGATGCCGTGAAACGGCCTTATGGAAGCCATGTACGTTTTTCCCCGGAGAGTTTTTTTTGCCTTTGTGCGCTCTCCAGAGCCTTCCTTTTTATGGATGGAATGGACCCCCGCCCGGGGCCCGGGATTGCCCCTGATACACTCTGGAGGATTTTCGGGCAAGAGGAAATGCGGGAAAAGGGGGCGGGGAAGGTCAGGAGTTGATGAGCCGTTTCAGGGCCTTGACGGCCAGGAGGGCGTCGGGGCCGGACACGGGGTCCGTGGGGGCGAAGCGGCCGGCGGCGAGGTCCCGGGTGTGCATGAGGCCTCGGGTGGCGCAAACCATGACGGCGTTGAACCAGGGAGAGCCCTTGGGAACATCGGGAAAGGGGGAGCTGTTGCCCGCGAACTCGTGGGCCAGGCCCCGGCTCCCGGTGGCCCGGATGAGGGCGTCCTCCAGGATCTGGGCGAAGTGGCCCCGGGTGACGGGTTCATCCGGGCGGAAGGTGCCGTCCGGGTAGGTGATGAGCCCGTGGATGCCCATGGCCGCCACGGCCAGGATCTCCGCCTCGTAGGGGTGGCCCGCCGCATCCGTGGGGTCCAGACGGGCAATGGTGCCCTGGCTCAGGAACCGGGTCCCGTCCAGCTCCCGGATGAGCAGCGCCGCAGCCTGGCCCCGGGACAGACTCTCCGAGAGGAGCGCCTGGCGCCCGGCCTCGGTTTGGGCGCCGGCCAGTTCCATGCGCTGGATCAGGGCGAACTGGGCGTCGGCCTTCTGGGCATGAGGACCGTTTTTCTGGATCACCGCAGCGAACATGCGCTTCGCCTCGGAAAGATCAAAGGCCATCTTGTGGGCAAGGCCCATGGCGTACCACGATGCGTCGGAGTCCGGGTCCAGGCGCCGGGCCCTCTGGAAGGCGTCTTCAGCCCTGGCCAGCCAGTCGCCGGAGATGCGTTCCCGGCCCATGGTGAGTACCCGGATGCGCCCCACGGCCACCCCGGACGCCCTGCCGTCCAGCCAGGAGTCCCGCTCGGCCTGTTCCAGGGCGGCTTCGGCCGCCGGGTAATCCATGAGACCCGCCGAGGCCAGGGCAATGCCCACCCCGGCTTCCGAAAGCCGGGGATTCAGCTCCCAGGCCCGCTCGAACTCCCGGAGGGCGTCCCCGTACTTCTCCATCTCCAGGAATTTCTTCCCGTTTTCCATGTGGAGATCCGGGGTGCCCAAACTTCCCCGGATCTCGGGAGACACGCAGCCCGCTCCCCCAAGGAGAGCAAGGACCAAAAGTCCGGCCAGAAACCTCAGCCTCATGGAGCCTCCCCGGCCTGAACGCAGCCCGCCCCGGCGGCGTCCAAAATCACCACCACCCGGCACTTGCGCAAAAAGACCATGTTTTCCGAGGCTTCCCGGATTTTGGCGGCGTCCGCGCTGCTGATGACCAGATCGCACCGCCCCGGGCCCTGCACGCTCAGGCTCCGCACCACCAGGGGGGTTTTGCCGGCCCGGGGGTGCTCCCGGCCGGCCTCAAGATCGTTCGCGTAACCGCA
>Ga0180009_10006980_pt1 | contig 11687 bp, 9 predicted proteins | sample OS_PC_MetaG_FD_123537 | JGI IMG/M metagenome (GOLD analysis project Ga0180009, IMG submission 123537) | Groundwater microbial communities from the Aspo Hard Rock Laboratory (HRL) deep subsurface site, Sweden - OS_PC_MetaG | ecosystem: Environmental > Aquatic > Deep subsurface > Groundwater...
AGTTTCAATCACACATGCCTTGGCGATCGAATCCGGTCCAGCAGTATTTTGACCCGATCCAGGGATTTAATACCGGGGGCGTCCTCAACCCCTGATGATATATCCAACCCGTATGGCTGCACCTTCCTGATTGCCATTTCTGCATTTTCGGCATTAATACCACCGGCCAGAATAATTTCGAATTGACCTGATAAACGATGGACCAGGTTCCAGTCAAATGTCTTGCCAGTGCCGCCGTAGGCGTTGTCCGACCATGCATCCAGAAGAATGTAACGGGCGGGAAAAAGACCAATGGGATCAATATCCGAAGGTTCCCGGATCCGGAATGACCGGAGCCAGGACACGTTATTCTGGGTCAGGCGCTGACAGTAGTCAACGCTTTCATCTCCAGAGAGTTGTGCAACATCCAATCCGGATTTCTGCATCACTGCAATCAGGTTTTCAAGGGGTTCATTAACGAAAACACCAACCGATTTTGTAAACGGGGGCAATCCTTGAACGATCGACTGGATTTTTTCAGGGGCGATGTATCTTGGTGATTTTTGATAGAGAACAAACCCAAGTGCATCAACATCAAGTGCCGCTATCGCCAGGGCCTGTTCCCTGCTGGTGATCCCACATATTTTAACCTTGACCCGTTTCATGCTGATCTTCCGAGCAGCGTGGCAATATAAGCTCCGGGATCCGGCTGGCGCATGAGTGTTTCACCAACGAGAACCGCATCAAATCCATTTTCAAACAGCATCTTGCAGTCTGCCGCAGAATTGATACCGCTTTCACTGACACAGGTCACGTGGGATGGAATCTCTTTTTTTAAATCGATCGAATGCAGAATATCTGTTTTAAACGTCTCCAGGTTTCTGTTATTGATGCCGATCAGCCGACAATTCAGTGCCAGTGCAATATCCAACTCCGCCTTTGTATGAATTTCCACCAGCGGTGTCAGGCCGAAAGTCCCGGCTGTCTGTATAAATTGGCTCAACTTCTCCCTGGAAAGGATAGCAACAATCAGCAGGATCGCGTCGGCTCCTAAATCATAGGACTCGCGAATTTGTCTCTCATCAATGATAAAATCCTTTCTCAAAATAGGGATATGGACGGACTGTCGAATCGATTTCAGGTAATCCGGGCTTCCAAGAAAATAGTGCTCCTCGGTCAGAACACTCAGGCAGGTTGCCCCTCCTTTTACATAGGATTCGGCAATTTCAAGGGGATCAAAATCAGACCGAATGATTCCTTTTGAGGGTGACGCTTTTTTGATTTCGGCAATGATGGCCAGTGATTCACCCTGCAGAGACCTGATAAAATCCATGGGTATCCGATGATCTGTGCCGGATTTTATCAAGTCATCCTGTTTGATATTGACCAATCTGTCTTCAACCTCTTTTTTCTTATCTTTTACAATCTGATCGAGAATACTCATTGTTTTTTTTGAATCGAGAGCAGATGCGCGATTTGCCACCACAGTAACGATAGTGAATGGACCTACACGAAAGACTGCACCATTTGAACCTGGGATATTTCCTCAGGCTTGTAAAATGGGGCTATTTGTCAAATGATTGGGTAATTTGTGCAAGGTTTTCAATCACTGGAAACCCGACACCCTCGGATAGAAGTTGTTCAGCTTTGCCGATTCCTGATTCAAGAGAACTATCATCAGCCGCAGCAATTGCAAATCCGGCATTGATAGCAACGATGTCACGTTTGGGCCCCTTTGTTTTACCGGACAGGATATCCCTGGTGATGGTGGCGTTGTCAGATGCACTGCCACCGCGAATGGAATCCAACGCGGCTTTTTGGTAGCCGTAGTCCTCCGGATTAAATAAGAACTCACTGATAGATCCGTTGCGACTGAGTCGAGCCGCTTTGGTGTCGCCTGCAATACAGACCTCATCCAATCCACTCAGTCCGGAAAAAGTAAATGCAGACTCACTCCCGAGATGCTTCAGAACTTGAATGATTTTCGAAACGAGATGGTGTGAATACAATCCGATAGTTTGAATATTCGCCCCTGCCGGATTGGTCAAAGGCCCCAGCATGTTAAAGATCGTTCGCACGGCCAGTTCCTTCCGTACCGGAACAACATTCCGCATGGAAGCATGAAGGGACGGTGCAAACAAAAAACCAATCCCTGCTTTTTCGATACACTGTGCAACCTGGTCCGGTTTCAAATTGATATTGATGCCCAGCGCTTCAAGCAGGTCAGCGCTGCCACACTTTGATGTCATCGATCGATTGCCATGTTTCGCTATTTTATACCCGGCGCCTGCCAGTAAAAGCGCTACTGTTGTGGAAATGTTGAATGAACCGGAGCTATCCCCACCCGTTCCACACGTATCGATCAGGAGATCGTATTGAACTGGTATTTTGGTCGATTTTTCGCGCATTACCGTTGCGCAGGCGGTCACCTCATCCACCGTTTCCCCTTTCATGCGCAATGCAATCAGGATAGCGGCCATCTGGCTGTTTGAAGTTTCACCATCCATGAACTGCTGCATCATCCAGATGGTTTCATCGGATGTCAGATCCGTTTTCGCCAATAGTTTTTCAAGTATGTCTCGAATCATTGTTTTCCACAGAAATAAAGATCAACCGTGTTTATAGAATACCCATATCCTCCGTTTTATTGCACGGACTGTAACGTCAGCATATTAGACTGCCTGGTAATTGACAAGATAAAGCGTTTCTTAATTCTGAACCTCATGAATGAGATCGGGGTCTATTTTTTATGAATCCCTGGTTTTTCCAAGTCAATGAATGGTATACTGCACCAGCATGAAGCAGATGTGCATGGTAATACCGATATGAATGAGCATACCGAAAAGAATTCTATCATTATCCGTCTCATCCATCAATATGACAGCTGAAATCGATAAGGAATGCTTCTTGAAGTGCTTTCCCCTGAAAAAAGAATATTGTCTGATTTCAGAAAACCGTTGACTGTATTTCAGACAGTTGCCGTGTGTCAGGGAATGTGTTTGAATTTTTCTATCCATCCCAAAACATACTTTAGATTCCGATACATAGACTTCTCAGGGAATTCATGAAATCCTTCAACTACCTTTATACACCAATGAAAGGCGTGTATCGCCCGGGACTGTCCTCAATTGATCGCTTGAAAAAAACGGTCGTTGGGCAGGAGGAGATAATTGCCGAATTGCTAAAGGCGCTGGAAGAGTCTGCCGGTCACCATTCACCCGATCATACGCTTTTTGTAGGTCCGCCTGGAATCGGCAAAACCCACTTGTTAAAGCTGTTGATTGACGAAATATCCAATTCCAGATTCTTGATGAGCCAGTACTGGCTTATCATGTTTCCTGTGGATAATTATAAAATCACATCGCTGGCGCTATTGCTTCTGGAAATTGCCAAATATCTTGCAGAAATAACAAAAGATGACTATTGGGTAACGGTACTCACAGATTGTAGCCAGGCAGATGATAGTGCCGTGCAGGAACGGGTAATCCGTGCCCTGAAAGAGTATGAAAAAACAAGCGGTCGACGGTTTCTCGTTACTTTTGAAAACTTTGATGCATTTTTCGTAAACCCCAAAAAATACAAAGATGCCGTTGATATGTTTTCTGATTTCCTAAGTGGATGTGAGCCTGTAACTTTCATTGGCACAGCTCAAACGCCACTCAACCGCAACACATCGTTCAAATGTCTGCCCTTCTGCCGGTTTAACATCCATCTATTGCCTGAGTTAAATTTGATGCAGACACAGCAACTGGTGGTAAACCATCTGGAGTATGACCGTCAGACAGAAATATTGCAGGAATCTGAAGATCTGACCACAAAAATTCAGGCACTACACCAGTTCACCGGCGGAAACCCGAGACTGATCTTACTGTTGTATAAACTGCTGACAGACGAGAACTCCCAGAATATCAAATCACTGTTTGAGGAACTGTTGGATGAGGTGACACCGCTTTATCGGGAACGCATCCGTTTCTTATCGATGAAAGAGCGTGCGCTGTTAGCAACACTTGCTTCTCTGAGATCGGAAAACAATACCCAGGCGAGCATAGCCAGAGAGCTGAGAATCAGTGGACAGCAGTGCAATACCATTATCAATCGACTTCTTCAAGATGGCTATCTGGCTGTTGCGGATCATACTCAAAATAAGCGGTCAAAGGTATATTTTATCCGGGAAGGGTTTTTTGACCTCTGGCTGGCGATTGGCCAGCTCAGGCAGCCCAAACAATTCCTGCCATTTATCGGGGAATTTCTTGAAAAATGGTGTGCGGATGAAACCAGTCGGGAAAGAAAACGGCAGCAGCTCTGGCATGCACTGCAGATATCTGAAGTGGATGATATCGTCAGCGATGTTGAAAACGCTGAAACCTTACTGAACTATCTCGCAAATATCGGACCTGAGGAAGAGCGATGGCAAAACCAGCTGGAACTCTGCTTCCATTTTGCGGTTACCGGGAAGAGAAAAATCGCCCTGCAAAATGTGACCGCCATCAAAGAAAATCTGCCCGAAAATCCAGTATATCAATGGGTTTTAACCAATATTCAGCAGATCCTGAAAGATCCGACGAAAAATGATCATCATCAACTCATGATCGATCTGTTTGATTTCTGGAAGTATAAGAGACTGGGGACATTCGACAAGGTCGTCTCTCAAGCGATCGAGATTTCTTCTCACCTGGAAAAAATCAGCTATCATTCGCTTAATACGGCTTTCCTGTTAGATGCACTCAAATTACTGAAAAATGATTTACATTGTTTGCCGCTTTATGCCCGTATCGCTGGAAGTCAGGAAAAAGAGGGTCAGCTGGACAAAGCCATCGCGTCCTGGAAGAAGGTTCTGGAAATAACTGACGCCACCAGCGATCTTAAATCCAAGGGGACAACGCTGAACAACATTTCGCAGGTTTATCAGGATCAGGGAGATTATGCAGCTGCGCTTGAATACCTGGAAGAGGGGCTCGATATCTTACAGCGCATCAATGATTTTGACGGGCAATCGACCACATTGAACAATATTGCCACGGTTTATTTTGCGCAGGGGTATTACGAAAAGGCATTGGAATATTTCGAACAGACTCTGTCCATCGTAAAGCATACAGCAGACTATCCCCTCAAAGCGATTACCTTAAACAATATCTCATTTATCTATAAGGTGCGGGGCGAATTTACAAACGCCATTGATGCGCTGGAACAGTCGTTGTTGATTATGAGAAGAACCGGGAATAGAAACGGGGAAGCCAAGACCTTGATAAACATCTCCCAGATTTATGGTGAACTTGGAGACTTGGAGCGATGTTCTGAGTTTTTTCAACCCGGCGTGCAGATCTTGCAGGAGACCGGCGAATATGATTCGGCCTGTAGCGCTTTGTTACAATCAGGGAAGATGTTCTGGAGTCATGACAAAACGGAATTAGCGCTGTCACACTGGTGGCTTCTGAAAAGACTTGCCCAGGACAACAGCCTTCCGGAATACCTGGAAAAACTGGAAGAATTGACCGAGTCGCTTGGTATTGATGAATTGCGCTCCTCAACAGCCATCGGATAAAAACCATGACCGGTTTAATTTTCTTATACAAGAACGCTCCCCGGTGGAGATGTACCATCACTGATATCAGTTATAACAGGCAATTGAGGATTTAAAAATCAAGATGGTTCTGAGAGCGGGGATTCAGCCAAATGGCGCTGAAAATTCTGGCACTCTGTTATGGATTAGCGGGTGTTTATTCCTGATTTTCTGGATACTCGTGGGTAGTCCGCAAAAAGCTTTATGTCGGACGAATATCAACCTGGACCCGGATGTCGACCAAATCGGCTTTATCAAAGCCTTATATGGTCAAAAGGACTACTATCGCTCCATCAGCGAGATTTTGAATTTAAAATTCCAATACCCACTCACATCGGAAAAAAGGAAGCTCGATCTCTATCTTCTGAAGAGTTACTACCAACTCAAAGATTTTTCGTCAGTTGAAGCGGTCGCTTTGGAATTTCTAAGAGAAGAGGACCCAAGTCTGGATAAAACCACCGTCCGTCAATATGGACTCATATTGCTAGCCTCGCAGCTGCAAACGGGACGTGAAAAGGCAGCTCATGAGACATGGGAGACGTACGTCAGAGAGGACCCGTCGGCTGTTTTTCCATCTTCAGAAAGCTTTCCTGAACGGATAGATCCGAATCGTGCTGCCTTCTATTCGGGCATTGTTCCCGGGTCCGGTTTATTGTTAAGTGAGCAGTATGGAAAAGCGGTTGTCTCTTTTTTACTCAACGTACTGTTTATCAGCGGCAGTTATTATGCGTTCACCCAGCAACACTATGGTATTTCCGGATTGCTGATGTTTTTTGAAATCAGCTGGTATTTTGGCGGCAAAAAAGCTTCAGCTGAAGCGGCTGAACAGTATAATCGCAGGCATATTCGACGTATACAGGGTAACTGGATTCAAGCCCAGCTTATCAACAACAATCTGAATGATCTATTTCAGGAAACGGAAGACTAAACCGAAAAACCATCTTTAGAGACGTTCGATGAACAATTTTTTGAAATCAAATAAACTGAACAATGTCTGCTATGATATCCGGGGACCTGTCCTGATTGAAGCCAAGAGGCTGGAAGATGAAGGTCATAAAATAACAAAACTGAATATCGGCAATCCGGCCCCTTTTGGATTTGAGGCACCGGATGAAATCATCCGGGATATGATTTTCAATCTCCCCACATCACAGGGCTATTCCGATTCAAAGGGACTCTATCCGGCAAGAAAGGCGATCATGCAATACTGCCAGGAAAAGGAGATTGCCGGGGTTACGATCGAAGATATCTACCTGGGGAACGGTGTCAGTGAGTTGATCGTCATGGCAATGCAGGCCCTGCTCAACGATGGCGATGAAATACTGGTCCCATCGCCGGACTACCCACTTTGGACTGCTGCAATCAGTCTTTGCGGGGGTAATACAGTCCACTATCACTGTGATGAACAGTCCGAATGGTATCCGGATCTGGCTGATATTGCGCAGAAAATAACTCGGAAAACCAAGGGCATCGTGATTATCAATCCCAACAATCCGACCGGCTCTGTCTATCCTCTGGAAATACTGGATAATATTATCCAACTGGCCAGAAAGCATAATTTAATTGTCTTTTCAGACGAGATCTACGACAAAATCCTGTATGATGATACGGAACACATTTCCATTGCATCACTGGCAAACGACCTTCTGTTTGTGACCTTTAATGGACTGTCAAAAACCTATCGTGTGGCTGGATTCAGGTCAGGATGGCTGATCATCAGTGGTGCCAAACGTCGTGCGGTGGATTTTATCGAAGGATTGGATATTCTTGCCAATATGCGTTTGTGCGCCAATGTACCTGCCCAACATGCCATTCAGACCGCTTTGGGGGGTTACCAGACAATAACAGACCTCATACAGCCGGGTGGGAGATTGTTAGCTCAAAGAAACAAGGCCTATGAAATGATTTGCAGTATTCCGGGATTATCATGTGTCAAACCCAAAGGTGCGCTGTATCTTTTCCCCAAAATAGATCCTCAGAAAACACCCATTTTCGATGACGAAAAATTTGTTCTGGATCTTCTGGTTGATAAAAAGATCCTGCTGGTGCAAGGCACAGCTTTTAATCTGGCAACAACCGACCACTTTCGTATCGTTTTCCTGCCCCATTTCGCGAAACTGGAAGAGGCGATTGTAAAAATCGGGCAGTTTCTGGAGACCTACCAACAGTAATTCTTCGGATATCAAAACCCGTTCCGTCCCTTAACTATTACACCTGATGATGAAAACCGGTAACAGCCCAAAGATTTTGCTGGTGACACCGCCACTGACACAAATCAATACGCCATATCCGGCCACGGCTGTGTTGAAGGGTTTCCTGACCTCTCATAACCTGAATGTTTTTCAGGTGGATCTGGGCCTTGAACTCTTTTTGGAGCTCCTGCGACCCGAAAAGATTCAGAAGCTCTTTGACGTCATCAGACATGAGGCATCCCGGCACACACCTGACCTGCTTCGAATCCTGGCTCTGGAAGAGGTGTATTTAAATACGATTACGCCTGTTGTTCGTTTCCTGCAGCTCAAGGATCCGACACTGGCCCACCGTATCATCAGTGAAGGCTTCCTGCCGGAAGGCCCCCGGTTTCATTCACTGGAAGATATGGATTGGGCCTTTGGTACCCTTGGAATCCAGGACAGGGCAAAATTCATGGCGACCCTTTATATTGAGGATATCGCTGATCTGGTGAGAGAGTTCCTTTCAGGCGAATTCGGATTCAGCCGGTATGCTGAAAATCTGGCTTTATCTGCCACACACTTTCAACCAATTGATGAAGCCCTGCAGACACCCGATTCATGGATCGAGCAACTGATGCTGGAATGCCTTGATGGTCACCTGACATCAGAAAATCCTGACCTGGTTGGTTTTTCAATTCCTTTTCCAGGTTGTCTCCTCGGCGCTTTGAAATGCGGCCAGTATATCAGGCGCCACTTTCCGTCTGTGTCCATCATGTTCGGCGGGGGCTATGTCAATACTGAATTGAGAACCATCAAGAACCCTGCGGTTTTTAAGTATACGGATTTCATTACCCTTGATGATGGGGAGTCTCCCTCACTTCAAATTGTCAGATACCTGACAGGCGAAATTGATCAGTCCCGATTGAAACGTACTTTCCTGCTGAAAGATGCAACCGTGACCTTCATCGATAACCCGTCAGTTGAAGAAATCCCTTTTTCGGATACAGGAGTTCCCGATTATAGTGGCCTGATGCTGGATCAGTACCTGTCGATCATCGAAATTGCCAACCCCATGCACCGTTTATGGAGTGACGGACGTTGGAACAAGCTTACCCTGGCCCATGGATGTTACTGGAAAAAATGTGCTTTCTGCGATATCAGTCTGGACTATATTTCCCGTTATGAGCCTGTACAGGCCAGAAAACAGGTGGATAACATTCAAAGAATCATGGACCAGACGGGTCAGTCCGGGTTCCACTTTGTGGATGAAGCGGCTCCACCGAAACTACTGAAGGAATTGTCTATTGAAATTCTAAAACGTGGGATTTCGATTACCTGGTGGACCAATATCCGCTTTGAAAACCGGTTTTCTAAAGGACTCTGCCAGTTGATGGCTGCAGCTGGTTGTATTGCTGTTTCCGGAGGACTTGAGACCGCTTCTGACAGGCTGTTGCAGAAAATGAACAAAGGGGTCTCCATCGCTCAGGCAGCTAGAACTGCAGATAATCTGCAGGACGCCGGTATTATGGTACATGCTTATCTGATGTACGGATTTCCGACACAAACAGTTCAGGAAACCATAGATGCCCTGGAGGTCATTCGCCAGTTCTTTCTTTCCGGTTTGATTCAATCCGCATTCTGGCATCGGTTTGCATTAACGCAACACAGTGCAATTGGTAAAGACCCGGAAAGATACGGGATAGAGATCACAGGACCAACTCCGGGCGATTTTGCTTTAAATGATCTGCAATTTAAGGATCCTCTTGGCGCCGATCATGATCGTTTCGCATCAGGTCTGAACAAGGCTGTTTATAATTATATGTATGGCATCGGTCTCAATTATCCAATCAACAGCTGGTTTGATTTCAAAACACCGGCAACAACCATTGACTCCGGAATCATTCAAACAACCATTCTCAATTCTGAAAATAAGCCGAAGGAAACCAGCCAGCTCCTGTGGATCAGCTGCCTTCCACAACTGTCCCCTCGGAACACTGGAAAAAAGGATAAACGGTCCAATACCGTCGGCCTGTTTTTTAACAACCGGGCAGAATCCCAGGAAATCAGTGCCTCCAGATTGCTTTGTGATTGGCTGACGGACCAGCTATCAAGAATTTCACTCGCGACAGAGTCTCGCGTGACGCTTCAAGACTGGAAACAGAGCTATGAAACCGGCAGCGGGAAAGATTTCAGTTCCTTCTTACAGTCAGATCTCTGGCAAGTGCTGCTGAAAAACGGGTTGCTGGTGTTATAGACATGATGGCTGTTTTGCAGTAAAGTCGAATGCAACACAGGAGATGCTTGTTACGGGTGATCCATACCCGGTTTTGCACTACCTACCTAGACTCTGTCTGTTATCAGAGCATTCTTAAGCCAGGCGCTGATTCAACACGAAACCCCAACCATGAGAAAATGTGAAAAGAGTATCGCTGACACCAGCTGTGTTTCATCTTCCAGAACGCGTCAACCAGATTTCGGAAACATACGGCAAGCAACCCATTGTTCCACGGGGCCCTGCTTTAAAACCGATTCTTGACCGCCTGCGTAAAAAAGTAACTGAACAGTTACAGGTTGCAGAAACCCACGAAGCAGTTATCTTCACCTCTTCAGGGTCTGGTGCCATTGCCGCTGCTGTCGGTTCCTGCATTGACGATCAGGGTATCCTGGTCATTGCCAACGACGTTTACGGGCATCGTCAAGCCGATTTTTGTGAGCAGCTGGGGATTCGCACCATTCGCTATACCCTGGAACCTGGCACAAAACCCGATATCAAAACGATTGAAGCATTATTGATAAAACATCAGCTCGGTACAATCGGGATGGTGCATGGGTGCACCAGTGTGTGTCTTCTGAACCCCGTCAGGGAGGTCGGAAAGCTTTCCCGAAAGTTAAACTGTCGACTTATTGTCGATGCCATTGCATCTGTTTTTGTCGAGGATATCGATGTCAGGGAATGGCACATCGATTGTCTCATCTGCTCAACCAACAAAGGTCTCCATTCCAACCCGGATCTCAGCTTCTGTGTTGTGGAAAAGAGTTACCTGGAAGAGATGGCCAAACATCCCGGACGTATTCCCTATTTTGACATGGGAAAAACCTGGATGGCCCAGCGGACCGGTGGTCACCCGTATACAATCAATATCAGGGCACTGCTGGAGTTTGAGGCAGCACTTGACGATTATATCGATCGGGGCAGTCTCTCAGGTCGAATGCGGATGTATCGGGACCGGCTGCGGATCCTGAGAAATGGCTACCAGAAACTGGGGCTCAAATCCTTTTTAAAAGAGGGAATGGAGCAGCAGAACATCGGAACGGCACTTTTCCTTCCTGCTGGGGTGGACTATGAGAGCCTGGCCGAAGACCTGGCTCACTGGGATAACGGTGATAAAGAGTGCTACGAAATCTACTCGGCTCAAGGCGAACTGTCCGGGGTTGTATTCAGAATCTTTAATATGGGTGAATACCCGCTTTCAACCTATGAGCGCTTTATTCTGGCACTCGAATCCTGTCTCAAAAAACGTCGGGTTTGAGTCCCCATCGGCGTCGGCAGGTTTGCAAACCGACAACCGCAGGATAGCATGTCGTTCATTTGGTGATGACCCTTTATCAGGACGCTGAAACCAATCAGTGAACGGAAAGCAAGCGGGACAGACGAATCATGCTGGGAAAATGGGCCAACATCCCGATCACTTTCATGCGCCCGCTGAAAATGGCTTTCAGCACATCTCTGCCAGTTTCATCGAAATAGTAAGGCATCCCACCTTTGATCTGCAGATTGGACATGGCCATCACAATATCTGTTTCGCTTTCGATCAGCACCCCGACCTGCTTTTTTATCCCCGGGTGCAGCGTCAGCAACCCATCAGCGAATTCCAGGGTCATCATCACATCGGCATCCGTCACGGTCAGTCCAAAACTCATGTTCAGTTTTTTCAAGTCTTTCAGTTTGTGAGGATTCTGTTCCAGATTTTGTG
>Ga0180009_10006981_pt1 | contig 11686 bp, 11 predicted proteins | sample OS_PC_MetaG_FD_123537 | JGI IMG/M metagenome (GOLD analysis project Ga0180009, IMG submission 123537) | Groundwater microbial communities from the Aspo Hard Rock Laboratory (HRL) deep subsurface site, Sweden - OS_PC_MetaG | ecosystem: Environmental > Aquatic > Deep subsurface > Groundwater...
CCAGCTTCTGCCGGTCAGCCATATCCATGAGCACGCGCTCCCGAGCCTTATCGATTCCCAAAGCCTTACGCTTCAGGTCGATGTGGGCAATCATCTTGCGGGCCATTTCGTACGGATCCTCTACCAGGTCCCATTTTCCCCCCACGCTCTTTTCCAACTCGTTGAAGAGGTAATCTTTGAAGACCGGCGCCCCCTCAATGGGAAGATTGACCCCAAAGATCGTGTAAACCCCCGAGGCCACAAAATATTGCCCGATGGAAATGGCTTTTTCGCTCATCCATTCCGGGGCGCATCCGGCAGCGGGGAGATCACTGATGTCTTTTCCCAGGCCCCCAGCCTTGACCACTTCGGTGGCTGCCATGAGGATGCGGCTATTGTCTACACAGGATCCCATATGGAGGACGGGAGGGATTCCCACGGTCTCACAGACCTCGGCCAGGCCGGGACCGCAATAAATCCGGGCGGCTTCGGGAACCAGGAGACCGGCTTTGCCGCAAGCCATGGCGTTACAGCCGGTGGTCAGGACGATGACATCGTTCTTCAAGAGCTCCTTGACCACGATCAGGTGGGCGTTGTCATGCATGGTCCGGGCGTTATTGCATCCCACGACCCCCCCAATCCCCCGGATGCGGCCGTTGATGATATTGTCATTCAAAGGAAAGTAGGACCCGCGGAACGTTCCGCCGAGGTGGTAGTTAATGGCTTCATAACTGAAACCGACCACCATCTTTTCCTTCTGCTTGGGAATCAGAACTTCGGCGCGACGGTTGGGGAAGTTATCGACGGCTATTTTCACAATCTTTTTAGCGTCTTCCAGGGCGTGATGTTCGTTAAACTGAACGTGCTCGGTTTTCCCCGAGGCAATCTTACAGCGGGTGTTGGTGGTGATCAACTTGGTGTGATAGCAGGCAGCCACATTGGCCAAGTTTTCCATAATACACTGCACGTCGACGACCATGGCATCCACTGCGCCGGTAATGATGGCCAGCTCCTGCTGGAGATAGTTGCCGGCAATGGGCATGCCGTGGCGCACTAAAATTTCATTGGCTGTACAGCACATCCCGGCCAGGACGATCCCTTTCGCTCCTTTGGAGGCGGCGTACTTCAGCATCTCCGGATCCTGAGAGGCCACAACGATCATCTCCGAAAGGAGCGGTTCGTGGCCGTGGACGATAATATTGACGTGGTCCTTCTTCAGCACTCCCAAGTTGATATCGCCGTGGATGGGGTAAGGCGTCCCGAATAGGACATCCTGTAAGTCGGTGGCCATCATCGATCCGGCCCAACCATCGGCCAGAGCTGCCCTGGAGCACTGCTTGACGATGTTCTTGTAGTCCTGATCTACGCCCATGTGGGTGCGGTGCATGATTTCTACGATTTCCCGGTCAATCCCCCGGGGGATAAGGTCCAGCTTTTTCCAAAGCTCATACCGGGGTTTCGGAGCCCGCCGGGCGTAGTAAATCTCCCCTTCCTGTTTCCCCCACTCGCCCAGGGCCTTCTCTCCGACTTCCACGGCAATCTCATAAATTTCCCGCGGTTTTTCTTCGCCGTCCACCAGCACGGTCGTGGCCACGTCAAAGTCTTCGGCGATCTTGCGTAACTTGACCTCGTCCTTAATCTTAAAGTCGGTAGTCTGTTTGCGGGCTGCCGCCAGGAAGACTTCGGCCACGGCCCGTCCATGATCCGAGTGGGCGGCAGACCCGGCAGCGACCATGCGGGCAAAGTTTCGGGCCGCAATGGTCTCCGGAGTCGCTCCGCAGAGCCCCATGCGCGTGTCTTTCCCTTCCAAATCTTTCTTGGTTAGAGGAAGACGGCAGGGCCCTTGGGCGCACATCTTGCAGCAAGTCCCCTGAATCCCGATGTTACAGGCCTTCATGGTCTCGGCGCGGTCAAAGATAGTCTCGATCCCCTCGGCCTGGGCTTTGTGCAACATCAGAATCGTGGCCGGATCCACGCTCTTTTCTTCGGGTTTTATCTGCTTCTTCTCTTTTTCCATAACCTGCAATTTTCCTTTGGTCTCTTCTGATGCCATTCTATTTTCCTCCTTGCTTAACTGGCAACATCCAGTGATTCAATTGGCCATAAGTTCCAAGATCAACTCCCGAACCAGTTTGATGGCTTCGGGATGTCTCATCACTAGTATATCCGCCCCGGCCATCAAAAGGATAACCCCGGTGATGGCCTCCATCAGAATGCCTCTCTTCCTGGCATCCCCGAGATGAGGGGCGTCTTCCGTCTTTAACTTGGCCTCTTTGGCCTTCCAGACCTCTTTGGCCATATTGCAGAGCATAGGGAACTGCAGCCTCTCATCCTGTTGAGTCAAGGCCGCCATGCGGTCCCGTTCCATCACCGAATAGGTGTATTCGATCCCATAGCCCAGGCCGCCGGTTGTGGGATCCACCAGAATCTGGGCGTCGGGCACCCCAAGATTCCCCAGGAGAACATTCAGCTGCTTGGCCAGGTTGACATCGATTGGGGTGGAAGCGATGATGGTCTGTTTGTAGCCAATCGCCCCGGCGCCGATCTGTCTGTAGTTTTTCTCCCCCACCGGGCCGATGATCAGGTTTTTCCCCGTACAAAGCTCCGAGACCCGCCGCAGGGTCTCGGCATCTTTTTCATCGTTTCCACAGCCCCATACAATCAAAGGTACTTCCACTGCATCCGCTACCTTTTTGGCGATCATTGCCGCTTCTTCAGAGGGCCGGTTCATCCCATTGGGATCTGTGCTGGCTAACTGCAAACAGATCATTTCTGCCCCGTAAGTTTTTATGCATTTCTGCGCCCAGGCCACAGGGTCTTGAACCACATCTTGAAAAGGCTCCAGAGCAGCCTCAGCCCAGTCTTCCGGGGGAGCATCGTATACTTCCATGGCGATTCGTGGCGGATGCGGCATCTGCCCTTCGAAAAGGTAAAAGGGATACATGGTTTCCCCGCCCACGGTCAGAGCTTTACTCCCTGCTCCCACTGTGACTTCTTTGATCTTTCCTGTATAATTGATTTTTGGTATTTCCACAGCCACCTCCTTTGTAAATACAGTGTCCGTGATGAGTGTCTGTGTCAGTTAAATAAATGGGCATTTCCTACTGACACTAACCACTGACACTGACACTTTTTTTATTCATGCGGGGTTTTTCCGCTTTTCGCTCCCATACCATTCTTTGTTAAACCAATACCTTTCCCCACTGCGTAAGTATTTGAGCATTTCTTCCCGGTCATGGATCTTTGCCCGCCAGCAGTGTGGTTTATCAGGGATCCCCGGCTCATATTCCGGTCCGACAACCTTTACCTTCTCTCCGCTGAATAACCTTTTTTCTTCCAAGTTCTTAGCCAACTTTCCTCCCCCCTTTCGAAAGATAGTGTTAAGTGTTGAGTGTTAAAAGTTCCGTGTTTCGTGTTTCGTGTTCCGTGTTACGGCTTGATTAGGTTTTACCTATAGCCTATTGCCTATTGCCTCTGACCTATTACCTGTTTTTATTATTTTTTCCATCATCCCCGCAACCACGCGAACAGCCGATGATTCGTCGGGCAAATCTAACAATGGTTTTTCCTTCATCTCATATTCGAAAATAAACGGGTCTTCCGGAATCATTCCCAGCAAATCCAGCCTTTGATCTTGAATCTCCTGGAAAAAACCGGGATCCAGCTCCCGCGGGGCCCGGTCAACGACTAAATGTTTTTCCGTAATGGAGAGCTTCAATTCATCGATGAGTTCACGAATCTTTCCTACGGTGCGAATCCCTTTGATGGAATAATCCGAGAGGAAAAGCAGATGATCCACCCCCTGGGTTGTCCGGCGGCTCAAATGTTCCATTCCTGCTTCGTTGTCCATAATTACGAAGGGATAGTTATTCATCAGCAGGTCCAGGTGGCGGCGCAGGATATTATTGGCATAACAATAACAGCCCGGGCCTTCCGGCCGGCCCATGACTAAAAGATCCAAGCCCTGGGATTCCACCAGGATCTCATGGAGCTTCATCTCCAAATAAGTTTCCTTGGTCATGCCTGGGGGCAAGTTCCCTTTGGTCTCGAAAAATTCCTCCCGGGCAGTTCCCAGGCTTCGTTTTACCCTGAAACCGAGAGCATCCGCTAAGTTGGAGCTCGGATCGGCATCCACGGCTAAAATAGGCCTATGCCCTTTTTTCTTGAGATAGCGGATAATCAGGGCCGCAAGGGTGGTCTTCCCAGTCCCCCCTTTTCCCGCCATGGCAATCACCTGGGTCAAAATTTCTTCCTTTATTGCGTGTTCCGTTTTTAACCTATGAACTATTGCCCATAACCTATTGCCTATTGCCTGTTCTTATCCGCCAGCCGCTGGTTCACTCCGGCAAATTCCGCGGAGTTCGTATGGGGCAAAAACATAGCCGCTACATAGTTGTCCATGAAAGCGGGGCTTTCGCTCAATTCGATATTGGTCATCATCCGGGAAATTCTTTCCCCATCATCCAGTATCTCGTTACAGAAGGAAATCAGGCGTGCTCCCAACAAAGACCCATTGCCGATGAAAAGAAAGCGGTCCAAGGGTAGTTCCGGTAAAAGTCCGATGGTAATAGCCCGCTCCACGTCTATAAACGAACCAAAAGCTCCGGCAATGACTACTTGTTCCAGGTTGCCGACGGAAAGCCCGACGGATTGTAAAAGGGTCACATAGCCGGCGTACATAGCCGCCTTGGCTCGCATGAGATTGTCGATGTCTACTTCCGTGATCACAATGTCCGCGCCGGTGGCTGTATCTTCACGGTAAGCGAGGACATACTCCATTCCATCCGACCCTGGGCGGATGCGCTGGCTGGGCAGATCGGTGTTGAACTTTCCGTTCGGTGAGATCATCTCCGCTTCCAGAAACTCCGCCACCATGTTGATCAATCCAGAACCGCAGATTCCTTTAGGCTTCACCATGCCAACGGTCAGAAGCATGGGCTCGAAGGTTTGGGGATGGATGCGGAAATCCTCGATGGCCCCGGAAGTCGCCCGCATGCCGTGTTTGATGCCCCCACCCTCAAAAGCCGGTCCGGCAGAGCAGGCGGCGGTCACCAGCCATTCCGAATTCCCGATGACGATTTCCCCGTTGGTTCCGATGTCAATGTACAGCGTTACAGGCTTACGCTGGTAGATTCCCGAACCCAACACACCCGAAACGATGTCCCCTCCAACATAGGAAGCCACGGAAGGAAAAGTATACAGGTGGACGTGCTCCCCCACTTCTATCCCCAAATTCGACGCCCTCACGGGAGGAATGAAATTCGCTACCGGCGTGTAGGGGGATTCGCGAAGGTACTTCGGGTCCAAACCCAAGAGCAGGTGAGTCATGATGGTATTGCCGGCGGCCGTCATATGCGAAACTCGGGCTAAGTTGACCCCCGATTTGTCGACCAGTTCCCGGATGATGCCATTGATCGTCCCGACTACACTTTCCTGCAGCTGCTTCAACCCTCCAGGGCGTTGAGAGTGAACGATCCGGCTAATCACATCATCCCCGTAACGAATCTGGCTGTTATAATCCGAAGCTTCGGCCAGCGTTTGCCTCTTGTTCAAATCCAAAAGTTGACCCCAGACGCTGGTCGTTCCTATGTCCAATACGATAGAAAAGTGCTCCTGGGTGGTGTCCCCGGGTTCCAGGTTGATCAGTTTGGGCCGCCGGGACCCGCGCAGCTGGTATTCGCCCAATTGCGATTCCACCCGGGTTTGCACAAGAGTGGCCGTGGCGCGCCACCCTTCTGCGCGCAGGATAAAAGGCAACTTCTTGAGCAAACGGGAATCCACCGAGATACTTTCCATGCCATAATGCTTCTTCATGGCCAGGAGCACTCGGGAGAGATCGGAGCGATTATCCTTGATCGTCGGTGGCTCCATTTCCACGTAATGCTTGCGCAAGGCCGGGTTGAAACACCACCCCAAGACCAGGGATTCCAATTCCTGATGAGAGACCTTCCGTCCCGCGCTGATCCTCTCTCGCGCCCGGGCAATGAACCTTTTGTCCAATTCTGACTCCACCGGAATGCGGACCTCTAAGTCGCTTAAAATCCTGGTTTGACAAGCCTGACGGATGCCTTTCTGAAAATCTTCTTCAGAGAGCTTCGGTCCGCGCGGGCTCTCCACCTCTCCTTTTTCGATCAGCACGCGGCATTTCCCGCATACTCCTTCGCCACCGCAAGAGGCTTGAATATAGATCCCTGCTTCCATCGCCGCTTTGAGCAAGTTCTCTCCTTTGGCGACTTGCATCTCCCGGTTGTGAGGTTGAAAACGAACCAGCATTGATTATCTCCAATGAAGTTCGGAGTAAAAACTTAGGCTCCGAACTCTGAACTCCGAACTAAATTACTTCGCCTCGGGGCGGGGCAGGAGCCCGGCACGCTCCACGATGGTATGCACCGCATCTTCCCACTCGATGGCCATGAGATGAATGCCATGCACCCCTTCGATCTTGCGCAGCCGTTGAATTTGTTCCACGCAGATGCCGCCCGTCCGGTCCAGCATGCAATTGCCGCAGGACTGACAGCGCTCGGTCCAGACCCCCTGTTCTTCGGTGACGCCGATGAATTGAGTATTCACCCCCGGCAAGACTGGATGTTTACGAAATTTTTCGGCCACAAATTGAATTCCCGCGCCACAAGCCAGGGAGAGAATGGCCGGATACTGATCGGCATATTCCCGCATCGGCTCCAAATATTCTGTGTCACATTGCCGTTCCAAGGTCACTTCTTTAATTTCCAAAGACCTCCCCTGGGTCTGGCGGGCTAAGCGAAGGGCGGAAGAGAGGATGCTGACTTCTTTTTCCCCGCCGGCGGAGCAAACGGTTACGCATCCCTTGCATCCGGCCACAATTATCTTATCGTAGCCATCGATCATGGCCAGAATTTCTTTTATGGGTTTTCCTTCCGCGATAATCATCTCCAACTCCCTTTTATAGTTCGGATTTGCGAGTTCGGAACTCAGAATAAAAAAATCAACACTCCGAACTCCGAACTTATCCAGCCTGCTCTAAAATATTAAGGGCACGCTGTCCCTTTTTAACCGGGCTGGGGCCCAACTGGCGGATCCGTTCGGTCATCTCCCGCGCCACTTCTGCAAAACGTGGACCCATAGCCGCAGACATGTTGTACATCTCGAGCCGCTTTCCTCCTTGGCCATGATCTGTTCGTCGGTAAAATGTTGCCGGGTAATCGCTTTCCCCGGGCACTCCGAGCCACAGATACCGCACCCATGGCACATGGCCATTTCGATCTCCGCCACCCCCTCGGCGTTGATCACCGGGACGTTGTAAGGGCAAACCCGCACCCAGGTCAGACCGGCCGCGCATTTTTCCGGGTTCACCACTGAAACCACTCCACCGACCTGGATCTGGTCTTTGGCCAGGATCGTGCAGGCGCGGGCGACAGCGGCAGCGGCCTGAGATAGGCTCTCATCAATCATCTTCGGGGAATGGCCTATCCCGCAAAGGTAGATTTCTTATAATTTAACCGCATCTAAAACGGCCGGTACTTTGCTCTCCCAGCCGATGGGCATAATGTGCACTCCTTGGCACAGGCCCTTCAGGTCCTTGATCAAATCGGCCGCGATCTCAATACTGGTCTTCACCCGGTCTTCGGTCTTGGCCATTTTTTGGATGAGGGGCTCGGGAACGAAAACTCCAGCCACGTTTTTGTTCATAAACCGGGCCATACCGGCAGATTTCAGCAAAATGATCCCGGCTAAAACCGGAACTTTGAGAGGCGCCACCCGTTTCATAAATTTCTCGAAGGCCCCCACATCATAGACCGCCTGGGTCTGGAAAAAGGAAGCTCCGGCTTTTATCTTTTTTTCCATCTTAAAGATTTGGGCCTCCACCGGATTGCCCCCGGGGTTGACTACGGCTCCGGCAAAAAACTTCGGTGCGCCGCTCAAAGGATTGCCCACCATATCCGTGCCTGTTTCCAGCGTTTTGATTACGCTCAGGAGGCTCACCGAGTCCAGGTCAAAGACCGGCTTGGACTGGGGATGATCCCCCAGAGAGGCATAATCCCCGGTTAACGCTAATACATTTTCAATGCCCAGGACGGAAGCACTGAGCAAATCCGCTTGCAGGGCCAATCGATTCCGGTCCCGGCAGGTCATCTGCAAGATGGGCTCCAGCCCTTTCTCTTGCAAAAGATGACAGACCGCCAGAGAACCCAAGCGCATGACGGAACTCTGTAAATCGGTTACATTGATTGCCTCCACCCGCCCCCGCAGCAAATCGGCATCAGCCAGCATTTCTTGGATGTGGATCCCTTTGGGAGGGCCAATTTCTGAAGTTACCACGAATTTCTTAGAGGCTAAGCTCTCTTGTAAACCCATGCTCTCCCTCCTCCTTTATTTTCCCTGCTCCAGGGCCCATCGCTCAGAGAGCCGCAGGCCCTTCGGGGGCATCATTTTGCTGTGGTCTTTGGGCTCATAAATCTGGCGGAGTTTTTCTAATTGGCCCAGCTTTTCCAGCTTTTCATAGATCAGCCGCCAGCCGCATTCCATTTCCGGGTCCACTTCGCATTTTCCTTCTTTCGTGGTCCCCCCGCAAGCCCCGTTCAATAAAAATTTTGAACAGGCCGTCAAGGGGCAGATGCCACCCGTCAAGTCCAGGACACAGTCGCCACATTCCCAGCAACGCTCAGAACCCTGCCACTCTCCGCGTATCCCCCCCAGCGGCAGGGTATTGCAAGCGGGGTGCGTTACTTTGTTGCTTACGGCCGCCACCGCCTGAACCCCTACGCCACAGGTCATGGCCAAAATGGAATTCGCTGCCTTGACCTCTTTGGCCTTGCCCCGAAGACGGGATTGCACCAGAGCCTTTTGGCAAAGGAAATCCACTACGCTGAAACCCGTGACTTTTTTCCCGGCCTTTTCCAAGGCTTCCTTCATCTCCAGTACCTGCGGCCTCCCTCCGGTACCACTGGCCTCGGCGCAACCATTACACCCTAAAATAAAAATGTTTTTTTCCCCGTCTAAAAAACTTAAAATTTCTTCCAATGGCTTTTGTTGCGAAAGTAACATGGGCTCTCCTCCTTTCCGGCCCTAATAAATGCGGAATCGCCCCAATTCGTTTCCTTTGGGGGTAATCAGATGAACGGCGCAGGCGATACAGGGATCGAAGGCGCGAACGATGCGGACAATCTCGAAGGGATTCGCTTCATCCTTCACTCGGGTCCCGGTCAACGCCTGTTCAATTGCCCCGGGGGTTCCGGAATCATCCCGGGGGGAAGCATTCCAAGTGGTTGGCACCACGCACTGGTAGTTGGCTATCTTTTTCTCTTTGATTTCCACCCAATGGCCCAGTGCTCCTCGAGCGGCGTCAATGATCCCAACCCCATGGGCTTCTTCGGGAAGTTCATAAGGGACGAAGGTTGGCTCTCCGGGCTTTAACTGCAGCAGCCATTCCCCCATGGCATCGGCGATATGTTTGGCAGCCAAGGCCCGGGCGGCATGTCGCCCCAGGACCGAAAAAAGAGCGGCCGGTGTAGCTTTAAAATGGGCCAGCGTAGAATCGACCAAAGATTTTACCTTGGAATTTCCGCTCGCATAAGTGGTTACCATTTGGGCCAAGGGGCCCACTTCGTATACCCGTCCATCGTAGCGGGGGGCTTTCAGCCATGAATAAGCCCCATCTTTTTCATCCGCCGGGACTGTTTTTCCTGTGGCAGGGTGCAGCTTGGAAGTATTGCTTACGTACCAGGAATGGCGGACTTCTTCCGTAATTTTGCTCAAATCCAGGGGTTGAAGTTTCAAGTCAGCGGAGATCGTTCCTTGCTGGAAAAGGCGCTGGCGCCGCGTATAATCGGGATTTTTTCCCTCGAGGTCGTAAGCCCCATAAGCCAGAAGGTTCTGGCAACCGGCCCCGATCTGGAAGTAGTCGGAATAAACCCCGGCCACCGCCAGCACATCCGGAAGATAGACATTATCCACGAAGGATCGCAGTTCATTTAAACGCCAGAGAATGGAAGCGATCTTATCCACGGTGGGAACTTCAGCCATTCCTCCGGGAACAATGGACGCAGTGTGAGGGATTCTCCCGGTGAGCATGGCGACGACTTCATGCCCCTTGCGGCGGATTTCCAGGGCTTTTACGTAATGACTGACGGCAGCTCTATCCACATCGTCCGGCAGCCGGTAATCCCCTTCGTACCGCGGAACAAAAGGCCCCAACTCCCCCCGGCCGATAAAAGCCTTAATGGAATTTAAATCCGCATCGCTCCCCTCATATTTGGCCACTTTGGTTACATCCACGTAGTCTAAGGCCGCTAAGTGGTAAAAATGGAGGATATGATCCTGAACCACGTGCAGTCCCGCCGCCAGGTTTCTCATGATGCGACCGTTGTCCGGAATCTTGTCCGCCAGCCCAAAGGCACTGTCCAAATTAAGAGTGGAGGCCATGGCATGACAAAGGTTACATACGCCGCAAATACGTTGGGTGATGATTTGCGCATCCCGGGGATCTCGGCCTCGCAGGATGATCTCAAAACCCCGGAAAAGCATGCCGGAGCTGCGGGCTTCCTTTATGATTCCGTTCTCCACCAGACATTCGATCTTCAGATGCCCTTCAATCCGGGTAATGGGGTCGATAACAATTTTTCCCATGTCGTTTCTCCTTATGATTTATTGGGGGCAGTTTCGATCTCGATGGTCTTCACATAGAGAGGAGAGACGAGATCCGGAAATTCGGGTTGCGTACATCCATGGCATCCCCCACCAGATCCCACGCACCAGTTCACCCCCGTATTCCAGAGACGCGTAGGACAATCGGCGTAGGTGATCGGCCCCTTACATCCCAATTCGTAAAGGCAACCTGCATCGCCGTGCTTTTTGGCAAATTTCCCCTCGTCAAAGTAAGCACGCCGCTGGCAATTTTCATGGATGAGCTTGCCGTAAAAGGTTAAGGGGCGGCCAAAATCGTCCAACTGATCGGCAGAAGGAAGGCCGCTGAGAAGGAGGCTGGCCACCGTCCCCACGAACCAGTCTGGGTGGGGAGGACATCCCGCAACGTTGATTACGGGGGTCCTGATCCCTTTACTTTCCAGCAGCTCTTTTAATCCCTGGCAACCCGTCGGGTTCGGCGCCGCGGCGGGGATTCCCCCAAAAGTTGCGCACGTGCCTACGGCCATCACGGCCAGGGCATCTCGGCTAAATTCAACCACCCGCTCCACCATGGAGACCGGCTGGTGGTTTCTTTCACCGATGGAACCATAAACTCCATTCCTGGCAGTGGGAATGCCCCCATCAACGATCAAAAGGTATCCCCCCTTTACTTTTTTAACCGTTTCCTCGGCGATGGCTATCGCCAAGTCTCCGGCCCCGGCCATGACCGTGGCATTGAAGCGCAGGTTTACGTGCTTTCCGGGAATTACCTCATCGATCAATACGTTCTTGATGGTCGGACTCACGGAGTTCAGGATGGAGATCAAGCACCCCGTACAGGTGGCACATTGCAACCAAATGACAGGGTATTCTTTTGTCTTCGAGTCCAACGTCCCCTCCTTTCTGCTCTCGGCAACTAATTGGTTTTTAAATAAATTAATCGGGACGCAGATTTTCGCAGATAAACACAGATAATTATTTTCTTTTTAGTACTACAGCGTTAGTTTTTTCTGGACAATGGAAATGGAATCTGTTATACCTATAACCGGGGCGTATGAAAGAGGCCACGGCGTTGGGAAATTTGATCGACCGGAAGGGATGATCC
>Ga0180009_10006982_pt1 | contig 11686 bp, 6 predicted proteins | sample OS_PC_MetaG_FD_123537 | JGI IMG/M metagenome (GOLD analysis project Ga0180009, IMG submission 123537) | Groundwater microbial communities from the Aspo Hard Rock Laboratory (HRL) deep subsurface site, Sweden - OS_PC_MetaG | ecosystem: Environmental > Aquatic > Deep subsurface > Groundwater...
ATTCCCATTTCCCGGGCAGCGTCAAACCCCGGACGGAAATCTTCAAGGTCGTCTGTGTTGGCGCCATGGGCCACATGTCGAATCTTCAGTTTATCAGCAAGCTTCAGCAAATCCTCAAACATGTATTTTTTACAAATATAGCATCTGTCCGGCAGATTGGCCAAAAAGTCGGGTTGACGCATTTCTCTGGATTGCAAAACCAGATGCCGAACCCCCAAAGCGCTTGCCTGAGCGGCTGCGGCAAGTTTTTCGCGCCTGGGATGTACCGGCGATTCTGCGGTCACTGCAACCAGATTTTCATGAAGGACTGCGTGGGCCACGGCCAACAAAAGCGTACTGTCAACGCCGCCTGAAAAGGCAACCATCAATGTATCGAACTTCTTTAATGCTGACACGAGACACTGTTTTTTTTCTTCTAAATAAACCGGAATCATAGGGATCGTGTTTCCTTACCTTCGTTTTTGTTGTTTGCCCAAAAACAATCTTACTCGTAATCTTAATCTTTCTCGTAATCAAAAGAATTTGGTAGGGTGATCCAATTCAGCCGTCGTAGCCATAGGCTACTATCCGGCCTTCGTAGCTGAAGCTACTTTGGCGGAGTAGGCTGGCGAAGTCGGCTTGCGAATATCGATTCAGATTACGATTAAGATTACTTGATAAGCATTTTACGGTAAAAAAATGTTTACAAAAGCAACCTGATCTTATATACGATAGTCGGCACGGACAGTCTGCTCGTTATTCATTACTATATGCTGAAGGCTTCATAAATTTAAAGAGGTTTTTTTATGGGAAAAAACAGCTTGCTTAAATCGACGTCCAAAAAAAAGAAAAGTGCACCCAAGAAAAAGGGTGAGGAAATGACGGCCAAAATCGAAAAACCGGCAACAACGGCAAAGGCGGCGGTGACAGAAACCAAGCCCGCACCAGAGGCCAAAGCCGCACCTAAAGCCGAAAAGCCGACCGCTGTTCGTGCTCAAAAAGCTGCTGCTGCACCCAAAGAAAAGAAGGTTTCCGTAAAAGAGCTCTTACAGAAAAAATTTGATCCATGGAAACCTGACAAACCCTTTAGCGTGCAGCCGGACAAGGAATATTTGAAGGCTTTTGTTGCGCCGCCGTTTCTCAAAGACATGACGGAAGAAAAAGCCCGTCACATCAAGGAATTATTGTTTAAAAAGTTTGATATGGGCGCGATCAGAGCTGCCGCCGCAAAGGCTGCCGCCGCAAAGGCTGCCGCCGCAAAGGCCGCTGCCGTAAGAGCCGCCGAGCCGGATGTATCTGCCACTTATACTCCGCCGGATGATGTTGACACGAGTGTTGACGATCCCATGGAAAAGGCCATAAAATATGCGGTCGCCGTATTTGTTGTTCTGATTGCACTTATCATCGGCACCAGTTTTCTGAACCAAAAAAATTATTACATTAAATCCTCAGGGGGTGCGGTTGAGATCTGGCAGGGCAAATTCTCTCCCATGGGTGAAGAACTGCTGATCATGCTCCCCGGCGTTCAGCCTCCTGAAACGATAAAAGCCGTCTATAAAAAAACAGACGTATATCCGCTTATTTTCAACTATTACGTGGAAAAGACCGATACATTACTTGAAGTCCCCGGCATGCCTGATTTTGAAGGAATCCGGTCCTATCTGAACAAGGCGCTGGCCTATGCATCCTCGACCGACCTCAGTAAAATTGCCCAGGCGCGCTTAAACAAGCTCGACCTGATGATTCTCATGTACAAGGCTGACATAGCTGCCAGCAAAGGAACCGTTTCCGATCTTGAAGGGGCAAAAGGTTATCTGGCCGAAGCCGCCAGACTCGACATCGATGATCTTCAGCGTGGTTTGATCGAACAAAAAATGAAAGTCATCGACGACGGGCTTGCAAAACTTCAGGCAAAAAAGGCTGAAGCTGCCAGCTCCACCCCCTGAATAAATCATCGTAACCATGAGACAAGAAAAAGCAGGTAGCAGTTTTACAGGCTGTTATCCGCTTTTGGCATCACCTTTTTCCTTGACTCACTCCCCTGAATTTCCTATGCTTGGGCTTTAATGTTGTTTATCCTTTAAAAACATTTAGTTAGCGCGAATACTTCACAACTATGACGACCCGACGAGTTCTCATACTCGCTCCCGTGCTTTTAATTTTTATTTTGCTCCAGTCCTATTTCTGGGTCCCCACGTATGAGCAACAAACAAGGGGAAATCCCCAGCGGCTTAATGAATACATTGCCGGATCCATCGGTGATGCCAGCCTCCTGAACCCCATCCTCTCGGCGGATTCGGCCAGCAGCACCATCGAAAGCATGGTCTTTGAAGGGCTCATCGATCGGGACGAGCAATTGCGCTTCAGGGGACGCCTGGCCACCTCCTGGGAGGTTTATGAAGAGGCTTTTTTTTACGTCAATGAATCCGCAAGCATCCCCGGACTGGGCCGGGCGGGCCCGCAGGAAGTTGCGAATTTTCTGAAAACCGCCAAAAAAAATAAGGATACAACCGCATCGGGGTTTCAACATTCTTTGGGCCATATCACTGAAATTTCTGTCATTCCCCCCAAGAATTTTACGGTGATCCGAGAGGAAAAAGACCCCGCAGGAAAAAAAACGGGCGTAACCTTCAATATCAGCGTAGCGACGCCGGCCAGAATCAAGCTGATTTTGAACCGGGTCGATCAGGATCTTTTTCAAAACCTGACTCAGCTTCTGGGAAAGGACTATTTTGAATCGTTTCGCAGTGAGCGCTTTCTGAGTATAGATCGCCGCATAGACACAGAAAAACTGGCTGCCTACGCCCGGGAGCTGTTGCCGGCCACCGAGCATAACCCTGTTCTGCTGTTCCACTTAAGACCCGGGGTTAGCTTTCATGACGACCATCGGTTTGACGCCGGTGATGTCAAATTTACGTATGAAGCGATTATAAATCCCAAGAACCTCTCACCGCGCATCTCCGATTACGAGCCGGTTAAAGCCGTGGAAGTCATTGACCCGCTCACCGTCAGAATCGTTTACAAGCGGCTCTACTCTCCTGCCGTCGGAACCTGGAGCATGGGGATCCTCCCCGAGCACCTGCTCAACGCCCAGGCGCTTGAAAAAGAAGCCCTTCGTGCGGGTAAAGACCCGCGTTCCTTTTCCATGCGCCAGAGCAGTTTCAACCGCCATCCCACCGGATGCGGTCCTTTTAAGTTTCGCGACTGGAAATCGGATCAGTATATCGCCCTGGATCGCTTTGACGGTTATTGGGAGGGGCCGGCCAACTATCAGCGCTATATCTACCGCATCATTCCGGACCTGTTGACCCAGGAAATGGAATTTTATGCCGGCACCATCGACAGCTATGGCGTTCAACCGCATCAGATAGCGCGTCTTGAAAAAGATATCAGGTACCAGAGCTTTTCCGGCACCGCCTTCGGTTATACATACATCGGATACAATACCCGGCGAAAGCCCTTTGATGATCCCCGCGTCAGAAAGGCTTTGGGCATGGCCATCGATATGGACAAGATCAGCCGCTATGTGCTTTACGGCCAGGGCGAGAAGATCACCGGCCCTTTTGTCAAACAGACCGACTATTACAACCACGCGATCAAGCCGTTGACCTATGACCCGCAAGGAGCTTTAAAGCTGCTGGCGGCGGCCGGCTGGAAACGCAATCCGGCCGGCCGGCTTGAAAAGGACGGCCAAACCTTTAAATTCACCCTGATTACCAACAGCGGCAATGACTTGCGTAAAGCCATCCTGGCTATTGCCCAGGACGCCTGGAAACAGATCGGCATTGATGTCCGCACCGATCTTTTAGAATGGTCCGTCTTTATTCAGGAACGGGTGAACAAGGCCGATTTTGACGCCCTTATTTTGGGCTGGCAGATGGGAATTGATCCTGATTTGTATCAGATATGGCATTCGAGCCAGACCAATCCCTACCAGCTCAATTTTGTCGGTTTCAAAAATACCGAGGCCGATGACCTTATCATCAGGATCCGGCAGGAATACGATCACGGCCGCCAGGTCGAATACTGCCACAAACTTCACGAAATTATTGCCCGCGAGCAGCCGTATACGTTTCTTTATGTGGGCAAGTGGACCGCCGTGCTGGACAAGCGCATCGTTTTGAAAACCGTCGATGATGCCGGCAACGTCCGCTATACGAAGATCAAACCGACCAAGACCGGAAACTATTCGTTTTATTTTAATAAATGGGTAAAGCTTCCACAAGTGCCCATGATGCTGGACGAGGGCTGACAAATTGAATGAAAATTAGATGATAAAAGATTCGCCCACCAAGAGCAAGTGAACTAAAGTTTGAAGTGAGCTAAAGTTGTGGATTCGCCTTCGGCGAAGCTATTTAATATAAAATTTGATAGAATACCATAACTTTAGGCACTTTAGATCACTTTAGGCATTTTAGGCACTCTTTTACAATTCATCACCGGTGGACTCCAATAATTTATTGGAAAATTTTAATGTAATGTATAAATGAAAGCGATTGAACAATGATTCCCTTTATCGGCCGCAGTATGGTTCAGAAAACCATCACGCTTTTTTTTGTCTCCATCGTATCCTTTTTGATTATTCATCTGGCACCGGGCAAGCCGAGCCAGGTGGACCCCCTCAACCCCAAGTTCACCCCCGAAGTTGTGGAACGCTTTCAAAAAGAGTTTCATCTGGACCAGCCCCTGCATGTCCAGTACCTTTACTTTTATCAAGACCTTTTCAGCGGTAAAACCATTTCCTGGAAGGACAACCGGCCGGTCCTTGCAAAGATATGGGAACGCTTTTTAAACAGTCTGCCGCTTTTCATTGTGGGCACCATCCTTACCTGGACACTGTCGTTTCCCGTGGGGATCCGTTCGGCCATTTTCAGAGGTCGGCTTTACGACCGCAGTGCCACATTTTTATCCTATTTTCTAATTTCCATTCCCGGCTTCTTCTTTGCGTATATCCTGATTATTTTCGTCGTCACCCGCTTCCATGTCCCGGTCATCGGCATGGAAACGTTCGGGATGGGAGACGCTGCGCTGCCATACCTGTTCATGGACAGAATCTGGCACCTTTTCCTTCCGGCCGCCCTGGGCGCCACCGGCGGCATCGCGGTGCTTTCCAGGTACGTTCGCAGCCAGATGCTTGAAGTCCAGGGCCAGGATTATATTCGCACGGCCTGGGCCAAAGGACTGTCGCCGGAGCAGGTCCACTATAAGCATGCGCTGCGCAACGCCCTGCTGCCTTTTGTCACCATGTTCGGCCTGATTTTACCGGGCTTGATCGGAGGTTCGGTTATCATCGAATCCATCTTTTCCTGGCCCGGCATGGGACGCATGGCTTATGAAGCCATTCTGGCCCGGGATTATCCCGTTATTTTGACCGTCAACTTTGTGTCCGCCGTCCTGGTGCTGGCCGGCACCTTTATTTCGGACCTGCTTTACCTTGTCGTCGACCCGAGGATTCGTCTGTAAACATAAAATCGCTTCGCGATTTTATAAAGCGCGGCTACGCCGCTTATTAAACGATTAGCTGCCAAAAATTTTCTCCTGAAAAGCGAAAGTTTTAAAGCTGGAGGATAGCACAATATAATGAACTTAGAGGAAGGTTTGAACAAAGATTTTCAATTTGACGCGCCCCTGGCTCCCAAACAGACCCGTTGGAAGGCATTCTGGCTCCTGTTCAGACAAAATCGGATGGCCATTGTGGGGCTGTTTATTTTCATCCTTTTTTTCTTGAGTGCCCTCATCGGCCTTGTTTTAACCTCCGGTACGAACCCGGTGTTCGATCCCGCCCTGGTGCGTCTCCAGGAAAAGTTGCGTCCGCCGCTTGCCAGACCGAACCTTGCATCCCTGCGCCCCAATGAGGTTCCCGGCCTGGGTCTTTATCTGATGGGAACCGATGATTTGGGGCGCGATGTGTTTGCCAGAATGCTCCAGGGGGCCTGGGTTTCCTTGACCGTCGGATTTGTGGCCGTCGGCATAGCCGTGCTCATCGGAATTTTCCTGGGCGGCATCGCGGGCTACTTCGGACAACATCATATCCGGACCGATCACATCCTTTTGACGTGTCTTTTGGTTGCCGGCGCCGGCCTGGTTGCCGCCGATCGTGTTCTTTTCGGTATTGCACTGATACTTTCAGGCCTGGCCGTTATGCTGTTTTCCGTCCCGGCAGCCAACGGACACAAGCATCAGTCCCTGCCGGCCTGGGTGCTCCTTTTTCGCAAACAGGCCGTTTCGGTTGATACGCTGATCATGCGTATTGTGGATATCATGCTCTGTTTCCCGAGCTTTTTCCTGATCCTTACGGTAGTTGCCCTGCTCCCGGCAAGCATCTACAATATTATGATTGTCATCGGATTGACCAGCTGGATGGGCACCACGCGGTTTGTACGCGCGGAATTCCTCTCTTTGAGAGAACTGGATTTCGTGGCGGCGGCAAGAGCCCTGGGCGTCGGTAACTTCAGAATCATTTTTCGCCACATGATGCCCAACGCCATCGCACCGGTGCTGGTCTCCGCCACCATCGGCATCGCTTCGGCCATCCTGACGGAAGCCGGGTTGAGTTTTTTAGGGTTCGGGGTGCCGCCGCCCCACGCCACCTGGGGGAACATCCTTGCGGACGGCAAGAATTTCATCTTCGATGCGCCCTGGCTCACCTTCATCCCGGGCATCGCCATCTTGGTCGTTGTCCTTTCCTTTAACTTGTTCGGAGAGGGTCTCAGAGATATCTTGAATCCCAAGCTAAGGGAAAGACAATAAAATCGCTTCGCGATTTTATACAACGTCCCGCTTAAAGTGGGACTATAGTGGTTGTCAAAATAACGTTCCGTTTCCGCCGCCGGATAATTTTTGTTTAGATCGGCAAGCTATACTTGTTTCAGGAAAGGATTCAATCGGAACATATTTATGACAACCGCTATAAATAAACTGATTGAGTTTAATTCAACCAAGTCACAAGTGATCAATGACCCATGACCAACAACACCCTGCTTAGTGTCGAAGATTTGAAAGTGTATTTTCGGGCCGGCAACGGGGTTGCCCGGGCCGTGGACGGCGTCAGTTTCCAGGTCCGGCGCCAGGAAACGGTCTGTCTCGTCGGTGAGTCCGGCTGCGGCAAGACCGTCTCCGCCCTGAGCATATTAGGGCTCAATGCAACGCCGCCTGCTGAAATTGCCGGCGGCAGAATCGTGTTCAACGGACAGAACCTCCTGGGGCTTGACGAAGAAAAGATGCGCAAGATCCGGGGAAACCAAATTGCCATGGTCTTTCAGGAGCCGCTGACATCGCTGAATCCGGTTTTTACCATCGGCGACCAGATCGGCGAAGCCGTCAGCATTCACGAAAACATCAGTGTCGAAGCGCTGCACGAACGCTGTGTGCAATTGCTGAAAGATGTGGGGTTTCCTGCTCCGCGGCAGCGGCTCAAGGACTATCCCCACCAGCTCAGCGGCGGTCAGAGACAGCGGGTCATGATTGCCATGGCCCTGGCATGTGCTCCGGAACTGATTATCGCCGACGAACCCACCACCGCCCTGGATGTGACCGTACAGGCTCAGATTTTGGATCTTTTTAGATCCATCCAGAAAGAACGCTCCATGTCGGTTCTCTATATCACCCACGACTTGGGTGTCGTGGCCAACATCGCCGAGCGGGTCTACGTCATGTATGCCGGCATCATCGCGGAACAGGGCAACACCTCCCAGATTTTCCATGATGTCCGTCACCCCTATACCCGCGGGCTGCTGGCCTCCCTGCCCAGCCGCGTAAAACGGGGAAAACGGCTTTACAGCATTCCCGGGGCAGTGCCCAATCCGGCCCACAAGCCCGGGGGCTGCCCGTTTCATCCCCGCTGCCCCGATGCCGTCCCTGTCTGCCGGGAAGAACTGCCTCAAATGTGCGATTACGGGGCAGGACACCTGGCCCGCTGTCCGGTGCTTTTTGAAAGGAACAATTGATGGCGGCAATAAACACAGATAATTATGCCATCCTGCGGATCGCAGACCTGAAAAAATACTTCCCCGTACACAGGGGTTTCTGGCAGAGAATCGCCGGGTGGGTCAAAGCCGTTGACGGGGTGAGCTTTGACATCCGGCCGGGAAAGACCCTGGGTCTGGTGGGCGAGAGCGGCTGCGGGAAAACAACCGTCGCCCGGCTGATTCTGAAGCTGCTGGAGCCGGATGAAGGCAGCATCATCTTCCGGGGAACGGATATCAGCAAATTCACCGCCAAGGAAATGAAACCCCATCGCAAGGATATGCAGATCGTTTTTCAGGACCCGTACGGTTCCCTGAACCCTCGCATGACCGTCGGCATGTCCATTGAAGAGGGGCTTCGGATTCTGGGAATTGAAAACCGCCCGGAGCGCAAAGAGCGCCTCGAACAACTTCTGAAAATGGTGGGCATGTCGCCGGGCAGTGCGGATCGGTATCCCCATGAATTCAGCGGAGGTCAGCGCCAGCGCATCGGCATCGCCCGTGCCCTGAGCGTGGAACCTTCCCTGGTGATCTGCGATGAACCCATTTCAGCGTTGGATGTCTCGATCCAGGCCCAGATCATCAACCTTTTAAAAGACTTGCAGGACCAACTCGGATTGAGCTATCTTTTCATCTCCCACGATTTGAATGTCGTGGGGTACCTGTGCGATACCATCGCGGTGATGTACAAGGGGCAGATCATGGAGACGGCCCCGGCCGAAGCGCTTTTTGAAAATCCACAGCACCCCTATACCGTAACATTATTAGCGGCCATTCCCGACCCGGAACCCGGTAAAAGACGGGAGCTGAAACTTCCGCAAGGTGACCCCGAAACCCTTTGGCCTGATTCGGGATGCAATTTTCAGGGAAGGTGCTTGCTTGCAGAATCTCGCTGCCGGGAAGAAACGATCAGCTTTGAGCAGGTCGGAGAAGAACACTTTGTACGCTGCTGGAAAGCACTCCAAGACAAGGCGCCCGAAAACAAATAAAGATTAGCGACAAGAATTATCTTGACCGCAATGCATGAATTGTATATCTATTTTTCTGATTTTATTTGGTTATTTCCTATTGTGACTGAAACCGATTCTCTTTATTGGCCGGACACGCTGGTCTCAATCCACGCATAAGCAGATATACTTCAATTGTATATAAACAACATCTATCAAGAAGACCCGCAACAGGTTGCCATTCGATGAGCCGTTCCACAATCTTCGCCGATTTACTGATCGCCATTGCCTTTACAGTAATGACGGTAAGCCTCTGGGCCTATTTCAACCGTCCGGTCCTTGAGCCGCCCTGGCCCGGCCGCATCAAGGGTTTTTCCTTTTCCCCGTTTCGCGCCGGACAGGATGGCATCACCCGCGTTTATCCGTCCGAGCAGGAGATAGAAGCAGACCTTGCCCAGCTTTCAGGAAAGACCCATTCCATTCGAACATACAGCGTTGACGGCCCGCTTGCCAACATCCCCATGCTTGCGGCCAAGCACGGTATCAACGTGGCCCTGGGGGTCTGGATCGGCGACGACAAGCAGCGCAACCAGCAGGAAGTCCTTGCCGCCAAGCGTCTGGCCTGGACATATCGTAATGTGGTGCGCTTGATTGTCGGTAACGAAGTGGTGCTGCGGGGTGACGTGCCCAAGGACGAGCTTTGCTACCATCTCGACCTTCTACGGGAGGCTGTATTCCAGCCGGTAAGCACCGCTGAACCCTGGCATGTGTGGATCAAACATCCGGACTTGGCCAAGCATGTGGATTTCATTGCTGTGCACATGCTGCCTTACTGGGAGGGCGTGGCCGTGCGGCCGGCTGTAGACTACGTGTTCGATAAGCTCGATCTGCTGCAGCGCACCTTTCCGGGAATGCCTATTGTGATTGCCGAGGTCGGCTGGCCCAGCAACGGACGTACGCGCCGGTCAGCCGCGGCCTCGACCGCCAATGAAGCCCTGTTCCTGAGGCGGTTTTTGAACGAAGCCGAGAATCGGCACTATATCTATTACGTGATGGAAGCCTTCGACCAGCCCTGGAAGGTGGCGTCGGAAGGTTCGGTAGGTGCCTATTGGGGTGTCTACGACGTAAACCGTCAGCCCAAATTCCCCTTCACGGCACCGGTAGTTCGTATTCCGCACTGGCATATGCTGGCCGGGCTGTCCGTGCTGGTGGCTTTGATCATTCTCAGCCTGCTGCTGTTTGACAGCCGCTCTTTGCGGCGGAGTGGGCGAAGCTTTCTGGCTATCGTGGCTTTTGCCGCTTCAACTACCGCCGTGTGGATCGTCTACGATTACAGCCATCAGTACCAGTCACCTTATTTTTTGGTCGTCGGGCTGCTTCTCTTTGTCGGCCTCATCGGCGTTATGCTCCTACTGCTGGCCGAGGCCCACGAGTGGGCCGAAGCGCACTGGACACTCTACCGTTCCCGAGCGTTCACACCGGAAACTTCGATGCCGGCGGCGGTACCCATGGTCTCCATTCATGTCCCGGCATACAACGAACCGCCCCGGATGCTAATCGAAACCCTGAACGCGCTTTCGAACCTTAACTATCCCGATTTCGAGGTGATTGTTGTCGACAACAACACCAAAGATCCCGCTGTCTGGCAGCCGGTGGAAGCGCACTGCGGATTACTCGGCCGGCGCTTTCGGTTTTTCCACGTCGATCCACTGGCCGGCTTCAAGGCCGGGGCACTGAACTATGCCCTTGGCCGGACAGCCCCGGATGCGCAGATCGTCGCAGTGATAGACAGCGACTATCAGGTCCACCCGGACTGGCTCAAGGACCTCGTGCCCCTGTTTGATCACGCACGCACGGCCATCGTACAAGCTCCCCAGGACTACCGCGACGGGGACGCGAGTACCTTCAAGGCCATGATGCACGCCGAGTACCGCGGTTTCTTCTACATCGGTATGATCACCCGCAACGAGCGCAATGCCATCATTCAACACGGTACCATGACCCTGGTCCGCCGCAAGTTGATAGAGGACGTGGGTGGCTGGGCCGAGTGGTGCATTACCGAGGATGCCGAACTGGGATTGCGCATCCTCGAACACGGCGCCGATTCGGTCTACGTGTCTCGCAGCTACGGAAAGGGACTGATGCCCGACACCTTCGTCGATTTCAAGAAACAGCGCTTCCGTTGGGCCTTCGGCGCGATGCAGATCATGCGGCACCACCGGAGTGCTATCATGGGCCGCAGTGATCTGACCATGGGACAACGCTACCATTTTGTCGCCGGCTGGCTGCCGTGGCTGGCCGACGGCTTCAACCTGGTTTTCAACTTCACCGCCCTGGCTTGGTCTGCAGCCATGGTGTGGCTGCCCCGCAAAGTGGATCCGCCGATGATGGTCTTTGCAGCGCTGCCATTGGCCCTGTTCTGTTTCAAGGTGGTAAAGCTGATGCATCTTTACACTACCCGCGTGGGAGCCGGTCCACGTCAGACCATCGCTGCCGCCCTGGCAGGACTGGCCCTGACGCACGTCATCGGCTTGGCGGTGCTCTGGGGTTTCGTACGCAAAAACCGGGGCTTTTTCCGCACCCCAAAGATGGCTGATGTTCAGCCTCTGCCCAACGCCTTGGCCGCCGCCCGGGAAGAAGGGCTGTTCATGCTGTCCCTGTGGCTGGCCGCGTATGCCGTATCCTGGTGCACGCCCATGAATTCGCCCGATGCCTATCTGTGGATAATTATGCTGCTGATTCAGTCGGTGCCTTACACGGCCTCAATTCTGGTGGCCGTGATCAGCGGGTTTCCCC
>Ga0180009_10006983_pt1 | contig 11686 bp, 11 predicted proteins | sample OS_PC_MetaG_FD_123537 | JGI IMG/M metagenome (GOLD analysis project Ga0180009, IMG submission 123537) | Groundwater microbial communities from the Aspo Hard Rock Laboratory (HRL) deep subsurface site, Sweden - OS_PC_MetaG | ecosystem: Environmental > Aquatic > Deep subsurface > Groundwater...
AGATCGTAACCGGTATGGCAAACATTCGGGATGTCATTGCCTTTCCGCGCACACCCGGTTCCGCTCCTTGTTAGTTGGGCTGTATCAGACCTTGGGTACCCTATCCAGGCAGGGTAGAAGATGAGCCCTGAGTATGACAAATAATTTCTGTTGAAAAATTCAATAGCCGTCACGAGAACCGAGGAATACGAATCCTGTGACCATTTCACACCATAAATCGAAAGGGACACAGTGAAAAGCCGATGGACACCACGAAACATTAATATGTTACAAGGAAACCAAATTTATCCTTCACCATGACGATCATCAATGAAACCGTTTTAACAGTGCACAACGCAGAAAAACGCTTTGGTGGAATTGTTGCTTTAAGCGGCTACTCTTTAACTCTAAAAGCAGGTGAACTTGTGGGACTTATCGGTCCCAATGGAGCTGGGAAAACGACAGCCTTTAATGTCCTTTCAGGGGTATTGCCACTCACCGGCGGCACTGTCCATTTTAAACAACAGGATATCACAAAACTCAACAGTTATCAAACCGCCCGGGTCGGCATTGCCCGCACTTTTCAAAATATACGGTTGTTTGACGACATGTCGGTCCTTGACAATATCCGGGTAGGTTTTCACTACAAAAAAGGGGCAAACCTCTGGTCCACCCTTTTCAACCTCCCTTCTTTTATCCGCGCCGAAAAAGAGATAGCTGAAGAAGCGGTCAAGTGTGCAGCCGTTATGGGGATAGAAAAGTATCTTAACATGCCTGTCAACTCTCTTTCTTATGGAAACCAGCGGATCGTTGAAATTGCTCGTGCGCTTGCCCTGAAACCCCAAGTCCTTTTACTGGATGAGCCTGCCGCAGGGATGAATCCGCAGGAAACAAATGAACTGATATTAAAAATCAAACAGATCAACACCGACTTTAAATTGGCGATTCTGATCGTAGAACACGACATGCATGTTGTCATGAATCTGTGTGACCGCCTGCAAGTACTCAACTATGGCAAATTATTAGCTGAAGGGTCACCTGGCGAAATCCAGCAAAACCAAACCGTCATTGATGCGTACCTCGGCGCTTCCCATAAGAAAGAAGAATAAAATGAGCATAAACGACTCAAAAATACCGTTCCTCTCCGTAAAGGAAATAGATGTTTTTCGGGGTGCAACCCATGTTTTGTATAATGTATCGCTTCATGTTTTTCAGGGTGAAATTGTTTCCCTCATCGGTGCCAACGGAGCGGGTAAAAGCACCACATTACGGACGATATCCGGGCTGATACGCCCACAGAAGGGAACCATCAGTTATACCCCTCAAAACGGGGTACACGCGCTTCATTCCTTGGACGTGGAGGATATTGTCAAGGCGGGTATTGGTCACTGCCCGGAGGGGCGAGGAATTTTCAGTCAAATGTCAGTCTATGAAAACCTTTTAATGGGCGCCTTTTTACGAAAAGATACCACCGCTATTGCCAAAGATCTTGGGGAGATATGCGAGATGTTCCCAATTTTATCAGAGCGTGCGGATCAGCCTGCAGGCAACCTTTCCGGTGGTGAACAGATGATGCTCGCCATGGGTCGAGCGCTTATGGGCAGACCGAATCTGCTAATGCTTGATGAACCATCGCTTGGACTCGCACCTCTCGTTGTCGAAACTATTTTTAAACACCTTGAGGGAATCAACAAGGAGGGCGTCACCATTCTCCTGGTTGAACAGAATGCGATTATGGCATTGGCGCTGTCTCACCGCACCTATGTTCTTGAAACCGGCCGCGTCGTCATGGAAGGAGACAGCAGTGATTTAGCTGATGATGAAAATGTTCGCAAGGCATACTTAGGAGGGTAGATTTGAATTTTGAATATATAGCACAACAATTGATAAATGGTTTAATCCTAGGGTCTCTTTATGCCTTGGTAGCGGTTGGATTTTCCATGATTTACGGCATCATCCGTCTCATTAATTTCGCCCATGGCGAAATTATCATGATTGGCGCTTTCACGACATTGGGGCTTCTGTCGACGTTGGGATTACCCTTTTGGCTGGTTATTCCTGCGGTTATCCTGGTATGCGCCGGAACAGGGATAATTATTGAAAAAGCGGCATTTCGCCCAATGCGTGGCGCACCCCAGGTAACAGGATTTATTGCTTCTCTGGGTGTTTCCATCATGCTTCAAAATCTTGGGATTCTGCTGCTCACCGCCCAACCGCGCAATTTTTCCATACCGGCATATGCTCAGAAAACCGTTAAGATAGGGAGTGTTACCTGTCAGCTAATTGATATTGTAATTATTATTACGGCTCCGCTTTTTATGGTCATGCTGATGGTTATTGTAAACAAAACCCGTCTTGGACGCGGCATGCGAGCCACCGCAGAAAATCTTGATGTCGCTCGACTCATGGGAGTCAATGTCAATCGAACCATCGCCTTAACGTTCGCTTTTGGGGCGGGTCTTGCCGGATTTGCCGGTCTCATGTGGGGAGGGAAATTTGGTCAAATCGACCCGCTGATGGGTTTTGTCCCCGGTTTGAAATCTTTTATAGCTGCGGTCATCGGCGGTGTTGGCTCCATTCCCGGGGCCATTCTGGGTAGCTATCTGCTCGGGATGGCAGAAATCTGGTTTGTCGGATTTCTGCCTCCGGTCTACTCTTCCTATCGCGACGCGTTTGTTTTTGGACTTCTCATTATTGTACTTCTTATTCTGCCCAACGGTTTACTGGGGAAAAACATCGAGGAACGGGCCTAATGCACTGGAAGAATCCATATATTGTTATTGTCTGCATAACCCTTATCGTTTCAGCGTTATTGTGGGGAGCGGAAAGAGCCGTGAACGACTACATTCTGACAATTATGCAATTTGTCGGCATCAACATCATTCTGGCCACAAGTCTGAATTTAACCAATGGATTTACGGGGTTATTCTCTGTCGGGCACCCTGCGTTTATGGCCATTGGTGGTTATACAACAGCTCTACTTACGTTTCCGGCCATCAAAGCCCCCCTCTTTTTACCCGAACTGCCCTCTTGGCTTCTGGGTATAGAGATGAGTTTTTTGCCCGCCCTCGTCATTGGCGGACTGGTTGCTGCCGCCACCGCCTTTATTATTGGTGTCCCGATATTGCGCCTTAAGGGACACTACCTTGCCGTGGGAACGATAGCCTTTTTAGTTATTGTCAATGTGCTGCTAACGAATATGTCTTCTATCACACGTGGCCCTCTTGGTTTAAATGGGCTTTCTCCATTTACCAATATCTGGTGGATCTTTCTTTGGGTCGTTGTCGTCTGTTATGTTAGCTGGCGCATTAAATTTTCCTCCTATGGACGGGCAATGATCTCCATGAGGGAAAATGAAATGGCCGCAGAATGTTGCGGAATCAATCTGGCACATATGCGTATCATGGCATTGGCGATCGGTGCTTTTTTTGCCGGTGTCGGTGGCGGCCTTTGGGCACATCTTATCACGGCACTTACCCCCAACACCTTTTCGCTCATCATGGCTTTTAACCTCGTGGTGATGGTAGTGGTTGGCGGGAGTGGCAGCATCACCGGTTCAGTTGTGGGCGCAATTATCTTCACGACAACCATTGAAATTTTTCGCCCTATTGAAGAAGGGTTTGAACTTTATGGTGTGGCGGAAGTACTTTTAGCACTTTTATTGATCGTTATCCTCATCTTCAGACCCAAAGGCTTGTTCGGTACAAAGGAGCCCTTCTCTATTCCCCAGACACCAAAAATTAGAAATATTGAGGTGTCTTGAGGAGTCCGATGAGCTGCCGTTTGGCCGTAATTTACCTCCCCCCGTCCATGTAGGAGGATAGACGGGGACGATGAAATAGGAACTTTTAGTGATATGTCCGACTTTTCTCATTTGATGAGTAGCTGACATCTCCCATACCGGCTTGCCGATGTTGTCATCGTCTTTATCGTCGGTTCATTGGTTGATGCTGTCTCAACCCCGATGCCAATTCCGCAGTATCAATTCATACTGGTCGGGATTGGTGGAAATCAAAAATTGCTAAAAATGGAGAAATGATGAAACGTATTTTAAAAACCTTACTCACGATCATCCTTGCGCTTGCAACGACGATTCCAGCTACAGCGTCTGACAAGGAGCCCATCAAAGTCGGTGCGCTCTTCAACCTTGTCGGCGGTATGTCCTCAATTGATGTTCCAGCCTTACGTGGTGTGCAACTTTACACAAAACTGGTAAACGAAGCGGGGGGTATCCTCGGTGGTCGAAAAATTGTATTGGTCATCCAAGACACGAAAACCAACCAAAAGGCCTCTGCGATTGCTGCCAAAAAAGTATTGGGAGAAGGTGTTGTCGCGGGTATCGGACACGATGACCCCGCTTTTGTTTTACCGGCTGCTGCGCTGTTCCAGGCAAAGGGGATTCCCTATGTAACACCGGGGGCAACTCTCCCAACCATGCCTGCAATGGTTGGCGACACTCTGTTTATGGCCCCTTTCGGCGACGATGACCAGGCTTTTGCTATTGCCGAGTACACCGTCAAAAAACTGGGTCTCAAGAAAATTGTTGTGTGGACCGATAATTCCATGGACTTCACGTTGACAGTCGCTCGCTTCTACAAACAAAGAATCAAAGAATTGGGTGCCGAACTGCTGCTGGAAGACTTTTTCAGAACCGGAGACCGGGATTTCTCATCTCAAATCGCTCGTCTGAAAACCGCAAACGCCGATGCCGTATTCATTTCCTGTATTCCCAATGAAGCCGGTATCACCGTCAAACAGATTCGCGAAGCCGGTTTGGATTTGCCCATTATCGGGGCTGATGGCTCCGACACAGAGCTACTGACGACTGTGCCCTCCAAGAAGCATGCCAGCAACATTTACATCTCTACCCATACATACCGGGAGGATAATCGTCCGGAAGTCATAGCGTTTATGAAAGCCTACAAAAAAGAATATGGTGTTGACCCTGAAAACGCGTTTGCTGCTTTGGGTTATGATGGTATGGGTCTGTTGATTGACGGTTTCAAAAGAGCCGGTTCCACAGATAAAGTTGCACTGAAAAACGCGCTCGCAGCTACCAAGGGCTATCCCGGCGTAACCGGTACTATTTCCTATACCCGTCCCAGCGGTGTACCTGTAAAGCCTGTCGCTATTATGTCTGTGCAGAACGCAAAATTCAAAGTCGAAGAAATCTGGATGCCAAAAGTCGACTAGTATTCAACCGATGACGTTTTAACTGGTCCAAAATATCATCGAAAAGCAGGAAAACGGAGGGGGCTGATTTTGGCTCCCTCAATTTCGAAAAATCTAATCTGCTTTTCGCTGAAAACGAGTATTATAGGAAGAGACAATGAATGTTGATTATATCATTAGCAACTGCCAGGTCGTGAAACCCGCCAATACTTTTCACGCAGCTGTTGCTATTAAAAACGGTAAAATTGTGCTGATCGGTGATCAGGCTCTGATGGCGGAATCCGGGATCACAGCCAAAAATGTCATAGATGCTGAAGGGAAATATCTATTACCAGGCTGTATCGATCCTCATATGCACGTCGATTGGCCTGATTGGGAGACCGTTTCTGCAACCCGTTCGTCAACGAAGGCAGCCGTAGCAGGTGGGTATACTACGGTTATCAATTTCCTCAATGGTACCGATACGCTCGAAGAAAACTTCCTTTCTTCAAAAGACTGTTTTGAAAAAAATTCGTACACGGATATGGCCTTTCACATGGCTATTTTTACCGATGAACAGATCAAAGAAATACCTCGCATGGCCGAACTGGGTGTTTCTTCGTTTAAATTTTTCCTGCCCTACCGTGGTTCGGAGGTCGTTGCTCCCCTGAAAGGGATTGACGACGGAACAATCTACATGGGCTTAAAAGAGATCGCCAAATTAAATGCACCGGCACGGGCTCTAATTCACTGCGAAAATGTGGAACTTGTTTTCAAGCTTAAAGAAAAATACATGGGCAACGAACCGGAAGGGTTGACCTGGGATGACGTACGGCCTCCGGTATGCGAGATTGACGGTGTTCGTCGCATTTTAACATTTTCAGAAGACACCGGCTGTCCTGTCTACGTGGTGCATACAAGCACGGAAGAAGCAGTAAAAGACATGCAGCAAGCAAAGGGTAACGGCATTGATGTCCGCACAGAGACCTGTGTTCAGTACCTTACTTTAATGGCCACCGACTATGATCGCACCCTGGGCAAGGTTAACCCGCCCCTGCGGATGGATAAACGTCATTTGAATGCTCTTTGGGATGGCATTAACAATGGCAGCGTTGACACAATTGGGTCGGACCATGCTCCCTGTGCGCGGAAGCATAAACCTGACTTTTGGTCGGCCATCGTTGGTATGGCGGGCATCCAAACACTTCTTCCCGTGCTCCTGAGTGAAGGTGTGAACAAGGGCCGAATCACGATTAATAAAGTGGCTGAAATATGCAGCTACAACGTCGCAAAAACCTTTGGCCTGACTCCGCAAAAAGGTCTCCTGGAAATTGGGTCCGATGCAGACCTGATCCTTGTCGACCTTAATAAAACCGTCACCGTCAAAGCCGAAGATCTGTATCATATTTCAGATTTCTCCTGCTTTGAAGGGTGGGAGCTCACGGGCTCCGTTGATATGACAATGATCCGCGGAGAAATTGTTATGCAAAATGGAAAGGCGATGGTCGAGCCGGGCTACGCCCGTTTCCTTCCTCGTGTTGCAGCCCCAAAGGAGTAAATAGAGAGAATGAAAATACTCGGAATCCTGGGCGGAATGGGTCCTGAAGCATCAGTCGATCTCTATCGGGAGCTGGTACAGCGCTTTTATACGTCTGCCGGTGGAGACCTCAAAGGATACCCGCACATCATGATCAATAATGTTCCTGTCCCCAATCTTTTTCAGCAAACAGGTGAGGCGCCCGGTCTCTATCTGGGTGAGCAAGCGAGCATTTTAGAAAGAAGCGGCGCACAGGTAATGGGAGTTGCCTGTAACTCAGCCCATTTTTATTTGAAATACATCAAGGATGCCCTGACCAATTGCCTGCTATTGGACATGATTAAGGAAGTTGCCCTTCGCGTCAGGCAAGATCACCATACTAAGGTTGGCATCCTCAGCTCCGTTATGTCTCGACCGATTTACGCAAAGCATTTTAAAGAGCAAGGGATTGAACTGGTAATGCCTGAAGCTAAGGAACAGGAAGATGTCGAGCGTATCATTTCCGAAGTACTGGGAGGCGTCAAAAGCGAAAAATTGACAAAAACCCTGGCCGATCATGGAACCCGCCTGATGGCAGCAGGGGCGGAGTGCATCATTCTGGGCTGCACTGATCTTCCACTGATTCTGAAATCGAATCAGGTGGATTATCCTTTGTATTCATCAACCTCCATCCTGGCAGACGCAATGGTTCGCGAAGCAAACGCTTGAGATTTAGGTATGAGCCGAAAAAAAGTATATATCGCTTACACGGGGGGAACCATCGGTATGAAAGAATCCTCCTCCGGCTATATTCCTGAAAAAGGATATCTTCAGTCTTATCTGGCCGCTAAGCGCGTATTGGACGACCCGGCGATGCCAAGCTTTGATATATGCGAGTACGACCCGTTGTTAGATTCTGCAAATATGGGTTCGGAGCATTGGGATACCATTGCCCGGGATATTGCAGATCACTATCAGGATTATGATGGCTTTATTGTGATCCATGGTACGGATACGATGGCTTACACCGCTTCGGCGCTCCCTTTTTTGCTGCAGGGACTTGCCAAGCCCGTTGTAGTGACAGGCTCGCAAATTCCATTGCATAAAACTCGCAACGATGGGTATGAGAACCTTATTGCCTCCCTGATGGTTGCAGCCCATCATCAAATACCCGAGGTCATACTCCTGTTTGGTAGTCGTATTTTGCGAGGGTGTCGTGCGGTAAAGGTCGATGCCTTTGGGCTTGAAGCGTTTGATTCTCCTAATTTCCCGGCACTGGGGCATATCGGCATCAACATTGAGTTGCACAAGGAGTACATACAGACGGCGCAAAATATCCCCTTTCACGTGCAGTCTCTTAAAAAACAACACGTGGGAATACTTCGGCTGTTCCCTGGGATTACTGCCGATTATGCTCGAAATGTGCTTCGTGCACCTTTGCAGGGTGTTGTCCTGGAAACGTTCGGGCAGGGAAACGCACCTGACAATAATAAAGCATTGATAGGTGCGCTAAAGGAGGCAGCCGACCGTGGCGTTGTGATTGTGAATATCACCCAGTGTTTACGGGGCACCGTCAACCAGAAGACCTATGCTGCCGGACAGATTCTTGAAGATATCGGCGTTATTGGCGGACTGGATATGACCCCCAATGCAGCCTTGGTCAAAATGTACTATTTACTGAGCCAGGATTTTTCCATGCAAGAAATATATAATAAAATGCGGCAATCTCTCTGCGGAGAATTGACGTCAGTCATATCACTATAATCATTATCACACTCAACTTTTGAGGCTTTTTTGCCTTAAAAATCGCTCACGTTGGGTTTTTATTTTTTTTGCAAACGGAGGAGGAAGTGATGAAAAAAGTCCGTCTTGAAGAGTACAATCAACACAGCTTTGAGGAAGCAGGAATCGATAAGGTTATCCTGGCCATAGGCTCGTGCGAAAGCCATGGCGCTCATCTGCCTTTTGGGTGCGACACCTTCGTCAGCCACCAAATTGGCTTGGATCTCGCAGAACGTCTGGAAAAAACGGTTGTTGCACCGCCATTGTGGTTTGGGATGAGCCAGCATTACCGCCATCAGCCGATGTGCCTCTCGCTGTCCGACGACACCGTTATCAAAGTTGTCTCCGAAATCCTGGATTCCCTGGCTTTTTGGGGAATTAACAAAGTGCTCATTATTAATGGGCATGATGGCAACATCGCCCCAATCGAAATTGCCGCCCGCGATTTCAAAGTGAAAAATCCAGACTTTTGTCTGGCTGTGCTAGACGCCTGGTGGGTGACCGCAGGCGCTTTATTGCCTGAAAATACTTTTGAAGTCTGGAACGGTCTGGGCCACGGCGGTGAAGGCGAAACCTCCATTGGTTTATCTATTTTCCCGGAACTGTGTGATATGGATCGCGCACAAGGCCAGCTTCCCGAAATGGATGATAAGGTAAAGCTCATCTGGAACTTTGCGGAACTCACTAAATTTGGTGCCAGTGGGGACCCGACGAAGGCAACTGCAGAAAAGGGGGATAAGATGCGGTCAGTCCTGGTTGATTACCTGGTGGAATTTATGAACAAAATGGATAAACAGGGTTGGCGCTATAAAGTAAAGGATATTTAGCCAGGTTGACAGGCCAGGATACAAGGCGTGAAATCAACAATTTCCGTTTACGTTCCTGCATCAGACTTCGAGATTTGAATCAGGCGGACTTTCGAAAATGTCCGGACGCAATTCGTTTTAGACTTTTTAAACAATTGGCGAAAGCATCTATTGGAAGTCCGCGGCCGCTTCTGGCGATTGAGTGATAGACCTTCAGTTGACTTTTCCTCTCAACGGGTAAGTTCCTGATGTCCCGTTGTTGGTCTTATTCATTGACGCTTGACGGCATCGTTTAGTCCGGGTATACAAAGCTCAAACCATCAGTAGCAGATCAATGTCATTTAGTTAACCCGCTTGTTGAGTGTCTGCGATGGACCTGTTTGAATTGCCTGGAGAAGTTTCTTGGATGATCTGAACGAAGCGAAGCGGCCGAGGGCCCCATTGTTTGAGCAAAGCGCGTTTTGGGCGCTCAGCGAAGCAAGTTTTCGATCATCTTGAAACGGATCCATTGCAGACACCGGATTTAAAGCTTAACTCAATGGCATTGAGTAACAGATTGCAGTTGACGACAGTGGAAGACATTTTGATAAAAAAAAAAGCAAAATATCACAGTATTACTGAGTATGCTGTAGAGCAGATCGAGAAAAGCATTTTCAGTAGTAACCTGCTTCCCGGCGACAAGCTTCCTTCCCTCGGGGAACTCCAAGAGCTTCTTGGAGCGAGTCAGGGGGCAATTCGCGAAGCCATGCGGATTCTTAAGGAAAAGGGGCTTATTGATGTCAAACGTGGCCGCTCAGGGGGAATTTATGTGCGTGCCGTTCCGTCAAGCCGAATCAGTGATAGTCTAGCCCTGATGATTCGGCAGAAACAGATATTACCCAGACATTTGCTGATATTCAGATTTACGCTGGAAGTATCGGCCGCGGCACTGGCCGTCATCGAATCGAACAAAGAAAATGTTAAGCAGCTTGAGACACTGATGACCCGGGCCAAAAATCATTTGGGAAAAGGTGTTATCGGTTGGGATGATTTTTACAGAGTAGAGGACCTGCTGCATCAAACCCTGATAAAGATCACTAAAAACCCTTTGTTTGAATCCGTCTTGTTGACGATTTTTAGCTATCGCCAAGGATATAACAAAGAACTGGTACCAAAAGAACTAAAAAACATGAAAGATTCTTACCAGGATTGGTGTGAAATCTTGGAAGCCATGAAGAAGGGTCAGTCACATTCAGCAGGAAGGATCATGGCTCGACACATTCGCCGATTTCTGCCCATCGATGCCGATGGGAATCAAATCGAACAGTTAAAAGAACTTTTTTTGTAAGGCATTTCCTGTACCTCGCCTTTACCCCTTGATGCTGCGTTCTGTTCTCAAATAGGCGCCTGTTTATGGCATTAAGTATCCTTTTTGTATTTGGTAATGACTGTTGCTCCGATCTGACGTGCTAGCTTGAATTCCCTTATTTCGGATTTTTCAAGCGGATTTGTTGTTCGGTCGATAAGGCGACATGCGAATCCAGGCTGTACGGTCAAGTAACAAGAGAACGAAACAGAATTTGGAATCGAAACTGTCCGCCAGAGTATCTTTCAAACACCCCCCCATGCCTTGGATGGGGCACAACGACGCCTGCGAAAGGGTCTCAGATGTCCCATGCCGTTGTTACCGGATCGGCGCCGCTGAAATGAAAAACTGACGGCTATTCCAGCCGTTTACTGAATCTCAGGGAACTGGCGACCAGTATCAGAGCCCCGATCCCGAACAGGATGAGCAACTCAGGATACAGCTGGAGGCGCCCGTCTCCTTTCAGAATGACGCCCCGGACGATCGTCATGTAATACCGCAGCGGCATCAGGTAGGTGATCGGCTGGATCCAGGCGGGCATATTTTCGATAGGGAAGGCAAAACCGGACAGAAAATTCATCGACATCAGAATCCCGAACATGGCAACCATCATCACCTGGTTTTGTGTTTTTGAGAGGGTGAATCTGAACAGTCCGATGCCCAGCGCTGAAAGAATAAAGATAAATGAGGCAAAGATCAGGAAAAAGAAATAGCCCCGGATGCCGATGCAACCCGGAAAACCCGCATCATTATATTTCGATAATACTAGAAATATCGTTGACAGAGTGATGCCGGTGCTCCATGATGGCAGCATGGAAACAGACAAAGCCGCAGGGTGCCTGGAAGCGTTGAGCAACGCAACCCGGCTGAAGATATACCGACATCTGGTTCGTGCCGGAAAGACCGGAGCTCCGGTGGGAGAGATCCAGAAACAGTTCAACATTCCCGGTTCGACGCTGTCCCATCATCTGGCCCGTCTCGTGCGAGCTGAGCTGGTGATGCAGGAACGACAGAGCCGCACCTTGATCTGCCGTGCCAACTATGGCCTGATGGGAGATTTAATTCACTTTCTGACAGAGTGCTGTTGCGTGGACGAGTCCTGCAAAT
>Ga0180009_10006984_pt1 | contig 11684 bp, 7 predicted proteins | sample OS_PC_MetaG_FD_123537 | JGI IMG/M metagenome (GOLD analysis project Ga0180009, IMG submission 123537) | Groundwater microbial communities from the Aspo Hard Rock Laboratory (HRL) deep subsurface site, Sweden - OS_PC_MetaG | ecosystem: Environmental > Aquatic > Deep subsurface > Groundwater...
CCGAGCCCCCCCGCAGGGTGAAACCTCCGCTGCGCCCGCCGATGTATTCCACCCGGTAGATGGAGGCGGTCATCTCGGCCACGTTGCCCAGCAGGTCGTAAAAACCCAGGGGGTGGGGCTTGCGTTGGCCCACCTTTCGGATGCGGGGGGGGCTTCGCACCACCTCCGGGAAGCACCACTCGTGGGCGGCCACCTGGCCGGCGGGATAGGGCGACAGGCGGAAATACAGGCTGGGCTCCAGCAGGCCGCCCCCCCGGGCGGCGAACTCCCATTCGGTCTCGCTGGGCAGGCGCAAATAGGCGCTGCTGGGCTCCTGGACGCCCCGGGAGCGGGGCAGCTTGTCAAGGGCGTTGGCGGCCAGCCATTGGTTGTAGCGGAGCAAAAATTCCTGGGCCTCGAACCAGGAAACGCCGGTCACCGGCATGCCGCTGGCCAAAAGCCCCTGGCGCGATTTTCCCGGGGGCGCGGGCATCACGGCGTAGTACTGGGCCTGGGTCACCTCGTACTTGCCCAGGTAATAGACCCAGTTTTCGCCGCCGCCGCCGGCCAGGTTGAAGGCCCCGCTTATCTCCACCTGGGTGGGGGTTTCATAGAATTCCCCCCCCTCGCCCTTGCCCACCCAGACCTGGCGGGTGCCCAGCCCCTCCACGGTGCGCCCCAGGTGGACCGGGCGAAAAACCATGCGCGCCCCATCCGGCATGGGCAGGGACAGGTCGCCCGCCTGGGGGTGGGGGTCGTAGAGGTCGGCGGCCGCCGCCGGGGGGCCCGGCAGCAACAGCGCGGCCAGGGCCAACAGCGCCAGGGCGCTCCTATTCATCGCGCAGCGCTTCCGCCGGTTCGATACGGCTGACCCGCCAGGCGGCCAGGGCCGCGGCCAGGGCGGCCACCGCCAGGGCCGAGGCCAGGGCCAGGGCCAACTCCTGCCAGGGCAGGCGGCAAAAGCTTTCTCCCGGGCGCAGGTGGGCGGCGAAAAGGGTGTTGATGGTTTGGGCCAAGGCGGCGAAAACGGCCAGGGCCGCCATGAAGCCGCCGGCGGCCAGGGTCACCCCCTGGTAGACCGGGAAGCGCAGCAAGGAAATCCGGGGAAGGCCGATGAGCCGCAGCACCGCCAGGTCGCGCTTCTTGCGCTCCACCGAGGCGTAGAGGCTGGCCACCAGGGAGGCGGCCCCGCCGGCGATGCCCACCGCCGCGATTAGCCAAAAAATCATGCTCAAATAGCGGTCCAATTCCTTGACTTGCAGGATATCCGCCGCCTTGGTATGCACGTCGATGCCTTGGGATTCAAAGAAGCGCCTGAGGCCGTCCACCTGATCGATGCTCTTGGCGTACATGCGGAAGGCGGCGTAGCCCCGCCGGTGCAGCAGGAATTGCTTTTCCCCGGGGTCGTAGCGCACCGGGCGGGTCTGGCCCAGGCGCAGCACCCCGGCCAAGGTCTGGGGAATGAAGCTCACGCCCGGACGGGGCGAGGGCTCCGGGGTCAGGCTCACCGGGAAGATCAGCTCCCGCTCGCCCGCCTTCAAACGCAGGCGCAATCCCTGGCCGCCGGCCTTCACCTCCGGAGCGGGCATGAGCATCAGCGGCGGGCCGCCGCCCTCGGCGGCGGCGGGCCAGGGCGGGGACGGCGCCGGCCGCACCCCGGGCGCGGCTTGCCCGCCGGAGGGCAGGGCGTAGAGCGTCAGCTGGGCCAGGGCCTTGCCTTGGGCGTCGACAAGCTCGGCCTTTTGGGGGGCCACCCAGGGCAGGAGGCAGGCCGAGGCGCCGCGCAGCTTGCTCCGCACGGCGGTCAGGTTTTTTTGGTCCACCGGGCTGGAGCGCGGGGCCGTGGCGCCCTGGCCGCCGCCCAGGGTGGAGAGGAAATAGGTGTGGGCCTCCGGTGGAAATCGCAGGCCGCTGGTTTGCAGGAGCTTGGCCTGGTCCATGGCCCGGGCTTCGAAAAACCCGGTGTTGATCTTGAGCGGGATGAGTTGGGAGCGGTCCAGGGGGCGGGGCGTGGCCACGATGGCCCCGTCGTAGATGGGATAGGCCCTGGGCAGGGAGCCGGGCCAGCCATAGCGGGGCACCGCGTCCCCGTCCTTGAAGCTTTCCATGGCCTCCAGCACCGGCAGCAGCAAGAACAGCCGGGCCTCGGAGGTGGCCCGGGCCTCGGCCACGCCGGCCACCTTGAGATTCACCTCGCCGGTTTCGTAGGCGCCTTGCCGCCGCCGGCTGGTGGTCACCACCAGTGCGTCGCCCGCCTTGGCCCCCAGCTTGCGCGCCGCCTCCCGGCTGAGAACGCACTGGCCCTCCCCGGGCACCGGGGCCTGGTTTTCCAAAAGCAGGGCGTCCCCCGGGGCGGTGGGCACTATTTCCAGGCGCACATCCTGCTTGGCCCCTTTTAGGCGGGCGGTCACGCTGGCCGAGAGTTCGCGGGTGTTGGGTATGGCCAGCTCCACGTCGGGGCGCTGGTTGAGCCGCTGTATCCACTGTTTGCTGTAGGAGCGGCTTATGGTGGGGCGGATCTCCCGGTTGATGGGGTTTTGCACCAGGCGGTAGCGCAGGGTCTCGATGGTGCCGTGCTTGAGCCCGAAGAGCAGGAGCAGGGGGGCCAGGATGGCGGCCACCGCCAGCATCAGGCACAGGCTGAGTATCCACTCGTGCCACAGGTCGGCCAGGGCCAGGCGCAGCACCAGGCTCCGGCCGGCCGTTTCCCGCGCGTCCATGTCAGGTCTTCTCCCATAGGGTTGACCGGGTGTGGTTGTCCACCGGGGGGTCCATATTGAAAGTGAAGATGCGGTCGGCCTTGCCCCGCACCAGGTCCTCGTCGTGGGTGACCATCACCAGGGTGGTGCCCAGCTCTGCGGTCAGCGTCTTGAACTGGTCGCATATTTCCTTGGCGGTGAACTTGTCCACCGCCGCCGTGGGCTCGTCGGCCAGCACCACCGGGGGGCGGTGGGCCAAAGCCCGGGCGATGGCCGCCCGCTGCCGCTGGCCGCCGGAGAGGTGCTGGGGCTTCTTGTGGGCCTGGTCCTTGATCTTCAAACTATCCAGCAGGGCCTCCACCTGGCCCCGGCCGCCCCTATGGGCGTTTAAGCGGCAGGGCAGGTGAACGTTCTTGTACACCGTGAGGAAAGGCAACAGGCCGCCGGTTTGCAGCACGTAGCCCAGGTGGACCCGGCGCAGCCGGGCCAGGGCCGACTCGCTCAAATCCATGAGCTGGTGGCTGGCCCCGTCCACCCGCAGGGAAAATTCCCGGCATTGGGTGGGGCTCATCACCAGCCCCAGCATGTCCAGCAGGGTGCTCTTGCCGCAGCCGCTGGCCCCCACGATGGCCACGAACTCCCCGCTGTAAATGTCCAGGCCGGGCACGCGAAGCTCAAAGGAGCTGCCGCCCTTGGCCCGGGTTTTCACCACCCCGCGCAGGCGATAGACCACCCGCCCGTCTTCGGGCTCCTCCCTTTTCACGGCTTCCCCCCCCACGCCCGCCTAGGGCATCAGCGCCAATTTGACCGGATGCACGAACTGGTCCTTGTCGTCGCCCTGATTGAGCCGGACCCATTGGTCGTGCTGCTCGTGGATGTCCTGGTAGGCCTGTATCTTGGCGTCCAGCACCTGGAGGAACTGGGACTGCTCCATGGCGCTCCAGCTGGCCCAGCGCTCGTTGGTGAGGGCCATGAGCTGGCTCTTGTAGGGCAGCCCGGCCAGGAAGTCGGGCACCATGCCGCTGTCGGCGAATTTTTTGGCGTTGCGGATCTTGTCCGGGTCCACCCCGCTGACCGTGGCCACCCCTTGCAGCACCTTGAAAAAGTCGTCCCCGGTTATCTGGCCGGCCCGCCCCGCGTTGATGACGTCCTTGAGCATCTTCACCAGGGAGTCGAGTTGGCGTTTGTTGAGCAGCACGCAGACGTCCATGCTGGGGATGGCGGGGTTGAGCAGGTCCTTGTCGATGGCGAACACGAGGAGGTCGCGGGGCGCCTTGATCTCGGTCTTCTTGCCCAGCCACTGCACCTGGGCCGCGCGGATTACCCCGGCTATCTGAGCGCTCTGGCTGGCTTCCGCGCCGGTGCTGGGCGCTTGGCCGGCCGGGGCCGCCGGCTGAGAGCCCGCCGGCTGGGGGGCGGCGGTCATGACCGCGCCATGCTGTCCTTTTTTCAAGGCGGCGACCATGCTTTCGGCCACACGCTTGGAGGTGCGGGCAAAGGCTTGGTTGTCGCCGGCCTCCACCTTGAACAGGGCCGCCTTGTCGGTGCCGGGGTTAGTGGCCAGGGCGGAGAACTGAACCTCGCCCACCTCGTGATAGGAGCGCAGGCGGGGGTCGGGGTGCTGGATGTGCATGGAGAACAGGTAGACCTTTTTTTCGTCGGCCAGGGCGCGCAGGATTTTCTCGTCCTTGTTGCTGCTGTTCCACTTGTGGCCCAGGGGGTGGCTGGGGGCGTCGCCGATTAGCACGATGAAGCGCAGGGCGTCCTCGGTCCACTTGGTGTTTAGGATGGCCTCGTTGACCCCGCCGAAAACGTCCTCGTCAAAGCCGGCGCTGCCCGCGTCGGCCTCGCGCACCGTGCCCAGGATCTTGCCGAACTCCTCCACCGGCAGCAGCTCGGGGGTGAAGTTGCGGGTGTTGAATTCGATGCCCGGGATGGTTTCGTTGTCCCGGAAGCCCCACAGGCCGAAGCGGATGTTGCTGCCCAGGTCCTGGCCGCCCTGCATGTTTTGGGAAAGCAGGGCGCTGGTATCCAGGATGGTGCGCAGGGTGGCCTCGATGTAGGGTTTCATGGACCTGGTCATGTCCATGACGTAGACCATGTCGATTTTTTGTTCCTTGATCTTTTGCACCGCGTCGCCGGAGTCGGCCGCCACCAGGGCTTGTTGGCGGGCCTGGACGTTGGTGCGAATATTGCTGGCGCCGCGCTCGGCGGCGGTGGCCGCGGCCAGCTTGACCAGGGTGGCGTCCTCGCCGTCAACCACCACGTTCACCGCCTCCAACACCGGCATCAGGTAGAACTGGGTGCGGGGGTCGATCCAGCCCTTGGGCTCCATGCCCTTCACCGGGAAGGTCTCGGGCAGGTTCTTCTGGCCGGCCTCGGTGATGGTCTGGTAATAGCCCTTGGCCGTGGCGACGCGCTGGTCCTTGGCTTGTTTGGTCAAGGCCTGCAGAGGCTTGATGTCGGAAAACATCAACACCGGCTGGCGGCCCTCGGGCGGGGTGTAGAGCAGGCACATGGCGTGTTTCCACACCATCACGTCGGTGGCCTTCATCCAACCCTTGATGTCGCCCCGCTCGTTGGGGCCCACCTGGTACCAGCCCTCCTCCTTGGTCTGAGTCACCGCCTGGGCCTGCTGGGGCTGGGCGTAAACGTAGAAGGGCTGAAAGGTGCGCACGTTGGCGTCCACCACCTCGGCCCCCTCCTTGGGCTCTTTGTAGATCTTGGCGAAGGGGCGGGCCACCACCCTAAGGTACATGGCCTTGGTGCCCTGGATGCGCACCGGTTTTTTTGGCTCGGCCAGGCCGGCCCAGGGGGCGGCCAGCAGCAGGGCCAGGGTGATGCTCAAGCAAAAAATCAACTTTCGCGCCATGATTTCCCCCCGTGATTTGCCCGGCCGGCCCTCGGCCATGCCGGTGATTCAACGAAAACGCGTCCCGCGCCGCCCCAAGGGGCCAGTGGGGCGGCCAGACAGCGGCCACGCCGGAAGCCCGGCAGCGGCCACGCCGGAAGTTGGGATCGGCTTAAACTGCGAAGGGAATGGCGGCCGCCCGCCCGGCGGGCGCGGCGCGCTCCATGGCTCCCCCCACGTCAACGCGTCCAAAAAACCTTGTTTCCACCGGCCCAAATAAAAACGCCCCCCTCCCCGCGCTGGCGGGGAAGGAGGCGGTCTTGGCCTCGCGGCAGGGCGGTCTTGGCCCTGCCCGTTATTAATTAGCAAACAGCGGTCCGGCCTGTCAAGGCGTCAGCTTTGGCTTGGGGCCGGGGCGAGCCTGGCGTAGAATGAACCCCATGCCGCGCATCAGCATCCATTGGGCCTGGGTGATCCTGGCCGTCTGCTTCGCCGACGTGTTCATCAACTTCGCGGCGCGCCTGGGCTATGGGATTGTGCTGCCCCAGATGCTGGGACCCCTGGATATTTCGCGCACCGGCGGCGGCACCATCTACAACGCCTATTTGTTCACCTACGTGATCTTCACCCCCCTGGCCGGCTACCTCAACGACCGGGTGGGGGGGCGGGCGGTCTTGACCGTCTGCGCCCTGATCCTGGGCCTGGGGCTTTTGGGCATGGGAGCGGCGGGCAGCCTGGGCTGGGCGGCGGCCGCCTTCGGTCTGACCGGGCTGGGGGCCTCGGGCATGTGGGCTCCGCTCATCACCCTGGTGCAGCGTTGGTTCGCCCCCCGCCGCCGGGGCCTGGCCCTGGGCATCATCTCCACCTCCTACGGCCTGGGCCTGGCCTGCCTGGGGATGGTGTTTCCCTTGATCGTGGCCGCCCTGAACTGGCGCTGGGCCTGGTGGCTCTTGGGCGGGGCGGCCCTGGTCATGGTGCTGTTGAACGGCCTTTTTTTGCGCAGCAGCCCCGAAGCGGCGGGCGTCGCGCCCTGGGGAGGCCGCCAGCCCTACGAGACGGCGCCCACCGCGCCGCCGGTGTGGGAAAAGGGTCTGCTGGGGGCGGTGCTCAGGGGGCGCCTGTTCTGGATAATCGGGTCCTCCTACTATTGCGTGGTCTACGCCGTGTACGGGGTCACCACCTTCATGGTGGACTACGCCCAGCACTCCCTGGGCCTGCCCATGGCCCAGGCCAGCCAACTGGCCACGGTGCACGGATTGGCCCAGGTGGCCGGGGTGCTGGTGCTGCTACCTCTTAGCGACCGCTGGGGGCGGCGCAACACGATCTTGTTTTCCAACGGCTTGGTGGCCGCGGCGGTGCTGGGCATCCTGCTGTGGGGGGGCACCTGGGGGGCCCTGGCCGCCCTGGTGGGGATGCTGGCATTTTTCTTCGGGGCCATCTTCCCCATGTACGGGGCCTGCGCGGGCGACTACTTCCCCCGCCGGGTCATGGGCACGGTGGTGGGCATGTGGACCGCCTTCAACGGGGTGGGCGCGGTGACGGTGCATTGGGTGGCCGGGGCCCTGCGCGACTCCACCGGCGGCTACGAGATCAGCTTCATCCTGGACGCGGCCATGGCCGCCCTGGGCCTGGGGTTGATGCTCCTGGTGCCCAACCGCCGGGCGGACGGCTCCTAGAGCGCCGCCCGTGCGCAAGGCATTGTGAGCTTGACGATTTCATGTGTCGTTTAACGGGTTGATCGCATGATTAACGGGAGTACAGCGGTCTAAAGCTTGACCGCCCACACTCATGCAATTAAACTAAATATCATAGGTATGTGCGGGTAATCGGCCGCGACTAATCAACGGACGGCCCAGCAAGACCGTGGGCGGCCGGGCCCTTGCCCGGCAATGGCGCTCCATGGGGAGAATAATCATGAAAAGAATAATCGCCGCGCTGCTTTTTTGCCTTCTGTCGCTCCCCGCCGGCGCCCTGGCCGACACCATCGGCTTCAAAGGCTATCAAATCCCCGGACTCAAGGTCGAGGGCTACATCGGCTGGCACAAGGTCAAGGCCGACTACGTGGGAGAGTTCAACATAACCTGGGACGAGCAGGAGGTCCTGGCCGCCTACTGCACCGACATGCTTACCTTCGGCGTGGGCGGCGAGTACAAAGTGCAGGCCCTGAGCGCCTATGATTACGAAACCTACAGCAGCCTGTACCAGGCCGCCTGGATCATGGAAAACTACTCCCCGTCCCTAAGCACGGTGGATGACGCCTACTACACGGAGACGGCCACCGCGGTGCAGGCGGCCCTGTGGAACCTTTTCGACGGCTGGGACTTGACCAAGGTCAAAGGCAGCAAACAGCAGAGTAGTTACGTGACCACCCTTTATTATGAAATTCTGGCCGAGGCCGCCGGAGTGGACTTCAGCACCTACACTTTTAAAAACGAATTTCATTACGCCACCAGCGACAATCGCCAGGATCTTTTGTTCGCCACCAGCGGCGTCGGCGCGCCGGAGCCGGGCAGCCTGCTCTTGATGGGCAGCGCCTTGGCCGGGGCCTGGGGCTACATGCGCCGCCGCAAGAAGGCCCTGCGCGCCTAGCATTTCACCTGGATGAAAAAGCGCCGCCCGCCTCCCGGCCAGGGAAGCGGGCGTTTGCGTTAGAGGGTAAAAATCTTTCGGTTATGCGTTTCTTATGAAAGACGCGCTTGCCTTGTCCGGCAATTGTCTGGACTTGATCCCGTCACAGCCAGCCGCCGCAGGGCAAGGCGGCAGGCTACCAAGCTCTTTCTTGGCGGGTTCGCCAGGTGTTCGGGGGCAAGGCGTCCGGCGAGCGCAGGCCGCAGGCGTAGCCTAAGCTACGTCGAGGCCTAAGCGATGCCGGCAACACCGCCCACGGGCAGCTGGCGAACCCGGCTAAGTGACAGGGGTGTTTCCACCCGCGCCCTCCTCCCACACGTTGAACACCGCCTCCCACACCGCGATCTTGCCGCCGCGCAGGGTGAGGAACTCCATGCCCTTGCCTTGCATCTTCTTGCCGGTCACCGCGTCCACCCATTGGCCGCTCCAGGAGTCGCCCAGCACGTCGCCGGTCACCGCCTGGAAGGTCTTGACCAGGCGGTAGTCCCGCTGGCGGGCGAAGCGCGAGGCCACCCATTGCTTGGCCGCCTCTTTGCCCCGTATCTCGGGCAGGTCGGCGAAGCGGATCACCACGTCGTCGGTCCAGCCCGAGGCCAGGGCCTGAACGTCCTGGCTGTGAAAGGCCTCCACGAAACCGGCCACCATGGCCCGGGCCTGCTCCAGGCTCAGGCAGGCGGGCACCGAGGCGGGGTGTGTCTTGCCGTTTTGACTCATGCCTAGTCTCCGTTGCCGGTCTTGATGCCCAGGGTCTTGAGCTTTTTGTGCAGATGGCTGCGCTCCAGGCCCACCTCCTCGGCGGTGCGCGAGACGTTGCCCTGGTTTTGGTTCAGTTTGGCTTCCAGGTAGGCCTTTTCAAAGGCGGCCCGGGCGTTCTTGAAGTCTCCGGCGAACAGCTCGGGCAGGGGTCCTTGGTCGGCCGAGGCCCCCCTCATCTCCGGGGGCAGGTCTTCCAGGCCGATCTCCCGGCCCGGGCAGAGAATCCACATGCGCTCCACCAGGTTTTTCAACTCGCGCACGTTGCCCGGCCAGGCCTGGGCCCCCAGCGCCTCCAGGGCCCGGGGGGTGAAACGCTTCACCGGCTGGTTGTGCTTCATTGCCAGGTGGCCCAGGAAGTCGGCGGCCAACTCGGGCACATCGCCGGCGCGCTCCCTCAGAGGCGGCACGTGGATGGGAATGACGTTGAGGCGGTAGTAGAGGTCCTCGCGGAAGCGGCCCGCCGCGATCTCCTTTTTGAGGTCCTTGTTGGTAGCGGCCAAGACCCTGACGTCCACGGAGATGGTCTTGGTGCCCCCCACCCGCTCGAAGCGCTGCTCCTGGAGGATGCGCAAGATCTTGGCCTGGGTTTTCAGGCTCATGTCCGCGATCTCGTCCAGGAAAATGGTGCCCTGGTGGGCCAGGTCGAACTTGCCCCGCTTTTTGCCGGTGGCTCCGGTGAAGGCCCCCTTCTCGTGGCCGAACAACTCACTTTCGATGAGTTCCTCGGGAATGGCCGCGCAGTTCACATCCACGAAGGGCTGGTCGGCCCGCCGGCTCTGGCGGTGGATGGCGTGGGCCACCAGCTCCTTGCCGGTGCCGTTTTCCCCGGTGATGAGCACCCAGGAGTCGGTGGGGGCCACCTGGGCGATGGCCCGGCGCACCGCCTGGATGGCCGGGCCGGAGCCGGTGATGGAGGGCGGCTCGGCCTTGGCCCGGAGCAGAAGGTTCTCCTCGGCCAGGCGGCTCATGGCCAACCCGTTGCGCACCGCCAAGAGGATCTTGTCCATGTCCAGGGGCTTTTCGATGAAGTCGAAGGCCCCCAGGCGGGTGGCCTTCACCGCCGTCTCCACGGTGCCGTGGCCCGAGATCATTATCACCGGCAGGCCGGGCTGACGCCGTTTAACCCGCTCCAGCACGCCCAGGCCGTCGATGCCCGGCATCCACACGTCCAGGAGCATGATGTCCGGGCTCTCCTGCTCCAGCAGGGCCAAGGCGCTTTCGCCGTCCGGGGCCTCGGAAACCTCGTAGCCCTCGTCGGAGAGAATGCCCCCCAGGCTGGAACGGATGGGGGCCTCGTCGTCCACGATGAGCACTTGGGCCAGCAAATTGACCTCCTATGTTCCCCGGGCGCCCCGGGCGGGAAGCTCCACGATGAGCCGGGCCCCGGTGGGCTGGTTGTCCTGCACCCGCACGTAGCCGTTGTGATCGGCCACGATGGTGCTGACGATGGTCAGCCCCAGACCGGTGCCGCCCTTCTTGGTGGAGAAGTAGGGCTCGAACAGGCGGATCTTGTCCTCCGGGGACACCCCCGGCCCGCTGTCCTCCACCTCCAGGCGCACCATGTTCAGAATCTCGTCGTAGCTCAGGCGCAGCACCACCTGGCGGGGCGGCTCGCTCTTTTGCACGGCGGCCACGGCGTTGTCCAGGAGGTTGATGAGCACCCGGGACATCTGCTCCCGGTCCAACTCGAAGATTGGTATCTTGCTCTCCACCTCCATCTCCAGGCTGACCTCGGGGTGGGCGCTTTTGAACAGGCTCACCGCGTCGGCGGCGATGGTGGTCAAATCAGCCGGGGCGGGGTTGGCCGCGGGCAGGCGGGCGAAGGTGGAGAACTCGTTGACCAGGCGCCTGAGCTCCTCCACCTGCTGCACGATGGTGCGGGTGCACTCGTCGAAAACGGTGTCGCCCTCGGGCACCTGGCCGCCGTAGCGGCGCATGAGGCGCTGGGCGGAGAGCTTGATGGGGGTCAGGGGGTTTTTGACCTCGTGGGCGATGCGCCGGGCCACCTCGCGCCAGGCGGCCATGCGCTGGGCCTTTTCCAGCTCGCTCAGGTCCTCGAACACCACCACCATGCCCAGGTCGGTGCCCTTCTCGTCCTTGAGCAGGCCCAGATGCACCATCAGCGAGAGGCTCTCCCCCCCCACGGCGAGGCGCACCTGCTGATCTATGGTGCCGGCTCCCCCGGGGATGAGCCCGGTGAGCATGCGTTCGACCAGGGCGCGGTTCTCCCCGTCCACCAGCTCCCGCCAGGGGCGGCCAAGGACCTTGGCCGCCCGCACCTTGAGCAGGCGCTCGGCCGAGGGGTTGATGGTGCTGGCCTTGCCCTCCGCGTCCACGGTGATGACCCCGGCGGCCACGCTCCTCAGCACGATCTCCATGTAGCGCCGCCGCCGGTCCAACTCCAGGTTGGTGCGGCGCATCTCGCTCTGGGCCTCGTCCAGGCGGGCCTTGGAGGTCTTGAGGTCGGCGGTCATGCGGTTGAAGGCGTTTACCAGGGTGCCGATCTCGTCGGGCCCGGCCCCGGCTATGTCGAAGTCGTAGTCGCCCCCGGCCACCCGCTGGGTGCCCTCGGCCACCTCGCGCAGGGGATCGGTGATGGTCCGCGCCAGGCGGAAGCCCAGCCAGGTGGCCACGAAGACGATGAGCAGGGTGACGATGGACAGGGTGATGAACAGGTTGGTGCGGATGGGCTCCTTGAAGGCCTTGAGCTGGCGGTAGCCCTCCAGGCCCTTGCGCACCTGCTGGCTGCGGGCCAGGGCCCCGGGGGGCAG
>Ga0180009_10006985_pt1 | contig 11683 bp, 15 predicted proteins | sample OS_PC_MetaG_FD_123537 | JGI IMG/M metagenome (GOLD analysis project Ga0180009, IMG submission 123537) | Groundwater microbial communities from the Aspo Hard Rock Laboratory (HRL) deep subsurface site, Sweden - OS_PC_MetaG | ecosystem: Environmental > Aquatic > Deep subsurface > Groundwater...
AACAATGTATATACAAAATAGGCGAAATAGTAGTAAATTCAACGTTTGTAGTCCGCTTCAACAATGTAACGGTTTGATAAGTTTGAAGCCCGCATTCGCCTACTTTGCATATACTAAACGTTGTAAGCAAGCCAAAAGAACGTCCGTGCAACAATTAAAATCCCGAACGAAAAACAAATTAATCTCTTCTTTCAAAAAATTTTCTGACTGATTATCAATGACTTTCTACATATTCCTAAATAAACTCTCAAAATAATTTGTATAGTTAGGATTCCTTACTATATTTGCATCAGCAATAATGCTAAAACATAATTTAATACTTAAACAAATGGCAAAATCAATTTTCTATCACGCAGGATGTCCAGTATGCGTGAGTGCAGAGCACGACATCATTAATCTAATTGGTGCTGACAATGTAGAACTCGTTCACATAGGAGAAGACCGCAACCGAATTGCAGAAGCTGAAAAAGCAGGAGTAAAATCTGTTCCAGCTTTGCTAACACCAAACGGAAATGTATTACACATCAATTTTGGTGCGTCTATGGCTGACGTAAAAGGCTAAAAAAAATTCTCTCTAAAAGTTAGGAGTCCTAATTTATATTAGGGTTTCTAACTTAATTTTTAACCATTTAAAATCTAAAAAATGAAACAATTATTTCTTCTTCTAGGTCTTTCGCTTTTCGCAGTTCAAAGCTATGCTTGCGACAAATGCGGAAACTACAACAATGACGATTTCCAAATTAAAAGTGTTAGTGTAAAACACTCGGCTGACATTGCAGCAACTATTTGGGAAATTACCGTAAAAGGTACAGCAGGAAAAACAACGCCAACGCCAGCAGGTCAACTTAATGGAGCACCAGTTTTAGGCTACGTATTCCCAACTTCCTTGAAACCAACGGATGTTGGATTTGGTGATACCGAAGGCATATTGGCTCTTGCCCTTACTTCACATCCTGACTTTGACGACACACCGCTTTGGGATGAAAACACAGACCGAAATTTTGCGAATGACGGTATTATATGGCATCCGCATTGGGTAATTTTAACCGAAGACAAACGTGTAGAAGGTGGTTTGGCAGTAAAACAATTTGACCCAAAAGACACGAGTGTGGTTTTACCACCAACCAATCCCGGAATGCCAATGTATATGGACTCACCAGGTTTTCAGGTCATCACAAAAGGAAATACTATAAAAGTGGTTGTTCCAGATTATAGAATGAACAACAAAACGGATTTTTCCTATGACGGAGTTGCAGCCTTTATGCAAGTAAATACAGGCGGAGACGGTGGACACGGTGGCGGAGACAAACCAATGCTTGGTGTTTACAAAGTATATTCAGTAGCAAGTGGAGATTTGTCGCTACCCTATAAAGTAAAATAATATTTTTTTGCCCTGTAAAGTTAGGATTCCTATCTTTGCAGGGCTTTATTTGTCATCAAAAAAACAGAAATGAAAGTAGCAGTTTGGGACACCTATGTAACAAAAAAAGACGGTAACGTGATGCACTTTGACATTATCGCACCCGAAGAAATTAAAGACACAACCGTAATTTACAGTTATGGTAGAGATTATTTAAAAACCAAAGGACAAGACGGACAACCCTTAACATCAAAAGAATGTAGCTTTTGCCACATTGAAACCGTAAGGCCTCAATGGGAAACAGAAATCAAACAAAAAGGATATTTTATTATTGAAATGGAAAACTGTAATTAGATGAAATCTTCTTTTGACTTAAACCGACAAAACAAAAATACAGAGAGTAAAATAGTAGTGGCTTTAGAACGAATTTCGGAAGCGTTTAGAGTCTTGTTATGGAATGAAAGCAAAGAAAACTCATTAAGTCCTATTCAAATTCAAATCTTGATTTTCATTCACTTTCACACCTTGGAAAAATGTAAAGTGGGTTATTTGGCAGACGAATTTAATATGACCAAAGCCACTATAAGTGATAGTGTTAGGGTTTTACTTGCCAAAGAATTAGTTATCAAAGAAACAGACCCTATTGATACAAGAAGTTACACACTTTCACTCACTACAAAAGGAAAACAAATAGCAGAAAAAGCCTCATTTTTCGCTTCTTCCATAGAGAAACCTATTGGGAAATTGTCGGAAGAACAAAAAACTGTGATACTCAATGGACTTCTTCAAATGATTTATGACCTTAACAAGGCAGGAATCATTACCATTCAAAGAATGTGTTTTACTTGTTCTTTTTACAATGCCAAAAACGGAATACACTATTGCAATTTGCTGAAAACAAAACTTGCTGAATCTGAAATCCGAGTGGACTGCCCTGAACACGAAATGATTACGTAAAAAAGAATAAAGCCAGCTTACAACATTGTATAAAAGCAATAGCGGTTTGGGTGTAAACTCGAACCGTTTTTGCATTTAATTAAGTATCTTGCTATCCGAAAAGTTAGTGCGTTTAAATCCGCTACTGCTCTTATACTAGACCGTTACCTTGCATTTAAAAAAACAATTGTACACGAATTTAAACAACGAATAAACTAAATGATAAAAGTCCTAATTTTAATGTTGTTAATACCAATTACAGCTTTCTCTCAAAAAAGTGATTTTGGGAATTGGTTAATATACTTTGGAGATAAAAAAATTAATCAAAAGTTCAATTGGCATCACGAAGTACAATATCGAAATTTCAATTTTATAGGTGATACCGAACAATTGCTTTTAAGAACAGGACTTGGATATAACCTAACTGAAAACAATAACAATATCCTTTTAGGTTATGCTTTTATTTACAGTGAACCATATTTAACAAATTCAGACCAAAAAACTAATTTTAACGAACATAGAATTTATCAACAATTTATTACTCGTCAATCTTTTGGCAGAGTAAGTCTACAACATAGATACCGTTTTGAACAACGATTTATTAATGATGATTTTCGTTTAAGATTAAGATACTTTCTTGGCTGCAACCTTACACTAAATAAAGCTCAAATGGGAGATAAAACCATATATTTATCTGCATATAATGAGATTTTTGTCAATACCGAGGTTAACTATTTTGACAGAAACAGGATTTATGGAGGAATAGGATATAGATATTCACCCAAATTAAGGTCTGAAATTGGTATTATGAACCAAGCATCCAACAATATGTCACGTAATCAATTGAACGTGATTACATTCTTGAACTTTTAACATATGGAAAAGCCGAACACCATATTACAAGGTAGGCAAAACAAAAAAATAAATAAAATGAAAAGAATTAAAATTTTAACTGTGGCTCTTGCCGCAACGGTAATGGTAGCTTGTAATAATCAGCCAGAACAAAAAACAACAGAAAATCCTGTAGCAGTGGAAGAAAAACTGAAACCACTTGTTCAGGAAGTTTTAACGCAAGAGCAAAGAGACGCTTTATCACCTGATGAAGTCATAAAGTCATTTAAAGAAGGAAATGAACGCTTTGTAAACAACGACTTAACAGCAAGAGATCATTCTGCTCAAGTGAGAAAAAGTGCAACAGGACAATTTCCTAAAGCTGTTGTACTATCTTGCCTTGATAGTAGAGTGCCAGTAGAAGATGTTTTTGACAGAGGTATCGGAGATATTTTTGTTGGACGAGTGGCAGGTAATTTCGTGAATGAAGACTTGTTAGGAAGTATGGAGTTTGGCTGTAAAGTTGCCGGTTCAAAACTGATATTGGTTTTGGGACACGAACACTGTGGAGCAGTCAAAGCTGCCGTTGATGATGTGAAATTGGGCAACATTACTGCAATGCTTACGAAAATTCGTCCTGCTGTAGATAAAGTTGTATATGAAGGAGAGCGAACTTCAAAAAATGAAGAGTTTGTTGCCAAAGTTTGTGAAAGTAATGTCTTAAATACCATAGAGCAGATAAGAGCGAAAAGTCCAATTCTAAAAGAAATGGAAGATAATGGACAGATTAAAATTGTTGGCGGAGTTTATGATATGGACTCGGGTATTGTTACATTCCTTGAATAAAAAAATTAAGGACGACACCGTATCATAAAAGCTATGGCTTGTTTTGTCCGCATTTGGAAGATACATCAGATTTTCCAAATGCGGTTTTTATCTTGTTGTCCGTGCTGATACGTGCAATGAATCATCTGCGAGGAAGGTTACCTTGCATTTAAGAAATATCGCGCAAAAATTAAAAATTCAACGGATTGAAAAATGAAATATATTTGTCTAGGATTAAAAAAAAAGAAAATGCTATCAAACAGTAGAACTCTATTAGAAGATATAAGAGAGGCCAAAAACTCTGGTTATTCAGAAGAGTTTATGTTCAGAAATGACAAATTAATTGGTAGAAACAATAATATTTCCTACAAAAAAGATGATTGTACACTAATAGAATATTGTATTCACGAAGGTTTAAGTGACCCGTCAGAACAATCAATATTATTTTTAATTGAATGTACTGACGGAACTAAAGGTTGCTTAAGTTCTGCCTATGGAATTTATGCCGACTCTCAATTAATCGAATTTTGCCTATCCATAAGAAAAAAGATTAACAACCAGAATTAATAACTATGAATTATAAATCTATATGGACATTAGAGTAATAGAAACAATAATTGCAATAGCTTCCTTTTTTACTTTAAGGTTTATATCTATAAAACTTCTTGCGAAAATTCAGAAAAAATACGACTATTCAAAGTACAGAATAAGACCTATACTAAAATCTATCAATTTATTCATTTTTATAACCCTTGTAATTGTATTAATAGCAATTTGGGGTGTTGAGCAGACTAATATTTTGACTTTCATTACTTCTGTTCTCACAGTTGTAGGGATTGCATTAGTTGCTCAATGGTCAATACTTTCTAACATATCTTCAGCCATAATCATATTTATAAGTCATCCTGTTAAATTAGGAGAATCTATTACTATAATTGACAAGGAATTTGATCTCAAAGGACAAGTCTCGGACATAGGACTGTTCTATGTGATTTTAAAGACAGATACAAATGAAAAAATTACAATTCCCAACAACATATTTCTTCAGAAAGCAACCAAGATAAATTTATGAAAACAGCAAGTATTATAATATCTGTAGGCTTTTTACTACTTTTTCCGTTTATATCAAAAGCACAACATAAATATGAAAGAGAATTTAGAATAAAGTCTGAAACAATTCCTCAATCTGCTAAAGAGTTTATAGATTCTATAAGTGCAGATTCTAAAATAAAATGGTATAAAGAAATAAGCCTTAACGATATTACTCTTGAAGCAAAGTTCAAATACAACAAGAAAAAATTTAGTGTTGAATTTGATACATTGGGAAAATTACAAGATGTAGAATTTGTGATTAAAAAAAGAGAAATAAGTCCTGCAATCTATAACAAAATAAAGAGTAAACTTGATTCTATTTACCAAAAGTGGAAATTCCAAAAGATACAAATACATTACAGCGGTAAAAGCAGCCATATTGTTGATGCTATAAGAAAAAATGAACCAAGCGACTCGATAAAAATCGCATACGAGATAGTCTTAAAGGGAAAAAACCTTGAAGACACTCAACTTTATGAAATTACCTTTAATGAACAAGGAGAATTAAAAAATATTTTACTGATTATACAAGATAAAGCCGACCACCTTGAATATTAAAATTAAGCGTCTGTTAGTATTTATAGTACTTATTAGCTCACAACATATTTGTGCGCAGACCCAAACTAGAGCAGGTTTTTTACCTTCCATAAATTACAATCACAAGATAAATAAATTGTATGAATTAAATTTTAAGCTTGAATCAAGACATTTTGTGTTTGAAGACAATGCTTCACAAAGTAGCAATTTTGAATATAACTATTCTTTAAGTGATGTATCTGCTTTGATAGGAAGAAAAGTGGGTCTAAATTCAAAAGTAGTTTTAGGATTTTTAACACGAATAGAACCTGAGGCAGTTTCTTTTAGAACAATTCAGCAATTTATATTTCAAACTAAAATAGATAACTTTCGAGTAGCACACAGAATCGCCACGGACCAGACCTTTTCTTCAAATGAATCTACTGAATTTAGATTAAGATATAGATTAAGTGCCGAAATACCACTATCAGGTCTAAAAGTAGATGTTAAAGAGTTTTATTTCAAATTTAATACAGAGGCACTAAATAGTATCCAAGATAATGCATATGATTTAGAATTAAGAGCAGTTCCAAATATAGGATATGTAATCAATGAACGACACAAAATAGAATTGGGACTGGATAATCGTTTTGTTTCATTTATAGATAACCAAACACGCATTACATCTTGGATTACCATAAATTGGTTCCTTTAGAATAATTGAATAAGCTTGAAATGAAAGTTGCTACTTTGGTACATTTTAAAAATATAGAATAATATGGTTGTTTCCTTGCTATTAATTGTTATTGGGTTTTTAGGTTTAATTTTTGGAGCTAATTGGCTTGTTGATGGAGCATCAGGCTTGGCGAAAAAATATAATATTCCCGATTTGGTAATTGGTTTAACCATTGTTGCTTTCGGTACTTCTGCACCTGAATTAGTTGTGAACTCTGTAGCTTCAATTGATGGGCTATCAGATATAGTTTTGGCAAATATTATTGGCAGCAATAATTTCAACTTATTTATAATATTGGGAATAGCTGGTTTAGTTTATCCAATTACTGTGCAATCCTCAACTGCTTGGCGAGAAATTCCAATATCATTAATAATTACAATAGTTTTATTTGCACTTGCAAATGATTTTTTCATCAATCAAAACTCGGTAATATCAAGACTTGACGGAATTATTTTACTCATATCATTTATCTGTTTTCTGTATTATATATTTAAACAAATGAAAACGGAAAAAACTGAGGCAGTTCCTTATATTCAAAAGTCAAATATTAAGATTTGGACTTTAATTCTAATTGGTTTTGGCGGTCTACTTATTGGTGGAAAATTAGTTGTTGATAATAGCATAGATATAGCTACAGATTTAGGAATCAGTCAAAAAATAATTGGATTAACTATAATTGCTGCTGGAACTTCACTACCTGAATTAATTACTTCAATAGTAGCTGCCCTTAAAAAGAATAGTGATATTGCAATTGGTAATGTTATTGGTTCAAACATATTTAATATTCTTCTTATTCTTTCAATTAGCTCTTTAATAAATCCCATAGAATATGATCGGATTTTCAATCAGGATTTGGTAATATTAATTGGTGGAACAGTTTTTCTAATAATCGCAATGTTTACTGGAAAAAGAAAAAAACTTGATAGATGGGAAGCGTTAATTTTGTTAAGTTTTTATTTGATTTATACTACATATCTAGTATCAAAAGAATTGTAAGACCACACTTAAAACTCGAAGTTCTAAAATAAAAAATAAGTCGGAATTTCATTTGAACCGAAAAAACAAAACTTGTGGATAAGAAAAACGCAAGGTAACAATGTATATAAAAAATAGGCGAGATTGTAATAAAACAAGGGTTTTGGCTCGTATCAAACTTTGTGCTTAACCGAAAGTTTAGTGCTTCGAAATCGCCTACTTTTCATATACTTAACGTTGTGCGGCATACTAAAACCGACCGCTAAATGAAAGATTGTAGTCAAAATATTGTAACTTTACAATATGAACAAAACTGAAAAAATTGAATTGAACTTTATAGTGGATAAGTTGACAAACTCAATCCAGAATACTATATCTGGAGACAGTTTTGCAACAGAAATCGCGAGATTCACAATAAAAGACAGTAAGCAAACGACTAAAAAAAATAGATGGAACTTTGATTGGAAATCAGAACTCAATAACGATTTAAACGAAGTTTACAAACTTACAATTGTAAACAATCCAGATATAATCCAAGGACTGTTAAGTGTTAGAAAAGAAGCTGACCATATTTTTATGAATTTGCTTGAAAATGCACCATTTAACATTGGTAACAACAAACTTTATGAAGGAGTTGCAGGAAATCTTGTAGCTTATGCGTGTAGATTATCATTTCAATACGGTTTTGAGGGTTTTGTGGCATTCACAGCCAAAACAAAACTCATTGAGCATTATGAAAAAACACTAGGAGCATATCATTTCGGAGGACATAAAATGATTATTCCAACTGACGCATCAAAAATACTTGTACAAAAATATTTTAAAACATAAAATTATGGGACATATAAAAGAACCTAAAGGGGTTGATTTTGTAATACAAAGCGAACCTTTAACTGAAAAAGACAGAAAAGAAATAAGTAAGTTCATTGCTGACTATAAAGCTAAAAGTAAACGAAAAAGAACATCTAAACCAAAACAGACTGCATAAAAGTACGACCGCACAACAACGGCTATAAGCAATTGGGGTTTAAGTGTTTAAATGAAAAATAGTAAACAAAACAAAGGTCAGTGCTAAATTGAAAAGTTCGGGTAAAAAACCCCCAACTGCTCATAGCCAAACCGTTAGCCACAATGTAACCAAACCAATGAACAAAAAGATAATAACGATAATGATTCTAACTTGTATATTAAGTTTTTTCGGTTGCAAAGGAAAAAACGAGTCGAATAAAGAAAAATCCGAAATGGATTTACTTATCGAAAAAAGCGTAGACGAATTTGAAAATCGAAAAATTTACGAAAAACTATCACCTGAAATTTTTGAAACAATTCCTGACGATAAATTGGAGCAGGCAATTATGGACAATATTGACACCAACTTTGAAAATGGAGAACAATACACTTTAGAAAAAATATCAAAATTAACTAAAGGACAACAAGCAGTCTTTTCGACTTGGTGGCTGGAAGCGGAAGTTAATAATGGTGGATTTAATCAATTCTACTTCAATTCAAGCGGACAATTTGCAGAAATGGCAGAAATTGGATTTAAAGTAATTGGAGCGCAAAAATTCTCGGAACTGACTTCACGTGCGAACAACATATTTACGGAAAACAAAGAGCGACTCGAGGAATTTGACGATGGAACTGTGGAGAGTTTTAGCGAATCATATAAAGACAATCCACTAAACGATTTAGATACGGAATTTTACGAACTTTATGAATCGGAAAATATTGGAGATTTAAGAATAAAATATATAAGAGAAAATATAAGCGAATTTACAACTGAATAAAAAACACAGTGGCTAACACCGTATATAATTTATTGCTAGTTCTAGCCTACTTACGAAAATCCTCGCGGATTTTCTATTCGGTTTTTATTTGCTAAATTACGTGCTAAACCACGCAACAAACCATATACAATCACGTTACCCACAAGCTGAAAAAAACGACCAGCATCTATTAAACCTTATCGACTACAACTTTGTAATTCGGGTCTTCTATGACATTGACATCAATGATTTTATCGGCATTTTGAAGTAACTTTTGACAGTCAGCACTCAAATGGCGTAAATGGACTTTCTTGCCGACTTTTAAATAGCGTTCTGTAATTTTATTAAGAGCTTCTATTGCCGACATATCGACTACCCGACTTTCTTTAAAATCAATAATAACTTCATCAGGGTCGTTTAGAATATCAAACTTTTCATTAAAAGCAGTTACAGAACCAAAAAATAATGGACCGTAAATTTCATAATGCTTAATTCCTTGTTCATCAACTGACTTTCTTGCTCGAATACGTTTTGCATTATCCCAAGCAAAAACTAAAGCTGCTATAATTACTCCGACAATAACTGCTAAAGCCAAATTGTGCAGAACGACCGTAACAAGAGTAACAACAACCATAACGAAAATGTCAGACTTTGGCATTTTATTAAAGGTTTTTAAACTTGCCCACTCAAATGTTCCAATTGCGACCATTATCATCAAACCTGTAAGAGCAGCCATTGGTAATTGCTCAATCAAGCCAGCACCAAACATTACAAATGCTAAAAGTGCCACAGCAGCAACAATTCCAGACAATCTCGCTCTAGCACCATTAGAAATATTAATAAGACTTTGACCTAGCATAGCACAACCACCCATTCCCGAGAAAACACCCGATAAAATATTTGCAGCACCTTGAGCAACGGCTTCTTTGTTCCCTCTTCCACGAGTTTCTGTAATTTCATCAATAATATTTAGCGTTAACAAACTCTCAATTAAGCCGACACCAGCCATAATTGCTGCATAAGGAAAAATCAACGCCAAAGTTTCAAAATTGAAAGGAACACTTGGAATATGGAATGGTGGAAAACCACCTTGAATAGACGCAATGTCGCCAACTGTTTTCGTATCAATTCCAAAACCGACCACAATTCCAAAAACAGCCAAAATAGCAACTAATGAAGCAGGAATAACTTTAGTAAGTTTTGGCAACCCCCAAATAATGAGCATTGTTAACAAGACTAGCCCCAAAATAATGTACAAAGACTGACCAGTGAGCCAATTTCCAGTTGAATCTTTAAATTGGTCGAGTTGCGACATAAAAATGATGACTGCTAATCCATTAACAAATCCGAAAATTACAGGATGTGGCACTAATCGCATCAATTTTCCTAACCTTAAGAATCCAGCTAACATTTGAATAATACCCGCCAAAACAACTGTGGCAAAAATATATTCAGGACCGTGAGAAATTGCCAAAGCGACAATGACAACAGCAACTGCACCAGTAGCACCTGATATCATTCCAGGTCGACCACCTAAAATAGATGTAACCAAACCTACTACAAATGCTGCATAAAGACCTGTCAATGGAGACAAGCCCGCAATTAAGGCAAAAGCTACAGCTTCAGGTATAAGAGCTAGAGCAACTGTAAGACCCGATAAGACTTCTGTTTTATAATCTACTTTTTGTTTAAAATCGAATAAGTTTAAATATTTTTTCATATGTATTCTGTTACAAATGGCAACCCATTTGTTTATGTATTTGTATTAAAATTGACTATTGAGACTGTTCTAAAGAGAACAAGGAATTAATTGAGTACAGCGATTCAGGGCGGAGTTACCGCAGGCAGGAGAAAATTATATGCTATATTTGTACTCGTCATTTTTTGAAGTTGCAAAAGTAATAAAAAATCTGACTTAAAAAAATAAAAAAAGCCAGTGGGTAACAATGGCTATACGTAATGCGGGTTAAAGTGCTGATATGAAAGTAATTACATTAAGTAAATTTACTGCTAATCGGAAAGTTAAGTGCCTTGAAATCCCGCACTACGCATAGCCTTAACCGTTGCCACACATATTATTGAAAGATATTCTGTTGAAAAAAACGATCTGATTTTTAGTGAAAATTCGACTTGAAAAACGATACCGAAATGCTGAAAAAACAGACCGATTTTCCGCTCGGAACGAATTACCGAATTGAGAATTTTAGATAACGGAAAAACGGAATTTACACGCGGAATGAATACACGAAACGCTGAATTTCACGATTCGAATTTGATTTTAGTTGAGTGACAGACCGAAAATCCGAGCCGTGAATTATCTGAACAGAAAGAGATTAACCGAATTGCAAAATCCGGCTAGAGTAGAGACCGAACGGAATAAAAAAAATGATAAAAATACGTGTGGCAACACCGTGTATAGCTCATTGCGGGGCAAGTAAATGACCCGAAAGTTTGCGATTTTTTGCTAACTTTACGACTTACTCGAAACGACTCGCTGTTTTATCCGCAACGAGCCATACACGAAGACCGTTGCCACACATATATTGAAAGATATTCTGTTGAAAAAAACGATCTGATTTTTAGTGAAAATTCGACTTGAAAAACATTCCGATTTTCCGCTCGGAACGAATTACCGAAGTGAAAATT
>Ga0180009_10006986_pt1 | contig 11683 bp, 5 predicted proteins | sample OS_PC_MetaG_FD_123537 | JGI IMG/M metagenome (GOLD analysis project Ga0180009, IMG submission 123537) | Groundwater microbial communities from the Aspo Hard Rock Laboratory (HRL) deep subsurface site, Sweden - OS_PC_MetaG | ecosystem: Environmental > Aquatic > Deep subsurface > Groundwater...
ACCCCGCCGGTCAGGGCCACGTATCCCGCGATGCTCCGGGTGTCCAGGGGGATGGGGATGGGCTTGAAACGGGAGGGCCCCCCGGCCCGGGAGTCCAGGGTGTCGTTCTGGGCGATGCGGAAGAGGAGGTGGTCCTCCTCCAGGGTGTAGAGGCTGCCCGCGTCGGCCCGGGTGAAGCCGCGCGCCTCGGTGACGATGAGGTCCAGGAGCCGGTCGATGTTCGTTTCCGAGGAAAGGGCGATGCCGATCTGGTTTAAGCGGTCTATGTCCGGGGAAAAGGCCATGCCAAGCCCGCGCGATTGGGGGAAGGAGCGAATCCCGGGCCCCGGTGCCATTTCCGGGACTCCAGGCTGACAGGTTGCCCAAAGTCTGGGGATTCGTCAAGAAAAAGCGAGACCTGGGCGGCGGGCCCGCCAGGGCTAAGAACCCTCCAGGTGGTCCAGGTCCGCCAGGAGGGCGTCCAGGGCCCGGGTGAACAGGCCGTGGATCTGGGCGGCGGATTCCGGGTTTGTTTCGAAGTTTTCCCGAAGGGCGCCGAAGAGGAAACGGATGAAGAAGTTGTCCACGATCTCGCTTTTGGCCTGGAGGATCATTTTCCGCTCGTGAACCTCTCCGGTCCACAGGAGGGAGATAAAGGACCCTTCCCCTCCGTTGGCGCTGGCAGCCACCCGGTGGAAATCGTCCACCAGTTGTTCCATGTTGCTGGGGATCAGGAGGTTCACCAGCCAGGCGGGCACGATGTTGTACATCCGGCCCGTGACCCGGGTCCTATGGACGTCCCCCAGCCGGAAGGCCAGGTTGCCCCCGCCCTTTTTCCTTGTGAACTGGGCCCGGACGATGAAGTCCTCGGTGTCAAAGATGAGTCCCCGGGCGTGGTTCACCATGTCCAGGGACACCCGGAAGGGGTAGTCCAGGATCCGGTCCGGAAAGAAGGCTTCGTCAAAGACGGGAGTCCCCTCAGCGGTCCGGGGCACGATCATTCCATCCCGGGTGCAGAAGGACAGGACCAGCATGTCCCCCTGGGTTCGGAGGGCGAAGTTGGCAATGACATGGCCCAGGGTGGAGGTCCAGGCGCCCTGGATTTCCGCCAGATCCCTCAGCCTCTTCAGGTGGGCGGCGGCCAGGGGGTAGTCCCGGGCCAGGGCCTCTTCCCGGAAGCCCACGGCCATGGAGAACCGGGAGTATTCCCCGGCCGGGTGGCTTTCCCGTTCCAGCACCGTCCGGATGTGTACATAGGGGGAAAGGACCTGGCAAAACCCGGGAAACGAGCGGGCAAAGGCCTGGGAAACGCCCGCTCCCCCATCGCCTCCGGCCAGCCCGGACGACAGGGTCCGGGTGTTTTTCGGGTCCAGGACCCGCAGGGCGCCGGTGAGCAGGGACAAAAGGTAGTCAAAGGCCAGGTCCCCGGACTGGGCCACCATTTCCATCTGGGTGGAAAAGGACCGTCCGCCCACCAGGCTTTCATCGTTCTTCCGCAGTCCGAACCGGGCATTGAAGCTGCCGAAACTTGGAAGTCGCCGGACGAAACCCTCAGGTCCGGTGAGGGCGAAATCGTAGGACTCGGGGAGGCTGGTGCCCGTGAAGTAGAACCCCCGGTAGCCTTGGGGCATGGCTCCCAAGTAGCGGCTTTCATAAAGCTCCCGGAAATCGAACCGCCGGATCGACTCCCACATGAAGCCCAGAAGCTCCCCGACCTTCGCGTTGGCCCGGCTTTGGGTCCGCACCTTCTGGACCAGGGCCGTCACGGCCTGGGCGTTCCGGACCCCGGTTTCGCCTGGGGAGGCGTCCCGGATGGCGTCCGTGAAGTCGTAGGCCCAAAGGCTGGTGGCCGCGAAGAGCACGGCCGCCGCGATCCAGATTTTCATGGCATGTCTGGCAGGTGGCAAGGTTCGGACTGCCTTCCGGCGGCCGGTGGTCTCCTGGCAGCCTGTTCTCATGCGTCCCCCCGGTTCCGGTCGTTCCCGGGCTGACCGGGCTGGCCGTCCGCTTCCAGGGTTAGGATGGCTCTTTCCAGGAGGCTTTCCGCTGTTTCCTCCTCGCCTCCCTCGTACACCGCAGCTCCGGACCGAATCTCCCAGTGGATGGTGCTTTCCGGGGTCCGGTCGTTTTCCAGGGCCGAAAGGAGGCGGGAAAGGATGATATCGGTCTCCTGGGGCCCGGTGCGGATCAGGAGGAGGGCGAAACGGCTTTCGTCCAGGCGGCACATGGTGTCGAATCCCCGGATCTGGGGGGCCATGAGTTTCGCGGCCAGGGCCAGGACCCGGTCGCCCGTGTGGAAGCCTTCCCGGACGTTGATGTCCTTCAGGTTGGCGATCTCCACCACCAGGACGGAGATCGGGTGGCCGTAGCGCGCGGCCCGGGACAGCTCCTTCACCAGGGTCTGGGTGAAGGTGGGCCGGTTGGCCAGCCCCGTGACATCGTCCAGGTAGCCGGGGCCGGCCAGGACCTCTGTGGTCTGCTTCAGACGGCTGGAGATTACGCTGATGAGGTTGTAGATGAACTTGTTGGCTGTGGGGGGATAGAGCCACTGGAGGCGCCGGATGACCCGGGCGTTGATCTGGAGGAGTTCCGTGCGGCTCCGGGCCATGAGGGTGATGGTGGTGCCGTGCCAGGAGTCGGAGCCCGTCTCTCCGATGACATCGCCGGGCCCCAGGGTGGCGATGCGGACGCGCGACCCGTGGAGGGTGCTGTCCCGTTCGCCGACCATGGTGTGGAACATGACCACCTCCCCGGAAACCACCGCCCAGATGGAGGCTCCGTTGGCGACTTCGGGCAGGTTGATTTCCCCCCCGGGGAACTCCTTGATGGCGCTGGCCAGGAGAAGGGAGTGGATCTGGGGGCGGGAAAGGCCCGAGAACAAGGGGAATCCCTTTACCGGGTCCTTTCCCAGCTTCACCCGCAGGAGGTCCCAGATGGTCACCAGCTCCACCCGGAGCATGAAGGAGGGCAGGAGCAGAGTGTCTCCCACCAGGGCGGAGACCATGGTGACGATCATGAGGCCGCCGAAGGTGGCCGTGGGCACGAAGTCCGAGAAGGTGAGGACGGAAAATCCCAGGACGATGGTGATGGTCGTGAACACCATGGGGCGGCCCACGGAGGAGAGGGTGGCTGTCAGGGCCCGGCGTTCGTCCAGGTCCCGCCGGAACTCGCGGTTGTAGCGCACCATGTAGTGGATGGTGTCGTCGATGGCGAGCCCGATGGCGATGGTGGCGATGACGCCCGTGGTCATGGAAAGCTCGATCCCCATCCATCCCATGACCGCAAAACTGATGAGGACCGGGAACAGGTTGGGCAGAAGCGTCACCAGGGCCGCCTTGGCGGACATGAACAGGATGAACATGATCGCCAGCACGATGCCCACCGTATAGAAAAGGCTCCTCACCAGGCCCAGGGTCACCGTTTTGTTGGAATGGGCCACCACCACGCCCATGCTGGTGGGGGTGAGATCGAAGTCCCCGGCGTAGTGGGTGCGCCAGTAGTTTTCGATCCGGCTTTCCGCAGCCAGCCAGTCGCTGGAGCTGGCCATGTGGGTGAGCATGAAGATGTTGGCCTTGGAATAGTCCGGCGTGATGAAACGGTTGGCCATCTCCGGCCCCAGCATCATCTGGTACAGGCTGGTGAGGTAGGAACCCTCGGTCTCGGTTTCCGGAAGGGCGTAGTAGACCTTTTCCCAGTCGTTGGCCGAGTAGCGGATGAGCTTCATGTAGTCCGCGAAAGAGATGGTCTTGTCGATGCCGTCGATGGAGACCAGGTATTCTTGGAGGTGGGCCATTTTGGCCAGGTTCTCGGGTTTCAGGAAATACCCGGGCCGGCCGCTGTCCACCACGATGTTCACGGGGAAGCTCCCGCTCATGTCCTGGTACACATCGTGGAAGTGCTGGGTCACGGGCACGGATTTTTTGAAATAGGTGGTGGGGTTGGTCTCCAGGCGGATGCGGGGGATGCCCAGGGCCGCAGCCAGGGCCACCAGGGCCAGGACGGTCAGCGTGGTCTTCCGGTACTTCAGGTTGGCCGCGATGATCTTGCGGAGCAACCCGTCCACCAGGCTGCCCCGCTTCCTGGTCTGGATCTTGGGCAGGGGCAGGAGGGCCAGGATGGCCGGGAAGAGGAACAGGATGAGCACCATCAGGGAAGCCATGCCCACGCAGGCGGGGGTGGCGAAGGCCCGGATGGCCTCGGTCCGGTTCATCAGGAGGACCGAAAAGCCGATCAAGGTCGTGACCACGGCCAGCACGGTGGGAAGCCTCAGGTGCCGCATGGCTGAATAGGCGGCCTCGGCGGAGTTCCCGGCGGTCTTGGCCTCCTCCTGGTATTCGGCCAGCACGTGGAGGCAGTAGGCCGTGCCCACGGCCAGGATGAAGATGGGCACGATGAGGGACAGGGCCGATACCGGCTTGTCCGTCCACGCCATGACCCCGAAGGTCCAGGCCAGGGCCGTCACAATGCAGGACAACGGCGGGATCACCATCCGCCAGGACCGGAACAGGGTCACTAGGACCCCCACCATGAGGGCCAGGGCCAGGAGGGGAAGGAAGGAGAAATCCTTCCGGATGCTCCGGATCAGCGCCTGGGACACCAGGGGCATGCCGATTTGGTAGAGGTAATAGCCTTCCTCGGCCTCATCGGAGAGGATTTTGTCCACGGCGTCCACCACCTCCTCCTCCTGGTGAATGTCCCGGAGGATGAGGATGATGGCCGAGCTCTTCCTGTCCCGGCTGATGATGTTTCTTTCGAAGAGGTCGGCCGGGGCGATCTTGGCCTCGAACTCCGCCAGGGACCACTCGTCCAGGAGGTCCATCTGGTCTTTGATCTCGGGCAGACTCACGGTTTGGATGACCCCGTGGAGGGCGGACAGCTTCTTGGACAGGCGGGTCAGCTTGGCAAAGGAGGCGGGGTCGAAGATGTTCTCCGCCCTCATCATCACCTCGATGAACTCCCCGCTGCCGAACTCCTTCAAAAACCGCTGGTAGTTGCGGTTCTCCACCGAGTTCTTCACCGAGACTTCATAGACCGAGGCGCGGATTTTTAAGGTGGGGATCTTGAATCCCAAAAGGACGGTGACAAGAAGGATGGAGAGGATCACCAGGGTCGGGTGGTCCACCACATACCGGAGCCAGATCCGGTAATCGAGCTTCTGGAAAAACCGTTTCAACCAGCCTCCGGGGGCCGGGCGGTTGCCGGCCGGGTCCAGGGACGCCCCATGGGGGATTTGAGCGGAAAGACACAATCTTTTAGCATACCATGGGCCGAAACCCAATGCAAAATTCAACCGGCTGGTTGAACAACGGTCTGACTGAACTTTCCGGCCATGATTTTTTTGTGGCTGAACAGATAACCCTTGACATAAGCCAGGCTGGGATATAACGTCTGCGCAACAGCCAGAGTAATACAAAGGCGTATTACCTATTCGACGACGACGTCCGCTTCCCCACCGGCTTTTCCGGCCGGCAGGAGCGGACTTTTTTTTTGCCCCATCCCAAGGGGGCTCGGACCCCAAAAGAAGGAGAGAAAAGACGATGAACCTGTGCCAGCCCAACTCCAACGAGGCCCTCCAGACCAAGAACCGCTCCCGGAACGTGGCGCCCCAGTCCGGCATCTGCTCCCGCTGCATGGACGGATGCAAGGGCAACTGCGACATGTTCAAGGCCACCTTCCGGGGCCGTGAACTCCTGTACCCCGGCCCCTACGGCGACATCACGGCCGGCGCAGACAAGGACTACCCGGTGGACTACTCCCACCTGAACATCAACGGCTACGCCCTGGGCGCGGCGGGCTGCTACGCCGACCCGGACCACGCCACCTTCCCGGCCGTCTCCACGGAGTGCTCTTTCGGCGTCACCAACAAGGTGAAAATGAAGATCCCCATGTTCACCGGCGCGCTGGGTTCCACCGAGATCGCCCGGAAGAACTGGGAGCATTTCGCCATCGGCGCGGCCATCACGGGCATCTCCCTGGTGTGCGGCGAGAACGTCTGCGGCATCGATCCCCAACTGGAGTTCGACAAGAACGGCAAGGTGAAAAGCGCCCCGGACATGAAGCGCCGCGTGGAGCTTTACCGCAAGTATCATGAGGGCTACGGCGACATCCTGGTGCAGATGAACGTGGAGGACACCCGTCTTGGCGTGGCCGAGTACGTCATCGACAAGCTGGGCGTGGAAACCATCGAGCTGAAGTGGGGCCAGGGCGCCAAATGCATCGGCGGCGAGATCAAGGTCAACACTCTGGAGCGGGCCCAGGAATTGAAGAAACGCGGCTACATCGTGACCCCGGACCCCACGAGCAAGGCCAACCAGGCCGCTTTCAAGGACGGGGCCATCAAGGAGTTCGAGCGCCACAGCCGCCTGGGCTTCGTGGACCAGCAGGGCTTCATGAACGAGGTCCAGCGTCTCCGCATGCTGGGAGCCAAACGCGTGACCCTGAAGACCGGCGCCTATCCCATGCGGGAGCTGGCCATGGCCATCAAGTGGTCCAGTGACGCCAAGATCGACCTCCTGACCATTGACGGCGCTCCCGGCGGCACGGGCATGAGCCCCTGGCGCATGATGTGCGAGTGGGGCGTGCCCGCCATCTACCTTCACAGCATGGCCTACGAGTTGTGCAGCCGCCTGGCGGCCAATGGCGCCTGGGTGCCGGACATCGCATTTGCCGGCGGATTCTCCTCCGAGGACCACATTTTCAAGGCCCTGGCCCTGGGCGCTCCCTACGCCAAGGCCGTGTGCATGGGCCGCGCGCTCATGATCCCGGGCATGGTGGGCAAGAACATCGAAAACTGGCTCAAGGGCGAGGACGGCGGCCTGCCGGCCACGGTTTCCAAGTTCGGGACCAAGAAGGAAGAGATCTTCGTGTGCTACGAGGAACTCAAGGAGAAGTTCGGCAAGGAAGCCGACAAGATGCCCCTGGGCGCGCTGGGCCTTTTCAGCGCCTCCCAGAAGCTCCAGGTGGGCCTCCAGCAGCTCATGGCCGGCGCGCGCAAATGGCGCAGCGACCTCATCGTGAGAAACGACCTGTTCTCCCTGACCGAGGAGTGCGCCAAGGTCACGGGCATCCCCTACGTCATGAACTCCTACCGCGAAGAGGCCCTGGCCATCATCGACGGCAAATAGGCTCCTAGGCCCGCGTCCGGCCTTCCGGCTCGTGTGCTGGCCTGTTTTGGGTTGAAAAAAAGGGGAGGGTTCCCGTTTTGCGGGAGTCCTCCCCTTCCTTTTTGGGACAAATGGGGTTTTTCTCATACGCAAGTCCCATTTTGGCCCTCCGCTCCCTTCTTCCTTGCTTTTCATTTCAAACGAATCTAAATAAAAATCGGCTTATTCCATGAAGATAGCGGGGTCTGCGGTTTTTCTCCCAGGCAGACGGCATGATTCCGTGGGGGTTTGTCCTCCAGGTGGGGGAGGCCTCCATCCCTGGCTCCGTGGCATTTTTCAACCTGACCCCCTTCTCCGCAGCAAGAGGCTCGAATCTCCCTGATCAACCCCGGCACGTTACCCATGGGGCCAAGCCCCGAAAGGAATCCTTCGATGAAAAAACCCCTGCTTTGCCTTTTCACCCTCCTGGTTGCTTTGTGCCTGGCCCTCCCGGCGGCCGCCGCTCCCGCCGGGTTCTCCGAAAGCACCTGCCCCGATCATTTCATCCCCGATGAGGGCACCTATCAGTCCACCGTCACCTTCGTGGGCACGGGCGCTACGGTTACCGCTTCCCTGAACGTGGACATCCAGCTCAACCATACCTGCCCGCCGGATTTCCTTGCCTGGCTCACCTCCCCCTCCGGGACCACGGTGCAGATCCTGGACCACGATTTGCCTTGCTGTGCGCCTGGGGCCTGGAACATCCCCGGCGACCTCGTGGTGGACCTTTCCGCCTTCATCGGGGAGCCCCTGGACGGCGTCTGGACCCTGGACCTTGATGATGATTGGGGTGGGGACCAAGGCAACCTGGTCTGCTGGGGCGTCAACGACCCCGACGCCGTGGCCGGCGGGACCACCTGGGACTTCGAGGACGGCACCACGGGAGACTGGAGCATCTCGTCCAGGCCCCTCCTCACGGTGCTGCAAAACGTCCTGGACCCGGACCAGGGGGATGACGTCATCGAAATGAGGTCCAACACCCTGGACACCTGGTTCTGCATGGCGGGCCCGGGGGGCGCGGACCTGGGGGAGACCAACACCGTGCTCCGGTGGAGCATGAAGCCCCAGGGCATGTTCTACTTCTACGTGGAGGTGGACACCCCGGCGGGCATGAGGCGCCTGTACTACACATCCTCCTCCTCCGACGGGCTCCTCCAGAACGCCTACGTCCACCACGGCCTGGCCTACAACACCACCTATGGCGTATGGTCCACCTTTGTCCGGGACCTGGCCGCGGACCTGGACGAGGCCGAGCCGGGCAACACCATCAACACCGTGGACCGCTTCTACGTCCGGGGCACCAGCGTCCGCATCGACGACATCTCGCTTTTGGCCGCCATTCCTGCGGACTTCGACTCGGACAACGACGGCCTGACCGACCTGGAGGAACGGGACACCTACGGGACCGGCCTCTATGACGCGGACACGGATGACGACGGCTTGAACGACGGGCCCGAGGCCGCCTTCTGGGGCGGGAACTGGGGAGCCAACCCGGACGGCGACGGCGCCGTGAACATCCTGGACACGGACAGCGACGACGACGGTTTCAACGACGGCACCGAGGTGGCGGCCGGATCGGACCCGGCGGACGCCGACTCCATCCCGGCGGTATCCTATGGATGGGAGGATGGCGGCACGGGCGGCTGGTACGTGGCTTCGGGCACGGGGGCCATCCGGAACGTGGAGGACAACGAGGGCAGGGCCATCCGGCTTATAGGCACCACCTCCACGCTCTTCGGCCTGAAGAACGCGGACGGAACCCTGTGGCACAACAACGTCCAGGACACCCTGGACTGGGACATGAAGGTCTCCTCCACGTACTACCTGTACGTGGACGTGGAGACGGACCTGGGCCACCGGTACCTGTACTACACGCCCAGCGACGTGGACTACGGCAAGTCCGGCGAGTACCTCCGCTTCGGCCTGGGGGTTGCCTCCAAGGACGGCACGTGGCAAAGCTTCACCCGGGACATCGCCGCCGACATTTCCAGCGCCGAGCCGGGAAACAACCTCCTGGAAGTGAACCAGATCCTCTTCCGGGGCGCGGGCTATTTCGACAACGTGAATCTTTCGGGCGGCCTGCATTAAGGACAGAAATTCCGTCCCCTGGCCAGGCCGGGGGGCGTCATCCGCAGGAACAGGGGAGGGCTCCAGGCTTCGGGGCCCTCCCCCTTTCTTTTTGGGCCGGAAAGGCCGGAGCCGAATTCTTCCCGTCCCGCCTCACGGCCATCAGAATCCTCTCATACTCAAGTCCCATTTTTGGCCCTCCGCTTCCTTCTTCCTTGCTTTTCATCCCAAGAGAATCTAAGGGAAACTATGCGTAATTTTGAAAATAGCGGGGCTCGTGATTTTCCCCCCCGGGCAAACTGCATGATTCTTTGGGTGGGTTGTCCTCCAGGGGCCGAAAAGCCTCCATCCCTGGTTCCACGGCATTTCTCAGCCTGACTATCCCCATCAACCGCGAGACGCTCGAAAAGCCGTAACCGACCCGAACGAGTTACCCATGGGGCCAAGCCCCGAAAGGAGCCCTTCGATGAAAAAGTGCCTGTTGTGTCTTTTCACCCTCCTGGCCGCTTTGTGCCTGGCGACCCCGGCGGCGGCCATTCCAGACGGTGGGCCGCCTCTCGGATTCTCCGAAAGCACCTGCCCCAACCAGTTCATCCCCGATTTGGGCAGCTTCCAGTCCACCGTCACCTTCGTGGGCACGGGGGCCCTGGTTACCGCTTCCCTGAACGTGGATATCGAGCTCAACCATACCTGCCCCCCGGATTTTCTGGCATGGCTCACCTCCCCCTCCGGGACCACGGTGCAGATCCTGGATCACGATTTGCCTTGCTGTGCGCCTGGGGCCTGGAACATCCCGGGCGGTATCGTGGTGGACCTGTCCGTCTTTGTGGGGGAGCCCCTGGACGGCGTTTGGACCCTGGACCTTGATGACGACTGGGGCGGGGACACCGGCAGCCTGGTCTGCTGGGGCGTCAACGATCCCGACGCCGTGGCCGCCGGGACCACCTGGGACTTTGAGGACGGCACCCTGGGGGACTGGTACGTCATGATAGACCCCAACATCGCGATGATGCAAAACGTCCTGGACCCGGACGAGGGGGACAGGGTCATCGAGCTTCGGGCTGCCACCATGGACACCTGGTTCGCCCTGGCCGATGTGGGCGGCGCAGACCTGGCCGAAACCAACACCGTGCTCCAGTGGAGCATGAAGCCCCAGGGGCTGCTCTACTTCTACGTGGAAGTGGACACCGTGGCGGGCCCGCGGAGGCTGTACTACACCCCCAACGACGCGGACAAGCTGCTCCAGGGCGCCTACATCCACCACGGCATTTCCTACAACTACAGCAACGGCCAGTGGTCCACATTCGTCCGGGACCTGGCCGCCGACCTGGACGAGGCCGAGCCGGGCAACACCATCACCGCCGTGAAGCGTTTCTGCGTCCGGGCCACCAGCATCCGCATCGACGACATCTCTCTCCTGGCCGCCATCCCCGTGGGCTGGGATTCGGACTACGACGGCCTTACGGACGCCGAGGAACTCGCCACCTACGGGACCAACCGCTACGATGCGGACACGGATGACGACGGCCTGAACGACGGGCCGGAAGCCGCCATCTGGGGCGTGGACTGGAACGCCAACCCGGACCTCGACGGAAGCGTGAACCTGCTGGACACGGACAGCGACAACGACGGGTTTTCCGACGGCGTGGAGGTGAACGCCGGATCGGACCCGGCGGATGCGGACTCCGTGCCCGCCGTGGCCCGGGACTTCGAGGACGGCTCCACGGCAGGCTGGTATGTCGCCTCGGGCCTGGGGGCCATCGTCAACAGGGCGGACGCGGAAAACCGCACCCTGGTCACGGAACTGCGGAGCCCGGGCACTTCCACCCTGTTCGGCCTGGTCCGGAGGGACGGAACCCTCTGGCACGACAACGTGAACACCACTTTCTCCTGGAAGATGAAGTTCGCCAAAACCTACTACCTCTACGTGGAAGTCCTCACCACGGCAGGGCTGCGGTACATGTACTACACGCCCCACGATGTCAGCTACGGGGCCCGGGGCATCTATATGCACTACGGCCTGGGCGCGGCGTCCAAGGACGGCACCTGGCAAAGCTTCACCCGGGACCTGGCCGCAGACCTGACCGCCGCCGAGCCGGGCAACACCATCATTGAGGTGAACCGTTTCTACGTCCGTGGCTGCGGCCGCATAGACGACGTGCTCCTGGCCGGAGGCGCGCCGCCGCCGCCTCCTCCTCCTCCTCCTCCTTTTTCATAAGGAACCGCAACACGAATCCGTGACAAAATAAAGGGGGAGGGCTCCTGAATGCGGGGGCTCTCCCCCTTCCTTGTTTGGGGCCGGGAAGGGGCGCGGGCTTTCCGTGGTCCCGCCTTTGGATGAAAATCAGGGTCTTGTGGACCGGGGGCGGAAGGGATAGGGTGAGTCATGCGCCCCGGCACCTCCGCAGCCCAACCCCTCCAGTACCCGGGCGGCCCTTTGGCCGCGAGGCCGGGTACCCGCGCCCGGACAACGGGGGCCGTGGCCCTGGTGGCCG
>Ga0180009_10006987_pt1 | contig 11683 bp, 11 predicted proteins | sample OS_PC_MetaG_FD_123537 | JGI IMG/M metagenome (GOLD analysis project Ga0180009, IMG submission 123537) | Groundwater microbial communities from the Aspo Hard Rock Laboratory (HRL) deep subsurface site, Sweden - OS_PC_MetaG | ecosystem: Environmental > Aquatic > Deep subsurface > Groundwater...
GGTTGTTTGAGGGTATCAAATTGCTTAAATATTGAATAGGGTCAGCGATGTCCTGAACCTTTTGACCCTTAAGGTCAGCGATCTCTTGAACCTTTTGGGTCAGCGATGTCCTGAGCCTTATCAGTTATTTCTTAGACATCTCGTACTTTTTCAATAAATCCTGGATAGCTTCCTCTAATAAATCATTTGCACGTTTATCAGTTTCAGCGGCAAGAATTTTCAATTGTATTATAAGGTCTGCTCTTGTAACCGGGACGCTCTTAAATAATTAAATAACTAATCGTTTATTAGTTTTTATTCCGCTTTTATTTGCTCAACCTGCTTTGCAAGATCTGAATTCGTTACCTTTATAGCCCCAATTCTTTCTAAAGTCGATAAACTGACCGATTTTTGTTTCCCCAGCCGATCATTTAAAATGGTATTGGATCCCTTTTCATGAAAAGCTATAGCAAAGCCCCCTTGAGAAGACCCATTACATTTTCACCGCAGTTCCCTTACAAAGGGTGATCTTTATTCCTCTTAGCTAAACGGCGACTATCGCCAAACTGGTTGTATACCGTGTTCATTTAAAAACGCTTCTGCCAACTCCCTGATCCTTCGTTCACGAAACTCATAATATGAATTTACAGCACCCTGGTCGTCAACTTCCTCCTTCCAACCACCGATAGAGCCTGAATATGCATCATGTGCCTTTGCCCATAATACTTCGTCATCCGTCCAGTTCGAGTTTAAAAATTCACGAAGGATGTCATGATGTTCGCCATGATCTCGCCCGCGAATCTCCAAATACCTCTCAGGGCCTGCCTCAACTAACTTTCTGAGTGCGGTATTTTCATGAGCAGGAATTCACGCCCACATTTCGGCATCATCATTTTCATCGAAAAGCCAAACAACCTTACCTCCTTCGAGATCAAGATATGCGGACTGAGAATATTGTTCAAAATCCACATCACGCTCAAATGCATTTATAAACATGAACTCTTCAATTGAAATTTTTCGCATAATCTTGGGGACGTTGTTTACATGAGTAGTCAGTGGGTAGAGTAGAGAGCTGGTTGCTGCGACATTAGGCTCGGCCTATCTGTTTCCGCCCCTTTCGTCTGGCGGTGCCTCAATAGCCGTGCCGTAGCTGCCTTGTAAAGGGGTCAAGTCTGCTCTTGACTCTTGCCTACTAATTCTATTCATTTTCGATCACCCGCGCCACCTCCCCGCCGCAGCGGGTGCAAACCCCTCTCAATACCAGCATTCCTTTTTCCATCTTTCCGCTTACATTTCCGATGCCGGTGGTCTCTCTACAGCTGACACACCAGACGTTGTTGAGAATTTTCACCTGAAGATCACCGGCTACGGTATCCCAGATCCTTCGGGCCTGGGGTGTTAGCGAAAAACCGTCCGATACCTTTGAAGGCCTGGATTTGCTGTAGGGTTTCTGTTTTTTCATGACCGTGAATCCTATCTCCCCAATTAAATGGCTTCCCGCACCAATTTAACGGGGTAAATTTTACGGGGTTTTGCCTCGGTTTCCAAATTCAGAGAAAAGGCATAGGGTAAATAACGGCGACCACCCCGTCCGGATTTTGAGGTGCCAATTTGGCACCTCAAATCTTTAAATTCTTTTTCATTGAGCTCAAACATAAAATCATCGGGAAAGCGATCAATATTGCGCTTAACAGCTCTTTTCAACATTTTCATTCCCTTCATAATGAAGAGTGAAACCATTAGCGTTTTCTCCCCATCTTCTTAATGATGGTGGTTATGATCGCAATGAGTTCGTCACATTCCTTTATTCAGTTTATGAAAGCTCTTGACCCACTCCTTCCACAGTTGCTCAAAGTCCGGCAGGTCTTTCAGCATCGGCTCCAATTGGCGGGCCCATGCGTTTTCGTTCCACTCGCGCAGCCTTTCCGAAGTCAGGCTTGCAGTATCGGGCTGTATATCGCGAATGCGGCACTTTTCTTCAAACAGCGGTTTGAGTTCCTGCCACGAAAAACGCGCTGTTGTTTTGTGCAGGATATACCAGAGATCATATAAGTCTCTTGAACGCGGCCACTTTTTCTGCTGCTGTAAGAGCGACCGCAGCTTTTCCACCACGATTTCTCTCTTGGAATATGCCGTGATCTTGAATGCCGAAAGGTCCAAATACCCCGGCGTAACCTGAAGATAGACCGTTTTGTCAAGAATAGGCTCATCAAAGGTCAGATGCACTTTAACCTGCGGCAGTCCCTGCCGTCGCGCTCCTCCCCGGTTATAGGCCATGGGAATCTCGATCTGAAAATCACCCGGAACCGTCACGGGCTTTCCCACAGAAAAGCGGACGCCCGATTCATTAAAAATCCATTGGGAAGCCTCATCGAGCAGATGGAGCGAGGCTTCAAGGTTTTCTCCGCCGGGCCTGCAACTGAAATCGATGTCCTCGGAGAACCGGTAGCCCCTGTAATAGCAATGCCGCAAACACGTCCCGCCCTTGTGCTCTTTCACGCCTGAATGCACCAGTCCTGATAGAAGCCAGAGAATAACGTAGTCTTTTTCGGCCTGATCAAACCGCAGCCCTTCCTTTTGCGCCACGCGATGAAGTTCCGCGGTAGTGATCACGTCTGTATCTCCGCGTTTACCAGAAGCCCCCACCTTCGGTTGTATTTGCCGCGTTTGGGTAAGGTCGGATCAAGGGGCGAAAAACCGGGAGCGCGAGTTGTCTCCTTGCGAAGCGCTTCCACGTCTCCCAGACCCAGGGCCTCCATCAGAAAGCCCAGGCGCTTTGCAACAGCAGAGTTGCCGATCCTGTCGGCATATTTCCTTAATTTTTTTTCGTCCAGCTCACTCCAGCAAGCCGTCAATTCCTTTGCAATCTCGCCTAATCCGCCCACGTACTGAGGCAAGTCCAGTCCGTCGATGATCGTCTTTTCCCGGTCGGTGACGCTGAAGGGGACCTCGTTTATCCAGTCTTTCGTGACGCCGAAAATCTTTTCCGGTTTCAGCGAGACGATCTTGTAGGTTACTCCCAGCACCTCGCCCGGCTGGCGGCGCACGGGATGGTCGGTCGCCACAAAGACCGTGCGGGGAAGCTGTTCCGTCAGGCCGTGGTGGTTGAGGGCCGACCAGTAGGCAATCACCGCTGGAGAAACCAGCTCCATGGCGACCACGAACTCATGAAGCTGCGGAGAACGGTCTTCGCCGGAAGAAAGGGGTATAACGGCGAAGCGCCCCCTGCGGATGCGCCTGATCCACCCCTTGGTTTGAAGCCGCTCAAGAAACTGAGGCGTCGGATCGTCCTTTTTGTGCCCCAATATCTGGCGTGCCATGGCAAGGCTGAAGGTGGGGTGAACGCCGGCCTTGGCCAGAAAGCCAGCCTCAATCTTTCCCAGCGGGTCTCGCGTTATATTTTGTGCGTCATTCATAGTCTTTCAAGCCTATCTTTGGCGCATAGAATATAACATTTTCCCATAGAGTCAAGATATTTCTGATAAAGCTACGCTGAAAACAGCTTTTAGATAATCGATACCGGTAGCATAAAATCTAATGGCGGTGGTCCCCAAAAATTAGACAATGTGATAAGCTCTAAGTCAGCCTAACGGGCTTGTTGAAAAATTGTTTTTCGATTCAAAATCTGCTGTTCTAAGGGGAGGCATTACCCCAGTGCCTATTCCGCTCAAACTGACCACCGATTCCGGAGGATACTGACCACCTGTTCCGCTTTATTGGAAAAGTGGAGACGCTATTTAGTTCTCCAGGGACAACCGACAACCGGGACGCTCTTAAATAATTAAATAACCAATCCTTTAAAAGGGGCGTTGGTTACTAATTGTACAAATCTATATTTATAATATTTTATTTCTCCGCTTTTTTCTGTCTGTCCTCAAGCAATTCCCCGCCGACGCCCACATTATCGTGGCGCGCTTCTCTCAGATACACCACAAATGAAGACTTATTGATGCCGGTCACCCTGCTGGCGGTGTCCGTAAAGGATTTAATCATTTCCCGGCTCTTTTCCTTGTCTAATTTAGGCCCGTAAAAAAATATCGTCGGCATAATCTATCACCTCCAGTTTTTTTTATTACGCTTTTTTCCCTTTCCCGTAGGCTTTCTGTTTTTCCTTAACAGTAAACCCAATTTTTTTACGTGGTTTGGACTCTGTTTCCAGCAACTGTTTGATGGCCTCGAAAACGATTTGAAACTGCTGGTCGTACTTTTTTTCCATTGCCTCGATTTTTCTCTTGAGATCTGCGTGGGTTGACAGCATTTGCCGAAGTTGGGTAAACGCCCGCATGATCTGGATATTAACCTGAATGGCTCTTCTGCTGTTGAGGACACTTGACAGCATCGCGACCCCTTGCTCAGTAAATGCCATGGGTTGATATCTTGTACCACCCCAACTTGAGGTCACAATTTGTGACCTCAAGATTTCAAATTCATCCTTTGTAAGCTCAAACATAAAATCTTCGGGAAACCGATCGATATTTCTCCTGACCGCCTGCTTTAATACCTTTGTTTCGACTTCGTAAAGCTCTGCCAGGCCCCGATCCAGCATCACCTTTTGCCCGCGAATGAAATAAATTTTGCCGGTGATTCTTTCTAACGGTACTGGGACAACCGGGACGCTCTTAAACAATTAAACAACTAATGGTAATCATGCAAAAGCGAATAAAAAAAACCCATCTCTCTTTGAGAAACGGGGCCTGAATACTCGTTTCATAAGCACTCCCTTTTTAAAGGTTGACGAGCTAAGGAACTTATTTGCCTGTTTCCATTAATTGACCGATTTTGTCAAGCAATCATGCAAGTTATTACCTCTAATGAAGCTCCCCGCAGCCAGCTGCGGGGTATCAAAGCGGAATTGCGCCGTAGCTTTAACCCGCCTACTCTCAGTTGAGCTTCGGCGCGGTTCACCTCGCCTTTCATCCCTGCTACAAGCAGCAGGGTATTCAGGCGAAGGCGAATAAAATGGCGAATAAGTTGCGACTAACTTTCGTTTCCCGACATACCGAACGTTTTCGCTCTCCCACAAAAAAAGGAGTTAGACCATGTCGGTTAACTCCCTGTTTTTATTGGTGCCTGGGACCGGAATCGAACCGGTACAGCCCTATGGACCGAGGGATTTTAAGTCCCTTGCGTCTACCTATTCCGCCACCCAGGCACAATTTTGGATCATGCGGTGCTTTTGAGCATTTTTCAAAGGTCTCTTTCTATCCGTTATATCACCAATTGTCAAGTTTCCAGAAAGCCTCAAATTCGATTTCCACTGAAAATAGTAAACAACTTAGTATAAGTGCTGTGTCTTTCCGGATGCCTGCTGAAGTATATCCGTACTTGATGGGGGCAGGCTTGACGGCCATGATAAAGCGGACCTGACTTCAAAGCGCCTTGATCTCAAATGCATGCATGACGCCGTGACAGCGGCAGGCGGTGCTCAGCAACACGGGTACATTTCCCGAGGCAACCGTTTTCAGTGCCAGGAACAGGGCTTTCGGTTGATAGCCGCCGATTCCCGGGGCAAGCTGCAGGCTTTGGACCACCACCGTGCGAAATTTTCGATGTTCCATTATTTCCAGAAAGTGATGCAAAATCTGCGGCCGGGGTTTGCCGGTATGGGTGCAGATGTCATCCGGTTCCGGGCAATTCCAAGGGCATCTAAAAGTCGCATTGCTCATATAGACCTGACCATCGGCGCCCCGGATCGGGTTCGGCAGCTTTTCGGCTACTTTGGTCGGCACCGCCACCGGCCGGATGCGGTGTGTTTTTTCCAGTTTCAGCCGCACCCATTCATACGCCACATGCACCGGAACCATGGGGATAATCCAGTCGGGTCCCCTCCCCTCTTTCAAATTTTTAAAAAGATGGCCGACCCCTTCCCGGCAGACAACGGTAAAAGAGCGGCCTTCCATCTGCGAACAGGCTTTTCCGGAAGAATCGATCAGGACAATGGCGGCCCGGGAATATTTTTGGCGCAGGGACCCGGCCGCTCTTCGGCCAAGCCGTCCAGCCCCGAGGATCCAGATTTCCTTTGGCGACATCAAGATTTCCATCCGAGATAAGTCATAGCAAGATTTTTCTCACTTTATAGATAAAAGGATTCCATGGTTCAAGGGTTCAGTAATAGCCGTTAAGTTATTATGCTGTTGGGCTGTTGACATGAACGTTTCTGCTTAGCAGTTCATAAGGCTGCCTACTGCTTACTGCCTACTGCCTACCACTCTTTCCCCTGAACTTGCAACGCGCAACCCGAAACTCGCAACTCAGGATTATATTTAGCGCCCCCAAGTCTTGTCAAAGCCTATTTCTTCTGCTAACTTGTCACCATGAAACCATCGACCCATCCAGCGCCCCAGCTGATTCTGGCCTCTACGTCGCCGCGACGCCGTTATTTGTTGAAACAGGCAGGGCTGTCTTTTGCCGTCATCCCCGGTGATTTTGATGAAAGCAGCATAGCGCCGACTGAACCGGTTCAATATGTCCGGAAACTTGCGGAAGCGAAAGCCCGCAACGTTGCCGTCCAATACCCCCAAAGCTGGGTCATCGGCGCAGACACGATCGTACTCATCGGCAGCACCATCCTGGGAAAACCCGCCTCCAAAATGGAAGCCCGAACCATGCTGAAGCACCTCAGCGGTAAGACCCACCAGGTGCTGACCGGCTATGCGATCCTCTGCATCGCCAAAGAACGTTTTTTTTCGGAAACCGTTCAAACCGATGTCTGTTTCAAAGAATTGACCGATCAAGAGATCGAATGGTACATTCATACCGAAGAACCTTTTGACAAGGCCGGGGCCTATGCCATCCAGGGGCTGGGGACGTTTATCGTAAAAAGTATCAACGGCTCCTATACCAACGTGGTGGGGCTGCCGGTTTGCGAAGTGGTTTCGTTTTTGATCCAGGAAGGCGTGCTCGACTTTGAAAACAATAACAGAACGCATTCATTAGAAATATAAAATTGAACGAAATCAAACTAAAGCTGCAGCAAATAAAAGCGCGTATCCGTCAGGCCGCCCAAAAAAGCAACCGGGACCCTGAATCCATCCGCCTGGTGGCTGTCAGTAAAACCGTACCGGTTGAAACCATCCAAAAAGCGATTGCAGCCGGAGTGACGATTCTGGGTGAGAGCTATATCCAGGAAGCACGCTCTAAAATCAGCGCGGCATCGCTCCCTTCCGCTTCGGCATCCTGGCATTTTATCGGCCATCTCCAGAGCAATAAGGCCGGGTATGCGGTTCGGCTGTTTGATCTCATTCATTCGGTGGACTCTTTTAAATTGGCGCATGCACTGAATCGGGAGGCCGGAAAGATAAATAAAATTCAAGCCGTCCTGATCCAGGTGAACATTGCCAAAGAAACGACCAAGTCGGGTATCGCAACCCAAGAAGCCCAAAAACTGATCGCAGAAATCGGCACGCTCAGCAACCTCAAAGTCAATGGACTGATGACGATGCCCCCTTATTTCAACAATCCGGAAAAGGCCCGCCCCTATTTTGACGATCTACGGTCGTTAAGGGATCAGATTCAAAAAAATATAACCGCGGGTTTAGCGCCAAACATATCCATGGGCGAACTCTCCATGGGGATGTCCGGCGATTTCGAAGTGGCCATTGCCGCCGGTGCGACCCTGATACGCATTGGAACCGCCATCTTTGGAGAACGAAATTGAAAATACTGCTTCACATCTGCTGTGGGCCCTGCAGCATCTATCCCGTAAACACCCTTCGCACGGAAGGGTTCACCATTATGGGTTATTTTTACAGACATAATATCCATCCCTATCAGGAATGTGTGAAAAGGGAGGAAACCCTGAAAGCCTATGCCCAAAGGATCGATCTTCGGGTTATATACCAGGAAGGCTACGACCTGGAGGGATTCATCCGAAACATGGCCTTCCGGGAAACAGAGCGCTGCCGCCTGTGCTATCACGAACGACTCATTGCCGCGGCCCGGGTCGCCCAAAAGGGCCGGTTTGACTACTTTACCAGCACCCTTTTGTACAGCAAATTTCAACAGCACGATCTCATTCGAACTGTGGGAGAAGCTGTCGGCAAAGACGTCGGAGTCCCCTTCTATTACAGCGATTTTCGCCAGGGCTGGAAAGAAGGCGTTGCCGAATCCAAGCGGCTGGACATGTACCGACAGCAGTATTGCGGGTGCATTTACAGTGAAAAGGAAAGATTTTACAGACCAAAACCGGTATCTCCCGGTTCAGATAAATGGATTCACCCCTCTGTGACTCCGTGGTGAATCATTTTGATCTTATAGGAAAAAAAGGGTTGGATTGAATGTTCAGTAATTTTATCTATTTTATTGTTGTTCTCCTCATCTATACGACCCATCAGCCGCCGGAGGAAGCCGCCTTTGCATTTCCTGAAACCGTTTTTCTTTTTATCGGGTTATTCGGAATTTTCATATTCCTGACACGTCTGCAGTTTCAAAAGCTTGAAAAGCAGATTTCAACCGAAAGTTTTTCAAAGCTGGATCACAGATTCAACACCCTGGTGGCCCGCCAGTCCATCATGGCGATCATTCTGTTTGCCATTGACATCTATGGATTGAATTTATCTTCGTTTACGGCCGATATTCCTGTTTTCGCGGTCATTCCGACCCTTCAGGCCGTCCTTTTTATCGGACTGTTTGTGCTGTATCTGGCGGTTGTATGGGCCGGCGCCCATGGGAGCTACCAGAAGCTGTACCTCATCACCATGACGCGCCGGTCCTATATCCTGTCAAACATTTCATTTTCCATTCCCGTGCTGCTGCCGTGGTTTTTCCTCGCGGGGATCGCCGATCTGATCAACCTCCTCCCTTTCACGTTCCCCAAACAGTTTCTCGCAACCCCAACCGGCGAAGCAATCTATTTTTTATTCTTTCTGTTTGCAGTCTCTTTGCTCGGTCCTGTCATGATTCAAAAGTTCTGGGGCTGTACGCCATTGGAAACGGGTGTCATCCGGCAGCGAATAGAAAATTTATGCCGACAAACAGGCGTCGAATATAACAATATTCTTTATTGGCCGATTTTCGGCGGCAAAATGATCACCGCCGGCGTGATGGGGTTGATTAAAAGATTCCGTTATATCCTGGTAACCCATGCCCTGCTGCGGCTGCTGGAGCCCGAAGAAATTGATGCGGTCATCGCCCACGAGCTCGGCCATGTCAAACAAAAACATCTGTTATTTTATCTGTTTTTTTTTATGGGCTACATGCTGATCTCATACGGCACCTTAGACCTGCTGGTGTTTGCGATCATTTACGCCGAACCGGTCTACCGGTTTATCCACGATTACGGCTTCAACCAGGCTTCAACAACTGCAACGCTGTTCAGCATCGTTATCATTCTCAATTTCGTGATCTACTTCCGGTATATATTCGGCTACTTCATGCGAAATTTTGAACGCCAGGCCGATACCTATGTCTATGCGGTTATTGGAAACGCCCAGCCGCTGATCAGCACCCTTGAAAAAATTGCGCTAACCAGCGGACAGCCGCCGGATAGACCCAACTGGCACCATTTCAGCATTACTGAACGGATCGCTTATCTGAAAAAATGTGAAAATGACAGAAGCTGGATCCGGCATCACAACCGCAAAATTAAAAAAAGTATCGCCGTCTATCTGGCGGCTATTTTGTTCATGGGAGGACTGGGGTATCATTTGAATTTTGGTAGTGTCGGACAGAAGCTGAACAATCATTTTTTTGAAAAAATCATTCAGCGTGAACTCCAAAAAACACCACATAACCCGAACCTATACCGCATGCTGGGGGATTTATATTACAGTCGCAAAAACTACGAAACGACCATACGGGCATATGCGCACGCACTCAGGCTCCAGCCCGACAATCCGGAAGTATTGAACAATCTCGCATGGTTGTATGCCACCTGTGATGATCCGGACTATCGGAACCCGCAAAAGGCGCTGAGGCTGGCGCAACAGGCCGCGACCCTGTCTCCGGCTGCGCATATCATGGACACGCTGGCTGAAAGTTTTTATGTGAACGGAAAATTTGCCGAGGCCGTACAGGCGGCCGGAAGGGCGTTGAAACTCGCACGAACCAACCTTTCCTATTTTGAAGATCAGCTGAAAAAATTTCGTGCGGCCGAACGAAAGGCCAAAGGCTTTTAATAGACTGAAGGCTGAAGACCGAAGGCTTTTAGGAAAGAGGAATAGGCTGAAGGCCGTAGGCTTTTAGGAAAGAGAATAGACTGAAGGCTACGTATTGCAGAAGTAACAAGTGACGAGTGACAAGGATCAACTACCTGTTTTACTCGTCACTATTTACTTGTCACTGCCCTTATCGCCTTCAGCCTAAACACCTATCTACTTTATACAGACCTTGCGCACCTGCAGCAGATCACAGAAGCCGTTAAATATTTTATCAATTCCGTCTTGTTTCAGGGTCCGCATGCCGTCTTTGATGGCCTGGCCGCGCAGATCTTCCATCTTCGCTTTTTCCTGGATCATTTTTTTCATTTCATCGGTACCCATCAACAGCTCGTGCAGCCCCATTCGCCCGGCATATCCGGTATTGTGACACGAGTCACATCCTTCCGTCCGGTTAATGGTGAAATCATCGTTATAGGGGATGTTCAGGTTCTTTTCGAAATCCTCTTTGCCGTACTCCCGAACCAGTTCGTCGTATTCTTCCTTGGGAGGATGGTATGCTTTTTTGCACTTTTTGCACAGGGTCCGCACCAGACGCTGGGCCAGAATGCACAAAATCGCATCGGCAAAATTAAAGGGATCCATGCCCATATCCAGCAGGCGGGTAATGCTTTCCGGTGCGCTGTTGGTATGCAGGGTCGAAAAAACGAGGTGGCCGGTTAGAGAGGCTTCGATGCCGATATGGGTGGTTTCCTTGTCGCGCATTTCGCCCACCATGATGACATCGGGGTCGGCCCGCAGAAAGGCCCGCATGGCCGCAGCAAAATCAAACCCGATTTTCGGCCGCACCTGCACCTGCCGCAATCCCGCCTGGGTGATTTCAACCGGATCTTCGGCTGTCCAGATCTTGGTCTCGGTCTTGTTGATATACCCCAAAGCGGAATGGAGGGTTGTGGTTTTTCCGGATCCGGTGGGCCCGCAGACAAAAACGATCCCATAGGGCTGCGTAATCACACTGACAAAGTTATCGTAGTTCGTTTGGGAAAAGCCCATTTTATCCAACGGAATCGGTTCGCCGGCAGCAAGGATTCGCATGACGATATCCTCCATGCCGCCCTGGGTCGGAATCGTGGCCACCCGCAGTTCAATGTCCTTCCCTCCGTATTTCTTAAATTTAATCTTACCGTCCTGGGGTTTGCGGCGTTCGGCAATGTCCAGATCGGACATAATTTTAATACGGGATACCACCGCGTTTTTATAACTGAACGGGATGGTCTGGTATACCGAACAGGCACCGTCGATCCGGATGCGGACCTGCGTGCTTTGTTTGCCCGGGTAAGGTTCGATATGAATATCCGAGGCGTTTCGCGCGTAGGCATCCAGAATAATTTTATTGACCAGCTGAACAACAGCGCTGTCCTGTTCATCCAGGGAAGATTCCGCATCTTCAATCTCTTCGGATTCCATTTGGAGCTGAGACAGGATGTCGTCAATTGCCGCCAGTTCTTTTTCGTCGTGGGTAAAAAGTTTGATAAAATCAAGAATATCGGAACGCAATGCCACGCAGAAAGACAATCCTTTGCCGGGGAAGAGAGATTTAATCACATCAA
>Ga0180009_10006988_pt1 | contig 11682 bp, 8 predicted proteins | sample OS_PC_MetaG_FD_123537 | JGI IMG/M metagenome (GOLD analysis project Ga0180009, IMG submission 123537) | Groundwater microbial communities from the Aspo Hard Rock Laboratory (HRL) deep subsurface site, Sweden - OS_PC_MetaG | ecosystem: Environmental > Aquatic > Deep subsurface > Groundwater...
GGCGACGAAGACCAGTTGGGCGCAAGCTATCCTATAATTGACAAAGTTATAATTACATTGATTCAGCAAGGTTTTAATCCTGACGGAAGCTGGAGCCAACTGGATAATTTGCCGGGAGTTGATGATGTTTCGGACGAAGTTGTAAAAAAACTTGCAATGCGCGCGCTTCAAGGAGCATACAAGCGCAAGGGAACAATAACTTTATCGCGCCAAGAACTTGGCCTGCCGTCCATCAAAAACATCCCCATCAAGAAGCAAGTGGCAATTTACGGCGGAAGCTTTAATCCGCCATCCAAGCATCACTGCCGGATTGTTGAGGAATTGGAAAAACAGTTTGACCTGGTTATTATCTATCCTTGCGGAAATCGTCCTGACAAGCCGTCGGCAAATATAGTAAGCATAGAACACAGAAAAGAAATGATGAAGCTGGCATTTGGCGGGATGCCGAACACCCGGCTTGATTTGCATGACTTGGAAAATGACACATTTACCCCTACCTATGACTTGCAAGAACGGATCCAGGGCCAATTTGAAAATGCGGAAATTTGGCATTTTGTCGGAAGCGATTTAATTGTCGGCGGCCGCGGCAGCAATTCAGAAATTCAGCGCGTCTGGCACCACGGGCAGATATTGTGGCAATACTTCAATTTTGCCATAAATATCCGTCCGGGCTATGAGATTGCGGAAGATGATATGCCTCCAAACTCAAAATTGATTGAGATAAAGGATTTGGTCGGTTCCGGAACAATGATTCGCGAGCGCATTAAAAACGGCGCGCCGATTCAGGATTTTGTCCTTCCAGAAGTGGAAGGATATATAAGAAAATATGGCCTTTATAGCAAAAATTAAACGGACTTGACAAATTTTTGATTTTGTGCTATAAATGTAGGCGGAAGTTATCCGTCCCAAACCCGCCGGGTTAGTGCGGGGAACCAGAACTCTGACAAGCAGGAGGAAGTCATGTCAGACAAGACGAAGCCGGAAGGGACCGAAGAAGCAGTTTCTGAGGCCCCGAGCACTCCTGCCGGCTGGCAGGAACGAGTTGGCGCTTTTGCCGATAAGGTTGGCAAGCCGCTTGACGAAGTTACGAAGGCATTGAAAGACCTGGTCGGCGAACCGGGCGATGACGCTCTTGAGTGTTTGGCTGATGGGGAGAATTGTCCGGACAGCGATTTGATGGAAGCTCTGGGAGAGCTCAATATTCCTAAGGCAAAGCTTCGCAAGAATCTCGCTGTGCTTCGCGGTCCCCGGCCGGAAACGCCGGTTGTTGAAACCAACACGGTCAGCGCACATCGGGCCGCTATGGCCATTTTGCCGGATCTTCCTGATACCGAGAGTTTTCTCGCCGCCCTTCGCACCGGAGGCGTTTGCAAGATTGACCGGACAGTGGTTTATTCCGCTGTTAAGACCGGACTTGCTGCCAGATTTGGCCTGTATGACCTTCCCAAACTTCTGCTGGATGCGATTGAGCAACATGCCGAATCTCTTGATGAGCCCTGTGGCGATATTTTCTATACGGTTGAGAAGCTTGTGCACCAGCGTGTTTACGCCGACGTTCTTGGCGGAGTAAGCGGCCGCGTGGTGAGTGAAAAGCGCAAGAATCAGCTTATTCAACGACTTGATACCCATCTGTGGCAGGCACTTTACGGTTTTCACCAGGAGGTAAAGAACTGGCAAGAGATGTGGCAGGCAGGAAGTGCCAACCCGGGTATGTTGGTGCACATGTTCCTTGCGCAACACACTCCAGGCATGCAATTGCCTCCAGGTATGATGGCTCCGCCCGAGACGGTGCAGCTGCAAGATGCGGCTCTGAGTGTCAACGATATGATCAATAAGGCATTTTCTGGCGCTGGCGTGCCGGTGGCAAAGGCCATGGCCGTTGAGGCCCAGAAGGTTGTCGACCTTCTGAATACCGAGGGGCTGCCTGGAGCTATCGGCGCTCCCAATCGCGAGCAAATGCTTAAGATGCTGAAGACCGCTGTCACTGCGGACTATGAGCGCCTTGAGCGCAACTTGGCAAAGTATGCCCTCGCCGTTATGGAGTTTCCGAAGGTTTCCGCTGAAAGCGAGTACGTCTATCTTTCTGCGATGATTCAGCTGGGTTTGGCAATTCCATGGGATAAGGTTTTCTCCGGCGCCAACACTCGTCCGACGCGCGGCCGGAAAACCCAAGACGCCCTTGGCCACGAGCCCTATTAGTTCTTTCTAAGATATAACTCAATACGGGACAAGCACGGTCTTGTCCCCCTTTTATTTTAGGGTTTAATGAATTTAATCCTTAAATAAGGGGCTGTTGCCGAGTGCGCTTTCGCAGTGAAATTTCAGAATTTTAAGCTAAAATCGCTGAACAAGTTTTGCGGTTTAGCCGTAAGCTAAGCCAAAAAGCTTTGAAGTAATTTTAGCCGAAATTATGGAATTGTAACAGAAATGGCGTTCGGCAACAGCCCCATAGGGGGGGGTTCTTTACAACCAGTAGTACAGCCCCTGTTATTTAACAGGGCAAAAGAGGAGGGTGCTATGAGCGGCGGATCTTATGGCGGATCGGACAGGAGATATTCTTCATCCAAGAGTTTATTTTCCGATGATGAAGCGGAAAGAGAAAGAGCAAGGCGCGAAAGAGAGCGCCGTGTAGATACGGCCAAGAAATCCGTTCATACCAAAAAGACAAGAGAGACCCGCGGAGAAGTTTACGACAACAAAGCCGTAAAGCTCGGCATCACAAAGCCAAAGGCCGGCGCAGAGCGCATTTATCTTGTTTGTGTTGACAATTCCGGTTCAAATCGCCAGATTGCCAACCATCTGAAGAAAAGTTCAGGGCACCTTCTTGCCGGATTAAACGCAATTGATCCTCAGTCACAGATTGCATTCAACTATTTTAGCGATCATTGCGATTACGAACGCATTGAGCAGGGAGTAGATTATATAAGCCCCGGTCCCGAAGGCGATGTCCAGCTTGCTTCAAGCATTGCGCATGTCAGCGACGCTGATGGCGGAGACGCTCCGGAGGCAATTGAGTGCGTTTTGTGGAATATGTCCAAGCTTGATTTTGGCGACGCAAAGAAAAGGCATCTGATTTTGGTCACTGACGTGGTGGCTCATGACATGGGAATGAGAGAGCTTGGCCACAGAGACGACGGATGTCCGAATCAAAGAGATTGGCGAAGGTCGTTGGACTCGGCAAGAGAGGCGTTTACAACCATTGAGGTTGTGGGATGCTCTGACGACAGACAGGTAGGCAAGTTGCAAGAGCAGTTTCTGACACCCGACAGGCGCGCATATGACCTGATTGACCTTTCGGTTATTTCGGAACATGTGCACCGGCTGGCTATCACGGGCAACGTCATTCTTTTGTTGGCTGCAAGGCATCGCGGTCTTCAGGCCGTTGAGATGTTTCTTTCCACTCTGTATGAGAAGTGGATTGACGACCCTGTTTTCGGCCACAATACCGAGCTCCGCGCCAAGGAGGCCATTAGGCGCTTCGGAAAGTATCTGGAAGCTCCGAAGGATGAAGTTGAGCGCATGATGAAAAGAATCATCATCTGATCGATAGAGCTGTGCCTTCTGAGCACAGCTTTTTAAAAAGACCTTAAATAAATTCAGGGCATAACGGGAGGCAAGATGGAAGCCAGCCAAATTGACGCATGGAGATATGTTGCATGCCTCAATCTTGATAGCGGGAAATTGATAGATGCGATTCAAGCGTTTTTGGAGCTTAGGGATTGGGAAGCATTGCAAAATGTTCTTCGTCTGGCAAAGCTGTATGGAAACACTAAAGCTGTTTGGGAAATTCGCAAAATCGGCATTGAACAAGATATTGCCGGATTGCAAGTTCCTGATTTTGCGGAATGGTTTAAGGCCAGTGGAATAAAATGGTTTGACTTGTATTATGATGAAAAGCAGGGAGTTTCATTCATTGAGGAAGAAGACGCGCAATTTATTTATTCTACAATAGATTCTTTGTTTGATCCGGATGAATTTTGGTCCGAAGTATTAAGGGGTTCCGCTGGTTTGAAACCCGAAAGAATGGCGCTTCTCAAGTGTTTGGCCGAACATAAGGAGCCGGTAGTTGATACCATAACTTTTTGCAGGCAGAATGTTGATGAAAGATTCCGCGCTTACTGCGCTCGGAACGGATTGGCGATATTAAAGAAATTGCAGGACGGCATTGAAGGCATCCGAAGATGCAGCAATGTCTATCTGGTTTTGGATGCGGACGGAATCGTAAAAATCTACAAAGAAGTTCTGGAATATAGTGGCGGACGATTGGGAGATATTTTTAGCAGAGAAGATGAAATTTACGAGCATCTGCCGCAAGCGGATTTTCTTCCGCGATATTACGGCACGGTTCAGGTTGATGAGGAATTGGTTTTCCTTAAAGAGTCGGTCCATTATGGCCAGCCGCTATCTGATTATATGCAAAGGCATGCCTTGTTGAGCGTTGCCCAGAAAGAAAGCATTATTCTTTCTTTGGCAAAACAGCTGGAATGGCTTCACAGAAACGGTGTTTGGTATCTGGACATAAAACCGGAAAACATTCATCTGAACGAAGACGGAACGCTTCTTTTTGACTTGGGCATTTCACGGATTGTCAAGGACGAAACTGAAGTTGATATTTATCTGGCGGAACCGCGATACGCGGCGCCGGAAGGCGCAACACGGCTTGTAGCAACTGAAACATCCGATGTTTTTCAGCTGGGAGTTCTTTTCTGCGAACTTTTAACAGGCGAGCATCCGTTTGCTTCGGACAATAGCGAGACCGCAAGCCGCGAAGAAGAAATTTTAAAATATTCATTGGCAAGTGCTTTTTCAAAGCAAAGGCAGTGTATTGATATCGGGTTGGATATTTTGGATAGAATGCTTGAAAAAAATCCTGAAAAACGAGCGACGCTTGCTGAGGTGATAAATGCGCTTGAGGGATGCGGACCGCTTCCGAAAAAGCGGGGCAAAAGGATTCCACGTTCAAATCCGGATCAATGCATTTTGTTTCCGGCAAGAATGGGAATTCCGCACAAGGGCCATATCAACTATATTTCCAGATTGATTGAATTGGGGTTTCATGTGATTATTTCAATCCAGCGCTCATATACGATTACTGAAAGAGATCCGATTCCAAAATGGCTGGTAATGAAAATGGTGGGACAGTCGCTTTTGGACAGAGGATTTAGCGAGAAAGATTTTAGTTTCATTCTGACACCATACTATAATACCCGGCAGGAATTGCAGATGCATTTTGCAATGATGCCCGGGATGGAAAAAGTAATAGGAGTCGCGTCAAGCAATCCCGATGTCCATGAATTGTTCAGCTGTCATAATATTTTGGGGCAAAAAGCGGTATTTGCTTTTGAGGGTCAGGAATATGAGGATTTATCTTGGGGAGAAATTGTAAGGGGAGCAGCCAGAGACAGGGATTACAAAACCTTTAAAGAATACGCAGCCGGCGGAGTGGAAGAGATTCTGTCTTTTGACAAAATAAGAAAGATGTACGGCAAACCGCCAATTGAATTTGTGCCCGGAGTTGTAAGAGTGGTTTTAACGGATGCGGTTGGAAAGATAATTGTAAAAGGAAGGGTCTTTCGTTATAGCGACACGGAGAAAAGTTTGATTTGGCATGTGAATCGTTCGGGGCATAATGCGCAGATAATTGGCGCGTATAATAGAGACACCGTTGTTCGGATGGATGGCTGCCAAAAATATCTCAAGTATTTGAAGACGGAATTTGACGGTGAAGATGAAAATATTTACTTTGTTCTTTATGCATAGACCTCGCAATTTGAGGTCTTTTTTTATACTTGACATACATTTCAAAACATGGTAATAATAAGGTAGATTTTTGACAACAAAAGAGGTGGGCGATGCCGCTAAAACAATACGATTTTGAAACAGGATTGAAAGAATTGGCGAGAGCTCTGTCTTCTTATAACAGGCGAACGCTCGTTGCAATCGCAGGCGGAAGCTGTTCCGGAAAAACTTTTTTTTCAAAAAAGCTTCATGAATGCCTTGCGAAGACAGGTTCATCCTCTTCCATAATTAAGCTGGACGATTATTTCAGGGATATTGATGACCCCGGCCTGCCATTGACCGATGCCGGAGAATTGCTTTTTGATGCTCCCGGTTCATTTCATGAACAGGAGTTTGTAGCAGATGTCAGCCGCCTTCTTGGGAGCCGCGACATAATGGCCCCCCGGTATATCAAACCCACTATGCGAAGAACCGAAGAGCGCAAGCTTATTTTGGCAAGTCAATTCATTCTGGCTGAAGGATTATATGCAATAAGAATGTTGGCTGGCAGATTTGCGCGTCTTGTCAAAATTTATATTGACGCGGATGAAAGTATCCGCCTTGAACGCCGGGTCGCGCGCGATATTTCACTTCTCGGCGTTGCAAGAGACGATGTGGAATGGATTTTTCAAGCAAAAATTCTTCCTTGCCATAAAGAGTTTAATGAATCGCAGAAAAAGCAGGCTGATTTTGTTATCACAAACAACTGAAAGGAGGTGAAAATGGACTCATCAAGAGACAAGTTTGCAGATGAATTAAGAAGCGTGCGCAACAGAATAGAAAGCGTGACTCGGCCAACCTTTCTTACTGAAGATAATAGAGAAGTTGAGCTTGAGATAAGCGGCCGCCGATATAAGATTGGCCGGCAGATTGCCGAAGGAGACCTCTCGGTCATTTATGAAGGTGAAATTATTGAAGGCGAAGGCCAGGGAAATCTCATTATAGTAAAAATTATTGACGATCCGGAAGATAATGAGTTTGCGCTAAATGAAATACGCGTTCTTAAATTGCTTCGCGATACGGATGCGCCACAGCTTAAGCATTTGCCTGTTTTCTACGACAGGTTTATGACGCAAGGCAGGCGCTACGGCGTTATCCTTAGCCGTCTTGATGGGTATGATTTGGATTTTCTCCGCAAAGTATACCCTGATGGCGTTCCGCCGGAGCATGTCGGATGGATTTTCGCGCGGATTTTAAGCGCAATCGGATACGCGCACAGCAGAGGTATTGTCCATTGCAATCTTGAGCCGGCGCATATTCTGGTCCGGCCGAAAGACCACAATGTCTTTTTGGCTGACTGGAGTTATGCCGCAATGGATGTGTTTGAGTCAGACGCAAAATTCAAAGTTAGAAATGAAGCGGGATTTAGCGCGCCTGAGGTAGAGGACGGCGCGGTTTCGCATCCGTCAGCAGATCTTTTTTCGGTTGGAAAATGCATGATTTATCTTTTGGGGGGCGATATTGAAACCGACGAAATGTATGAGGATATTGATGAACGGCTTCAGAATTTTATCAGATATTTTGTTATTAAGAGCGCAAGCGCCAGAGCGCAGGAGGCCTGGGTGCTGTATCGCCAGCTAGTTGAATTGAGAAAAGAGATTTATGGCGAATTGCGGTTTCGCGAGTTTGAAGTTTAATTAACCCAAACCAACAAAAGAAAAGGAGGAAAGCGATGGGTGGTGGAAACTATAATCGCGACGTAGATTCTGGTTCGCGTTCAACAGTCAGAAAAACTTTGGAACAAAAACAGAAAAGAGACAAAACTCGTAAAAGCATGCATCCGAGCATGGATCCAAAGAAAAAGCCGATTCGCGAATGCCGGGATTCTGAAGAACATCCGGAAACCGTGCCAATTGCCGCGGCGCTTGATATGACGCTCTCAAGAGGCAACGACTACGAAGTTGTTTTTACTAAGTTTCCTCGGCTTATCGGCCAGCTTATTAAGCGCGGAGTTCTTCTTCATCCGCAGTTTTGTTTTATTGGTTATGGCGACGCCCAGTTTGATAAAGCGGTTGTCCAGCTTGGCGAGTTTGAATCCGACAACAGAGTTGATAAAATGCTTTTAAATCTGTGGCCCGAAAGAGGCGGAGGCGGAAACGGCGCAGAGTCGGCCGAACTTGTGGCCTATCTTGGCGCCAGAAATATGGAGCTTGACTGTCTTGGGCGCGGCAGAAAGGGATATTTTTTCTTTAATACCGATGAAGGATTTTATCCGGAGGTTTCCAAAGAAGAAGTTGAGCGTTTGATTGGCCAGAAGCTCCCGAAAAACGTTTCGTCAGCAAAGATTTTTGAGGAACTTCGCAAAAAATTTCATGTGTTCTGCATTTTCCAGCAGAAACCCTGGGAAAAGCGAAAAGAAGATATTGATAAAGAAATTGAAAAGCGCGTCAGGGAAGCGGGCGGACAATACGATAACGTAGATATCAGGGCTTCATTGATGTGGGATACGTATGACGACCTTGACCTTCATATGGTTTGTCCTTCCGGAGAAAGAATATTCTTCAGCCACAAGAGGTCGCGATGCGGCGGATGGCTTGATGTTGATAGAAATGCCGGCGGACGCGAAACGCGTAAACCGGTTGAAAATACACGGTGGGGCAAAGGCCAGGCGCCAGCAGGGGAATATAGGGTAATCGTACGAAATTTTGCATATCATGAAGATAAGCGAGAGCCGATTCCATTCAAGGTTGAGGTTGAAGTCGACGGCGAAATCAAACATTTTGGAAATGTGATTTCCCCCAATCTTCAAACTGGCGCGGCAAGTGATGTGAATGTTTATAGTTTTGATTATGAGCCGAATGAGACCGAAAGATACGAAAATTATAATGACGAGACCATTATCAAGCAATGGCAGGAAGTGCTTGCTCCGGAACATGTTCTTGTCCTTCCGGATCCGCAGGGCATTGTTGATTTGATGCTTGGCGCAATCGTTCTTACCGAAGGCGTAAGCGATTTGGATGAATATATCAAGTCCCTTGAAAAAGATGAGCAAACAAAAAAACGCCAGAACATGATTAGAAAATCTCTCGAGGCCTATGCTGAAGAGGTTGCAGTGCAAGGCATTGATGTGAATAATCTGCGCGCTAAAAAACGGCCGGGCAGAACACGGCTAAAAAGAACAAAACGGCTGTAGGAGGCAGTTTCAAGCTCCGATTATCGGAGCTTTTTTGTTGACAAAGAGCCGATTTCGTGCTACTATACCAGCAACATTGACAAATAGCCCCCAGCGGGGTTTAGAAAGGAGAAGAATCATGCTGATTGCGACTTTGCCGGCGGTTCATGAAGAAATTTTGATGGAAAAAATTATTTCGCATCCTTTTGTTGGCGGAGTTCGGTACAATACCGGCGCAAAATCTCCATTTTCACCAAAAGAGACATTGGAACGAGTGCTTGCCCTAACAACAGAATATGGAAAAAAATTATGGGTTGATTTGAAGGGCAGACAGCTTCGCATTACGCACTGGGCTGTGCCAAGGTCCGGCGAGATTCGCCTTAATCACAAAGTTGAGTTTGAACCGCCAGCGCGGGTTTATTTTCGTGGGGATGAATATTCGGAACTGAAATTTGTCCGAGATAATGTGATTTATGTTGACCCCCAGCCGCGCCACGCAGTCGGTGAAGGCCAGGCAATAAATATCATTGGAGATAACGTAAGTGTCGTCGGCTATTCAACAGAGCAGGATTTAGAATATATCGCCGCGGCTTGCGAACTCGGAATTTTCAATTTTATGCTTTCGTTTGTGGAAAGTGTTGATGATGCTGTCGAAGTATGGGAAGCCATAAAGAAAAGTGAAGGCGACTGCGAGGACTGCGAGCTTGTGCTAAAAATCGAATCCCAAAAAGGACTGGAACTTATTCGCAAAACAGAATTGATTCCTCTAAGAACTTGCAGGCTAATGGCTGCGCGCGATGATTTGTTAATTAATCTTGATGATGATTGGAATTTATTGGATGATGCGCAAAGATTGCTAATCTCGCGCGACCCGAACGCAATTCTGGCTTCGCGGATTTTTTCCGGTTTGGAAAAAAATGGCATGGCAACGCTTGAGGACGCAGTAGATTTATGGCGCGCGCAGGAAATGGGCTACAGGCATTTCATGCTGTCTGACGGAATTTCTTGCTACCATTTTGATGAAGCAATAAGAGCATGGCAAGATTTTTTGGAGATTTGCAGTGGGCAATAAATTCGTTGTCATCGGCTTTGGAAACGGAGACGAAGGCAAGGGTTCAATCGTTGATTATCTTGTGCAAAAATACGGAGCAGAAAGCGTACTCCGATTTAGCGGCGGTTCACAGGCAGGGCATAATGTTGTGACGCCAGACGGCCTGCATCACACATTCGCGCAATTCGGTTCAGGGACGCTTGTTCCCGGAGTGGAAACCCGCATTTCGCGTTTTATGCTGGTTGATCCGCTTAATATGCTGGAAGAAAACGATGTTTTGCAAAAAAAAGGCATTACCGACGCAATGGAGCGGACTACGCTTGATAAGCGTTGTTTGGTAATAACTCCATTTCAAAAACTTCTTAACAGAACGCTGGAGATCTCGCGCGGAAACAATCGGCACGGTAGTTGTGGCAAGGGAGTCGGACAAGCGGTTAAGGACGGAGAAATGCTTGGAGAGCGGATGCTTTCTATCGGCGACTTGCTTAATCCGGCTGTCGTAAGAGAAAAATTAAAGCTTTTACAGGGGTTGAATATTCGGCAGGCGATTCGGATTGAAGATAAATGCAGGCACGATTCGGACATAATGTTTCAGCTGGAGCAAAAAAAGACAGATGATTATTTTGAACTGCTGTTGGAGGCATATTGCGAGTTTGCTCACAGCGGAGTCCGAATTGCGGACAATGTCTGTTCCGGCGATATTTATGAGGGCAGCCAAGGAGTTTTGCTTGACCCGAAATATGGATTTTGGCCATATATAACCAGAACGCGCACGACATTTGAAAATGCTGATAAATTGATTGAAGAATCTGGGGATGGAAAAAGAGTTGTGAAAATTGGAGTTTTGCGGGCGTACGCGTCTCGCCATGGTCCGGGGCCGCTTGTTACGGAAGATGAGGCGCTCACGGAAAAATTGCGCGATTGCCACAATATAGAAAATAGATGGCAGGGCGGATTCAGAGTTGGCTGGTTTGATTTGGTTGCCACGCAATATGCGTTTGATGCGCTCCAATGTTTTTTCAACTTGGCTATTACAAATATGGACCGGCTTCTTGATTTTGAAAAAGTAAAAGTTTGCGTGGCGTATAGGCATAAAGGCAAGACAATTAAAAGATTGAAAGTTCCGAAATGCCCGACACGCGGACAGCAGGCAAAACTCGCGAAAATTATGATGGAGTCCGAACCGGTTTATGAGGAAGTAAAAACAGAAAACTTTATTCCATTTATTGAGCTGGCGCTCGACAGAATGGTTTCAATCTTGTCCTTTGGCCCAACGGCCAACGACAAAGAAGAAATCAGACCCCCGTACTAATGTGCGGGGTTTTTTAATAATAAAAAACCCGACGCGAAGTCAGATTTTTTATGGTACCGCTACGGGGAATTGAACCCCGATTTTCAGGATGAAAACCTGATGTCCTAACCATTAGACGATAGCGGCAGATTTTGAAAACTAAGATTATTATAGCATAAATCCTATCTATTGTCAAGGTCGCCATGTTATAATATAATATAGTTTCCATAATTAATGTAGGGAACGCATATATGCGTTCCGTAGGATATGAAAATTTTAGCCATTGAAACATCTTGTGATGAAACAGCGGCCTCTCTTTGCGAAGCAAAGGGCGGAGATTTTCGCGTTTTATCAAATATAGTTTCCTCGCAAATAAACATTCATAAAAAATATGGCGGAGTAGTGCCGGAAGTTGCCGCACGCAAGCACGCGGAAGTTATTTTTGATGTA
>Ga0180009_10006989_pt1 | contig 11682 bp, 6 predicted proteins | sample OS_PC_MetaG_FD_123537 | JGI IMG/M metagenome (GOLD analysis project Ga0180009, IMG submission 123537) | Groundwater microbial communities from the Aspo Hard Rock Laboratory (HRL) deep subsurface site, Sweden - OS_PC_MetaG | ecosystem: Environmental > Aquatic > Deep subsurface > Groundwater...
CGAGGGTGCACAACGGTATTCGAAGGAGAAAATAGAGGGGTAGAAAGCTCCCTGGAAAAAGGAAACAAAATGCGATATATGCAGTTGAACGTCTTCGATTCTCTCTGGGGAGTCTTTTTCCGGTCAGTGCGCTGATTCTTATTGACCTTGCAGGGCCGTCAACGCTTTTTTTATTTCTGATTGGATTTTTTCCTGATCATTCTCCCGGGGATCAGCGGCATTTCTTAAATAACCGATGATTTCCTCAACTCGTTCCAGGGATATCACAAAAAAGCAGCCTTGGGATTGAAACGGTTCCATGGCGTTTCTGGAGGCCAGTTTTTTTGAATCGGCGATCCCAGCAATGCTGTTGATATATTCTTCTACCTTATCCTTGATTCTTACAGGGACCTGTATAAAGGCCACAGAAGGATCAAATTCGGAACCGGGATGATTGATTTTTATCTGCTGCTCATCCTGCTGCGCTTCAGGTTTCATCGTTTGTCCACAAAAAATAAATATTTTGAAGGATTGAATCCATATGGAGTTCAGGTTTCTACAACGAGTTTATCCAACGCCCTGTTCTGCCAAAGGTCATAAACAGCCAGGAAAGTTGTCTCTTCAAACTTTTCACTGGGGAATATATTGAAGTACTTCCGATATTTCTTCTTTGGTACTGCTGGAAGCATCGCTGAGATCTTTTCAAACATTGATTTTTCGAGCTTGCTTTTTTCCATGGCAAGCTGAAGATAGCGAACGTGAAAGTTGAACCAGTCATCTTCCCTGGGGCCCTGACGGTCTCCAAAAGGAAAAGCAAAAAAATGATTCATGGAAATCAGTTTTGCCGTAGCATCCAGTCCATATGGGATGATATCCTTTTTGTAAAACTCCTCGTCGAATGCAGTTTCTGTCTTTTTTGTTGATGCATCTGAGGCGTCTGCCAGAATCAGGCCGATCTGATCGACTACCTGAATGCGTTCCTGAACACTGTCGATATCCAGTTTATCCATTTTTCCGTGAATTCTGATTTTGAAATCACGAAACTGGTTCTGACTTAATGCTCCTTCCCTGGACAGGTTAGCCAGAATCTCATCCGTCGACACCTTGAACTCTGCGATGGTCTGTTTTCTTATGGCTGCGGGAATTTCAATGACAATCGATTGTGCCGCATCTGCAAACTTTGCCAGATAACTTGATACTTGATCATATGTCAGTGCGCCATCCTTTCGAACTCTTTCATACAGTTTGTGCAAATATTCCTTCAGAAAGCCGGGGATCTGATCCTGAGTCAGTGCATTGCTGTATAGCTGGCTGGGACCTTTGTTTCCAAAACCCCGGGACTTGCTCAGGTCTGCTTCATCCGATGCATTTGTAAGCGTAATCCCGATCTCCTGAATCAATTCAGAACGTTTTTCAACATCAGGGGTTTTAAGTTGAATGGTGAGTTGTTGAATTTCATCTCTGTAGCGATTGACGGCGTTATCAGACAGGGTCCCGTTTCTGGAAAAACCCTTCAGAATGTCGTCGGTCGATACCTTGAAATTTTCAATCTCTGCCAGCTGTTGATCCACCGGCATTTCCAGCATCAGTGGTTGAGCTGCTTCGGAGAATTTCGAGAGATAATCGGCAACCATATTCTGGGTCAGGGCCCCATCTTTTTTAACACGCTTGTATAAATCATTCAGGCGGCGTTCAAGAAACTGGCTGACTTGGTCGTGCGTCAATGCAGGCTGCTGGAGTTTCTTGGCTTTGGACTGCTTGATCTTTATCTGGTATCTTTTTTGAGATTGGTTGGATGCACTGGCCACTTCCATTCCGATCTGTTCCATGATGGCTGTTTGACTGTTGAGATCCGAAGACATCAACTCCCGGTTTTTTTCCGAAACCTTCAGTTGGAATGCTTTGATCTCTTCGGCTGTCAGATGACCTCGATCGGCGATATCCTTGAGCATTTGCTCGGTTGATATCTGGAACTCCTTGATGGCCTGGTTTCGTGCGTCTCCGATGGGTAACGCCAGAAGTGGCTGGGAGATGGAGGCAAACTGGGTTAAATGATCAGAGGCGGCGTTAATTGTCAGTACTCCGTGTGTCTTGGCCTGCTGATACATCTTTTTGAACTTATCCTGCATGAGATGATTGGCCTGTTCATAGGTCAGGCTGACCCGCGCCTCTTTTTCCTTGAGCAGTTTTTTGGCCTTCAGTTTCCGAAGACTTTCAGCGGTTTGAATAACCGTTCCCATCTCCGATGCGTTGGATGATTGCAGATTGGCCCTTTTTTGTGTTTGAGAAAGCTTGTCTACAAAATATTGAACCAGTTCCACCAGTTCTTTATCGCTTTTATTTTCCTCTGCCTTGATGTACTTATTTAATTGATATAATTTTTGATTCTGACTTTTCAGAGTCTGGGAAAGTAGATAGACAAGATTGGATCTCCCCTTGCAGCGGTTTGTTGTCCTCAGCAGCAACGCCAATCTTGGCACAGAGAGAAGATTGTAATCGTTGAGTTGCTGCATATGGTTCATGCGCACATCCGGAGCGGTATATCGGCTTCGCGCATCTTTGAAGATCGGGTTATACTGTCTTAAACTGTCAAACAAGTGATTTCTCAACACCGGATGGCGCTGGGACGGGGAGTCCATCTTGATGATATGATACAGTTCACTATTGAGTTTACGGCTGTCTGAGTAATTATTCCAGAATTTTATTTCCTGATATTTGAGTGTTGCGAAGAGGTTACTGAAGATCATGTCGATGTGTTTTGCGGTTTCATCGCTTTTGGCACTGCAGATCAACTCAAAATAGTATTTCAAAAATATCTGCAACAATCCCTGAAAACCAAAAATCATGACGATCAACTCATGAATATCTTTTGTGATCACCAGGTTTTTGTATTTTTTTCGAATCAATGAAAAATCAGTAAAGATGATCTTTGGAATATAGGTCGCATCTGTATTGAGATCGGATACTTTGCGGTTCAGTTCCTCTTGACTGTCGTCTAAGTCAATGCTATCGATGAACAGCCGTATATGTGCGTCCTGGTCCGGGCGTCTGGTGATGGAAGAAGCAATTCCGGCAATCTGGAGTAGTTTTGCACTTTTAAAATGCTCCGGTTCACGGTAGAGGTCGTTACTGATGAGAAAAAATGCAGCCGGAAAGATATCAAAAATCGCCTGAAGATGGGCGCTGATATCCGTGCTGCTGTCCATTACTGCACTGATAACAGGCACTGCTGCATATTTCTGGATGGTCTGTTGCAGGATCTCTGTCAGGTCATTTTTTATTGTCTCACTCATACTGGCAAATAACTGTTCCGTATAATAAACCGAAAGCTGGTTGTTGCTCAGTTGCGCATTGAGAGCATTGAGAGCTGGTGTCATATTAACATTCAAACGATTACGGTCAAATATGCAGGATTCGGATGTCCGGGTACGAGCGTTTACGCCACTCCGACTTTTTTGCCGGTGGATCATCGCCATTTCCGACATGATTTCGTAAAACTCTGGTCAAGTCCCTTCTTCTAGCAATACAATGGTTTTCTCCATGAGTCAATCACCCTGTGGATATCCTGGCGCTGGATGCTGTGGGGCTTATCCACATTATCGGTATCTAATTGAAATAGTTTTGTTATTCATCGGTTGGCGAAGTATGGCAGGATGTTCCATGTGCGGTCACTCATTTACGGAATCTCTTCAGAAAAAGGAAAGCAATTTCAAAATCCATCTGGCTGCCTGATACCAGGCGGCAGAGAGAATAAACCAATAGTATTGATAAAAAAGCTATTTTGCATCATTTATGCTAATCGGTTAAATATTTTAGGGTTCAAATAGACAAACCATTGTTAATTAGTTTAGAGATGTAATAGAATGCACAGGCTCTGCCGGTTTTTTGAACGGCAGTTCTGCTCTGTGATTTGAACAAGAGGGATCTGTTTTAATATCATCATAAATATCAATGGTAAATCGGGAGATAAAACTCGGCAAGCAGAAATACGGCTTGGTGCGAAGATTTATTCCGATTCAACAGCATTATTGGCGAAACAGCATAGCGACCCATGACACCTGAACAGATTGCCAAAATATCAGAAATTTTCAGTGATCCAGACCCGGTTGTCGTTGCAGAAAAATTGAACCAGCTGAGCCGGCAGGAAAAGGCGGATTTTGCAAAGTCAAGTTTTGAACTCACTGGAAAAGTCTTCAGTTCATTGCTGGAACCGACGATAAAAACAACATTCTATAAAATATTCCAAAGCATTGGGCGGATGTTTTTTTTCCGTTTCCCCTATGTCAATGAGAAGCTTCGCAATGAAAGAACGGTATGGCAGGAGAAGATCGATAAACTGAAGGAGGTTCTTATTTTTACCAACACCTCAGATTTCGACCTGCTGACGATCACGGAAAACATTATCGAAAAAGATCTGAAAGCCGAAGAGCCTTTTATGGCACAATTTGAGGAGGTCAAAGGTGTTTTTTTCGTTAAGGAGCCTGTAAAAGTCTTCGAACACAACAGCAAAATCGCATCTGTGATCCGAAATGGGATTTTTGGTGATGGTCCCTGTATCACAGGAGAGATTGAGTCTTCTATAACCGCTATTCCGACAAGCGACTGCAAGGCTCTTTTTATTCCCCGGGAGAAATTCGTCGAGCTGGTCAGGAATGTGCCGGGCATGCAGGAGAAAATATTCCAGGACGTTGTCGAGCGGTCCAGGCTGGGCAGTGTTCGAGCCGAGGAGCAACGGCGCTTGATTCAGGAAATCCTTGATAATATTGGACAGGGATCATTTTCCATCGATAAGGCGGGAGAAATAGGAGAAAACTACACAAAAATTGCAGCTGAATATCTGGGGGTTGAATCGCTGGCAGGCGCCCCATTTGCAGACCTGGCGTTCAGAAAGGACCGAAAAGTACTAAGAAATTACTACCGGGCGCTGCATATGCTGTTCAGTGGGAATCAGTTTGATAATGCCATGGTGCTGGATCTGCTGCCAAAAGAGATCACGATTAATCAGCGTATTTTAAAGCTTCACTATTCCTTTCTGCAGGATGGCGGCGGGCATGTGGTATCTGTATTTGTGAGAATGGAGGATTTGACCCTTGAACGCGAGCTGGCTGCAAAAGAGGCGGCGGAGAGAACCATTCTCAGTAAAATGCAACAGAATATCGGTGGGTTTATGGATATGCTCAATGATGCACAGAACTTGTTCAAACTGATCGAAGGCTTTGCGGATCAGTACTGGGACAAACAGGAGCAGCCACCGCAGGAGTACGTCAGAGAGGTTATGAGAACGCTGCATGGCTCCAAGGGGTTGAGCGGCCAGTTTGAGTTGAACAAACTGAAGAACGTGATTCACGCCCTGGAGGATTGGTTTCTCAGAATCGACAATGAAGGCCTTTCTGCTTATTATGACGAATTTATTGATCTATTTCAGGAGTTTGAAGGGGAATTTCAATTTGCCATGTCTTTCAAGGAAAACCTGGGTGAGGGGATTATCAAGATTCTGGACGGTGTTTCGTTTACCAAAGATGAGTTTGTTGAATTAACAGAGGCGATAAAAACCAGCGATCTGAAAACAGCGACGACGCTGATTCTCAGCCGGAATAATGTTTCGGCCAATCGCATCATCAGCAACTGGAAAAAAGACACGGAACGTCTGGCGGAAAAGCTGGGCAAAAAGGTTGATTTTCAGGTGGAAATTGAGGAGGGGTTGACTGTATCCAGAGAGATGGCGAAAACCCTGAATATCAGTCTTGGGCATTTGTACCGAAACTGTGTGGATCACGGCGTGGAGACACCTGAACAACGGAATGCGGCTGGAAAGGATGAAACCGGACGGATTTATGTGAAAATCTCCAGGGATAATGATGTCCTCAATATAACCATTGGTGATGATGGTGCCGGACTTGACGAAGAGAAGATTATTCAGATAGCCCGCAAAAAAAACGATCTGGATCAGGATCTGATCAGCGATTTTATCGACCGGGGGGAATACTGGCGCATCCTTTTCATGGCGGGTTTTTCATCTGCTGAGAATGTAACGGACGTATCGGGAAGAGGTGTCGGTATGGATGCGGTGATGAACACCCTGAATCATATGAACGGATCTATTTTTCTGGAGACCACCCTGGGAGCAGGCACTGTTTTCAAGATCGATATTCCAATGGTGCTGAGCTAGAATCTGGGGATATATAAAAGTTGGGATGATGACATCCTAAGATACGGATATACTGGTAAAGACGTCGAGGGCATGATCGCCGAAAACATCCTGGCTGTCAATATCTCGGACGATCTTGATGTCCTTTTCGACACTTAGATCGATAATATCATGGTGCGCCATATCCTCCCCCTGACTGTTACGGATCACAGCAACCAGAGGGCTCTCCAGATCCTTTCCGGGATTGGGAACACTCATCACAAAGCCGAGGCTGTCATCGTTCAGCTCTACAAGAGATCCCTTTGGGTAGATCCCCATTACCTGTAAAAACTGCTCCCAGACTTTCAGATCATATTCCACTCCGGCCAGCGCATTGAGGTAGCGCATGGTTGATGGGGGAGACCACGATTTTTTGTAATTTCTTTTTCCTACCAGTGCCTGATATATGTCAACGATGGAAAGTAGCCGGGTTTCGAACAGGACATCCTTAAAGTCAACACCGGCAGGATAACTTGACAGCATAGCCGTATCCTGTTTGACATGGTGGTAATGGGTCATGTCGATAATGGAATTGGGCATATTCATTCTTGCCAGCATCTCTGCCCCAAAAACAGGATGGGATCTCAGAATCTGTGTCGCGCGGCTGTTTTTGTCAAAGTGCTCGGTACTATCAATAATACTTTTGGGGATCTTGGCTTTCCCCAGATCATGCAATAAGGCGCCTAAGATAGCATCATACTGGTTCTGGAAAGCGCTGCGGGTTCCTTTTCTTTCAAGGATCTTAAAATAGGTAGCCTGAAATATTGCGCCCACATCGACACAGTGGGCATAAATTTGATCACTCTGCCTCAGTCCGGTCAGGGCTGTCATTGCATCTTCCGAAGCACTCTGAATGATTTGTTTGGCAAATTGTTGGATCTCACTAATATTGATTTTGCCCTTGCGGATCTGATCCATGGTGTTTTCAATGGAAGCCGCCGTTTTATTCCTGACCTCATGGCTTTCGCGGACTTTCCGGATGAGTGTATTGACAATCTCAATTTTTTCTTGTTTTTTCTCCTGGATAATCGATGGACTTTTGCGAGGCTTATTCGAAGTCTGCTCGACCAGTTTGATGAGTTCCTTCAAATCTCTTCTGGACTCATCGGCAATCTCCATCCCCACCTTGATCTGAAAGCCAATCATCCCTCTTTTTTGGAGCTCTTTGATAAACGGTTTGTTGACGGTGATGAGTTTCTTCAGTTCAGGGGGAAAGCTGTGAATTCGGAGGAGGTCGTCCCCGGGACTCACGTATTGGATGGGAATATCCTGTTTGATGCCATTTCGATTGATAATAGCCCTGGTATTTCTGAAATTATGCCGGATGAAATCGCTGGTAACCTTGTCCATGGGTCGGTATCTGGACGTAAAACTGGTGTAAGCGGTGATAACCATCCCCTGTTTCAGATCACCTATACTGATTTCTCTGTTCTTTTTTTTGGGGGCTACCATTGAGAAATATGGGTCGAAAAGCTCAAATTGAATACTTGCTTGCAAATAGGCTGCTTAGAAAAAGAGCTGCGTTTGGTGAACAAAGATTCCATTTTTAACCAGATCCTGAACTGATTGATCCAAAGGGTATTTTCATAAAGCAACATGTTCTGCCATGCAAAACAAAGCATGAGGATAGCTTTTGGTAATCATGCTTCTCCGGTAAAAACCTATTCATACCAGAACGCTGTCCGTTTTTTACGTACTATTCTCATATCGTATATAGTAGCGATATTCTCCCGGAGATTATTTTATCCACTTCATGATCAAGCTGTAAAACGATAATATTGATTAAATAGAATAAAGTAAACTATCTAAAATGAATGAAACCAAATTGGGGGTTTGATTTTTTTTGTATTAGGGTCGAATTGTCTGTCCATATTGTGTTTGCTTGCACCAAAGCAGGACCCCTTGCTATTCAGCACTTCCATAGACGTCAGCGAGCACTGAGGCGATGAGTCGGTTGAACTGTTTTTGGTCACCTTCAAAAATTGCCGCCTCGATTTTTTTTAACACGGGGGGATATGGGGATTCATATCCTTCGCAGGTTCCCTCCATTTTCCGTATGATTCGCCGGAGAGTGCCACCCATGAATATGGGGACTGCGACAAGGTCCTGGAAATCAAGTTGTATTTTGTCTCTTAACTGCTGTGGCATTTGCCTGAGATCCCTGGCCGGATCGCCCGAACGACTGACCACTTGGGATTTTGGAATAGGGATTCCTGACAGGGGGACCTGAATCGTCAGGTCTGCAATGTGGTTTCTGGCTTTTGCATGCAATTCCCCCTGCAGGAGAGAGATATCCTTTCGAATTGGCTCCAGGTCCATGGTATCAAAAAATAATCTCTCTGATGGTATTCTTTCCCATGACGACGATAGTGACGCCATATCCTTTTGCCCACTGTTTTGTTGGACAACCCGCGGCTGTTTTGTATAGATATTCTTGTTCTTTGTTTGGGACTGTTCCCGGGTGATAATAAATCGAATACTTTTTGCTGTTGATGTGATTTTGAAATCAACAGCATCATTGGGAAGAGACAACTGAATGGTTCTGCTGATAAGGTTCATCAGCGCTCGATTGAGCAATGTTCGATCTGTAACTACCATCCTGGGCAGGGATTCGGGAAATCTGAGATGGAAGTGGATGGATTTCTGCTCTGCAAATTCCTTATTGCTCTGGTATATTCCCAGGATCAGGAGCCTAAGATTCAGATTTTCGAAGTAAACGGCGTGTTTTGTGCGGTTTGGGTCTGAGAATATGAACGCATTTCCAAGGAGTTCAGATAGATCCCGGGTGGATTGTTGAATGTGCGCCAGGCAGGCATGTGTCGATTCATTCAGGGCTTCAATGGGTTCTCTGTGCTGAAGATGTTTACTGAATCCGATCACACTATCGAGCTTACATCGAATGGTGTTGCTGATGGTTGACAGGTACCGGGTTCTGGTATCATCGGCATATTCGATCTCTTTCTCAAATTGGTGAACTCTGCGCATATATTTTGCGATTTTTTCACCCAGCAGGTGAAAATAACGCACATTCTGAAATGATATTTCAGCCTGAGCACATAAAATCGAAATGATTGAAGCGATTTCCTCGGTGAAGGGTTCTTGATAGCCCTCATTTTCCAGGTAGATGATCGCAATCAATTTTTTTTCAGAGACTATCGGATGAGCCAGCACTCTTTTTAACGAGTCAGAGGAGGCAGACACACTGGCGGAACCAGAAATTAGTGATTCGAAAGCGTTGTCGAAAAACACCTTTCCACTGCTGATGACCTGCTGGATGACCGTCATCGGTATGTCATGCTGTTCAAGAGCGGATATGGGTGTTTTGGAAAAGGATTGAAAATAGACTCTTTTATCCGGTTTTTTAATGGCCAGCGCCTGAATCTGCGGTTCTCCCTCTTCCAGGGATAAGAGCGTCCCTTTTTGAGATCCGGAACAGACAATAGCGCACTCAAGAAATACTGTCACAAGATCCGGAAACCGGATGCAACGGGATATTTCCTGCGTTGCTGGAATAACTTTAAAATAGCCTGTTCTTGAATCCAGATCTAAACGACGGCAGGAAGTAGGTCTGATGTTAGTAGTTGCCATCTGTTCTTGCTTATTTGATAATCGTTGAAACGAATTAACCAGCCGGTTTATTCAGATACCGGTCTATCATCTGCAGGTTGTTATTAATCCCTATACACTGAGTTGGCTGGATAACTGTTTCATCAAATTAATGACAGATATGAGAAATAACCTTTTTTCAGCGGGACAGGTTTTTAAGGTTAATAAACCAAATGCATGTGATTGACAGGAGGATTTTACTCATAACAGGAGTCGCTCCTGTGTCAGTGCGATTGCACATGTAAAAGTCTTCAGGGTGCCTAATATGGCTAATATACAAATACTGCGATTACTGTGCCATTCAAAAAATGATTAATATATCAATTAGATAAGCATATCCGCACAGATAATGGAGCCTGGATCGGGAGGGTGGTTATCGAAATTAATCGAAAAATATCCGGGTATTCTACCAGCTGATCGAAATTGGTTGCAATACGGTGAAAATCCCCCGGTATCTAATGAAAAAAAAGTGATTTTAGTCGGAAAGATGAGACTGCTTTCCAGGGCGACCAACAAATAGTGGCAGGACAGAGAAGCGATACTGAAACCCCCTAATTGGAGAAATATTTTGAAATTACAGACTTGTGTGGAACCACGAGGTCATTTTCGGTGGGGCCTGCATCAACCACAGTTTCATGTAGTCAACCTTCGTAAAGAGGATGGCATCGGTTCTCTGGGGTCTATGCCGGGGGAGAATCCGGTTTTGAACCAGGCAAATTTTCCACCGGGAGCGGTCCATGAATCGAAGGCGGATTGGATCTATGAAATCCCCAACGCGTTTCCTTTTCGTGGGACGACCTATATCTGCAAGAACTGGGCAGATGCAAAGGTTACAAATCCTGCAGCTATCCATCTCCCGGAGCGTCCCGCCGTTTCATTCAGGCAGACAATGGGCCAGTGGTTTTCTGACATGACGGGGTCAAAGGACGATATGCAGCACATGATCCATTCACTGCCGGATCCGTTGCGGATCGCATTGGCGTCATCTTCTTCGGATCCTGACGACCTGGTTTGTCTGGCAACGTTTTGTTGTGAATTTGACTATGATATAACAGGCCGTCAGCCGGTCGGCCTCAAATTCCGAAGGAACAGTCGTGGCACTATTGCTGCCTGTATTAAGGATCATGATCTTTTTGAAACCCTGGTCAATAATCAGTTTCTGCCCGATGTATTCAAGGAAGTAATGGTTTTAAGACCGGGTGTGCAGGGAAAAAGCGAGATCGTCGGTGACTGGTGGAGCAGGCAAGATGGATCACATGTGTTTGAGTATCTGAGGCGAAACAGTTATATCCCCTGGGGGCACTACGCGGCTAATATGGCGAATGATGCAGTAAGGTATCGCGTTTCTGATTTAAGTCTGTCGGATATCACTGGATTGCGTCATCTGTATTACCAGAGAACCTATGCCAGGCTGGCGCAACAGGCGGGTATGAAAATTCCGGCTGAGAGAAGGGCTTTATCGGTGCTGGAACTGGAAACACTGCGGGAGAAGATCCTCGGGCAGATATCCGGGAAGGGGGGGGGTGAAGCGCTCAAATTCAATCGAACCCTGTGGGGCTGGAACTTTGGATTTGATTTTGCCCCAAGTCACTATCGCCTGCACGCCTCCCACCAACAGATTCATCAGCAGTTTTCGCTGATACCCGCAGTCGTTTCGGCTCAAACCGGTGATTCAGCGGCAGAGCAATCTGGGTCAACCCTGTCTGCCTATGGCTGTGGGGATTTGATTGCTGATTTTATCCGTCACTATCGAGCCGAGACAGGGTGCTTCTTTTTTGAAAGCTATATTCGGGCGATTCGATCAAACCGGAGAATGGATGAAAAAGACGGTTCCGCCAGCCTGATCATTCATGAAGACAGTGAAGTCATGCTGTTTGTTCCGAAGGCACAGACGTCCCAGTGGGAAATTC
>Ga0180009_10006990_pt1 | contig 11679 bp, 10 predicted proteins | sample OS_PC_MetaG_FD_123537 | JGI IMG/M metagenome (GOLD analysis project Ga0180009, IMG submission 123537) | Groundwater microbial communities from the Aspo Hard Rock Laboratory (HRL) deep subsurface site, Sweden - OS_PC_MetaG | ecosystem: Environmental > Aquatic > Deep subsurface > Groundwater...
CGAAACCCTGTTCCTGACACCGTCGGACCAGTACATGTTCATTTCGGCCAGCATGATCCGCGAGATCGCGCAGCTGGGCGGCGACGTGGCGCCCTTCGTCCACCCATTGGTGGCGCGGCGATTAAGTGAGAAAATAAGCAAAAACTGATATGACTCGGAGAACCCCATGTCAATGATGATCACGGACGAATGCATCAATTGCGACGTCTGTCTGCCTGAATGCCCCAACGACGCCATTTCCCAGGGCGACGAGATTTACATCATCGATCCCAACAAGTGCACCGAATGCGTTGGTCACTTCGATACGCCGCAATGCGTGGAGGTGTGCCCGGTCGACTGCATTCCTTTGAATCCGGACTACCCGGAGACCCCCGAGCAGTTGCAGGAGAAATTCCTGCGCCTGACCGCAGTCAAGTAAGTCCAGGCACGTCGCCGCTCAGGCGATTTTGAACAGGCGGCTCTCGCCCGGCTGATCGGAGAGGGCGTGGCTGATGCGGGTGTTGATGCGCGCCAGTTGGTCCATCTGATCGCTCACCATCGCCATGTTGGCTTCGAGCTCGGCAATGCGCTCGTCCAGCGTTTCGGTCGCGGCATGGATGCGGCTGACGCTTTCGATCCGGCGCTTGAGCTGAACCTTGTGCTCGCGCACCTGGGTTTCCATTGGCGCGATCAGGGCCTTCAGCCAGGCTTCGGTCTCGCGGTTGGCCAGCTCGAACACCCGTACCACCTCGCTCGCCAGCGTTTCGAAGAAGCGCGCGGTCAGCTGCTGCTGTCCCACGGTCAGCATCCTGAACATCGAGTTGAAGCGCTCGTCGAACACGCCCTCCAGCCGCGCCATTTCCTTGCGGTACTTGCGCAGACTGAAATTCGGCGGACTCACCGCCGCCAGACCGTGCTCGTCGCTGAATTTCCGGTACATCGCCGTCATCATGTTGCGGATTTCCCGGACCGATTCCGACGAGGTTTTGAGATCGGCATCCATCTGGCGAAAGAAATGGCCCATCGCCTCGCGCAGTCCGGTGCTGAAGCGGCTTTTTTCCATGATCAGGCGGGTCTCCCGCACGTTCTCGCGCACCACCCGCATGCTGAGGTGGCGGCGCAGCACCTCGACCTGCTTGGCGAACACGCTGCGCAGCGCATTGAACTGCAGCAGGCCGCGCTCGAACTGCTGCTGGTCCGCGTTGGCCTTGACCATCATGTGCTGGATGACATCGCGATTCTTGCCGCGCAGTCCTTCCAGTTCGTCGATCTGGTCCTGCAGCGTGGCGATCCGGGTTTCCAGTAGTTCGGTGGTCTTCACCACCACGTCCTCCACGCCGCCCTGGGTCGATTCGCCGACCAGCGCCTGCTTGCAGGGGATCAGTTCCTGCGACAGCGCCGACTCCAGAAGCGGCAGGCGGCTTCTCGCCAGCAGCGCGGGGTCGTTTTTCACCTTGGCCACCAGCGCCTTCTGCGCCGACACCGGGTAGACCTGGGCGGCCGGCAAGTCGAGCAGCGTCGCGCTGCCCGTCACCTGCTTGGCGATTTCGGCATTGATCTCGTCTTCGCTCCGGAGGTCGTCCCACAAACCGTCGATCTTGTTCAGCACCACCAGCCGCGCGCGACTGGCGCCCTGCACCGGCGCGATATAGCGGCGCCAGATCTCGATGTCGGATTTGGTGACGCCGGTGTCGGCCGACAGCAGAAACAGCACCGCATGCGCGCTGGGCAGCATGTTGAGCGTCAATTCCGGTTCGGTGCCAATGGCGTTCAGTCCCGGCGTGTCGAGGATGACTAGGCCCTGCTTCAGCAGCGGATGCGGGAAGTTGATCATCGCGTGACGCCAGCGCGGAATCGCGATGCTGCCGTCGCGTGCAAGGTTGCGCGCCGTTTCCTCGTCGTCCGGGTTGATCAGGCCATAGGCCTCGGCGGTGGCGGCGTCGACCGACATCGTGTCGGACAGGCGCATCAGCGTGGCGCTCATCTCATCGGCAGAGTCGAGGTTGAGCGGGAATTCGGTCCAGGCGTCGTCGTCGCGCTTGAACTCGGCAATGCTGCCCGTCTGATTCTTGGTCTCGATCGGCAGCAGCCGCAGCACAGGGCGCCGGGTCGGCGTGTAATACAGCTCGGTGGGGCACATCGTGGTGCGCCCGGCAGACGACGGCAGGACCCGCTGCCGATAGTCGGAGAAGAAAATTGCGTTGATCAGCTCGGATTTGCCACGCGAGAATTCGGCGACGAAGGCCACGTTCAGTGTGTCGGTCTGCAAGCGTTCGAGCAACTGGTTCAACTGGCGTTCGGATTCCGCATCGCCCAGCTCCTGCGCGTTGAGCCAGTCGCGCAGCGCCTCGACGCGGACGTATACGGCGTCGCGCCAGGCGCTGTAATGTTCGAACTCGTCAACCAGGGTCATGAGCTTCATGCGGGGAAACCGCCTGATACGAAACGATTATTTAACGGAAATTTCATCACAAACTTGATCCGGGAGGGGAGTCAGCGCTGGCAGGCCGGGCAGTAGAAGCTTGCGCGCTGGCCCTGCACGATGCGGCGAATCGGGGTGTTGCATGCCTTGCACGGCTGGTTTTCGCGATCGTACACCCGGGTCTGCAGCTGAAAATACCCCAATTCGCCGTCGCTGGCGACATAGTCGCGCAGCGAACTGCCGCCCGCGGCAATGGCCGCGGCCAGCACGCGCTTGATCGCCGCGGCCAGCCGGTCGCAGGCCGGACGGCTGAGCCGGCGTGCGGCAGTGGCCGGACGAATGCCCGCATGAAACAGCGATTCCGACGCATAAATATTGCCGACGCCGACCACGACCTGCGCATCCATGATGACCTGCTTGATGGCGGCGCTGCGGCGCTGGCACTGCGCATGCAGATAGGCCGCGTCGAACGCCTCGGTGAGCGGCTCCGGCCCCAGATGCGCCAGCAGCGGGTGTCGTGTTGCGTCGTCGGTCCATAGCACCGCGCCGAAACGGCGCGGGTCGCGCAGCCTGAGCGTGGTGCCGTCGTCGAACAGCCAGTCGATGTGGTCGTGCAGCGCGGCGGGCTCGTCCGGCGCGGCAAAGCGCAGGCTGCCCGACATGCCCAGGTGCACGATCTGCGTGACGGTGCCGAAGCCGAACAACAGGTATTTGCCGCGCCGGTCGAGCGTCTGCAGCGGCAAACCGGCCAGCCTAGCATCGAGATCGTCCGGCACCGGCCAGCGCAGGCGCGGGTTGCGCACCACAATGCGTCTGAGCGTGCGGCCCTGCAGCCGGGGCAGCAGGCCGAGGCGGGTGGTTTCGACTTCGGGCAGTTCGGGCATGGCGGGCAACAGAGGAACCGGGCTGTCGATGATACGCGTTCCGCATGCGGGTTTGCTCCGTGGGGAACCGAACCGATACACTGCCATTCTCACCGTGGGCATTTCGCTCCTGACACGTTTTCTCCAATTTGAATACCCGACTCTCTTTGCTGCTGGTGATGCTGGTCAGCGGTGCGGCCTCGGCTGCGGATCCCTTCCTCGTCATGACGCGCACGCTGCCGTCGCCGGCGGCCGAACTGCGCCCGGCGGAAGCCTGCGAGGCGATGGCCGTGGTGGGCACGCTCACGCTGGCGCGCGCGGTCGAGCGCGCGCTGTGCGCCAACCCCGCCACCCGCAGTGCCTGGCTGACGGCGCGGCTGCGGGCCGCCGAGCTGGGGCAGGCGCAAAGCGCCTACCTGCCGGAGGTTTCCCTGAGTGCCCGGCTGGCACGCGGTGGCGACGACCTGCTGTCGAACGACCGCAGCGCCTGGCAGCTCGGGCTGGATGCGCAGTATCTGCTGTACGACTTTGGCGGCCGGGCCGCGCGCCGCGACGCGGCCGAAGCCTTGCTGGCTGCCGCGCATGCCAGCCACGACGCCAGCGTGCGCGTGCTCTACCTGCAAACCGTCACCGCCTATTTCAGCCTGGCCACCGCGCAGGGTGCCGTGGCAGCGGCGCGCGAGGCCGAGGCGTCCGCGCTCGAAGCGCTGAAAGCCGCGACGGCACGGGTGGAAGCAGGCACCGGCATTCCGGTCGACCGGCTGCAGGCGAAAACGGTCTACACCCAGCGCGAAATCGAGCGGATACGCGCCGAAGGCGAAGCCGCGCGGCTCAGAGGCGAGCTGGCGGCGCTGATGGGCGACGTCGGCCAGACGGCCTGGCGGCTGGCCGACGACGAGGCCGCGTTCGGCCAGACGCTCGAACCCGGCGGCGCGGTCGACGCGCTGATCGACGCCGCGCGCGCGCGCCGGCCCGAGTTTCGTGCGGCCGAAGCCACGCTGCTGGCGCGCGAAGCCGGAGTGCGCAATGCCGAGGCGGCCGGCAAGCCGCGGCTGTCCACGTTTTTTTCCAGCGGCCGGCAGGACGGCGGCATTCAGGTCGCCAACAGTTCCAGCGTGGGCGTCAACCTGACGATTCCGCTGTTTACCGGCTACCGCAGCACCTACGAGATTGCCGCCGCGCAAACCCAGGCCGAGCTGGCGCGGGTCGAGCGCGACCGCGTGGTCAACCAGGTGGCGATCGAGGTGTGGCGCGCGTATTACCGGCTGCAGAGCGAATCCGAGGCGGACCGCCGCAGCGCCGATCTGGTGGAAAGTGCGGCCGCGGCGGAACGGCTGGCACTCGGGCGCTACAAGGCGGGGCTGGGCATCCTGCTCGACGTGCTGAGCGCGCAGGCGAATCTGGCGCAGGCGCGCCAGTCCCAGCTGCAGACCCGGCTGGGACTGCGGGTGGTGCGCGCCGAACTGGCGCAGGCAATGGGCGAATTGAGCTGGGACTGGATGGAACCGGTTCCACAGGAAGGCATGCAATGAAGAAAACAGGGATGGTGATCGTGCTGGTCGCTGCGGTGGCGGCAGGCGGTTGGTGGTGGAGCACGCGCGACAAGACGGCCGAGCCGCAATACCGCACCGAGATCGTGGACCGCGGCGACATCCGCGCCGAGGTGTCGGCCAACGGCACGCTCAACCCGGTGACCCTGGTCAACGTCGGCACCCAGGTGTCGGGCACGGTGCGGCGCATCGAAGCGGATTTCAACCAGCAGGTGAAGGCCGGGCAGATTCTCGCCGAGCTCGATCCCGCGCTGTTCCAGGCGGCGCTGGCGCAAAGCAGCGCCAACCTTGCCAACGCCCAGGCGCAGCTGCGGCTGGCCGAAGCCAACGCCACGCGCATGCAGACGCTGTTCGAGCAGGAATACGTGTCGCGCCAGGAGCTCGACCAGACACGTGCCGCGCGCGAGCAGGCAATGGCGCAGGTGCGGGTGGCGCGCGCACAGGTGACGCGCGACCAGACCAATCTGGGCTTCACGGTGATCCGTTCGCCGGTCGACGGCACCGTGATCAACCGCCAGGTCGATGTCGGCCAGACCGTCGCGGCGAGCTTCCAGACGCCGACGCTGTTCCAGATCGGCAAGGACCTGACGCAGATGCAGATCGATTCCACCGTGTCGGAAGCCGACATCGGCCAGATCAAGGTGGGACAACCGGTGAAATTCCGCGTCGATGCGTTTCCCGACGCCGAATACAGCGGCGCGGTGCGGCAGGTGCGGCTGAACGCCACCACCGAGCAGAACGTCGTCACCTACAACGTGGTGGTCAACGTCGCCAACCCCGACCTCGCGCTGATGCCGGGCATGACCGCCAACCTGCGCGTGGAAGTCGAAACCCGCCCCGATGTGCTGCGGGTGCCGACTGCGTCACTGCGTTTCCGCCCGCCGGCCGATCCGGACGCGCCGCGCGGCAGCACGCCGCGCGGCGCGGCAGTGCACGTGCTGGGCGCCGAAGGCAAGCCGGTGCGGGTGGTGGTCAAGACCGGCATCAGCGACAAGGCCTGGACCGAGATCGTCTCCGGCGAGCTGAAGCCGGGCGATGCGGTGATCGTGGCCGATCTGCAAGCCCAGAAAAACAACAACAGCATGCCGCGCGGGCGCCTCTTTTAATGGCCGTACCGGGCAAACCGCTGATCGAGGTGGAGAACCTCGAAAAGGACTATCCCACCGGCGCCGGCGTGTTCCAGGCGCTGCGCGGGGTGAGCCTGGAGATCGCCGCGGGCGAGTTCGTCGCCATCATGGGCGCGTCGGGTTCGGGCAAGAGCACCTTCATGAACCTGCTCGGTTGCCTTGATCGCCCCACCCGCGGCAGCTATCACCTCGACGGCATCGACGTCAGCAGCATGTCGTCGGACCAGCTGGCGGCGCTGCGCAACCGCGAAATCGGCTTCGTGTTCCAGGGCTTTAACCTGCTGCCCAAGCTGACCGCGCTCGACAACGTCGCCCTGCCGCTGATGTACGCCGGCATGGGGCGCCAGGCGCGTCGGCAGCAGGCGCAGGCGGTGCTTGAGCGGGTCGGCCTGGGCGATCGCTCGCACCATACGCCGCTGCAGCTGTCGGGCGGCCAGCAGCAGCGGGTGGCGATCGCGCGTGCGCTGGCGAGCCGTCCGCGCATCATTTTTGCCGACGAGCCGACCGGCAACCTCGACAGCGAAACCAGCCACCAGGTGATGGGTTTCTTTAGCCAGCTCAACCGCGACGAAGGCATCACCCTGGTGCTGGTCACACACGAAGCCGACATCGCCGCCTATGCGCGGCGCCGCATCCGCTTCCAGGACGGCCGCGTGATCGAGGACGTGACCCAGGTGGAGGCGGCCGCATGATCTTCACCAGCCTGTTCGAGACCGCCTGGCACGCGCTCGCCACCCACCGCATGCGCAGCTTTCTCACCATGCTCGGCATGATGATCGGGGTGGCGGCGGTGATCCTGATGCTGGCGATCGGCCAGGGTGCGCAGGCCATGGTGCGCGGCGCGATCGAGTCGATGGGCAGCAATCTCTTCATTATCATGTCGGGCGCCACCACCACCGGCGGTACGCGGGTGGCGATGGGCAGCGCGCCCACGCTTACCTTCGACGACGCCGACGCCATCCGCGACCTGCCGGACGTGATGGCGGCGTCGCCGGTGGCACCCGGCAGCGCCCAGCTGATCTATGGCGGCGTCAACTGGAGTTCCTCGGTGTTCGGCACCTCGCCGGACTACGCCGTGGTGCGCGACTGGCCGATGGACTCGGGCGGTTTCTTCAGCGAGTCCGACGTGCGCAGCGGCGCGCGGGTGACGGTGATCGGCCAGGTGGTGGCGCGCGAACTGTTCGGCGACGAGGACCCGATCGGCAAGGTCATCCGCATCCGCCAGGCGCCGTTCGAGGTGATCGGCGTGCTCGCCGCCAAGGGCCAGAGCCTGGACGGGCGCGACCAGGACGACCTGGTGATCGTGCCGATCACCAGCGCGCAGCAGAAGATATTCAGCAGCAGCCTGCGCAACCGCGCCCGCTTCATCATGGCGCAGGCAACTTCGGAAAAAACCATGGACGCGGCCGAGTCGGCGATCAACGAACTGCTGCGCAACCGCCATCGGATCGGCGTCGGGCAGGAGGACGATTTCACCGTACGCAACCTGACCGCGATCGCCGAGGCGGCCGCGTCGACCACCCGCATCATGAGCCTGCTGCTCGGCGCCATCGCCGCCATCTCGCTGGTGGTCGGCGGCATCGGCATCATGAACATCATGCTGGTGTCGGTGACCGAGCGCACCCGCGAAATCGGCATCCGCATGGCGATCGGCGCGCGCCGCCGCGACGTGCTGTGGCAGTTCCTGATCGAGGCGCTGACGCTGTCGCTGTTCGGCTGCGCCATCGGACTGGCGCTGGGCGTCGGCGGGGCCTGGCTGGTCGCCGAGTTCGCCGGCCTGCCGGTCGAAGTGACCGCGGCCTCGGTGCTGATGGCGGTGGGGGTGTCCTTTCTGATTGGCGTATTTTTCGGCTTTTATCCGGCGCGGCGCGCCGCCAGCCTCGACCCGATCGAGGCCTTGCGCACCCAATGACCGGCCCGGCCGAGTGAACCTTGCTTGCAGGCGGGCATCGAACGCTTAGAATCGTGCCAGGCACTCCCTCTTTAAGGCTTCAACATGGCTCAATTTAAAATTCTTTCCCTGTGCGCAGCCTTGCTGACCGCAAGCGCGTGCAGCCAGCCTGGAATCAGGGCGTCGCAACCGGCTGACGTGCAAACACAGGCGGCAGCCGACGCGCAGGCGGAACGCAACGCCGAAGCGGCGGCCGAGCTTGCGGCCAATCATGAGGCGCTGGCGCTGGCCAAGGCGCAGGCCGCGCTGCCCAAGCAACCGCTTACGCCGGATCTGCTGTTCAAATTTCTGGTGGCTGAAGTCGCCGGCCAGCGCGGCGCGATCGGCGTCGCCCAGTCGACCTATCTCGATCTGGCGCGGCAGACGCAGGATCCGCGCGTGGCGCGGCGGGCGGTCGAGGTGTCGATGTTCGCGCGCAACCAGCCCGGTGCGCTGGAAGCCGCCCGGCTCTGGGCCGCGTCCGATACGGATTCCGAGCGCGCGCAGCAGACCCTGGCCGCCTTGCTGCTGAGCGAGGGCCAGATGGAGGAAGTCGAGCCGATCCTGCGTACTCTGCTGAAAAACAACACGGCCAACGGGTTTTTGCACCTGTCGGCCCTGATGGGCAAGCTGCGCGACACCCAGGCTGCGCTGGCGCTGGTCGAGCGCCTGGCGGCCGACCATCCGAGCCTGCCCGAAGCGCAGTTTGCGATTGCCCAGGCCGCCGCTGGCGCCGGCCGCTTCGACACTGCCATTGCCGCGCTGGAGCGGGCCGATGCCTTGCGTCCCGGCTGGGAACCCGCCGCACTGCGTCGCGCGCAACTGCTCGGCAAAACCTCGAACGCCGACGCCATCCATTTCATGCGCGATTTTCTGGTGAAGTATCCGGATGCCCGCGATGTGCGGCTGGGTTATGCGCGCGCGCTGGTCAATGCCAACCAGTTCGCCGACGCCCGCACCGAGTTCACCCGCCTGACCACTGATTTCCCGCAGAATGCCGAGATCAGCCTGGCGGCCGGCCTGTTGTCGTTCCAGATGGGCGACCACGCCGCAGCGCGCGATTTGCTGACCCGGACGCTGGAATTCAGCCCGCGCGACGCCGACATCGTGCAGTATTACCTGGGCCAGGTGGCCGAGCAGATGAAGCAGCCGGAGGCGGCGCTCGCCCACTACAATGAAGTCCAGTCCGGCAATTATCTGGTACCCGCGCGCGCACGTCAGGCCGCGCTGCTGGCGCGTGCCGGCAGGTCGGACGAGGCGCGCGCCCTGCTGGCGGCCACGCGCGGCGAAAACGATGCGCAGAACGTGCGCCTGATCCAGGCGCAGGCCGAGTTGCTGCGCGAGAGCAAGGCACCCGACGCGGTCTACGAGATGCTGTCGGACGGCCTCAAGCGCTATCCCGATTCGGCGGAACTGCTCTACGACCGCGCCATGGCGGCCGAAAAGCTGGGCAAGCTCGACGTGCTCGAGGCCGACCTGCGCCGCGTGATCGTGCTGCGTCCCGACGATGCCCAGGCCTACAACGCGCTGGGCTATACGCTCGCCGACCGCACCGATCGGCTGGCCGAAGCGATCGTCCTGCTGGACAAGGCGCTGACGCTGGCGCCGGAGGATCCCTTCATTCTCGACAGCGTGGGCTGGGCGCAATACCGCTCGGGCAACCTGGCGCGTGCGCAGGAGTACCTCGAGCGCGCCTACAAGGTGCGCCCCGATCCGGAAATCGCCGCACACCTGGGCGAAGTGCTGTGGGCACGCGGCCAGCGCGACGAAGCCGGCAAGCTGTGGCAGTCCAGCCTGCATGTTCATCCGCAGAACGAATTGCTGTTGGAAACCCTGCGGCGCCACGCGCACTGATGCTGCGTCTTGCCGTAACAGCGCTGTGCGCGCTGGTGCTGGGCGGCTGCGCCTCGGTGGTGCCGGTCACGCGCGTCGACGCACCGCTTCCTGCCCTGTCGCCCAACTGGACCCTGCAGGGCCGCATCGGCGTGCAGAGCGGCGAGCAGAGTCTGTCGGGCCGGATCCAGTGGCAACACCGTGCGGACTCCGATGACGTGCTGATGACCTCGCCGCTGGGGCAGGGCGTGGCGCGCATCGTGCGCGATGCCGACGGTGTCATGCTCGAAGTGCCGAACCAGCCCACGCGCCGCGCCGCGAATGCCGAGACGCTGACGCGCGAGGCGCTGGGCTATGTGCTGCCGGTGGCCGGGCTGGCCTGGTGGGTGCAGGGCCGGCCCGCGCCCACCAGTCCGTTCGAATCGACCTCTGACGCCAGCGGGCGGGTTGCCCAACTGAAGCAGGATGGCTGGGTGATCGATTATCTGGAATACGCCGCCGATGCGCGCCCGCGCCGCATGGTGGTGGCGCGCGAGGGCCTGCAAATCCGCGTGGTGGCGGACAGCTGGCTGATTCAATGAGCCACGCCTACCCCGCGCCCGCGAAGCTCAACCTGTTCCTGCATGTCGTCGGCCGCCGCGCCGACGGCTATCATCTGCTGCAAAGCGTATTCCGCCTGATCGACCGTGCCGACACCGTGCACCTCGAGCTGCGCAACGACGGCCGCGTGGTGCGCGAGGGCGACCTGCCGGGGGTGCCGGAAGACCTCGACCTGGCTGTGCGCGCGGCGCGCCTGCTGCAGGCACATGCCCCGTCCGGCGCCGGCGTGACCATCCGGATCGACAAGATTCTGCCGCTGGGCGGCGGGCTCGGTGGCGGCAGTTCCGATGCCGCGACGGTGCTGCTGGCGCTCAACCATCTGTGGCAGGTCAATTTATCGCGCGCGACCCTGCAAACGCTGGCCCTCGAGCTGGGCGCCGATGTGCCGGTGTTCGTGTTCGGGCAGACGGCGTTTGCCGAAGGGGTGGGCGAAATCCTGCAGCCGGTCGAGGTGCCGCCGGCGTGGTATGTGGTTTTGACGCCGCCGGTGCAGGTGCCGACCGCCGCGATATTTGCTGCGCCGGAATTGACACGCGACACGCCAGCCCTCAAAATAGCGCCCTTTTCCGCAGGCGCGGGTCGGAACGATCTGCAGCCAGTGGTCGTTCGGCGTTACCCCGAAGTGGCTCGTCATCTTGAATGGCTAGGACGGTTCGGCGACGCCCGGATGACCGGTTCAGGCGCCTGCGTGTTCGCATCCTTCGAGACGGAAGACGCAGCGCGGGACGTGCTGCGGCAGCTGCCTGAAACGATGCGGGGATTTGTGGCGCAGGGGCTCGACAGGCATCCGCTGTTCGGTTTTTGCGCCTGAGCAGGACCCATTTATTGGGGAGTCGCCAAGTGGTAAGGCATCGGATTTTGATTCCGACATTCGTAGGTTCGATCCCTACCTCCCCAGCCAGATTGAGCGAGCAGCCGCCGGTGGCGGCTGTTTTTGTTGCGATGTTGCCAGGCCTTCGGAGGCTCGCGTGTCCATAGACAACTTGATGGTGTTTACCGGGAATGCCAACCCGCGCCTCGCCGGCGATGTGGCGCGCCATCTCAACATCCATCTCGGACGGGCCACAGTGTCGCGGTTTTCCGATGGCGAGGTGATGGTCGAGATTCTCGAGAACGTGCGCGGCAAGGACGTGTTCATCCTGCAGTCGACCTGCCAGCCGACCAACGACACGCTGATGGAAGTGATGGTGATGGTCGATGCGCTGAAGCGCGCCTCGGCCGGCCGCATCACCGCCGCCATTCCGTATTACGGCTACGCGCGCCAGGACCGCCGCACCCGCTCGGCACGGGTGGCGATCACCGCCAAGGTGGTGGCCAATATGCTGCAGGGCGCTGGTCTGGACCGGGTACTGACGATGGACCTGCACTCCGACCA
>Ga0180009_10006991_pt1 | contig 11679 bp, 11 predicted proteins | sample OS_PC_MetaG_FD_123537 | JGI IMG/M metagenome (GOLD analysis project Ga0180009, IMG submission 123537) | Groundwater microbial communities from the Aspo Hard Rock Laboratory (HRL) deep subsurface site, Sweden - OS_PC_MetaG | ecosystem: Environmental > Aquatic > Deep subsurface > Groundwater...
CCGTTATGGTGCGTTTCAGGTTGTATCCATCATCACGACAACCGGCTATGCAACGGCGGACTATGAAAAATGGCCGGCAATGTCTCAGCTTATCCTCCTGCTGTGCATGTTTCTCGGTGCCTGCGCCGGTTCCACAGGAGGCAGCGTTAAAGCGGTGCGGGTGATGGTTTGCCTGAAATACTGCTACAATGAATTGTTTTCCCTGATTCACCCCCATGCGGTGCGTGTGATCAAATTGAGCGGGTAACCGGTTCCTGAAGACGTCACCCGGAGCATTCTCGGTTTTTTATCACTGTATGTGGGGCTGTTTGCCGTATCCGCCGTGGTGTTGTCCGGTATGGGAGTCGATTTTATGACCGCTATCAGTGCAGTTGCCGCCACCCTGGGAAACATCGGACCCGGTTTGGGTATGGTGGGACCCGTGGACAATTTTGCCGCCATTCCTTATATGGGGAAATGGCTGCTGATCTGGTGTATGCTTCTGGGGCGACTGGAAATATATACCGTGATCATCCTAATTGTCCCCGAGTTTTATCGGAAATAAACGGATGCCCCCTGCATGCCCCTGTTGTCCTGCTTGGAACATTCATAGGGTGAAATAATAAAGGTTTTTTATTGACACACTAAAGATAAAAGTATATCAAATATTTTTTGCAGGGGCCGTTAACTCAGGCGGTAGAGTATCTGCCTTTTAAGCAGAGAGTCGCTGGTTCGAGCCCAGCACGGCCCACCAACATAATGAGTCCCCATCGTCTAGCCTGGTCCAGGACACCGGCCTTTCACGCCGGCAACAGGGGTTCAAATCCCCTTGGGGACGCCACCGAAGAATAGAGGGATACTGGCAAACAAGCCGGTGTCCCTTTTTTATTTGTTCTTTACAACAAATCCGATGGCTGTTGACAACAATTCCCGTGACAGATAATCTTTGCTGCCATTTATGATAATGGACGGAGTGAAGGAAAAACTATGGAGACCGTTCGAACAATTTCAGATATGAAGTTACTACGTCAGCGACTTGCGGAACCAGTGGGTTTTGTTCCGACCATGGGATTTCTCCATGAGGGCCATCTCTCACTTATTCGCCGTGCACGATCAGAAAATCGCCATGTGATCGTGAGCATATTTGTAAACCCGACTCAGTTTGGTCCGGAGGAAGACTTTGATTCATATCCGAGAGATACGGAACGCGATTTAACGCTCCTGAAACAAGAGAAAGCAGACGTGGTCTTTATGCCGGAACCTGAGAAAATTTACCCGCCTGGCGCATGCACCTGGGTCGAAGTTGAAGGACTGACAGAGATGCTGGAAGGAATATCCCGGCCAGGCCATTTCAGGGGTGTTGCTACAGTGGTGACGAAACTATTCAATATCATTGAGCCGACATACGCCTATTTCGGACAAAAGGATGCGCAACAGGCACGGGTTATTCGAAAAATGGCTGAGGATCTGTTCATGAACCTGGAAATCATCGTCTGTCCCACCATAAGGGAGCCCGATGGGTTGGCGATGAGCAGCCGGAATTTCTATCTGAAAGGGAAAGAACGGAAAGCCGCGCTGATTTTATATAAATCACTTCAATTGGCTCAATCTTTGTGGAATAGAGGCGAAAGACATGCCGGAAAGATCCGCGGGGAGATCGTTTCCCTCATCGAGAGCGAGCCGCTGGCCCGCATTGGCTATGTGAGTGTTGCAGACACCGAAACGCTCCAAGAGATCGAAGAAGAGATCGAATATGAGGCGCTGCTTTCCATGGCTGTAAAGGTGGGAAAGCCCCGTCTGCTTGACAGCATCGTTCTGAGCGGCTCAGCTTGAAAACCCTATAGATCGGCCTCTCCCGAAGTAAGCCGGTACATAGATGATTCATCCATTCCATAGCATTTGGCTGTTTCTCGGGGTCCCGCCGCATCCCGGCTTCCATTCTCTTGACAAAAAATTATTATCCGATATTTTAAATCAATTAAATATTCAAGGGGGCATTATGGACACCGTATATGAGAATTTGAGGGATCATCTGGACAGTTTGCCGGGAGGTTATCCGGCGACAGAAAAAGGGGTGGAGCTTCGCATCCTGAAGCGCTTGTTCACACCCGGGGAAGCAGAGCTTGCCCAACAGTTGACCCTGAAATTTGAAACATCCCGGACCATCGCAGAGCGGGCCGGCATGGACCATGAGGAAGCCGACCATATGCTGAAGGACATGGCTCGCAAGGGGTTGATCTTTAGTATCGAAACCCCGGACCGCCCGCCGGCATTCATGGCCACCCAGTTTGTGGTGGGCATATGGGAATACCATGTCAATGACCTGGATCGGGAGTTTGTCAAGGATGTGGAGGCGTATTTTCCGGCGTTGGCCAAAGAAGCCCTTGACCGTCTTCCACCGCTTCGGACCATCCCGGTGGGCAAAAGTATACAGACCGGTATGGAGATTCTCCCGTATGAAAAGGCCGAGGCCCTGGTAAAGGAGCAGAAGAAATTCCTGGTGGCTCCTTGTATCTGCCGTAAAGAGCATCACCTGAAAGACGGCGGATGCGACAAGCTGATGGATGCCTGTCTTATCTTCGGATGGGGAGCCGACTATTATGAACGAAACGGATTGGGCCGGGTCATAACGCTTGAGGAAACCCTCGACATCCTCGGAAAGGCCGAAGCTGACGGCCTCGTTCTCCAACCCAGCAACAGCCAGGATATCACAAATATCTGCTGCTGCTGCGGGGACTGCTGCCAGATTCTTTTAAACCTGAAAAGGCATCCCAAGCCGGCAATGATGGCATCCTCACCCTTTGTTGTTCAGGTGGATAAAGAGGCCTGCACGGGCTGTGAAACATGCCTCGACCGATGCCAGATGGATGCCCTGAGTGTTGAAGCGGAAACGGTTGCTCTCGATAAAGACCGCTGCATCGGCTGCGGGCTGTGCGTTTCCACCTGCCCGGACCAAGCACTTTCACTGGTGCGCAAGCCGGAACGCCAACAGCCACAGGTTCCAAAAAATCCCATGGAAGCGCATGCCATGCGGGCCAGGGCACGTGCCGATGCCAATGCGGATTTGTTATCGAAATTCAAACGACATAAACTGATTTGACCGGATCGGTAGCATCCCGAAGGGGAGGTTTAATAGGGATTTAGAAGTAAATAAGACTTTAGGTTATAAAGTGTCAATTAACGCATCCGGTAAAAGCATCCGGAATCCCGCATGATTTGTTCCGTCTTCTCAATTGACACATGTCTGATGTGAACCCCGTACCTACACAACTTGCCTTTGCCACGGTTATCCACTTTATGGTATATAAAAATATAAATTTAGAATATCGTAATCCGTTGAAAAACGATCGACACTTTTATTGAGGTCTCCAGGCATATATGGCACTCAGAAACAGCATATTCGCAGATTATTTTTATCGAATCCTTGAACGGACTCTTGTACCGAAACTTGAGCATCCGTTTGTAAGACCGAATCGTTTTACGGTTCTTGGGCTTTTGTTTGCCTTGGCGGTCCCTTTCAGCTTCTATGTGCATCCGTTCTGGGGATTGTTGTTCATCGGGCTATCCGGCAGTGCGGATGCCGTGGACGGGTTTGTGGCCAAAAACCAGAGAAAGCATACCGTCTTCGGCGCCTTTCTCGATTCCAGCTTCGACCGCATTTCAGATTGCTTCTATCTGATGGGTTTCTGGATCCTGTTTTGGGAAGATAAACGGTTGATATTGGCCACTTCCCTTATTTTCCTAAGCCTCCTGTTTACGTTCATGATCAGTTACAGCAAGGCTAAATCGGAAAGCCTCGACTCTGCCTGTGAAGTGGGATTAATGGATAGAGGGGTGCGTGTCGTATATCTGATCGCCTGGGCGTTGATTCTCTGCATTTTTCATAAATACACTTTCATTATCCTATGGTCCGGCCTTGTTTCCTATTGTGTGTTAACCTTTTTCACCCTCATCCACCGGGTCCAAGATATTCGAGCGCGGCTGAACCGGTGAGGTGAACGGTCGCCTTTTGTTATCTCTTGAGTTGACAACAGACTAAGATCATTATATAAAAGCCCATGAAGTCGGAACAAGGATTTCAAGAAAAAGGGAGAACCGGGTGTCCGAGTTTCATATAAAGAAACCATCCCCGATCAAGGTGGATCCCACAAAGATCCACCCGACACGATCAACCGGAAGACCGGCATTTTTGAAAGACAGACGAAAAAGCCGAAGAGATCGTCGAAGAAGCGTTCGGGAAGGTATTTTTGTTCATCTTTCCTATAAGGATGACCGAAGAAGCAGAAAAGACAGACGCAAACGGCAATCCTAATCAACAACCGCTTCTCCAATCTCCATAACTCCTGTTAAATCACAAGGTCAATTTTCATATCCCCATTATCGGTCGGCTATCCTACTGTAATAAGATGTCACCGTTGTTTTTAAGGTTTCCTGTCTTAGTTTGGGTTAATGGTAAATACTAGCACATGTAATGGGATTACTCCCGGATATTCCACACTTAAGGAGGTTGAACCATGAAAGAGAAAAGGAATTTGCATTTAAAGGTCCAGGAATTGTGCGACTGCTACGCCACAACAGACCCGTTGAAAGAGATGTCGAATGTGAAAAACGATGCGGATAAAGATGAGGCGGCTTTGAAATGGATTGCCCTGGCGGCGCTACACGGTGTGAACAATAGCGCCAAAAAAGTCTCAATCTCTCGGTCCGCAGACGGACAGATCACCGTAAAAGCAAAATATCGGGAAGCGGAGTTGCCGACACCCGGTGAGGCGGTCGGCGGGAAAATAATCGAAGCGGTTAGAGAAATCACCCATCTGGAAGCGGACAAAGGGAAAACACCCCTTGCACTGGGTATTCGAGACAGCAGTGTGGAACTTTCGGTTAAATTGAAATCTAAAGACGGTTTTGAATGCATCACGTTGAAGTTTCCGGAATAGAACCGACAATCCGAAATCCGTTTTTCCCTTGATAAAGCATCGAGCTTCCTGTTATTGTTTTAAGAGATTTACGCGAAAACTGATGCAGACGGTATGCCGGTATATCCACCGGCAGATCTTTTAACTGCGGACACTGTGGTGCGACCCACAACAGGCGTCCATACAACCGAAAGGAGGTAATCCCATGAAATTCTCTAAGGTATCAATCGCAATGATGGCTGCACTCGTTATTTTTGCCGGTGCAGCCATGGCCGGAGAAACCCTGGATGCGGTGAAAGCGAGGGGGCATTTAATCGCAGGCGTCAATGGGGAAGTATTCGGATTCAGCATGCCTAATGAAAAGGGGGTCTGGAACGGTTTGGATGTGGATACGGCCCGCGCCATTGCTGCGGCCTTGTTCGGCGATGCAGACAAGGTGAAGTATACCGCTTTGACCGGGGTTCAACGACTGCCTGCGCTTCAGTCCAAGGAAATCGACGTGTTATGCCGCAATACCACCCAGACTCTGACCCGAGAGACTATAAACGGTCTCAATTTCGCCCGTGTGAATTTTTATGACGGGCAGGGCTTTCTGGTTCCTAAGAAATTAGGGGTCAAGAGTGCCAAAGAGCTGGGCGGTGCAACGGTCTGTGTTCTGCCGGGAACCACCACGGAAATGAATGCCGCCGATTTCTTTCGTTCAAACGGCATGGAATGGAAACCGGTTGTCATTGAGCAGACGTCCGAGCTGAACAAGGCTTTTTTTGCCGGTCGATGCGACTGTCTCACCTCGGATGCTTCCCAATTGGCCGCACACCGGACGGTTGCCCCCAATCCGGACGATTACGTCCTGTTGCCGGAAATCATTTCCAAAGAGCCGCTGGCGCCCGTGGTCCGTCATGGGGACGATCAATGGTATGACATTGTCAACTTCACGGTGATGGCTCTCATCGAAGCTGAAGAGCTGGACGTCACCTCCAAAAATGTGGATGAGATGCTTAATAGCAAAGACCCTAAGATCATGCGGTTACTCGGAACCACTGGCGGTATGGGCAAGGCGCTGGGACTGGATGATAAGTGGGCCTACAACATCATCAAACAAGTGGGCAATTACGGCGAGATCTTTGAACGCCATGTGGGAAAAAATACCAAGCTGGGGCTTGCCCGCGGGTTAAACGACCTGTGGACCCGTGGAGGTCTCATGTACGCCGCCCCGTTCCGTTAATGGATTCGATTAAAGGGCGCCCTTCCATGGGGCGCCCTTATTTTTTATCCGTATAACGGATACCGAATCTTAATCTTAAAATCTGGAGTTGCTATTCGGCAAAATCCATTTGTCTCTCCTTCTGCGACCCGTTTGAGAGCAGGACGGGTCATATCCATGGGCTTGGCGGATCGTTTTGAGACTGCGGCGTTGATGATAATGAGATGACGACATGAATACAACGGTTGCAGAAAAAATACCGTTCTGGCTGGATCCCAAGAAACGCGCAATCCTCTTTCAAATTATGGTCATAGCCGGGATCGGTTTGCTGGCTTTCTACCTGGTGTCCAATACCCTGTTCAACCTGAAGAAGCAATCCATTGCCACCGGGATAGGTTTTCTCCAAAAGGAAGCGTCCTTTGAAATCGGGGAAACACTGATTCCCTATTCGGCCGCAAGCTCTTACGGCAGAGCGATCATTGTCGGGACCTTGAATACGTTGCGGGTCGCCTTCATCGGCATTATCATCACAGTCATACTCGGCGCCATCGTCGGCATTGCGCGGCTGTCCTCCAACTGGCTGGTCTCCAAATCGGCGGCCGTCTACATCGAGGTGATGCAGGATATCCCCGTATTGTTACAGCTTTTCTTCTGGTATGCCATATTTTACGAATCACTCCCTTCCCCGCGTCAAGCATTAAATCCTTTTGCCGGGCTGTTCCTATGCAACCGGGGGGTTGCGTTTGCCGCGCCCGCGTCTCATCCGGCTCACCCATACATGCTTTTTTCGTTTTTCGCAGGTTGTGTGCTGGTCTACCTATTGCGGAGATGGGCGAAAAGTCGACAGGATGAAACCGGAAAGTCGTTTCCGGTGTTCCGGGTATCTGTGGGGATTCTTATTGCCTTTCCGTTGGTCATATGGGTGGGGTCCGGTGCACCCATGGAAATGGATGTTCCCGAACTCAAGGGGTTCAATTTTAAAGGGGGAATGACATTAAGTCCGGAGTTCATGGCATTGCTGCTCGGACTGGTCTTGTATACCGCTGCTTTTGTGGCCGAAGTGGTGCGGGCCGGCATTCAATCCGTCAGTAAAGGACAACGGGAAGCGGCCATGTCATTGGGATTGCGCCCGCCTTTGGTGATGAATCTGGTGATTCTGCCCCAGGCCCTTCGCGTGATTATTCCCCCCTTGACGAGTCAAATGCTGAACCTTACTAAAAACAGCTCTTTGGCGGTAGCCATCGGATATCCGGATTTTGTCTCTGTGGCCAACACCACCATCAACCAGACGGGCCAGGCCATCGAAGGGGTTGCCCTCATCATGGTGGTCTATTTGATTTTCAGCCTATCCACATCGACATTCATGAACTGGTATAATAAAAAGGTAGCACTGGTTGAACGATAGGGAGATCTAATTCTTCAATTCTGATAACGGAAAAACGATTTCAGCGAAATGGAAAAAACATACCCGGACGCATATATGGAATCATTGAAACCGCCGGTGACCAGTATCGGGGTAATCGGATGGATTCGATTCAACCTCTTTAACGGTGCTTTTAATTCGATTCTCACCATCATCACTCTTTTGTTGCTGTGGAAAACGGTTCCGCCTGTTTTCAAATGGGCATTTATTGACAGCGTCTGGTTTGCGGACAGTTCAGCGTGCCGGGGGAGTGACGGGGCTTGCTGGTCTATCATTAGCGCCAATTTCAGGTTCATTATTTTCGGATTCTTTCCCTACGAATCACAATGGCGGCCGCTATTGGCCATGACCCTGCTGTTCGGCCTCTTATTTTACAGCAAGGACCGGAATCATTGGAAGAAATCTCTGGGGTATGCGTGGATTATCGGTCTGATCGCTATGGGGATGTTCATGCGAGGGGGAATTTTCGGACTCGCACCGGTGGAGAGTGCCAAGTGGGGGGGGCTGCCCTTGACATTGCTGCTGTCTGTTTTCGGGCTCACGGCCGCATATCCACTGGGCGTCATACTGGCGTTGGGGCGACAGTCCAAGTTGCCGGCGCTGAAGCTTCTCTGCGTCCTTTATATCGAGTTGATTCGTGGCGTTCCGCTCATCAGTCTCCTGTTCATGTCGTCTGTTATCTTTCCGCTTCTGCTGCCGGAAGGCGTTACCATCAATAATATTCTTCGAGCACAAACGGCCATCATATTATTTACCGCCGCATACATTGCAGAAGTGGTCCGGGGGGGACTGCAGGGGATGTCCCTCGGACAATACGAGGCGGCTGAATCCATCGGGTTAAACTACTACCTGACCATGCGATTGATCATTTTACCCCAGGCATTAAAAATTGTGATACCCCCGACCGTGAGTATCCTCATTTCCGCATTCAAGGATACTTCCCTCGTGGTGATTATCTCTCTGTGGGATCTGCTGAAAACCTCAAAATCGATTTTATCCAATCCGGAGTGGATGGGGTTCAGTCGGGAACTCTATATATTCATCGCTATATTATACTTCTTGGGCTGTTTTTCCATGTCCAATTACAGCCGAAAGCTGGAAAAGGAATTATCCACGGAAAATTGATCCATCACCATACAGGATGATCGAATCAAGAGGGATTTCATGAATCAGGAATCTTCGGAACGCACAAACAATCAAACGGAAAACGGCTCGATGATTGAAATCATCGATATGCATAAATGGTTCGGTGAATTTCATGTTCTTCAGGGGATCAACCTAACCGTCCATAAAGGTGAGCGCATTGTCATTTGTGGCCCTTCAGGGTCCGGAAAGTCCACCTTGATCCGGTGCATCAACCGGCTTGAGGAGCACCAGCAGGGAAAGATCGTTGTGGACGGCATCGAACTCACCAACAACATTAAAAATATCGAAAAAATCAGAGCCGAAGTGGGGATGGTGTTTCAGCATTTTAACCTGTTTCCGCATCTGACCATTGTTGAAAATCTTTCGTTGGGTCCCATCTGGGTGAGAAAAGTACCCAGGGCTGAAGCCGAAGAAAACGCCATGTATTATCTGGACAAGGTGCACATTGCCGAGCAGGCCCGGAAATTTCCCGGTCAGCTCTCAGGCGGTCAACAGCAACGGGTTGCCATTGCGCGGAGTCTTTGCATGAACCCCAAGGTGATGCTCTTTGATGAACCCACCTCCGCCCTGGATCCGGAAATGATTAAAGAGGTTCTGGATGTCATGATTGAACTGGCGAAAGAGGGCATGACCATGATCGTGGTCAGCCATGAAATGGGATTTGCCAAGAGCGTTGCCCACCGGGTCATGTTCATGGACTTCGGCCGGATCGTGGAAGAAAATACCCCTGAGCAGTTTTTTGAAAATCCGCAACATGACCGGACCAAGCTTTTCCTCAGCCAGATTTTGCACTGATTCATTATCGCTTTTAGCTTTCAAGATTAAACTTTTATTGATAAATTCCATAAAAAAGAGGATGCCAAAATTCGTTTCGTTTTAATGTCAGACCAGGAAGGTGCCGGATAAAAACATGAAACCGATCGTTGCCATCGTGGGTCGGCCCAACGTTGGGAAGTCCACATTTTATAATCGAATCACCCGAACAAAGGGAGCTATGGTGGACAATCTGCCCGGAGTCACCCGAGACCGCATCTATGGGGATGCGACTTGGGACGGGGTGGACTTTACAGTGGTGGATACCGGAGGATTCTTCGAAGTCAGCGATGATGACTTCGCAGATCAGATTCGGTTTCAGCTTTTTCAAGCCATAGCGGATGCGGATGTCGTCATTCATATGCTGGACGGAAAGACAGGGGTATCCCCTTTTGATACGGATCTGATCGAGAAGCTGCGTTCCGTAAACAAACCCGTTTATTATGCGGTCAACAAAATCGACGGGGAGAGGCAGGAAGAAAATCTCTTTGAGTTTTACAACCTTGGCATCGAAAAACTCTACCCCCTGTCTGCCGAACACGGCTACGGTACCAATGACCTGATGGATGAAATGCTCGAGGCGTTCCCCAAGTTCGATGCCGAAACAAATAAGGAGTCCCTGCGTGTGGCGGTGGTGGGGCGGCCCAATGTGGGAAAATCGTCTATAATTAACCGAATACTGGGAAAAGAGCGGCTGCTGGTCAGTGAAATCCCCGGTACCACACGGGATGCCATCGATACGGTCTGTCAGGTTCACGGAAAAGAGTATCTTTTGGTGGATACGGCCGGTATTCGTCGAAAAGGAAGGGTTAAGGCAAGGATAGAGAAGTTTTCAATCGTTCGTGCCCTGAGGAGCTTAAACCGGTGCGATGTGGCGCTTATCGTACTGGATGCCGGTGAAGGTGTGACAGATCAGGATGTCACCGTCGCCGGTTATGCGCTTGAGAGGGGGTGCGGGTGTATTCTATTGTTGAACAAGTGGGATCTCGTGGACAAAGATACCATGACCGTAAAGCGGTTCGTCGAGCAGGTGAGAACTGCCGCGAAATTCTTGAGTTTCGCCCCGGTGATGACCATCTCGGCCAAGACGGGACTTCGGGTAACAAAAATATTCAACCATATCGATACCGTATATGAGCAGTATACCGCCCGCATCACCACCGGGGAGTTGAACCGAATCGTTGAAAGGGCGATAAAAGGAAACGAACCGGCGCTTTATCGGGGACGCCGAATAAAATTTTTCTACACCACCCAGATTAAGAACAAGCCGCCGACATTCATCAGTTTCGTCAACTATCCGGATGCGGTGCATTTCTCCTATCAGCGATATCTGATGAATCAGATCCGGATGGAGACGGGACTGGATCAGGTGCCCATCCGTCTCTATTTTCGAAAAAGATCCAGGCGGTGATGGAGACTCGATGCTTGATACTGGATACTGGATGCTTGATACTCGATCCTCGATGCTGGTCGTAGCGAAGCGAAGATCCCGATTGATCGGGGAAATTCCAAATCACAAATCGCAAATAACAAATAATATCCAATGACCAAAAACACAAATTCAAAACAATGATATGATATTGAATATACAAATTGCTCCGTTTCGGTCATTGAAATTTTGAATTTTGAATTTATTTGGAATTTGGTGCTTGCTATTTGAGATTTTAAAATTTGGAGCTTGCATATTGGTTTTTACATAACGCAAAATAAAATAGCCTTTAAGACTCTTTACAACAATACAATGGCACCTCCTTCAACCGATATATTCGATTACGGTGCTCAACAGACCGCACAAGCCTCTCAGCCCCTGGCCGAGCGGATGCGGCCGAGAAAATTAGAAGAGTTCCTCGGCCAGGGACATGCCGTAGGGAAAGGCACCCTCATCCGGCTGGCGGTTGAACAAGACCGGGTCTTTTCCATGATTTTATGGGGCCCGCCGGGCTGCGGCAAAACCACCCTTGCCCGAATTATCGCAGGAGAAAGCCGCTCTCACTTTGTCCATTTCTCGGCGGTCCTTTCAGGGGTAAAAGAGATTCGTTCGGTCATCCAGGATGCCAAGGAGAAACAGAAACTTTATCATAAGCGCACCGTTCTTTTTGTGGATGAGATTCACCGGTTCAACAAAGCGCAGCAGGATGCGTTCCTTCATCATGTGGAAAGCGGGTTGCTGACCCTCATCGGGGCCACCACCGAAAATC
>Ga0180009_10006992_pt1 | contig 11677 bp, 9 predicted proteins | sample OS_PC_MetaG_FD_123537 | JGI IMG/M metagenome (GOLD analysis project Ga0180009, IMG submission 123537) | Groundwater microbial communities from the Aspo Hard Rock Laboratory (HRL) deep subsurface site, Sweden - OS_PC_MetaG | ecosystem: Environmental > Aquatic > Deep subsurface > Groundwater...
TACGTTTTTTGATTCACCCTGTTAAATAGGGTTCCCACTGGGAAATTTAACAGGGTAAACTGGATTTATATCAAGTCTATCCTGTTATCCCGTCAAATTTTTTGCCCCCGGTGAACTATTACCAATTATAATAATTCCGTGTAGATGATTCGGCATGAACACATATTCATCTAATAAGATATTCCGAAACCGACTAGGTAATGAATGCTGGATAAATTACCGAAAGAAAACGTCCTCTTATGCGTGCATATTGTAACGAAATATGCCCCAGCCTGAGAATAATCATATCCTTTCAAACGAAGGGTTCGGCGGAGGTGAGCGTAAGAATTGGGTTTCATTTTATTTATTTTTTCATTATAGTTTAAAAGATTATACACAACAAATAAAATATCGTTCACTTAGAAAACCGAAATAGGGCGCAATAAATTGCGCCCCTACGAAATTTCGGACAGTGTTACCCGTAGGGGCATGATTCATCGTGCCCACGAAAATCCGGGAGCAGACCGTAGGGGCGTGATTCATCGTGCCCTGAATAAGGATTGAAATCCATGAACAAGATCTCGGCTGTCATATTCGATTGTGATGGTGTGATGTTCGACTCACGTCAAGCCAATATCAGTTTCTATAACCATATCCTGGCACACTTCGGCCTTCCACCCATGAACGAAGAAGAAGTGGCGTTTGTTCACATGAATACGGCGGATGAATCTGTCCGCCATATCTTTAGAGGGACACCCTATATAGAGCAAGCCCAGGACTACAAAATGCAGGTGGATTACACCCCGTTTATCAAAGACATGATCATTGAGCCCGGATTGAAAGACCTGCTAAGGAGACTCAGACCCAACTTTGGCCTGGCGGTGGCCACCAACAGAAGTACAACGATCGGAAAAGTCCTTGAATGGAACGGCCTTGACAGATATTTTGATATTGTTGTCTCCTCCCTTGATGTAAAAAACCCGAAACCCCACCCTGAACCCCTCTTGAAAATCCTGGATTTTTTCGGCATTGAACCGGAGGCCTGCGTATATATAGGGGATTCCGAGATCGACCTTGCCACCTGTGAGGCAGCGGGGGTAACTTTGATAGCCTATAAGAATAAGGCATTAAAGGCGCAGTTTCACATTAAAGGACTGGCTGAGATCAAGGAGATCTTTGAACCTCAAGGCTAGCCTTCTGTCTAATAATTTTTTACATAATAATAGCTGCCTATCTTTGCATCTCGCCTTCAGAAAAAATCCTCCATAACATTGTGACCCAGGGACCTTGATCATCTGTCAGTCTCCACAGTCAAAATGTCACGAAGGATGTGTAAAAGTGGGCACCCTGTGTTGTCAGTTAGGGGCCGTAAGGAGAAGGAGGCAGATTTGGTGCCTCACTCACCATCCAGCTTAACCAGAATGTGGTTTTTGATTGGGTCTCTGTCCCAAGCACCAGAGTACTGGCTGAAATTTCAACCTCAATCCAGCATGCAGATGCCTTCAGATAGACCAGATTGAAATCGGCTACACCGTTCTCATCGGTGGTTACAGTGGCAGGCACGGACCCTGCAGCAGAGCTGGGAGGCGTCAGTTGGCCATCCCCGTCCAGATCTTCGCCCGGCCCCATGATTAGATTTTTATTTGTATCTTCATTTGGGAACTCGCCTGTGTGCGTACAGAATGCAGACCCTGTTGCGTACTGGCTCGGCCAGAGTTTAAGTGAGACCTCGGTACCGGACATGGCGTTCCCGTTTGTGTCGGCCACCAAAACTGACATAGGTAGTTGATAAGCGGTACCATTATTGATCGATGTAACCGTGGTAGCATGTCCAATCATCACTGACCCCGCAGTACCACCGATAACTATTTGCATTGAATCCCAGATAACATAGGTGATGTTCACAGATGCCCCTGCCGCCTCTGTCGCCAAACTGTCACTACTCACTAAAGTCAGAATAGTGGCGGTTACGGTTTCAATGGTATAGAGGCCGTCATTATCTGTAGATCCTGTTACCTTGATTTGGTCACCAGCTGAAAAACCATCTGTGATAAAGCTACCACCATCTGTTCGAGTTATAGTATCTGGATCTGCATCCGCGAATGCTATTTGGGCAGACGAACCGGTGGTTGCTGGATTACTTATTAAAACATTGGAATAGATGGAAACTCCTGCGGCATCCGAACTCAAAGAGCCTGAGGTAAATGTTGCGGATGCCACACCGTAGTCATCCGTATACGCAATAGCAGGTGATATGGTTTCCCCCCCGCCTGTGGGATTCTCAATCGAGAAGAGGACAGGGGCGCCGCCCACGACCTGATCACTCGCATTCTTTACCGTTGCGTTCAAGGTCACAAAATTTTTAACATCCCCGGTGCTTTTTGCCAATACATTAGCATTAGCCTGGAGAGCAATCTGGAAGGCCTCGCTGGATGGTGCCGAGATGGCCACCTTCATTGAATCTGTGGTAGAGGAATCATCGTAATCAGAGGCCTGTATTGTTGCAACACCTGCCGAAGTTGAGTTGAGTACGACTGAAGCCGAGCCTCCAGACACAGGTTCCTTAACCGCCTGGCCAGTCTCATTGGTCCCCGTCAAAGTGCCAAATGTGGTAGCAAATAGCACGGTTGTCTGAGTTGGGGCATTGACGGTAATGGTGAGGTCCTTGCTGGTGGATAGGCTATAGGGATCTTCCGTTGGTGATGTAATGCCAAACACTTCACCAACCGCGCTCACTGTATAGGTTTGAGTCGCAGTTGCTCCCAGGGCCTCTCCATTCACTATCACATTTCCCGCTCCTGTGCCGGTCACTTCCACCTTCAGTTCACCACTAACACCGGTATAGCCCTCGTAGGTTATTACACCGGAATCAAATGTGACTGCACCTGTTGAGCTCGGATCTACACTCACAGTGACAGGAGCATCATATATTGGGACCAGGCCGGCATCCTGCACCGTGATTTTAAGTGTACCTTTTGCTGCTGAAGGGTTTTGAGCGTCTATCTCAAGTGCAATGCCCGTACCTTCAGTGGTGAGCGTTATAGTCGTACCTGTTACCTGTACAGGGATTAATTTGGGAGCAAGTCCCTTAACTGAGGCAGTAATAGTAACAACCTGGTTTTTCTTTTCAGCAGTACCTGATGAAAAATCAATTGTTGCCTCTCCATTAACATCGGTGACGGCGGTTGACGCACTGATCTTGCCCCCGGTTGCGCTGAATGTCACCTGGACCCCTTCAACAGGGACATTATTGGAATCCAGAACGGTAGCCGTGACCGTGGTGCTGTCCGAGTTGTCGGATTTTACCGAGATCTGTGATATAGACAGGGAAAGAACGTTTGGCACGCCGATAAAGGTGATCGTGGTATTGCCTGAGACCCCCTCCGCCATTCCCGTAATAGCGACCGATCCCGCATTGGTTGAACTGGTCAGGGTAAAGGATGCTTTGCCATTGACTGTAGTGGCGCTTGCGGCAACGGGTGTGCCATCGGTGGCGCTGAAATCCACCTTTGTCCCGTTAGGCACAGGACTGCCGGCGCTGTTCAATACCAGGGCCGTAATCGTAGTCTGGGATTTGCCGTCTGCATTTAGAGCACTGCTGCCTGCCGATAGGGTAACGGTTGCCACATTGGTCTGAGCCGTCTTGATGACAGCGACACTCCCGGAAACAGGAGTTACACTACTCTGTGTTATAGTTCCTGTGCTGGGATTATATATCATCACATCTAATCCGCCGCTGGAGGGAATATGCACATCCTTAATATAGATCACACCATCGGTCGGGACTTCAAATACCTCGTCGCCGAGAAAAACAAGGGAACCCGGAGTTGCACTCCCCTTAATGGCGCTGACCTGAACCGTTTCATAAAAGATCCCATATAACCCCCCTTTGGTGATGTTAAGGGGTGTCCCATCGGCTGGGGAATTATCCACCACGGCGCCCGTATCAACCCATAGATGGGTCTCAGGGTCAAAGCGAAGTATCCGGGTCCCGGCAGCTATGTTATCCGGATTTGGTAGAGTCAAAGTTACCGCCGTATCCAGAGACAATAGGGCAGGATTAATGGCGACAAGGACACTGGGGGCCTGTTTGTCACCAATCTTCACATCAGCAGGCGCGAGTGTCTTAGAGGAGGGCAAAGGAACCGGCAGGGGTTTAGCAATATCAAGATATTCAAGGCTGATGCCGGCGCTCGTAAGACCGGTGTCATCCCCCACACCAAAACCAGATCCCTGGACTGGAATATTCAGGGTAGCCATATAGCCATTAATGCTATTTGACGTAAAGTTATACCCTACAGAAGAAAGTACAGTAACCGCAGGCACCAGAGAATCACCCAGCAGGAAGGTCTTGTTTTTGCTGCCCCCGCCAGACAGGTCTACTATCTGGTAAGAGTCGATACTTCCGGCCTTGGAGACCATGAGGGTGTGAACCGCTTGGGATACGTTAAAGACAAAACCACCCTTTTCATCGGTTTTTGATGATTCGACCGGGCTGAAGACATATGCATCCGCACCAACAGCCGGGGTCCCATCACTGTTATAAACGGTACCGGCAAGATTGCCTAAAACAACATTGACGCTCTGGGAGATGTTATTAGTCGCATTTGCGGTAATGGTTTCTGTCCCGACGGAATTAGAGGCCGTATAGGTTACAGTGGCCGCACCCCCCGTGGTCGAGGCTGAGGAGGGCGAAATTGTACCCGTACCGGATGAAACTGAAAAATTGATAATCTCTCCATCGGCCACTGCAGCACCGACTTTATCGGTTACTGTGGCCTGGATGGTGCTCGTACTCATACCATTAGCTGCCAGCTTCCCCGGAGTGGCCTTAAGTACAATGTTGCTAACAGTGCTGGCTGCTGGCTGCTCCTGAGCAGCCTCACCGGTTCCAGCTTCCTCGCCTCCTCCACCACTTCCGCAAGAAGCAAGGAGCGTGAATGCACCAATGATAAGAAGACAGATAAAGCTATATTTTAGATATTCCCTTTTCATCACCATGAATCTCCTTTCCTCTCAATTGCTTGTCCTTATTATTAATGGACATAAAAATTTGATGAACTACTGAACATTCTCCATTCCATGATTTTTAAGCAACCGTTTCGCCTCTCTTGCAAAAGGACCTTTCGGATCAACTTCGATAGCCAGTTCTAATTCTCTGACTCCCTCGATTTTTCTGTTCAATTTGAGATACAGTTTTCCCAGCTTAAGATGCGCGGCTGAAAATTCCGGGTCGTTATTGATGGCATTTTCGTACGCATCAATGGCTGCTTCCCATCTGTTTATGACCTCATAGGCACAAGCCAGGTTGTAATAAGCCTCGCTATAAGAGGGAAGCAATTTCAGTGCCCGCTGATAATTTTCGATGGCCTTTTGATATTCTCCCCTGTGGAAGTAAACAGAGCCGATATTATGGTAGGCAATATATGGTGTCTTATACAGGAGGTTACTGGTAGCCTTTTGAAAACATGCGAGTGCCTGATGCCATCTCCCTAGCCGGGCATAAAGAGTGCCCAGGTTGTTTTGGGCATCCGGAAACTCCGGCCTCAGGGTCAGGGCCTTTTTGAAATGCCGGAGGGAAAGCTGATATTCGCCCAGGTCCCTATAGACCAGGGCCAGCTCATGACGCAGGTCTGCATTTTCCGGATCCAGCTCAACTGCCTTCAGCAATTGTTCTAGTCCGGCCCTCAGATTACCCTGCCGGATATGGGAGATAGCCATATCCTCCAGGGCCTGGACCCTTTCCCTGTTGGCAATAACTTTATTCGCGGTGCAATCGGTAAATAGCAGGGAGAATAGGATGATAGCTGGTATTATGAAAACCGTTTTTAGAGACAAGAGATTACCTCGTTCAACACCTCAATTTCAGCATACAGCAAATGTCCTCAAACTTGTTTAAATAAGGCTAACTTAATTAAAATTAAAGTTTCGTGACAGGGGGAGGGAGCACAGTGGGCGTGATGAATATCAATAGCTCCGACTTTGATATAGACTTCTTTCGGGCCTTGAACAGCCACCCCAATCCCGGGATATCTTTGAGCACGGGGATTCCTGATACATCTTCGCCCTCGCTCTCCTTGAGTATACCTCCGATAACGACCGTATCCCCGCTTTTGATCATCAGGTTCGTGTTTATGTTCTTGGTTATCTTTCTTTGGAGTGATGGCGCCGTATCATCGGTTACCGCGATTTGTAACGTGACAAAGTCATTGTAGCTCACGGCCTGGGGGGTAACGGTCAGTGAGAGGGTCGCATCCAGGGTGGTGGATGCCACATTCTCTGTGGCCGGTATGATGATCTGTTCTCCGCTGCTGATGGATGCTGCGGTCCCCTCTGTGGCGATGACCTTGGGGGCTGACATAACCTTTGCCTTGCCTTCCGATTCAGCCAAGGCAAGGGAGGCATCCAGGGCCAGCGTGCCCAATCCTCGATTGGTCAACCTGGCAAAAGATATGCCAATATTCTTGATCCAATTCTCTGGTGTACCGGAAGAAAATGTGCCCCCAACAGTCAGATCTCCCGGTGAAGTGAATGCAGTCGGATCTGTTCCCCAATTGGTGCCAGTGTCCTTCTGCCATTTCCTGTCAAAACCGGGTCTGCTCCCATCCAGAGATTGCCATTGGACCCCCAGGTCCCTGCCGAAACTGGTTGATGCATCAACTATCCTGGCCTCAATCAGGACCTGTTTTTTGGGTTTGTCAATCTTATTTACCAGCTTTTTAGCATCTTCTACGCTTTTGGCGATGTCTGTGATGATAATCTGGTTTGTTACCACATCCACGCTTACCTTGCCACCCTTTTTCTTGCCCAACTCACTTAGAACAATGTAATTTTTGATTTCATCGGCCTTGGAAAAGTTGACCTGAATATATTCTGTTTTAAGTTCCACATCTTCTTCGGCCACTATTTTGGCCTCTTTTTCGGCCTTCTTCCTCTCCTCTTCCATGCTTTTTCTTTCTTTCTCTTCCAAAGCCTTCAGTTTTCTCTCTTCGGCCTCAAGCTGCGCTGCTTTCTGTTTGGTGGTTATCCACCAGATGTTAGTCCCCACACGTCTTTTGGCCAGGTCATTATTCACCATGATAAGCTCTAGGGCCTCGTCCCATGGGACATCCTTCAAGATCATGGAGACCTTTTTCCCTTTAATTGCAGGATCCCATATGATGTTGTCCTTGCTCACATCATTGATCAACCGAAGGATATGAGTCACATCAGCCTCTATAAAATCCAGGTACATGGGCTGGCCCGTATATTTTTTTGTGGGATATTCGGTACCAACCTCCTTTGATTCAGGGATCTGCTGCTCTGGGGCCCGGGCCTGGGCCTGGGCCTTGGCAAATTGGAGGGGGATAATCCTCTTCTCCGGCGGTTTTAGGGAAGTACGGCCAAAATCCATGCTGAGACCCTTTTCTGTCTGTTTCACATGAAAAGGGACCATCTCTTTGAGAGATATGGCAAGGGAGACCAGCTTTTCGGTAGAAGAGAAAGTGGGTTTTATTCGATCCAATGCCCCTGGAAACTGTGACGTGTCAATCTCTTTTAAAAGCAGGGGAGGGATGGTGGTCTTTGAAAGTTTCATTATAAGGGTCTTTGGCCCTTTTCGATCCAGGTCATATTGGGCCTTTTTATCCGTTGTCACCATTAAGCGGGATTTACCATGGTCCAGCATGGTAAAGTCAATTCCAAGCACCTGGTTCAGGTCTGATGGTCGAGGCTGGAAAAGGACTCTGGGTTCTGACGGGGTATACTGTGCTTCCGTAGGTTCTTTCTCAACCTCAGCAGAGGATACTTTTACTTCCCCCTCCTTTTCGGCGTTGGACTTTGTCTCTTTATGGGTAAGGGTGATCAAGATTTTGTTATCAGCTGAAAAAACCTCATAATCGATGGCCCTGGCGAGGGATACTGTCATCCTGGTTGTCATGGTTCGGGTCTTGCCTTCTTCGAAAACAATCTCATTCACATTTCCGTCATTGATCTCTGTTGTGGGTGACAGATTGCTGCCAGCTTTTCCTCGGATATCCAAGATAATCCTCGGGGGATCAGTCAATTTAAAGGCTGTATAAGGCGCAGGTCTGGAATTTATTATCTCCACCACGGTTTCTCGTGGTGAGGGGGTCACCTTTATCTGTTCTATGACGGGGACCATGGCCTCCTGAGAGGTGTCCTGTTTGGTAAGGGGTGTTGTGCAGGCCCCTAAGAGCAACAGAGCCACCGCCAGATATATGAATAAAGAGGATATTCCTTTTTGATTCAGTTTAAATTTTTTACCCATGGATTATCTCCTTAAATACAGTATTTTCGTCAGACCGCCAGAGTCCTTACTGTCAGAGTTTATTCTAAAGATTGCGATGATGATTTTTTGGCGACATCTCTATATTGTGTACGACCTCTGAAATCCTTAAATTCTTCCCGGATTATGACCTCTCCCTCTTTAATCTCATAAACGACACCACCTTCTGTCCCGATGGCGGTACCTTCCTTGATCACATGGCCAAGCCCCTTTGAATCGCGCACCATGGCCCTCTTCTCTTCGGGTCCGATCAGGATGAGGATAAGATCCAGTTGGGATAGATCCACTGTCTCCAAGTATGTCCTCGGTTTTCTCTTTTCCTTCTTAGCTACCTTTTCTTCCTGTTTGGCGATGAAAGACTCAAAAGGGTCTGTTTTCCCTCTAGGATCGTAAATAAAGCCTGTATCTTTATTTTCGCTTTTCTCCTTGTCCGGCTTTTTCTGATCTTCAAATACCTGTTTGAGGGGCCTTGTATCTTTATAGATTACTTCCTGAGAAGCCATGGCCACGCCAAAATTCATGAAAACGAAGATAGCTAATAAATAGATCAGGCTATCTCTACTTTTTCCTCTTTTTTTTCTCGGGAGGTTTTGCATCAATTTCACCCTTAAACCTGTATGTTACAGCATTACAATTTGTAATCAGCATGGTGGATTGGGGCGAGACGGGCTTCATGGATACATTGAGGATGTTCATGATCCGCTCCATATGTCCCACCTTGTCAAAAAAGACAACTGTATTATGGTAACTACCTCTCACCTCAATAGAGACCGGTATCTCCATATAGAAACCTTTCTCCGTTTCCTTCTGTGGTATGAAGAGACGAAAATCGAGTTGTGAATCGTTCCCCAGTTGGGTGACCTTCTTCAAAAGGCTCGGTATCTCTTTCTTGTCTGGGAGGAGTGTAAGGGCCTCGTCAAACTGCGCATCCACCTGTGCCTTTTTCGCTTTAAGCTGTGGTAGTTTTTTAGCAGTCATCACAGCCATATTTAGATTCTGATTGAGCTGTTCGATCTCCTTAGTCGTCTCACTGATTACCGTTGTTTTGGGAAGATAGATAAAATAGACAAACAGGCCCCCTAAAACCGCAATGGTGCCAACAAGGATCAGAATCCTGATGGGCATCTTTATCTTTTCAATCTTTTCAAAAAAATCTTCATCGGCCATTATTCATTAATCTCCACATTGATCTGTGTTAGCGCCTTCTTCCCTTGGGTGGTGCGGGTTTTTGGGGTTCTGGCTCCTTATGGGCGTAAGTTTTACACGTCAAAGCAAAATCAGACACTTTTAATCTGTATTTTGGCAGATCCCTTATCTTTGCACTCTGAAGTTCAACAGAGGATATATGTTTTTGTCTTTCCAGGTTTTTCATGAAAAGCGCCACTGTTGCGTTATCCATGGCTGTCCCTGATAAAGATAGTGTGCCCCCCCTCTCGGTGAGGGAGGTGAGCCACAGTTTATCTTTTGGAACGGCCATGGCGAGTTCATCAAGCAGAAGGACGGGTCCTGTCTTCCCTTCTTCAAGGGTCTTTATAACATCCAGTTTTGCATTTATCTCTTTAATCTGATTCTCTAACTGTTTTATGGTAGCGAGAGTTTTTTGATATTGTCCTAATTCGGCGTTGATGTTGTTCTTCTCTTCCACCTTTTTCGATAGATCAGAGAATAATCTCTGGGAGTAGACCAAAATTGCAGCAGCAACGATCACAACGGCCGCGATATAGATACCGATCTGCCTTCTGATATTCTCTCTTTTCCGGGCAGCCCTAAAGGGCAAAAGATTGATTCTTATCATTTGTCTCCAACACTCCTAATTGCCAGACCCACTGCAACCCCAGCCTGTGGAGCCATATAGTTCAAGTATCTTGGATCAAATACCTTTTCGTTTATCTGAAGATTGGCAAAAGGGTTAAATTCCTCAACCGGTATATTCGTCTCCATCTCCAGGTATTTCTGAAAACCGGGTAGCCTGCAAGCTCCCCCACTGACAAATATCTTTTCGATGGTTTCATCTGGATAGGTGGTTGATAGAAAGTCCAGGGCTCGGTTTATCTCCTGTACCCAACCTGAAACAACTGATGTAAAAATCTCTTCCAGGACCCCCTTCTCCTTATCCCCCTTTGTACCGCCCAATTTAATCTTTTCAGCTTCTTCGTAAGGGACATCGAATTTTGACATGATGGCTTCAGTAATCTGAGATCCGCCATAAGAAGAATCCCTTGTGAATATGGATACGCCGTCCTTAATGGCATTTATCCCCAGCTCTTCAGCTCCCACACTTACTATGGCATAACATCCTGAGGTCTCCCCTGAACTCAATTCAAAGGCGTTCTGGAGTGCAAATGCGTCCACGTCCATGACAACAGGATTGAGCCCTGCCAGATGAATGAGGCTCTCATAATCCTCAATGATATCCTTTTTTGCAGCTACAAGCATGACATCCATCATTCCTGTATCTTCCGTCTCGCCCTCGCCTTGGCCTTCTTCTTCACCCTCTTCTGCTTCTGGTACTTTTTTTTTCTGACTTAAAATCTCATAATCGAGATTGACATCACTTATATCAAAAGGGATGTATTGCTCGGCCTCTTCATGGATGCTGGAATCAAGTTCCGATTCCTCCCTCCTCTCAATATTTATCTTTTTTACGATGACTGAGAAACCGGATATGGAAGTGGCAACATTCTTATTTCTCACCTTTAGATTTTTGTATAGATTTTTTATGGCAGATGCCACTATCTCCATCTCTTTCACAGAGCCTTCCACAATAGCGTCTTTTGGCAGTCCTATAGCACCGAAATTGTTGAGAATCATACCCTTTTTGCTGTCTTCTATCTCAACCAATTTTATAGAATGCGAACCAATATCCAATCCTACCAACTGATTTTTTTTGGGAATGGGCATAATTTAAACCTTATATTAATCGTCAAGGAAAACTCGATTTTTTTCAGAAAGGTTATAACCAAGAGCCAAGATTATCTTCCTCTTTGTCTCCATACGACAATTCTTCCCTTTTTCAATCCTGTCAATGGTCAATGGCGAAACTCCCGCTTTTCTTGCGAGCTCTGCCTTACTCATTAAGAGTTCTTCTCTGATCTTTTTAACACTATTGTGACTCAATTTTTCCTCCGAATCTTCTGGTTACCACAATTCAACGAGATCAAATCGTTATCTATCATATATATATGGCACTATTTGTCAAGTATTTTCTTATAAATTAATCAAAATTAATATAATTATTATATATCTAGTATATAATAATATTAATTAGCACTACATATTGTATGTAATTGCCCAGGTATTTAGGCTGAAGACTGAAGGCTGAAGTATTTTTCAACCAGAAAGGAATCGAAATCGCTGCCCGGCGCATTTGAGAAGACAAACTGCACAACTCTTCTCTCGGAAACACAATCA
>Ga0180009_10006993_pt1 | contig 11675 bp, 14 predicted proteins | sample OS_PC_MetaG_FD_123537 | JGI IMG/M metagenome (GOLD analysis project Ga0180009, IMG submission 123537) | Groundwater microbial communities from the Aspo Hard Rock Laboratory (HRL) deep subsurface site, Sweden - OS_PC_MetaG | ecosystem: Environmental > Aquatic > Deep subsurface > Groundwater...
CCGCCTCTACGAAAAGCAGAAATCGAAATCCACGAATCGTATGATGCTTCTCGGCGACCTCAACATCGCGCCGCTGGAACACGATGTCTGGTCGCACAAGCAGCTCCTGAAGGTCGTGAGCCACACCCCGGTCGAAGTGGAACTCATGAATGAACTCTACGCATCGCATGACTGGGTGGACGTGATGCGCCGCTTCGTACCGGAGACGGAGAAGCTCTATTCGTGGTGGAGCTATCGCGCGAAGGACTGGGAAGCCGCCGATCGCGGCCGCCGCCTCGATCACATCTGGGCCACGCCGGCGCTCGCGGATGCGCCCGTCGCCATGAAGGTCCGCAAGGATGCAAGGGGGTGGGAGCGGGCGTCGGATCATGCGCCGGTGATCGCGACGCTGAGGCTTTAGCTGGGGGGGCCAGCTTTCGGGATGAACGCCTCCCGCCGCCCGCTCCTGGGGTTCCTACCGGTATCTGCCGCCATCCGGAGTAATTGGGGGTCTCCGGTGGCCGGTATCTAACTAGGGTAGATACCCCATATTAGGGTATTGACCCTATTCCCGCAAGGGGGCAGGTTGACCGCGTCTATGGCCTTGCCGCCCCGATGCGGCCTTTGTCGTTGGCCCGATGGCGGATACCTTCGAAGCAGAAAAACCCTCCAAGAAACGAAACGGCATGGCACCCAAGACCAAGGACAGGATTCTGGCGGCGAGCCTCAGGCTCTTCAACGAGAACGGTTATGACGCCGTGACGACGGCCAGAATCTCGGAGGAGGTCGGCATTTCGGAGGGCAACCTCTGGTATCACTTCCGCACCAAGCGCGACCTCGTGAAGGCGCACCAGCTCGCGCTCTTCGTGCAGATCGACAAGCGTCTCTCGATCCCCTCGACGCCGGAGACGGTCCTCGAAAACTATGCACTCTTCAACCGCATGGTGTTCGAGGAAGTCTGGACCTACCAGTATCTCTACCGCGACCAGGCTGAATATGGCCGCACGTCACCCGAGCTCGAAGACCGCGTCCACCGGATCTACGAGATGACCACCAGCATGCTGATCCGCTTCTTCGGTCACATGATCGAGGCAAGACATCTCGATATGCCGGAGGACGAACTGGCCCCGCTTGCGGACAACACGTGGATGGTGATTCGCTACTGGCCGAGCTTTCTTCGCGAAACGCGCCGCGTACTCAAGCTCGACAAGGCGGCGCTGAACGCCGGTATCCGCCACCACTTCGCGCTCTTCGAAACCCATCTGACGAAGGAAGCGCGGCATTATTTCGACAGAAACGCCTACGCCTGAACGGCCTCGCCCGATGGCGCCTTTTTCTTGAGCGTCACAAAAGTCGCCGTCGAACTCCCCGTTGCAAGAAGCCTCCCCTCTTCGTCCATGAGCTCCCCCTCGATAAACCCGACCGACTTTCCGCGCTTGATGACGCGGCCCGTCCCAATAATGCGGCCGGGCCGCGCGGCGTTCAGCATCGACACCTTGAGTTCGAGCGTGGGCGAAATCTGACCCCATTCGAGATCGAGCCCCACGGCAAGGCTCATCACATCGTCGAGCATCGCCGCGACCATGCCGCCCTGAATGCCGCCCCACATGTTGCAGAGATCGGGACCTGCATTGAAGGCCACTTTCACCGTGCGGCTTTCCTTATCGGCCTCAAGGATTTCGAGCCCGAGATAACGGCTCGCCGGTGCCATGCGCTTGAACACCGCCTGAATGTTCGGCGGCCAGTCGCCGGACGGTTTCGTATCGCTCATTCCTTCTGTCCCCTGCCCTTTTTCCCATTGCGGTCAAACCGCATCTGAAGCACCCGAAGATCGGCACCGGCATTGTCCAGCCGGTTTGCAAGCCGCGTCGCGACCGCGCCTGCCATCTCCGGAAATTCGCCAAGCAACCGCTGGAACATGTCCCGCCCGATCCGCAGCGTCAGCAGCCTCGTCACCGCACGCACGCATGTCCGCCGCCGCTCCGGTTTGAACAGCGCCGTTTCGCCGATGAGGTCCCCGCTGTCAAGCCGCAGGGCTCGGGGCGGACCGCCCTCCCCCTCTACCAGCATCGCCGCCTCGCCCTCCACGATGAGCCAGGCGCAATCCGCTTCCTCGCCCGCCTCGAAGAGCGTATCGCCCGGCGCATATTCCCGCCGTTCGCAGGTGAAGGCGACGACTTCGAGGCGCACGGGGTCGAGGCCCGCGAAGAGGTCCACGCACTGAAGAAGGGCAACGGCCGGTTCAAGGCTCATGAGCCGAGAGTAGCGAAGGGAACGCGGTCTGTCCCGTCCCCTCTGTTTGCGCGCCGGCGCCGGGAACGCTAAGAACAGACAAATTGAAAACGGGGAGCGGCGTCCGATGGACCGAAAGCATGCGGAGATCGCCTGGGATTGGCCAAGCCCATTCATCTTCGAAACGAGGGTTGAGCGCCAGCATATCGACGATTTTCAGCACACGAACAATGTCGTCTATCTCACCTGGATGGCGAAAACTGCCTGGGAACACTCTAAAGCGCTCGGGCTGGATTTTGCGAGCTATGCGCGGCTGAACCGCGGCATGGTCGTCCGGCGCCACGAACTCGAATATCTGGCCGCCAGCCGCGAAGGCGAGACCGTTCTCATCGCGACATGGATCACGGGGAACGACGGACGGCTCCGGCTCAGACGGCGTTTTCAGATGGTCAACGCGGATACGGGCGAAACGCTGCTTCGCGGCATGACCGATTTCGTCTGCATCAACGTGGAAACGGGCCGGGCGACACGCATGCCGCCAGAATTCGCTGCGACCTATGCTCTGACGGCAAACGTCGAAGGAGACGTTTGAGACGGACCTGCGTCGATTGGTCCGCTTGGATTGCCGCCCGAGGCACGGCAAACGAAGGGCCGTTCCGAAAATCTGCCGGGAGCCCCAAAATGGACCGCATGGACGGCCTCACCCTTTTCCTCATCAACATCCTTCTGCTTCTGGCCATCGCCGTCATCGCCTGGGGCCCGGGCGTGCTCGTTATCGCGGCGCTCATCGGGACGCCGCTCACGCTCGGTGCGGTCGTCACGCTGTCGCTGACGGCAAGGGCCTGATCCGCTTACGGCACGAGCCGGTAGCCGCCCGCTTCCGTTACCAGAATCTCGGCGCTCGACGGATCCTGCTCGATCTTCTGCCGCAGGCGGTAAATATGCGTCTCTAGCGTGTGCGTCGTGACACCCGAGTTGTAGCCCCATACCTCCGCCAGAAGTGTGTCGCGCCCGACCACTTTGGAACCGGCGCGATAGAGATATTTCAGGATCGACGTTTCCTTCTCGGTCAGCCTTATCTTTTTTTCCTGAGCATCCACCAGCACCTTGGCGCTCGGCCGGAAGGAATAGGGTCCGATCTTGAAGACCGCATCCTCGCTCTGCTCGTGACTGCGCAAATGCGCCCGAAGGCGGGCGAGCAGGACGCCGAAGCGGAACGGCTTCGTGACATAATCGTTCGCGCCCGCGTCGAGGCCGAGGATCGTGTCCGAGTCGGTGTCGGCGCCGGTCAGCATGATGATCGGCACTTTCACCCCCGCCTTTCGCATAAGCCGGCAGACTTCCCGGCCGTCCATGTCCGGCAACCCGACATCGAGCAGAACGAGATCGACATGATTGGCGCGCACATGGTCGAGGCCCGCCGCTCCCGTCGCTACTGCGATGCAGGAAAATTCTTCATGAAGCTGAAGCTGTTCGGCAAGCGAGCCTCGCAGCGTGTCATCATCGTCGACAACAAGTATTTTCTTTGTTCCGTTCATGGTCTCTCTACAGGGAATAGCCAAGCCGCTCCGCATGCGGCTTCAGGATGGGAAGAACCGGTTTCATCTGATCTTCGTAACGGCGCCATCTTTCGGTTGCAGTCGAATAGATCGGTTGAGTTACCTGCGAATAGGAGGGTGTACGGATTGTCCCGCGCGCAAGCGCATGCGCTGCCGGATCGCTGACGGCATCGTCCCAGTCGAGCCCGAGGAAGGAGAGCGCCGGTTCGACTTCCGCCCTTAGATCGGCAACGAGATTCTCGTAGCGAACTTCCTGAACATTCAGCGGCAATAATTCGCGGTAGCGCTGCCAGAGCGTGAACACGCGGTCATAGAAGCGCGCCGAACCTTCGAGCGTCAGGAAGTTCACCATGGCTCCGTTCGGAACGAAATCCTGCATGAAGCAGGACAGCACGCAGTCGGCCGGATGGCGGAGCGCGAAAATGATCCGGGCTTCGGGAAACAGGCGGTGTACAAGACCGGTGTGAATTATATCGAGCGGCATCTTGTTGACGACCGTCTTGCCGGCCAGATCGGCGCCAGCCTCCTCCAGAGCGCTCCAGTAAACCTGTCTCAGCTGCTCGCGACCGACCTCGTTAATGTCCGCAAGCGACTTCGGATAACCCAGGCATGCCTTTTTGACCTTGTTGAGAAGCGGCAGCTCTTCGAAGACCTGTACGTCTGGATGCGCATCGAGAATTTGATCGAGCAGCGTCGTTCCGGACCGTGGGAACCCAACGAGAAAAACGGGGCACGAGGCGTGACCGGGCTCGCGCTCTATATCGGGCAGGGGCGACATCCTGCCGGCGAATTTTTCCGTGAAGGTTTCGAGCAGTTCGTCGAGATCGTTGTTGAACTTGCGGTGCGTGGCCTTCTTGAGAACCGGCAAGCTGCTTGTCCGCTCATTCATGCTGGTGAAATAGCCGAAGGCCTCGGCATAATCGCCCAGCTCATCGCATATTTGCCCCAACTCCGAATAGAGAAGCCGGGCATCTTCATGATGCAGATTTTCGAAATCGCCGCTCTTGAGCCTGTCCCTCAGTTCGGCGAGCAGGATCGGGTCGCTCTTGCTCTTCCGCCGCCGCGCCTTCGACCAGGTTCGCAACGCACCTGCGTTCCGCGGCTGTTCCGCAAGTGCCCCGGCCGCAACTTCGATCGCTTCATCGAGCTGTCCCAGGCGTTCATGGGTCGTTGCGAGGATCGCCCTGACCTGCACGGGCACCTTGGCAAGCCGCTGCGTCGCATTCGTGCAATAGCGAATGGCCTCCCTGAACTGTCCGGCATCGATCGCCGCCGACGCGGCCCGCAGATAAGGCGTCGCCTCGAGAGAGTTAAGTTCGATCAGGCGCTCGAATTCGCCGATCGCTTCGGCGTAGCGCGACGTGTCCTGGTATAGCTGTCCGCGATTGAGAAAGATGTCGGGATAATCGGGATCGATGGCCTCCGCCCGAAGATAGGAGGAAATCGCCTCATCCTCCTTGCCCTGATCTCTCTGCGCATTGCCGAGATTGACCCAGACGTTTGCGTGATGCGGCATGAGCGCCGCGGCCGCGGCGATGAACTTCTCGGCCTTTTCCGCATCGCCCCGCCCAAGCGCGACAAGACCGATCAAGTGCAGCGCGTCGGGATTGCGCGGCTCCACCTTGAGGATACCCGCCGCCGCCGCGCTCGCATGCTCAAGCCGTCCGGCCGCGAGGTGCGCGCCGCCAAGGCGGAGCAGTTTGATGATGTCGTCCCGCCCTGCGTCCGGCCGCAAACCGCCGGCCGCCGCACTGCCCGGAACCGCAATCGTCGGCATGGCTCCGGCGGCACCCGCAGGCAACCTCACGGTCGGATTGAACGAGCCCTGCACACCGAGACCCGTATTGAACGGTTTCGCCGGACCTTTCGGAGGAAAGTCTTTCGCCATATTTCGCTTTCGATGATGCGGCCGTCATGGCCGCCGAAACGGTGTAAGCGGAGTGTGCCATAGCTCTCCCCGCCGACCAACGCACGGGATGGTGACCTGCAATATGGACCGCCCTGGCGCCCGGGCCCGGCAAAATCTGCCGCCGGAGACCCCGCTCATCCGCCGGGAGCCTTCGGAATCCGCCACCGGCAGTCTGGCCCGATGCTTGCTGATCTGACGAGCATGACTGATTTCTCCGCAGCCCATATCGGCGCTCAGCATCGCCCGGGCAAGCAAAATCTCGCCTCAGCGGCCTTCAACGCCTTGCGCACTGCCCGCGTCGGCGGCCGGACCCCGGAGAGCGGCCATCTTGCCTTCGGCGACATCGTCGATACGCTGAACCCGCTCCAGCACATTCCGCTGATTTCCGAAATCTATCGGGGCGTGACGGGAGACGGCATCAGCGCGCATGCCCGCATCGCCGGCGGCGCCCTCTGGGGCGGCCCCCTGGGCCTCGTCGCCTCCGTTGCGAGCCTGGCCGTCGGCGGCAACGGCAAGGATGGCGCTGGCGACCGGATCTATGCCTCATTGTTCGGCGGCGAGGAAGCCGCGGAAGCGCCCGCAATGCTCGTCGCGGAAAAGGCCGAGGTCACCCCGGCGCTCCTTCGGGACACAGAACTGACGACCGCTTCGATTGCAACGGCGGCGCTTCACCCCCGGGACAAGGCCGGCCCCGAAGGCGAGAAGCCCCTCCCCCGGCTGAGCCCCGAGACATTTCAGGCCCTGATCGGCTCCTTCGCCGATCCGGCCAAGGTCGAGATTGCTGCGGACGGCGCCGAAACCGGACGGCCCGCCGATCTCGCCAGCACCATGCTCGACGCGCTCGGCAAATACGAAGCCATGAAGACCTCCGGATTGGCGAGATAAGGCCACCGCACCCGATTGCCCCCGCCTGCCGCGCTCCCTAATCTGTAGCGATCATGGCTTCCTCCGCTGGCATCGCCTCCGAAATCATCGTAACCGGCTCGCCCGGCAGTGCACGCGGCGAGTTGCGTGCCGGCAATCTCCGCTTTCCCTGCGCGCTCGGTCGCACGGGCGTGAGCGCGGACAAACGCGAAGGCGACGGCAGCACGCCGCTCGGATCTTTCCCGCTGCGCGAACTCAGATACCGTCGGGATCGTGTAGAGGTGCCCGCGACGTCCCTGCCGCTCATCCCGATCTCGCCTGCGGATGGCTGGTGCGACGCCCCCGAGGACCCCGCCTATAACCGGCCGGTCGGCCTGCCTTATCCGGCGAGCGCCGAGACCATGTGGCGAGAGGACCATCTCTACGATCTTGTCGTCGTCCTCGGGCATAATGACGCGCCAGTCCTGCCCCATGCGGGCAGCGCCGTCTTCTTTCATCTCGCACGGGAAGAAGGGGGCGAATTGCAGCCGACGGAAGGCTGCGTCGCGTTACGGCTCGGCGACATGTTGAGCGTACTCGCGCTCTGCGGACCGCAAACGCAAATGCGGATCGAACGGGCCTAGACCGTTTTCCAGGCAGGTGGAAACACCTGCCGGTTCGCAAAACGGTCCAGACCATAAGCGACGAGCAGATTTTCACGATGAGACGGGATCGCAAGGCGATTCCGTCTCATCGCGATCTGCTCAAGGCCCGGGAACCGAAGAGCGCGCTGCCGACGCGCACATGCGTCGCGCCAAGCTTCACCGCCGTTTCGAAATCGCCGCTCATGCCCATCGAAAGACCGGAGAGACCGTTCCGTTTCGCGATCTTGTCGAGCAGCGCGAAATGAAGCGCGGGTTCCTCGCCCAGTGGCGGAATGCACATGAGGCCCGTCACATCGAGCGACCACTCGTTGCGGCACCGCATGAGAAAGCCGTCCACGTCCTTCGGCGCGAGGCCGGCCTTTTGCGGCTCGTCGCCCGTATTCACCTGCACGAAGAGCCTCGGCAGGGTCCGCCCCTTCTCCCTCGCCTTGACGAGAGCCTCCGCGAGCTTCGGCCGGTCCAGCGTATGAAAGACATCGAAGAGATCGAGCGCCTCGTCGAGTTTGTTGGTCTGCAAGGGACCGATCAGGTGAAGGTCGACATTGCCGTACCGGTCGCGCAACGCGGGCCACTTCCCGGCCGCCTCTTGCACGCGGTTCTCGCCGAAGACGCGCTGCCCGGCATCGAGCAGCGGGCGGATTGCTTCCTCACCGAATGTTTTCGACACCGCAATGAGCACGACATCGCCGGGCTTGCGGCCCGCCTCGCGCGCGGCACGCGCGATCCTGTCCCGAACGGCATCGAGGTGCGCTTTCGGCGTATCGTTCCTGTTGGTGTTGTCGTCGGTCATTGGCATAGTCTCGGCGAAGCTAGTGGCAGGACGTTTCGGAGACAAGATGAGAAAGGACCTGGAACGGATCGCGCGTGCCGCGCGGCGGCTCAATCCGGACTCCTCATCGGCCACGCTGATCGCGATGACCGACCCCGAGCGTCTTCCCGATCCCTGGGCAGCCCTCGCGGCCTTGCCGCGAGGCGGCGCGCTGATATGGCGCGCCTATGGTGAAAAGCCTGCCTACGGGACGGCGAGGCAGCTCGGCGGCGCGGCGAGGAAAAAGGGCTGTGTCCTGATCGTTGCGGGCAACCCGCGATTGGGCGGACGGCTCGGCATCGCCGGCATTCATTTGCCCGAACGGGAAATCGCCCACCGGCGCAGCATCGCGGCGCATGTTCCGGTCACCGCGGCATGTCATTCGGAAAGAGCCATGTTCGAAGCGGCAAGAGCGGGAGTGGACGCCGTGCTGATCTCGCCCGTCCTGCCAACGGAAAGTCATCCCGGCGCGGGGACACTGGGAATTGTCCGCCTTGCGCGCCTCGCGAAGCTCGCAGGCGTCCTCGGGATGGACGCATATGCTCTCGGCGGAATCGTGAACGAAGCACACATCCGCCGCCTGCGGGGGACGGGCATCGCCGGCGTGGCGGGCATCAGCCTGCTTCTTTGACGATGCCTCAGAAATCCTGTGGCACATAGTTGAAGCGCGCCATCTGTTTCCGGTGGTCTAACACGATCCGTTCGACTTGAGCCTGCGTCAGGACGTTGCGCCACTGATCGGGCTTACCCTCACGAAAAAACATTTTCGCCGAATCCGGCTTCTCGTTGAAGCCCCCCAACTGCTCCTGCCGGTGGAGTGTTTCGAATGACGAGTTTTTTATGGCTCTCTCGATCTGATCTTCTGTTCTCTTCAATCCCGAAAAACGGGCAACAGCCGTAAAGCAGGAATCCGGACGATCGAGCATATCCTCATAGCGGACGACATGGAGATGGGGATTCGGACGAGACGTCCAGCTCTGTACGTGGTTCGACCAGCTATTGTAAACCTCGGTGACCATTTCGGATGTCTGTCTGGTGCCAGCAGCCGGTTTGGACATGAAATCGATGACCCAGTCGATTGACCGTCCGTAATGGCTTGCGAGAGAGACGGAGACGTCCAGCGGATTTCTGACGATGTAGATGGCGCCCTTGGTGACCTGCATGTTGTGTAGTGGAATGCCGAAGACGTCGCCGAGACAATTATGCGTCTTGACCAGCACAGTGCCGCTCGCAAGACCGGACAAGGCCGCCTGCATCTTTGGTCGCAACCGCGCCACCACTTCGGGCCTGTCGAGATCGGCGTTGCCCGGCGCAATGCGCTGGAACCACTTTCGCGACGATGCGCTGATGCAGAACCGCCCGAGAGAATTTATATCGACAGGTTCCTCCGTACCGGCAATCAGATTGGCGAGAAAGCTGCGAACCCAGGTGTTTCCGGACTTCGGATACGAAGCCAGCCAGACAATGGCACCCATTCGGATATCGTCCCCTCGCAGCGATCAGGCCGTCGATGTTTCGCTCGTCTCCGGAATGGCATCGCGGTAGTCGTCCGGGATGTAGCCGAAGCGTTCCATCTGCACATGATGATCGCGAATGATTTGCCGTACCTGATCCGGGGAGAGTTTCTCGCGCCACTGATCTCTCTTTCCCTCGCGAAAGAAGGCCTTGGAAACCTCGGGCCGCTCCTTGAATCCCTCTTTCTGTTCCTGCGCTTTCAGAACCTTGAAGGAGGAATATTTGATTGCGCGCTCCAGCCGGTCCGCCGACGGCTTCAGGCCGAGAAAATCGGCAACCGTCTTCATGCTCTTGCGCGGCTTGTCGAGCATGTCTTCATAACGCATCACCAGAAGGGCCGAGTTCGGCACCCTTGTCCAGGTGCGAACATGCGTCGACCACGACCCGTAATGTTCGGGCACGTGCTTTTCGGCGCCGCGCGATCCGGCATTTTCGTTGGCGAGCGTCGCGATCGCCTCGTCGATCGAGATGCCGAAATGCGGCACCATGGACAAGGCGACATCAAGCGGATTGCGCACGATATAAATGGCGCCGGCGGTCACATCCATGTTGTGCAAGGGAACGCCGCTATGCTCGCCCAGATAGCCATGCGTTTTCACGAACACCGAGTCCGGAAAGACCGTCGTGAAGTCGCGCTGTACCTGCAGCCGGTAGCGCGCGGCTTCCTCATCGGTCATTTCGCCGGGCGGCGTCGAGGTGTAGCGCTTGTACCAGGCGCCCGTCGACGCGCCGAGGCAAAAATCGTCGATCTCGTTGATGCTGACGGGTTGATGGCTGTTCCTGAAAAGATTGTGCAGGAAACTTCGCATCCATGTGTTTCCCGACTTGGGATAGGACGCAAGCCAGATCAGGGCTCCCATGCTCGTCTCTTCCGTTCTCGTCTGCGGTATGCGGATGATGCGCGCATTCTAGCAGTCCGCTCCGGAACATGCATCGCCGGAGATGCGGGGCGCATAATCGCAGTTGGCAAAAAAAGAGAGCGGGCATTGAGCCCGCTCTCCGTATCTTGTCTTGTCTCTGTAGCGTTCGATCAGAACGAGACGGAGAGAACCAGACCGGCCGACTGCGAATCGACGCTCACGCCACCGACATCCTGCTCGGTGAGTTGGAGATCGAGACCGACATCGACGCCGGAACCGAGATTGTAGCCACCGCCGACCTGCCAGCTCTCGAGCTCTTCGTCGAGACCCGTCGCCGTGTTCTCGTCGCTCAGATAAGCAACGCCAACCGTCCAGGGACCCGTGCCGTAGGAGAGACCGACGGTCCAGACTTCTTCTTCGTAACCGGCAGTGGAAAGAACCGCGGCGGAAACCGGGGCGAGATCTTCCGACTGGTACCAGGAGCCGCCCAGCGTGAAGCCGGCGAAGCCGACATTGGCGCCGAAGCCGATTTCTTCCGGATCGCTCGACGTCGCCGACGGGCCGTCACCGGTCACATAGAAACCGTCCACACCGAGATCGACACCGCCGAAGGAGCCGGCATAGTTGAGCGCGACTTCGACGACTTCTTCGATCTGGGCGCCATTGACCGAAAGGGCAAGGTTGCCAGCCGAGTTCGGGCCGTTGAAGGACACTTCCGGCGTGAACGACAGGCCGAGCTGGAAGCCGGCGAAGCGCGGGGTGAAATAGGTCACCTTGTTCGCGTCGGCAGCCATCAGCGAGAACGTCGAGTGACGGAAGCCGTAGGTGGCGATCGTGGTCGCATTCAGGATGTTCGCGCTGTCGAGACCGTTGCCGGGAACGAACCAGGGCGAGGTGTAGTGCATCTTGAAGGCGGCGCCGTCCGTGCCACCGATCTCGAACCGGCCGAAGCCGCCTTCGAGATAGGCGAAGAGTTCGCGGAACACGGCGTCGTTGTTGTTGAGGTTGTTGTTCCAGTCGTCGCCGAGCGACATCGTCGCCAGGACACCGGCAACCATGCCATTGTCGAGCGTGCCTTCGGCTTTGATGTCGATGTTGCGCGCAACGACAGCAACCTTCGTGTCGTTGAACGACGTCGCGCCGATATCATCGGCGTCGATGACGTAGAAGCCGGCCGTGACCGTGCCGCCGACGGTAACGGTCAGCGGATCGCTCGCAAGCGCCGGACCGGCGATGAGGCCGGCCGAGACGAGAGCAGTCGTCCCAAGGAGAGTCTTTTTCATGTGTTCCTCGCAGTATCAGCTA
>Ga0180009_10006994_pt1 | contig 11675 bp, 9 predicted proteins | sample OS_PC_MetaG_FD_123537 | JGI IMG/M metagenome (GOLD analysis project Ga0180009, IMG submission 123537) | Groundwater microbial communities from the Aspo Hard Rock Laboratory (HRL) deep subsurface site, Sweden - OS_PC_MetaG | ecosystem: Environmental > Aquatic > Deep subsurface > Groundwater...
TGGTTCATAAAATTTATTCCAGCGCCATGGCCAATAACGCGCAGCTCGCCTGTAGCTGTGACGCTGATTCCATATAAAGAAGCTCCGTCAGAAACTCTGGGCCAAGCAATTCCTGAATCGCGATTCAAATAAAAAATATCGCCTGACGCCATTTGCATGCCTAAACCGCCGTAAATCACAGCCGCGTAATCATTGGCGTCAGCCGCAAAAGCGTTCGCGTATAAAGCGCTGTCGCCTGATGCTGAATCTGAAGACAATGTTCCTTGAATAGCATATGCCTGGCTAGAGCCCTGAACCGCGACTGCTGAAGTATTAGTAGATGACAATCCTCCGCTTGTAACGGAAAGCCCGCCAGATAAAGTTTGGCTTGCGCCTTCTGAATAAATAGGCGCGCTAACGTTTCCGCTTGGCGGAGCTTGCAAAGGCGGATTAAAATCAGCTTGCACAGGTAGAGCAAGTAATACTAAGAATATTACGGATATAGCAATGACAAAATTTTTTTTAATAAGACGCATATAAATTTCAGCCTTAGAGCCGTAAGCCATAAAGCCATAGTGATACCTATTATGGCTCTACGGCTTTATGGCTCTACGGCTTTTATTATACCACAAACCAATATATCTTGCCTATGGCCTTATCTCGCGCAAAATAGGCAGGCCTTTGCCAATATCAGCAAGCCCTGGAGAAGGATTTATAATAGCTCTTCCATCAAAAATAATCTGCTCTGCTGGCTCCTGTGTTTCATCAGCGAAAAGACGCTGAAGATTAATCTGTCCTGCGATAAGCATGCCCTCAATTTTAATTGGAACTTCAAAATTCCGGAAAGCAGTTCCTTTTGTTCCAGTGCTGATTGAACCCTCGCTGTAAAAAAGACCCACAATATTTTGAACATCAGCATCAATTATAATGTCTCCTAAAACAATCCAAGCAACTGAAGCTAAATTTTCAACTCTGCCTGAAACCGCGCCTGTTTGATATAGAATATCTTCTTCAATTGTTAAATCACCATCAACAATAATTGTTCCGCTTCCTTTGACGCCTGGTCCGCCTTTTTTGAATGTTATCGCTTTATCAACACTCACATTCCCAGTATATCTATACACTTTCCCCCCAAGAGTCACATTTTTCCCAATGGAATTTGATGTTTTTGTACTTGAATATTCTGTTAAAGCGCCATATCTTCCAGCTAAAAGCCCTGCTTTATCCAACCACCCAAGAGTTCCGCGATACTGGTTTGTTGCGTCTGGCAAAGCAAAAGAATCATGGGACTCTGAAATATACGGAGAAGTTGATCCTGAAGCGCTCTGCAAAGCAACTGGCTTTATAGTTCCATTCGCCTGGATTAAATATGTCGCGTTATATCTGTTAAGCGGAGGCGCGAATGGAGCGTCAACATTTCCTCCAGAATAAAAACTGCCATAAAGAGTTTCAAACCAATACGCGAGAACGCTTGCGCCCCCGCCTGAATCAACGCTATCCCACATCACCCACCCATCTCCGCGTTCTGGCTCTGGGTCCGCGTCTAAATTATCTCCTCCATTCCATGACCAACCGCTAAACAAGCGGTCAGCCCCTATTTCAACGCCATAATCAATACTGTCAATTTCAATCGGGCCTAATGTCATCCATCCATTATTTCCCAACACGTTCCATTTTGCCCATCCCTTGATTACGCCCGCGGTAGTTGTGGCAGATCCTCCTTGATTGCGAAAAAATGTCGCGTCATATTGCGCGCTTCCATAAGAAGGATAAGGACCTACTGCGTCAAAATTCAGCCACCCAAGATTTGATGACCATGCGTATCCTGTGACATCAACAGTTGGAGCTCCTGACTCAAAATCAATATCCAACCCATAGTCAACCGTTCCTCCAGAAGCGCAATTCAAGGAAATCCATCCATATGTTCTAGACCACACATATCCAGACACATTATGAAAATTGCACGCAGATTGCGATTGAGCCGGAAATAGCAAAATAATAAGCATTATTAAAAATAACGGTTTCATGATATAATATAGATAATAATTTCTAATTAATCTAAATAATGTCTAATGACCCAATACCCAATTAGACATTTCCTTAATTGGGATTTATTTAGAAATTAGAGCAATTAGGTTAATTAGAAATTCTTTTAATTATTATACCATTAAATAATTTTTTACACTAAAAATATGACAATTTCACCACGCGACATCGCGATAACCATAGGTATAACTGTTATCATCGCAATAATTATTACATTTGTATTTTTAATTATTTCCGGGCAAAAACAAGATAAACAGCAAGACGGGCAAACGCAGGAATTAATTGATCAAATAAAGCAACAAGCATCAGAAAATGACAAAGACGAAGTAGATATTGATGATGATAAAGATAAAGACGATGATGAAATACAGGAAAAAACATTTACAGGCGTTCTTGAAAGCATTGACAATGACCTGCTCCTTGTGGCAGATAACGCGACAGATGAGTTAATAAGAGTAATACTGACAAATGATACTAATATTACTTATAATGGAAAAAAATTTAATAAAGCAGATTTCTATAATGGAGACCAGCTTCAAATACTTGCAACACCAAGCAAAGACCATGGATGGGAAGCGCTTAATATAGTAGTTAGATTTTCCGCGTCTCCAAAAACAGAAGCTCCAGTGCCTCAAGGGCTTGAAGAAAGGCCAGACGGAAGTTTGAAGCCAATTGGCAATTAATCATAATAGAATTGACACATGCCTTTATTTAATGCTATTTTACTTGTCTATAAACATGGCAAATAATCTTTTCAGCGAAAAATTCTCAACACATCTAAAAAATATACTAACCCGCGCTCAAACACAGGCGATTTTTTCTGTTCATGAAAAAAGTATCAACGCGATTGGAGCTCAAATCAAACATAACGCAATACAGCAAAAAGCAATAATCACAATTGAGCATATTCTTAATTCAGCCGCGCAAGAGACAGGAAGCATCGCTGCTGAAATTTTGAATAAAAGCAAAAACAGAGCGCGAACAGAGCAGGCAAGAACCGCGAAAATCCCTCAAATAGCCGCGAACAAACCAGTAAATCTGGAAATTATTTTAGACAAAGCAGTAATGAAATCAATCATAAAAGCAGTGCAGATAAGCCAGCAATTCTCTCATTGGTATATTGGAACAGAGCACCTTGTAAAAGGCATGCTCATGGCAGCGCCAAAAGAGCTTTCAGAGTGGGCAAGAAAAAATAATATTTATGCCGCGGATCTTGAAAAAAATATTCAAATTGTTTTAGAAAGCACTTCAAAATTTCCAGATATCACGGCAATATTCAGAAACGAGTCTGAAACAGACGTAAAGCGCGAAAAGAAGAGCGAAATTTTAGAATATTTTGGAAAAGAATTAACAAATCCAAAAATACAAAAAGAAATTGACCCAGTAATCGGCAGGGACAAGGAAATTGAAAGAATCATCAATATTTTATGCAGGCGCTATAAAAACAACCCCTTGCTTCTGGGTGAAGCTGGAGTTGGAAAAACAGCAATTATAGAAGGCCTGTCAAAGCGCATTGCCCAGGGCGCGGTTCCGCCAATTCTTGCCAATAAAAAAATATACACAATTGATATGGGTTCAATGGTTGCTGGAACAATGTATCGCGGTGAATTTGAAGCGCGGCTGAAACAAACCATAGAAGCCGCGGAAAAAAACGGAAATACGATTTTATTCATAGATGAAATTCATAATATCATAGGCGCGGGAAGCGCGTCCGGGTCTTTGGACGCGGCTAACATGCTGAAGCCGGCGCTGGCTCGAGGAACAATCTCAATTATCGGGGCAACAACATTGGATGAATATAAAAAGCACATTGAGCAGGACAGCGCGCTAGAAAGGCGCTTGCAGCCAATACAAATCATTGAGCCCACTGAAGAAGAAACAAAGCAGATTATCAAAGGAATAAAACATAATTATGAATCTTTTCATAACGTGATTATTCCTGATGAAGCAATTGACACGGCAGTTAAATTATCTTCAAGATATTTGACGGACAAGCTTCAGCCAGACAAGTCAATTGACTTGATTGATGAAGCTAGCGCGCGGGTCAAAGTTGAAAGATCGTCAAATAATATTTATAAGCAAATACGCTCTATTGAATCAGAGCTTGAAAATATCCTAGAGCAAAAGCAGTTAGCAGTCTCTAAAGAGAGATATTCTGACGCGATTATTCTTAAAGAAAAAGAATCTCAATTGCGGGAAAAATATGAATCAGCCCTAAAATTGGCGGAACAGGAAGATAAATCCCCTTCTCAAGTGACAGCAGAGCATGTTGCCAATATAGTGTCTTCTTTGACAAAAATTCCTTTAGGAAAAATTGAATTTGATGAAAAAGAAAAACTGTCTAATTTAGAAGAAGAAATCAAAAAAACAATTATTGGACAAAATAAAGCCATTGAAAAAATATCCAATTTGATACGAAGATCAAGAACAAGCGTGTCTGACCCTAATAGGCCTATTGCCTCATTTTTGTTCTTAGGCTCTTCTGGAGTCGGCAAAACCGAAACAGCGCGCCAAATTGCCAGATCTTTCTTCGGAGATATTAAATCATTGATTCGCCTTGATATGTCTGAATTTTCTGAAATGTACAGCGTATCAAAGCTAATCGGCGCTCCTGCTGGATATGTCGGCTACAGAGACAGCAACAAATTCACGGATCTTGTGCGCGCGAATCCATACAGCGTTATTCTGCTTGATGAGATAGAAAAAGCGAATCAAGAAGTCTGCAACCTGCTTCTTCAAATTCTTGAGCAAGGCGAAATTACCGATTCAACAGGCAGAAGCATAAATTTCAGAAACACGATTATTGTAATGACCTCAAATATTGGAATTAATTCTTTTAATAAAGCATCTGAACTTGGATTTAAATCTAAAAGCGAAGATCGCGCTAAAATCCAAATAACAGAATCCCAAGCAAGAGAAAAGCTTTCAAGTTTTTTTAGGACTGAATTTTTAAACAGGATTGACTCATGCGTCTGCTTTAATCCTCTCTTGAAAAAAGATTATATTGAAATCGTAAAACAATACACTAATGAGCTGAATAAACGTTTGGCTGATGAGGCGATTTTAGTTGAGTTAACCGAAAAAGCGCAAAATTATGTTGTAAACAAAGGATATGACCCATCAGTCGGAGCCAGGGGCGTAAGAAAATTTTTTCAGGATAATATTGAATCAGAAATCGCGAAAATGATTCTTAATGATAAATTCGGAGAAAAAAAGACTGTTACAGTTGACCGCAAAGCAGGTTTTCTCGTCTTTTCTTGATTTAGTTTTTCCTTGTTCCTGCATTGGGTGCGGAAAAGAAGGCATATGGCTTTGCGCTAAATGCTTTGATTCAATTCCAACTATTTTAGCTAATCATTGCCCTTTCTGCGAAAAAAAGACATTATTCGGCAATACTTGCGATGACTGCAAAAATCATCATTTTTTAGACGGCGCGATAAGCGCTATTCCCTATTCTAATGAACTTGTGCTATCAATGATTCACTCGTGGAAATATGATTCAGTCCATCAAATGACGGAGTATTTGGCGCGATTCGTATCGCAGAGCGTATTTCGCGCGCAACGCAGAGTAAAAATGCGCGCGCAAAAATTTATTGAACAAGGCATTCAAAAAACCGACATTAACAGCTTTGGCTCTATACCCGCTATTCTGGCAAACATGGACATTTTACTTCAGCCAATTCCTTTGCACCCTAAAAAAGAAAAAGAGCGAGGATTTAATCAGGCATATGCTTTAGCAAAATATATCGCTCAAAATTTTAAAACATTCCATATTATAGATATTGTAGAGCGCGCGAAGAAGACAACAGCGCAAGCGACTTTATCTGGAACTGACAGGACTATAAACATATCAAACGCGTTCGCGCTTAATCAAAAGATAAGCGTCAAACACAAGCATATTGTCCTTGTTGACGATGTTATCACAACAGCAAGCACATCTGATGAATGCGCCCGCCTTTTAAAAAACGCCGGCTGTACCTCTGTTTGGGCTTTAACCATAGCATATGGCCATCCAATTAAAGCATAAATACTTTACAAAATAACTATTTTTGGCTACTCTATTAATATAAGGAAGGGTGCCAGAGTGGTCGAATGGAGCACACTGCTAATGTGTTGACTGGGTTATACCGGTCCGTGGGTTCGTCAGGTCATACGACCTGACGCCCAGTCGAATGACTGGGCGAATCCCTTCTTTATTTAATATAAATAGAATTATGCATTATACTTATTTTTTACTTCTGAGTAATAAACAAGTATATAAAGGTAGCACTTCTGACTTAAAAAGGCGTTATATTGAACATCAAAATGGAAAAGTAAAATCAACTCAGCATAAGAGACCTTTAAAGTTAGTGGGTTATGAAGCTTATTTACTAAAGTCAGATGCAGAAAGAAGAGAAAAATTTCTAAAAACAACAGAAGGAAGAAGATTGCTTAAACAGCAATATAAAGACGTTTTAAATAAATTATAAAAAACACGGAGAGGTGCCAGAGCGGTCGAATGGAGCACACTGCTAATGTGTTGATCTGTAAAAGGGTCCGTGGGTTCGAATCCCACCCTCTCCGCCAATAAATTATTAATAACAATAATATGCAAGAATCAGAACAACGTAAAACTCCTACACAATTAAGAGAAGAGCAAAAAATAGTTAAAGAAACAGAAGATCTTTCAGAAATGTTTACTGAAGAAATGCTAGAAACAGAAGATGGCCCACCAACAGAAGAAGACATAAAAACACTTTTAGAAATGGGGGGAGAAAACTCCAAAAAAGAAAAGTTAACTCCAGAAAGAATGAAACAAGCATGGGATAAGTTGTCAGATGTAGAAAAAAAATTTATACTAACGACATCAGACAAAGTATTTGAAAAAATAATAGCAAAATCTCCAGACAAACAAAAAACTCTAATCATGAGTGGTCTGCGTAAGCTTATAAAAAATAATGATCCTCGCGCGGCAAAGATAGAAAGAAAAATTATCTAAATCATATGCAAACAAAAACAGAACCTGCCTCGCCGTCAGGCGGGTCCCACATATCATGGAAAATACCAGAATACAGGGAACACTCGCGTTCCAAAAAATGGTACATTATCGCTGGAATAATATTAGCACTTTTACTCTTTTACGCGGTAATGACATCTAATTTCTTATTCGCGATAATATTGATTGTCGCTGGAATAACTTTTTCTCTGCATGACAGAAACAAAGCTGATGAAATTGATTTTGATATTCAGGAAAATGGAATCATGCTTGGAAATAAAAAATATTCATACAATGATTTTAAAAGCTTTTGGATGTATTATGAGCCAGATGAAGCAAAAACTTTATTCTTGGAATTTAAAAATAAAATAAGGCCCCGGCTTTCTGTTCCGCTTTTAAACAAAAACCCCCTAAAAATCCGCGCTATCCTGCTGAAATACCTGCCAGAAGACGTTGAAAAAGAAAATGAACCGCTTAGCGAGCAATTATCGCGCCTGTTAAAATTGTAAGTCCTCGTAGCTCAGCTGGATAGAGCGCAAGCTTGCGGAGCTTGAGGTCGTCGGTTCAAATCCGGCCGAGGACACCACCCTTCGCTCTGGGTACCCGCCTGCCAAAGCTATGCTTTGCATTGCGGGCAGGCAGAGCTACGTGTGGTCTGCGACCATCTTTCTTAACATGGCAGTACACTTATCAACGCCAATTCATAAACTCACTCGGGTGGGCAAAGTTACCAGTGAAAGGCTGGCAAAACTTGGCATTCAAAATGTCAAAGATCTGCTTGAGCATTATCCTTCCCGTTTTGAAGATTATTCTGAAAAGCTTTCTTTAAACCAATTAGCTGAACACCAAATTGGATCTGTTTTTGGTGTGATAAAAAGCATTGAAACTAAAAAAACGCCGCGCAAAAAAATGCAGATTACTGAATGCTATTTAGACGACAGCAAAGGAACCATAAAAATAATCTGGTTTAATCAGCCATATATAGCGCAAACTCTGCGCGAAGGAGACATGATATCTGTCGCCGGAAAAATTGAGCAGGATTTTAATGGTTTCGTCATAAAAAATCCAAACTATGAAAAAGCCCTTGCTGATGAAGATTTCCTGCACACGTCGCGCCTGGTTCCGATATATCCGGCAACAGCTGGAATCACGCAAAAACAAATTAGATTTTTAATGCATCAAGCGCTTGAAGCTGTGGATGAATTTAAGGATTTTCTGCCCGGCAAAATCAAAGAGAAAGCGCGTCTTTCAGACAAAAACACCGCGATAAAGAAAGTGCATCTTCCAGCTTCTTCAAAAGAATATTTAGATTCAGCGCGCAGATTAAAGTTTGAAGAGCTATTTTTAATCCAGCTTATCACGGAACAATCACGCAAAAAATTGCGCGCGCAAAACGCTCCAAAAATTGAATTCAAAGAACAAGCCACGAAAAACCTTGTTAATTCGCTTCCATTCAAACTTACTGACGACCAGCGAAAACAGAGCTGGCAGATTCTGAAGGACATGCAAAAAAAGGAGCCAATGAACCGGCTTTTGCAGGGAGAAGTTGGAAGCGGAAAAACAGTTGTAGCCGCGATTGCCGCTTTAAACGCGGCAGAATCAGGATTTCAAACAGCTCTTATGGCGCCAACTGAAATACTGGCTTTCCAGCATTATGAAACAATTACAAATATTTTTCCTGACAGGCCGATTGCCCTGCTGACAAGCAAATACGCGCGCGCTTCAACAAATCCAAACGCATCGCGCGCGATTATTAAAAAAGAAATTTCTGATGGAAAAATTGACATCATTATCGGCACGCACGCAATAATACAAAAAGACATAAATTTCAACAAGCTAGGGCTGGTTATAATTGATGAACAGCATAGATTCGGCGTTGAGCAGCGCAAAGCGCTCAAATGTAAAAACGCCCCGCTAGGGCGTCTCTCTCTCGCATCCACCCCTCATTTTCTATCAATGACAGCAACGCCTATTCCCCGCTCTTTAGCTCTGACTTTATACAGCGACCTTGATATTTCTTCCATAAGACAAATGCCTTTTGGACGAAAACCTATTCAAACAAAGGTTGTTGAAGAAAAAAACAGGCCAAAAGCATATGAATTTATAAAACAAAAAATATCGCAAGGAAGGCAAATTTTTGTCATCTGCCCTTTGATTGAGGAATCTGACGCTTTAGGAATAAAGTCCGCGACTGAAGAATTTGAAAAACTGAAAAAAGCCGTCTTTTCCAGCATAAGCATTGGATTGCTCCACGGGCGCATGAAGCACAATGAAAAAGAGCGCGTGATGTCTGAATTCAAAAATAACAATATAAGCATACTTGTTTCAACCGCTGTTGTTGAGGTCGGAATTGATGTTCCTAACGCAAGCATTATGATAATAGAAGGCGCGGACAGATTCGGATTAGCGCAATTGCATCAATTCAGAGGCAGAGTCGGCAGGAGCTCTGAACAATCATATTGCTTTTTATTTACTGACTCTCAAAACGCGCAAACCAAGAACAGGATGCAGTCATTCGTAAACGCGCGCGACGGCTTTGAAATCGCTGAACTGGATTTGCAATTGCGCGGACCAGGCCAAATCTATGGAACAGCGCAGTCAGGCAGATTTGAGGATTTAAAAATCGCGCGGCTGACTGATGCTGGCTTGATCAGCGAAACAAAAAAATACGCCCAAGACTTGCTTGATAATGATCCGAATTTAGGCGCGCACGCGCAAATAAAATTTGAAATTGAAAAGCGCGCCCAAGAACTGCATTTTGAATGAAAAAATTATTTTTTTATTCCAAGCATGCCCAGCGCCTCTGATATGTGGCGAATGCTTTTTGGAGTATATAAATTTTTAAATCCAAGCCGCTCTGCTTCGCGCGCCCTGTCTTCAAAATGAGAAACAGGCCTTACTTCCCCTGATAATCCTATTTCTCCGATTGCCACGGATAACGAAGGCATTGGCTGATTTGACAATGATGAAGCTATCGCCAGGCAGGCGGCTAAATCCAAGGCAGGATCTTTTGTCTTAAGGCCTGCCACTATATTTAAAAATACGTCTTGATTGTCTAATTTTAATCCTCCCCGCCTTTGCAATACCGCGAGAAGCAGTTCTAAGCGAGATAGGTCAAATCCGCTTGTCGCGCGCTTTGGATATCCATACGGCGTCTTATTGGTCAAAGCTTGGATTTCAATTAAAAAAGGGCGAGACCCTTCCATTATCACGCTCACAACTGATCCGGTGGAATTATCCTGGCGCTTGCGCAAAAATAATTCAGACGGATTTTTAACCTCTTTCAACCCCTGCTCTGACATTGTGAACACGCCAACTTGATTAGTCGCGCCAAATCTATTTTTTGTGCACCGCAAAAGCCGATACTCATGGAATTTATCTCCTTCTAAATATAAAACAACGTCAACCATGTGCGCCAGAGCTTGGGGCCCGGCCGCGTATCCTTCTTTTGTCACGTGCCCTATGGTTATAATAGCCGTGTTTTCTTGTTTCGCTGTTTGAAGCAATTGAGAAGAGCAGGCGCGGACTTGATTAATATTGCCGGCAGAACCTTCAACATCTTCATCAGAAATTGCCTGAATTGAATCAACTATCACAAGCGCGGGCTTGGATTTTTTAATACTCGCGATTATGTTTTTTATGCTAGTATCAGCCAAAAACTCTAAATTTTTTGAATCCAGATTAAGCCTGTTTATGCGCATTCCAATCTGGTCAACTGATTCTTCTCCAGCAATATATAGCAGTAAACCACTCGCTTTGCTCGGGCACACTGCAGGCACCGAATCAGCATCACCAATAGAACACGCAATCTGCAGAACCAAAGTTGATTTCCCTATTCCAGGATCTCCTGCGAGCAATACAAAAGAGCCGGGCACAATCCCGCCTCCTAACACATTATTTATTTCGTTAATCTTGATTGCGATCCTTTGTATGGATGGCTTTGAGCTGTGCTTCACTGTTTTTTGAGAAACGCGCCCATTGCCTTCTTGTTGAGAAATGCTCCCCCATTTATCGCATTCATCGCATTGCCCCTGCCATTTTGTGTATTGAGAATCACAATAAGAACATATATATAAGCTCATTATTTTGAAATCGCGTTTAATATCGCTCTCTCTATATCTTCAAATTCCACCACCCCAACTAATGCCACATCTCCTATGACAATGGTTGGCGTTGTGTTTATTCCTAATGCCTGTGCTTCCTGAAAATCTCTTTCAACTAAGGCGGATATTGTATCATCTAACATACATGACGTAAAGCCGGCAATATCAAGACTTAGCGCGCGCGCTCCAGTTTCAAAAGAAACAGGCGCTAAAACGTTCTGGTTCTCAAAAATCCAATCATGATATTCCCAGAACTTTCCTTGTTCATGGGCGCATCTGGCCGCGATTGCCGCGTCGCGCGACGATTGCGCTAAAAACGGAAAATCTTTCCAAACATGCCGGGCTTGCGATGAATATTTTTCCATAATGAGCCGCATAATAGGGCGCATTGCTTTGCATGACGCACATGAAAAATCAGCATACTCATATATTGCTAATTCACCTTGCCCTTTAGAAGGGCTTTCATTATAAAGCAACGGCCTGGTAATGCCTGAAAAATCAAATTCAGATCTCTTATCCGCCCTATTGCGCGCCAAATCAATGCCGAAAAAAAGAATTACTAGCGCTCCTAA
>Ga0180009_10006995_pt1 | contig 11671 bp, 10 predicted proteins | sample OS_PC_MetaG_FD_123537 | JGI IMG/M metagenome (GOLD analysis project Ga0180009, IMG submission 123537) | Groundwater microbial communities from the Aspo Hard Rock Laboratory (HRL) deep subsurface site, Sweden - OS_PC_MetaG | ecosystem: Environmental > Aquatic > Deep subsurface > Groundwater...
CGTGTCATCAGGATCAACCTGATCGGCACGTTCAACATGATGCGGCTGGTGGCCGCCGAGATGTCGGCCGCCGAGTCGGATGCCAACGGCCAGCGCGGCGTCATCATCTCGACGGCTTCCGCCGCCGCCTTCGAGGGACAGGTCGGACAGGCCGCCTATGCCGCGTCCAAGGGCGGCATCGTGGCGCTGACCCTGCCGGCGGCCCGCGAGCTCGCCCGTTTCGGCATTCGCGTGTTGACCATCGCGCCGGGCCTGTTCCTGACCCCGCTCATCGCCGAACTGCCGGACGAGACGCAACAGGCGCTCGGCCAATCGATCCCCAATCCGCAGCGGCTCGGCAGGCCAGAGGAGTTCGCCCAGCTCGTCCTCGCCATGATCGGCAACGATTATCTCAATGGCGAGGTGGTCCGGCTCGATGGCGCCCTGCGCCTGCCGCCGAAATAGGAAGCGCCGATGTTTTCCAACACCATGACACTCGACATCCAGTTCGGCGATTGCGACCCGGCCGGCATCGTCTATTTCCCCAATTATTTCCGCATGGGCGACAACGCCACGGCAGCGCTCATCTCGGCGGCGCTCGGCATGCACAAGCGCGCCTGGCTCGCCGCGTTCGACGGCGCCGGCATCCCGATGGTCGATACGGGCGCGCGCTTCTTCAAGCCGAACCGCTTCGGCGACGTGATCGAAATCCATTCGGAAATCGCCGAACTCGGCCGTTCGAGCTTCGCGGTCCGGCACGTCCTGGCGCGGGACGGCATTTCGACCGTCGAAGTCAATGAAAAGCGCGTCTGGACCGTGCGGGACCAGGCGGGCGACATCGTGTCCTCGCCATTGCCCGACCGGGTGCGGCAGGCGCTCGCACAGATTAAGGAAGCCTAGATGTCTCGGAACGACGCGGTACTGACCGTCGCTTGCAGCAACCGGATCGCGCATCTGACGCTCAACCGGCCGGACAAGCGCAATGCGCTCAACGACGAGACCATCGCCGCACTCGATGCGTTCATCGCGGCAGTGCCGGCGGATACGCGCGCCATCGTCGTTTCCGGCGCCGGCGGCAATTTCTCGTCCGGGCTCGATCTTTCCGAACAGGTGGTGAGGCACCCGCTCGAGGTCATGGCGCATTCGCGCAATTGGCATCGCGTCATGGCGCGCATCCAGTCCTCGCCCGTGCCATTCGTCGCCGCCCTGGATGGCGCCGTCATGGGTGGCGGACTGGAACTGGCCGCCGCCTGCCACGTCCGTGTCGCCGAGGAGACGACCCGCTTCCAGATGCCGGAAGGCCTGCGCGGCATTTTCGTCGGCGGCGGCGGCTCGGTGCGCATCTCCAGACTGATCGGGCCGGACCGCTTGACCGAGATGATGCTGACCGGACGGATCTATTCCGGCGGCGAAGGCATGCGGATCGGGCTTGCCCATTACGTCGCGCCTGAAGGCGGGGCGCTCGCCAAGGCCTTCGAACTGGCCGGGCGGATCGCCGGCAATTCGCCAACGATCAATGCCTTCATCATCCAGGCGATCGCCCAGATCGCCGCCATGCCGCCCGAGGCCGGCCTTTATGCCGAAAGCCTCGCGGCGGCGCTGAGTCTCACCGGTCCCGATGCAGAGGAAGGCCTCAAGGCGTTCCTGGAAAAGCGGGCGCCGGATTTCGGCTGATTGCGGCGAGCCAGGCGCTTAGCTCAGCCTGTCGAGCAGCCCGAGCAGGATGTCGCGCTCGCTCTCGCCACCGAGCGCCGCGACCATGCTCGCCTCGAGCCTGTCATGCACTTCATGCGCGCGCGCAAGGAACGCCGATCCCTCCGGGGTCAGATAGAGCGCTTTGGCGCGCCGGTCGCCCGCCGCCGGTCGCCGTTCGATCAGCCCGCGCCCGTCGAATCCCTGCACCAGGCCGACGAAATTGGCGTGCTTGATGCCGAGCGCGTCGGCGATCTCGTTTTGCCGTCGACCGGGGTTGTCGGCGATCAGCAGCAGCATGGCGTATTCGGCGGGCCGGAGGTCGAGTTCGTCGAACACCGCAAGGAAGCGCTGGAAAACGCTGAGCTGAGCCCGCCGCAGGCGGTATCCGACGATGCCGGATGTCGATTCGGCATTGAGCAGGTGGGAACCGGGTCGCGATAATTTGTCGGTGGACATGGCCGTCTCCCCTCGCTCCGGAAGCAAGAGCATGCCAATTGCGGCGCATGCCCCTTTCCAGACGCGTTTGTTATTTCATATAACAATAGTGGCGTCGGCGCAGGTGAAAGTGCAGGTCCTGATGTCGCAGAGGGCGAAACAGTGCCTTCTGGTTATCTTTTCTGCCAAAATCCCTACCCTGACGGGCAGGTTTGCCGAGTTTCGATAAGTACTGAGTTATGAAAGCCGGCTGAGTTGTCATTTTACACGCGGCGATCGTGTGCCTTTAATGAATAGGTGTCTGGTTCATTCCGGCAAGGCGCATGCATGATGCGGCGCCGTGTCGATGGGGCCGGGCATTTCGACCGCACGGGAGCGCGGCGGAGGCGCGAGGGAGGATGCATTTGTTCAGGGACGGTTCCCGACTGGAACGGTTTACGTACCACCTGGCGAAATGGACGGCAGTGGCCGGAGGCGTCGCGCTGCTGGCGATGATCGCGATCGTCATCCTGTCCATCATCGGCCGCAGTTTCATCTGGGCCGGTCTCAAGCCGATTCTGGGCGATTACGAACTGGTCGGCGTCGGTGTGGGCTTTGCCGCCTTCGCCTTCGTCCCCTGGGCGCATTTCGAACGCGGCCATGCCGTCGTCTCGATCCTGACCGACCTTTTCGGCGACCGCGTCAACGCCATCATCCTCGCGATCACCGACCTGATGATGCTCATGGCCGGCAGCTTCATCGCCTGGCGCATGTTCGACGGCATGCTCGACAAGCTGCGCTTTCACGAGACGACGCTGCTTTTGCGGCTGCCTTTGGGCTGGGCCTATGGTGTGTGCCTAATCGGCGCCATCGTGCTGGTACCGGTTTCAGCCTTCCTGTTCGCGCGTTCGGTCGGTTATGCCATCGAAGGAAAGCGCGAGCCTCATCGCGGCGGAGACACATGGTGAGTTCCCTGGTTCTCGGCCTTCTCGGCTTTCCGCTCGTTCTCGTCCTGATTTTCTTGCGCGTGCCGATCGGGCTGGCCATGCTCGGCGTCGGCGTTTTCGGCTCGTTCCTGATCACCGGATCGTTCACTCCGATCATGGCGCAGTTCAAGAACCTCACCTATTCGACCTATGCCAATGAATCGCTGTCGGTCGTGCCGCTGTTCCTGCTGATGGGCCAGTTCGCCACGCTCGGCGGCCTGAGCGCCGGCCTGTTCCGGGCCGCCGCGGCCTGGCTCGGGCACCGCAAGGGCGGCATGGCCATGGCCGCCATCGGCGCCAGCGCCGGGTTCGGCGCGATCTGCGGCTCCTCGCTCGCCACTGCCGCCACCATGGGCAAGGTGGCCTTGCCCGAACTCAAGCGTTACGGCTATTCCGATGCGCTGGCGACGGGCGCAGTCGCTGCCGGCGGCACGCTCGGCATTCTCATTCCGCCCTCGATCATTCTGGTGATCCTCGCAGTCCTGACCGAGCAGAACATTGCCAAGCTGTTCATGGCGGCGATGGTGCCGGGCATCATGGCGGCGCTCGGCTACATGATCGTTGCCGGCGTCTATGTACGTTTCTGGCCCGAGGGCGGCGGCGTCAGGCCGCGCATGTCCTACCGCCGCCGCTTCCGCGAGGTCCTCAACATCTGGCCGGTGATCCTGGTCTTCGTGATGGTCATTGGCGGCATCTATGCCGGCGTCTTCACGCCGACCGAGGCGGCGGCGGTCGGCGCCGCCGGCACTGGCCTGATCGCCCTGTTCTCCGGAAACCTCGATCTCAACAAGATCGTTGGCGCCATTCTCGCCACGGCAACCTCGACGGCCATGATCTTCCTGATCATTCTCGGCGCCGCCGCTCTCAACGCCTTTTTCGCCATGTCGCAGATGCCGCAGGTCGCCGCGAGCTGGGTTGCCGAACAGGGATTCAACCCCTGGATGGTCATGGCCGTGGTTCTGGTCTTTTACCTGATCATGGGCTGCGTCATGGATTCCCTTTCCATGATCCTTCTGACCATGCCGATCATCTATCCGATCATGACGGGCCTGGATTTCGGCCTCATGCCGGACGATTTTTCCATCTGGTTCGGCATTCTGGTGCTGATCGTGGTCGAGGTCGGGCTGATCACGCCGCCGGTCGGCATGAACCTGTTCATCATCAACGCCATGTCGCCGCAGACGCGCATGACCGAGACCTATCGCGGCGTCTTGCCCTTTGTGGCCAGCGATATCGTCAGAACCGCCATCCTCGTCGCCTTCCCGTCCATCACCCTGTGGCTGGTGTGGACGCTGTTCTAGGGGCGACGCCATGAATCGCCGCCGAGCCTGCAAACTGGTGCGCGGGCGCGCCGGCGTCCCGGGGGAACCCGGAACGTGTTCGGAAAAGCACAGCCGGAGTTCCGGTTCGGACACGCGACACTGACGGAGCCAGGCTTTCGGGCCTGCACAAGGGAGGATACCGTATGAAACTGAAATCGCTTCTGATTGGGGCTGCGGCAGCGTTGACGATGCTGTCTCCGGCTCTCGCGCAGGAGGTCACCCTGCGTCTTCACCAGATGCTGCCGCCGCAGGCGACCATTCCCGCCAAGGCCATCGCGCCCTGGGCCGAGAAGGTCATGGCCGAATCGGGTGGCCGCATCAAGGTCGAACTCTATCCGGCCATGCAGCTTGGTGGCGCGCCGCCGACGCTCTATTCGCAGGCCGAAGATGGCGTCGTCGACCTCATCTGGACCGTGCTCGGCTATACGCCGGGCCGTTTCCCCAAGTCCGAAGTCTTCGAACTGCCGTTCCTGATGACCAACGGCGAAGACACCTCCGCCGCTTTCTACAATTACGTGATGGCGAACTCGGCCGAAGAATTCGCCAGCGTTCACATCATCGCGCTGCACACGCACGGGCCTGGCCTGTTCCATACCAAGAACCCGGTCAACAGCCTCGATGATCTCAAGGGCATGAAAGTGCGTGGCGGTTCGCGCATCATTTCCGACATGCTGGCCCAGCTCGGCGCCGAGCCGGTCGGCATGCCGGTGCCGCAGGTGACCGAGGCCCTCAGCAAGGGCGTCATCGACGGCACGACGATTCCGTGGGAAGTCACCCCGTCGCTCAAGGTCTCCGAACTGGTGCACAACCATACCGGTTTCTCTGGCGACAACGGCCTTTACACCCAGACTTTCGGTTTCGTCATGAACAAGGACAGCTACAACAAGCTGCCCGACGACCTGAAGGCGATCATCGACGCCAATTCCGGCCTCGAGACCTCGCGCGAATTCGGCCGCGTCATGGATGCGGGCGATGCCGTCGGCCTCAAGATTGCGCAGGACATGGGCAATGCCATCGTCACGCTCGACGAAGCCGAGACCGCCCGCTGGCGCGAGGCTGCTCAGCCGACGATCGACAAGTGGATTGCCGACATGAACGCCGCCGGCAGTGACGGCGAAGCGCTCTATGCCGCCGCCAAGGCGGCGCTCGAAGCGGAATCGATGTAGCCGCATCCGCAAGCCAGGCGCTTCGCTGCCATAGGCAGCGGGGCCGCCGACACGCCACGTTTCGGCGGAATGGGTGGTAAAAGCTCGTTCCGCCGAATCCGAACTGGCCTCGCCTCGACCCGGCATGTCCGGCGGGCGTTTCATATCCGAGAAGGACTTGCCGCCATGACCAAGCCGACCCCACCCTTTCGCGCCGACGTGGTCGGCAGCTTTCTGCGCCCCGACGCCGTCAAGGCGGCCCGCAAGGCGCATTTCGACGACAAGACACTCAGCGCCGTAGAGCTTCACGCCATCGAGGACGAGGCGATCCGCGCCGTCATCAGGATGCAGGAAAACGCCGGGCTCAAGGCCGTCACCGATGGCGAGTTCCGCCGCGCCTGGTGGCATTTCGACTTCATGGGCATGCTCGACGGGCTCGACATCGAGCGCCGCGCCTCGGGCGGCATCCAGTTTCACGGCGTGACCACGGCGGCCGACGTGCCGGTGATCAACACCAGGCTCGACTTCCCGGCCGATCACCCGATGCTCAGGCATTACAAGTTCGTCGCCGAAAACACCAAGGTCACGCCGAAGATTTCCATTCCCGGCCCGAGCGCCATCCATTTCCGCATCGCCGAGGACGACATCGCCGTCGCCGAATACAAGCACGATGCCGAAGCCTATTTCGCCGACATCACCGCGACCTACAAGAAGGCGGTCGAGGCCTTCTATGCGGCGGGTTGCCGTTATCTGCAGATGGACGACATCTTCTTTGTCTATCTGTGCGACCCGAAGATTCGCGCCGAGCGCAAGACAAAGGGCGAGGATCCCGACTGGCTGATCTCGCGCTACGCAAAGATGATGCACGACGCCATCGTCGACCGTCCCGACGACATGCTGATCGGCATGCATATGTGCCGGGGCAACTTCAAGTCGACCTGGGTCGCCGAAGGTGCCTACGATCCGGCGGCGGACGCGGTGTTCAACCAGACCGATGTCGACATCTATTTCATGGAATACGATTCGGATCGTGCTGGCGGGCTCGAACCGCTGCGGCTTCTGCCCAAGGGCAAGAAGCGCGTCCTGCCGGGCTTCATCACCACCAAGACCGCCGAGCTCGAGGATCTGGACGATTTGAAGCGCAAGTTCGAGGAAGCGAGCAAATATGCCGATCTCGACCAGCTTGGCATCGCGCCGCAATGCGGCTTCGCCTCGACCGAGGAAGGCAACGCCATCACCGAGGACGACCAGAAGCGCAAGCTCGACCTGGTGGTCAGGACCGCCGAGGCCATCTGGGGCGGCGTCGACGCCTGACGGCGCAGCCGCTTGGCGCCGTGCGGGGCCATTGCCGCCGGCGCGGCGACCGTGTCGCGGCTTGTCACCTGGCGAGGCGATGATAGAGCTGGGTCAGCCGCAGCGGCAATTGCTCGATATCGTCGATGACGAGGTAGCCGCGACGCGAAAAGATGCGCGGCAGGCTGTCCTGCCCTTGTGTGCCAAGCGCGACGGCGAACACGTCGACGCCCTTGTGATTGAGTTCGAGTACGGCCTGGCGCGCGTCTTCCCGCAGGTATTTCGGGTCCCCCACATCCACGTCCGAAGGTTCGCCGTCGGTGACCACCAGTACCAGCCGACGCGCGGCGCGCTGATTGTCGAGCCGATCGCCGCAATGGCGCAGAGCGGCGCCGAGACGGGTCGACAGGCCGCCGCGCAACCCGCCGAGCCGGCGGATGGCGGCGAGATCGAACGGCTCGCCAAACCCTTTGACTTCGTAGATGCGCACGTCCTTGCGGGTGTCGGAGCAGAACCCGACCACGGCGAACGGGTCGCCGGCATGGCTCATCGCCGCGCCGAGCACCGCCACCGCCTCGCGTTCGACCGCGATGACCGGCCGCGTCGTCTGGCCGATGCGGTCGCGCGTCGATTGCGAGATGTCGAGCACTACCAGCGTCGACAGCTCCCTGCCCCGCGTCTCGCGCGCCGCATAGACATGCGGATCGGGCGTGGCGCCGGCGCGCATTTCGATGGTGGTGCGGATGCAGGCGTCAATGTCGAGGAACTCGCCCTGCAATTGCCGCTTGAGCAGGCGCGGCCGGCCGACCCGGGCGTTGCGGATCAGCCTTTCGATGCGCCCGGCGACGCGCTCGGCGCTGGCGGCCAGCTCCAGCGCCGCGACTTCCGGAGCCGGTTTGGGCTGGTAGCTGCGCACCGAGGTCCAGGCGCGGCGGTGCTGGCCGGTCTGATGATCCCATTCGGGATAATGCCCGAGCAGGATGCCGTCGCCAGCCTGGGGCGCGATTTCGACCTCGATTCGGTCCTGATGCCGCGGCTTCTGCTCGGGCGGCTTGACATCGGCGAGGTTGTCGACGGTGATTTCGTCCACGGTGTGCTCGTCGTCGTCCGGGCTCGGTTCCCACAGGCCGGAATTGTCGTCGCGATAGCTCGGTTCGACACGATAGGTGCGGGCGTTGAACGGAATGCGCATCTGGCCGAGATCGTTGCCGAGCAACCCGCCAAGCTGCCGGGCGAAACCGGGCGCGTGCCAGGCCTCGCGATCCGAAAAGAATAATCGCCTGCCCCTGTCGATCCACGGATTGGCATCCTCGAACGCAGGATCCGCCAAAGCGCGCGCCAGCCGCGCCAGCAGCAGGTCGACCGTGGTCGCGGCGCTCGGCACGACAGTATGAAAGCCCGCCCAGAGCGGGCCGAGCCCCGGCAGCTCCACCTTCGCGAGGTTCTCGACCCGGGCGTCCTCGACCAGCGAGATCAGCGCCACCTGCAGAGGTTTGAGCTTGCCGACCGCTATGCGACCCTGTCCATGCACCAGATGGGCGGCGATATGGGCCATCGCCGCGAGGTAATGTCGGCGCGAGCGCTCGCCATGGAGCCCCGGATAGGCGCGCGGCACCCGGACGAGCGGTCCGAGAAAGGACGAGCGCCCCGTCCCGGTCGTGCCGTCGTCGTCGACACCGACCATCAGCGGCTGGAAACGCCACAGCGCCTGGACATAGGCACGAAGCGTCGCGGCAAGCTCGTCGAAGCCTTCATCGCTGGTCATCTGGGCGAACAGGTGCCGCGCTTCCTCCGATTCCAGGCGGAAATAGGCGCTGGCGCCGACAAGGTCCCAGGTGGCGATGGCCCGCCCAACGCCGATCCAGTTGTCGAGGCGGCGCGGCGTCAGCCGCGACAACAGGCGGCGCTGGATGGCGAACAGCGCCGGCAGCTCGTTTGAGACCTCGCGGGCGACCAGGACCAGCGCGTCGAGATATTGCGCGAACACGGCGGCGCCATGAGCGCTCGTCACGGCCTCGCCAGCGGCGCGCAGGAACAGTCGCGCCGCCTCGGCGCCGGCGAGTTCGTCGATGTAAAGGGCCGTCTCGCCAAGCTTTTGTGCTGGCCCGGCGCTGAACTTGCGGCAGCACTCGGCCGAAGACTGGGCAAAATCCATGAGCGCGGCGGCGCCGAGCTTTTGCAGCGATTGCGCCTGTTGCTGCCAGCGCTCGATGCTCTCGCGGTCGAGCAGCGGCCTGAGCCGGTCGGCGAGTTCGGCTAGCGCGGGGTCGCCGCCCAGCTCGACCGCATCCTCTCCGCCATCCTGCCGTTCGCACTGACCATCCGGCATCTTTCAGCCGATCACCGCCGAAATGGCGGCGCCGAGCGCATTGCGCAGGTCGGCATCGTCGGTCAGGGGCATGGTGATGACCATCTCGCAGGCCTCGCCGAGCGGAATCCCCCGGGCGCAAAGCCGTCCGGCCTGCACCAGAAGGCGTGTTGAGGCCCCCTCGTCGAGCCCGTGGCCCTTGAGGTTGCGGGTCTTTTCGCCGATGCGGACGAGCTGGCCGGCCACCTCGTCGCTGACACCGGCCTCGTGGCGGATGATTTCGGATTCGACGAGCGGTTCGGGATAGGCGAAATCGAGCGCGGCGAAGCGCTGTTTGGTCGATTCCTTCAAGTCCTTGATGACGCTCTGGTAGCCCGGATTGTAGGAAATCACGAGATGGAAATCCGGGTGGGCGTGAATGAGCTCGTTCTTCTTTTCGAGCGGCAGCATGCGCCGGTCGTCGGTCAGCGGGTGAATAACCACCGTGGTGTCCTGGCGCGCCTCGACGATCTCGTCGAGATAGCAGATGCCGCCAAAGCGGACGGCGCGGGTCAGCGGCCCGTCTTCCCAGACGGTGCCGCTGCCGTCGAGCAGGAAGCGTCCGACGAGGTCGGAGGCGGTCATGTCCTCGTGGCAGGCGACGGTCACCAGCGGCTTGTCGAGCCGGAAGGCCATGTGCTCGACGAAGCGGGTCTTGCCGGTACCGGTCGGACCCTTGAGCATGACGGGAATTTTCAGGGAAAAGGCCGCCTCGAACCGCCGCACCTCATCGCCCGAGGCGCGGTAATAGGGCTCGTCGGGAACGCGGAAACCGTCGAGTTCTTCGGACATGTCCGGCCTTTCCAATCTGGCTCTTCTTGTCGGAGAAGGGGGCGAAGGCGACAGAGGACATCGCCGTCTTCGCCCATGTCCATTAGCGGTGGACGGTGCTGTCGTCGGGAATGCCCGGAACCGGGCTTTCCGAGGTGCCGGGGGTCGAGCGGGTCAGCGCCTCGACCATTTCCCTCGTGCCATCAGGATCGGCGGCCCACTTCCTGTAAAAATCGAACGGCAGGTAGTTGGTGCCGTCGATGCCCTCGCCCGAATTGATCATGCCCGTGTAGCCGCGGTGCAGGAGCTTGTAGAGGTGGTTGTTCGAGGTGGCATTGCGGCGAGCGTTGCGGATCAGCGACACCGACAGGGCGGCGAACTGCATGCCCCATTCCTCGGTGCCGCAGCGGCCGAGCGTGCGGCCGTCGAAGCCGATCAGGGCCGAATTGCCGAAATAGGTGTAGACGCCATCATAGCCCGCGGCATTGGCGACCGCGACATAGGAATTGTTGGCCCATGCCATGGCCTGGGACATCATCACCGTCTGGTCGCAGGCCGGATACATGTAGCCCTGGCAGCGCACGATCAGCTCGGCGCCCTTCATGGCGCAGTCGCGCCAGATTTCCGGGAAGTCGCCGTCGTTGCAGATGATCAGCGAGATCTTGAGGCCCTTGGGACCGTCGCACACATAGGTGCAATTGCCCGGATACCAGCCCTCGATCGGCACCCAGGGCATGATCTTCCGATACTTCTGGACGATCTCGCCCTCGGCATTCATTAGGATCAGGGTGTTGTAGGGGGCCTTTGCCGGATGGTTCTCGTGGCGCTCGCCGGTCAGCGAGAACACGCCCCAGACGCCGGCGTCGCGGCAGGCCTGGGCAAACACGGCGGTCTCGTCGCCCGGCACCGTCGAGGCCGTCTCCATCATCTCCTTCTGGTCGTACATGATGCCGTGGGTCGAGTATTCCGGGAAAATGATCAGGTCGAGGCCGGGCAGCGCCTGCTTGGTGTTGCGCACGCAGTCCGCGATCCTTTGAACGTTCTCCATCACGCCTGCATGATCGTGCAGGCGCGGCATCGGGTAATTGATGACCGCCACGCCGACGGTATCGTTGCTGCTGGTAATGTCTCCGTGAATCATCAAGCGCTCCTTTGACTGCGAGATAGAATTTCTGGTGTCGGGTCAGACGGCCATGTGCCGCTGCACGAGATCGTTGGTGAGCTCGCCGATCGCCCCGTGGGCGACGATCTGGCCCTTTTCCATGAGGACGAAGGACGAGGCGGCCCGGCGGGCGAAGGCGAGGTTCTGGTCGACCAGGATGACGGTCTTGGAATACTGCGTGTTGAGGGTGATGACCGCCTCCTCGATCTGCTCGACGATATTGGGCTGGATGCCCTCGGTCGGTTCGTCGAGCAGCAAAAGGTCGGGCTCGGCGGCGAGCGCCCGCGAGATGGCGAGCTGCTGCTGCTGGCCGCCGGAGAGATTGCCGCCGCGCCGTTCGAGGTTCTCGGCGATATAGGGAAAGAGTTCGGGCACGATGTCGGGAATGACATGGCCGTTCGATCGCGAGGCGAAGCCGCCCATGACGACGTTCTCGCGCACGGTGAAATCGGCAATGATCTCGCGGCCCTGCGGCACGTAGCCGATGCCCGCCCGGGCGCGCTCGTGGGTCGGAAGACCGGCGATTTCCCGGCCGTCGAACAGAATCGAGCCGGTGA
>Ga0180009_10006996_pt1 | contig 11671 bp, 7 predicted proteins | sample OS_PC_MetaG_FD_123537 | JGI IMG/M metagenome (GOLD analysis project Ga0180009, IMG submission 123537) | Groundwater microbial communities from the Aspo Hard Rock Laboratory (HRL) deep subsurface site, Sweden - OS_PC_MetaG | ecosystem: Environmental > Aquatic > Deep subsurface > Groundwater...
ACGCTGAGGCCGCCCCGCAAGGATGAAGCAGCGCCGGTCTCGGCGGCTTCCGAGCTTTTTGGTCCCGCGAAGGTCGATCCGGCAGCCGAAGCAACGGCGCCGCAGTCGGATGGACTGGGGCTGCGCCTCTCGGGGGCCAGCGACGGCGAGCCGATCGCCGATAAGAAGGGCGAGCCGCCGAGGCGGCAAGTCGTCATCGCGGCGATGCCCTCCAAGCCGGAGACGCCCCGACCGGCTTCCGCATCCGCCCTGTTTGGTGGGGAGAAGCCGGAGTTGCAGGCGGACGCAACCTCGAATAACGCAGAGCCCGCCGTTGACGCTCTGCTATCAGCTTCGAGCGATGCTGGCGTCGGTCTGAAGACCGCCAATGTCGGGTTTCTCGCGGCAACGCCGCGGCCTATCGACCCCAGCCTCAGCATGTCGAGCGAGACCGGGCGGGCTTTCTTCGATGCGGTTTCCGGCTTAACCCAAGACCAGACCGAAGCGCCTGAAGTTACGACGGCCGAGCGCGAAGTCGACGAGCCGGCGTCGCCCGGTGGCGTCGATGAGATGGCTGCAATCAGTGCGTCGGCCGCGCCGGCGGGTGCTGCATCCGAACCCACGCCACCTGCTGATGAGCTGTCCGCAGTCGAACCGAAGTCCGATGCCGCGGCAGCCGCGACAAGTGGCGCGCAGAGCCTGGCGCAGGGGTTGTCGGTTGCCAGTATAGTTGTCGCAAGCGACGGCGGGAAGGTCCGCACGCTCGAAGACACGGTTGCCGAACTGTTGCGGCCGTTGCTGCGCGAGTGGCTTGAAAACAATATGCCGCGGATCGTCGAAAGCGCCTTGCGGCTGGAAGTCGCCGACAGCGTGAAGAATCAACTCGACCGGCCGCCGGGCAACGCGAACGGGCTCGGCGGCTAGTGTTCCGTTTCTGACATTTGCTTCCCGTTGCGGCCAAGTTCCGGGCGAATGTGAGAACCACAAGGAACACTAGCTACTCTATGATTCCAGTGTAGCTTTTGCACCTGACGTTTGGTTTCGAATCCAGCCGACAAGGGTTTTCCGCCCCTCTATCTTGCCTGGTCGTCGACGGGCCCCGCGCCAACCACTGCCTTGTCGCCAGCGACCTTCGAGGCCGTCATTGTTGACGGCGGGCGGCGGGGGTCGTACCACCGGCCAATGTCCCTACATCAGTCGAAAATCCAGAACCCATAATGCTCGAAAAGACATATCAGCCGGCTGCCATCGAGCCGCGCATCCATGACGAATGGGAAAAGGCCGAGGCCTTCAGAAGCGGCAAGGCAATCCGGGGTGAAAAGCCAGGACAGCCCTATTCCATCGTGATCCCGCCGCCGAACGTTACCGGTTCGCTGCACATGGGGCACGCGCTCAACAATACGCTGCAGGACATCCTGTGCCGGTTCGAGCGCATGCGAGGCCGTGACGTCCTGTGGCAGCCGGGTACCGATCACGCGGGCATCGCCACGCAGATGGTCGTCGAACGGCAGATGATGGAGCGCCAGGAGCCGGGCCGTCGCGAAATTGGCCGCGAGAAGTTCCTCGAAAAGGTCTGGGCGTGGAAGGAAGAATCCGGCGGGACAATCGTCAACCAGCTCAAGCGGCTCGGGGCTTCGTGCGACTGGTCGCGCGAGCGCTTCACGATGGACGAAGGGCTGTCGCGGGCGGTGCTCAAGGTTTTCGTCGAGCTTTACGAAGCGGGCCTGATCTACAAGGACAAGCGGCTCGTCAATTGGGACCCGAAGTTCCAGACGGCGATTTCGGACCTCGAAGTCGTGCAGGTCGAAGCCTCGGGGAAGTTCAAATGGGCGGACGGCCAGAAGGACGAGAAAACGGGCGAAGCCGTTGCGCTCGACCTCAAGGCCCTGAACAAGCTCTTGGACAAGAACCCCGGCGGGCACATGTTCCACTTCCGCTATCCACTGAAAGACGACCCGAAGCGGTTCATCGTCGTTGCGACGACGCGGCCGGAAACGATGCTCGGCGATTCGGGTGTCGCGGTGCACCCCGAGGACGAACGCTACACCGAACTCGTCGGCAAAATGATCGTGCTGCCTCTGGTCGGGCGGGAGATCCCGATCGTCGCTGACGAATATTCCGATCCAGAAAAGGGAACGGGGGCGGTTAAGATCACACCGGCGCACGATTTCAACGACTTCGAGGTCGGCAGGCGGCAGGGGCTCGAGCAGATCAACGTGCTCGACGAGCATGGGGCGATCGTAACGGGCGTCGAAGCGAATTCTGCGGCAATCCCGGAGGCCTATCGCGGGCTCGACCGGTTCGTTGCGCGCAAAAGGATCGTCGAGGATCTGCACGCGCTGGGACTGCTTGAAAGAATAGAGCCGACGACGCATCAGGTGCCGCACGGAGACCGCTCCAACGCCGTCATCGAGCCGCGGCTGACGGATCAGTGGTACGTCAACGCAGAAGAGCTTGCGAAGGACGCGATTCTAGCCGTCGAGGACGGGCGCACGCGCTTCATTCCCGGCAACTGGGACAAGACCTATTTCGAGTGGATGCGCAATATCCAGCCGTGGTGCATCTCGCGGCAGCTGTGGTGGGGGCACCAGATCCCGGCGTGGTATGGGCCCGATGGCAAGATATTCGTTGCGCATGACGAAGCGGAAGCGGCGAAGCTTGCCAGGAAACACTACGGCAAGGCCGTGCCGCTGACGCGCGACGAGGACGTGCTCGACACGTGGTTCTCGTCGGGGCTGTGGGCGTTCTCGACGCTCGGCTGGCCGGACGAAACTCCGGAACTCAAGCGCTACTATCCGACATCCGTGCTCGTCACCGGCTTCGACATCATCTTCTTCTGGGTCGCCCGGATGATGATGATGGGGCTTTATTTCCGCAAGGAAGTGCCGTTCCGCGACGTCTACATCCATGCCCTCGTGCGCGACGAGAAAGGGCAGAAGATGAGTAAGTCGAAGGGCAACGTGATGGACCCGCTCGTCATGATCGACGAGTACGGCGCCGATCCGTTGCGCTTCACGCTTGCCGCCATGGCGGCCCAGGGACGCGACATCAAGCTGTCGAAGCAGCGCGTCGAAGGCTATCGCAACTTCGCCACCAAGCTTTGGAACGCGGCACGGTTCGCGGAGATGAACGAGTGCGTGCGCCAGCACGACTTCGATCCGGCCGAGGTCGAAGCGACCGTCAACAAGTGGATCGTCGGGGAAACCGAGCGGGCGGCGAAGGCCGTCACCGCCGGCATCGAGGCCTACCGCTTCAACGAAGCCGCAGGCGCGGCTTATGAGTTCGTCTGGGGCGTCTTCTGCGACTGGTACCTGGAACTGATCAAGCCGCAGCTTTCCGGTGACGACGAACACGAGAAGGCCGAGACGCGCGCGTGCGTTGCCTGGACGCTCGACCAGATTCTCAAGATCCTGCACCCGTTCATGCCATTCATCACCGAAGAGCTATGGGCGCACATGGTCGAGCATGGCGAGCACCGCACTTCGCTGTTGACGCTATCGGCGTGGCCGGATCTCGACGGTTTCGAAGACACTTCGGCGGACGAGGAAATCGGCTGGATCATCGAACTCGTGCAGGAAATCCGCTCGGTTCGCAACGAGATGAACGTGCCGGCAGGGGCGAAGGTGCCGCTCGTCCTGGTCGGTGCCGACAAGGCGCTGCGCGCGCGGACCGAGCGCCACGAGGATACCATCGCGCGATTGGCAAGGCTCGACGACGAGATCGACTTCGCCGATACCGCGCCGAAGGGGGCCGCCCTCATCGTGACCGGAGGGACCACGGCTGCGATCCCTCTCGAAGGCGTGATCGACATGGAGGCCGAGAAGGCGCGGCTTGCGAAGGAAGTCGACGAGTCGAAGGACTTGCTGGCGAAGGAGAAGGCCAAGCTCGACAACCCGAACTTCGTCGCCAGGGCCAATCCGGAAGCGGTCGAGACGGCGCGAGAACGAGTCGTGGAGTTCGAGGGCAAGATCTCAAGGCTGTCGGCGGCTTTGAAGCGGCTGGGATAGTGATTGCTAAAGGTTGCCTGTCTTAAGGTAGATCGTTCCGCCGTGGCCGGCCGGTCCGGGGCCGTCGGCATTTCCAACGTAGGGCGGAAGCCAACCCATGGAGCCGACGACGCTTGCCATCGCTGCGACGGGATTGTTCCTGGCCGGCATCATCAAGGGGGCGACGGGGCTCGGGTATGCCTCCTGCGCGCTGCCCTTCCTGGTCCTCGCGATCGGGCTGAAGCCGGCGATGGCATTGGTGCTGGCACCGGCGATAGCGACCAACATCAGCCTGGTGATCACGACGGGACACCTGCGCTGGACGGCTGAAAAATTCCACCACATGTACATTGCCATGGTGCCCGGCATCGGGGCAGGACTGATGGCGTTGCTGTGGGTCGATCAATCGGTTGCAACGAAGGTGCTTGGAATTGTGCTCCTTTGCTATGTGGCCCTTGGCCTGGCGCGGCCGGCTTTCGCCCTGGCGGAAAACCTGCACGGCCCGCTGCAGATTCCCGCAGGCTTCCTGAATGGGTTTTTCACCGGGCTGACTGGGTCGCAGGTGGTGCCGCTTCTGCCCTACGTGATGTCGCTGCAGCTCGATCCGAACCGGACCGTGCAGGTCATCAACGTCGGCGTCATCGTTTCGACGGCTGTCTTGTCGGTCGGTCTCTACGCCGCCGGAATCCTGACGCTGCAGCTTGCCGGCGGATCGCTGGCCGCGATCGTGCCGGCGCTGATCGGAACGTCGATCGGTGTGCGGCTGCGTCAAGCGATCTCGGTTGCCGGATTTCGAAAGCTGGTGCTGCTGACGCTGCTGGCAATCGGCCTGTTGATGATCTTGCGGTGAGGATGCGGGCGTCTTCGTCCGCTCAGTCGAACGCCGCAGGATCGAGAGCGTTGGTGGCAAGGCCGGCAAGGTTGGCTGAGGCAAGAGCGGCAGGGTTGATGCCTGGCAGTCTGCTTGCTTCGCGCAGCGCGATCGAATCGCGGGCTCCACTCGTGCGAAGCAGGGCCTGGGCCTCCCCAACAGATATCGCCTTGAAGCGTACTTCGCCGCCGGGCGGGATCTGTACGAACCGATCCATATCGATACTGGCGAGAGTGGCGATTTTCGGATAGCCGCCGACGGTGCCGCGATCGGCCAGCAGCACGAGCGGCTGGCCGCTGCCGGCAACCTGCACCGAGCCTTTGACGGTGCCGTCTGAGACGATGTTGTAGCCTTTGGCGTGGGCCAGCAGCGGACCGTCGAGGCTGTAGCACATGCGATTGCTGCTCAGCGCGGTTCGCCAGGTCGTCGTCAGGAAACGGTCGATCGTCTCGGGATAGAAGTAGTCATCCTGGGGACCGAGGATGACGCGAATGACATCCCGGCGGGCTGGGCCGGCCGATGGGCTGGCAGCGCTGCGTTCGCTGTGCCAGGCGGTCGCCGCAGGAACTTCGAGTACGTCTGCGGCCTGCAGCCGGCGGCGCAGCGGGCTGCCGAAGCCGGCGCGCTCATCGAGGGAATTGCTGCCGTGCTGGAGTTCGCAGACAAGCCCGCCTTCAAAGCAAAGATAGGAGAACATGCCGCCGCGGGCGGAACCAATCTTCATCCGCTGGGCGTCGCGGATGACGTGGGTCTGGTCGAGTGGCACCGACTCTCCGTCTATCGACAGCGTGCGGGGGGCTCCCGACAGGGCGAACCGGATCGGTGGGCCTGCAACCTCGATACTCACCGGCAGCGGTCCGATCTCGATTGCAGGGGTGCCGACAGGGCAGCCGACGAGGGTGTTGGCGCGCCTCAGGGAACCAGCGTCCATGGCGCCAGCGGGAGCGACGCCGTAGCGCTGCAGGCCGAAGCGGCCGATGTCCTGAATGCTGGCAATGCCGGGGGCGGTGATGATCAGTCTGCTCATGGTGCGGCCTTCGGGTTCATTGGACGGCGTCGCGGATCATGGCTGCGCAGCGCTCGCTTTCGCTTTGCCATGCTTCGATAGAGATGGGGTAGAAGCGGACGATGTCTCCTGGATCCAAGAGGCACATGGGGTTGCGATCGGGCGCGTAGACGTCGAGCGGCGTGCGGCCGATCCAGTGCCAGCCGCTGGGACCGACGACCGATTGCAGCGCGGTCTGTTCGCCGCCGATGGAGATGGTTCCTTTCGGAGCATCGGGACGCGGCTGTTTGCGTCTTGGCGTCGCCAGAGATGGGTCAAGTCCGCCCAGATATGCAAAGCCCGGCATGAAGCCGATCATGCAGACGCGATATGCAACCTTGCTATGCCTTGCGATGACTTCGCTCGTCGTCAGATTATTCCAGGCCGCCAAATTTTCGAGATCGATTCCACATTCTCCGCCATAAACAACCGGTACGGACCATGCGCGGTTTGTATCAATTCGGGACAAATCCAGTTTGCCCAAATATGGAATAAGCTCTCGTTTCAGATTTGCAAACGTGGTGACAAATGGGTCGTAATGAATCAGCAATGACCGGTAGGTCGGAACCGCTTCTATAATTCCCTCAATCGACTGGCTGTTTAGCTTCCTGTCAAGTGAAAGGACACGGGCGTTGACGGCCTCGTCGATGGCGTCACCAAACTCCACGCTGAGCGCAGAATCACCACAAGGCAGAAAGCGCGGCTCCGCATACATACACAACTCCAGCGTGTGTTTCTACGACGGTCATTTTTTTTGCGGCGGGCGTCGTGAACGCCTTGCCATGCCCGTCAGTCTTTGCTAATGGACAGATTAACAGGCCGTTAACGGTCTGGCGAATTAATGCCGCTAATTCCAAACCTGTCAAGGAGATACACGCAGAGATTGTTCATCGGAAATCGCATTGGTTGAGTGTGGCGACATCTAACCATGCCGATCGTGACGCAGATTATTTGTTGTTTCAGCAACGGGAGTCGTGATGCAGTTTCAGTTTGCTCAGAATGCCGAAAAGCTCGAATATCCGGACAGGAAAGTCGTTGCTGGCGTCCTCAAGCGCTTTAATACCTGGCGATACAAGAGATCCCAACCCTCCGACTTTGCATTGCTTCAGGATTCCGTGGCGCAGGCCGTTGCGTCGGGCAATCCTATTCCTTTCGTTCTCTATTGGGGGAAGGGTTTGCGTGCGCAGTCCGGAGCCAATGAGCGAGCCTGCCTCAATTATTTGTCGGAGATGGCCGGCAGAATTAGCGAAGTCTATGGCCCCGGGGCTCAGTTCGACATTCTCTACACCGATACGCACGCCACGCTGAACGGTCACCGGCCAGCCGACATCGAGGAATACCGCCAGTGCCTCATCGCCGATTGCGGGGACGATTTCCGGGTGTGGCGGCTGAGCGAGGTCGTCACCGCCTCGAAGGTCGCCGATACGGACGTTGGCGACGTTCAGCCGGTCGAGGTCGAGGCGATGATCGCGCGGTTGGTTGGATGCGCGGAGAAGTGGTATCTGGGCAATGGGCACGCGATCGACGGGGCGACGCGCTATTTCTGGATGAACATGGTGGAGCGGATCGCCGTCGAGCGCATGTTCCCAGGTTCCGTCTTCGTGACTTTCAACGGCGCCGAAATGCGGCCGCTGTTTCCCGAGCGGCTGCCGGTCTTCTACATGTACTCGGTGAAGAAGGGTAACAGCGTCAAACCCTGGTTCATGGATGAGCCGGACGGCCCGTCGGCGCAGTCCGAAATCGCTCAGGCCGTTCGTGCGTGAGCGCGGCCCTGTTCCTCGGCTGCCATCTTTTTTGCGATCAGGGACCGAAACTCGGCGACGGTGTCGTCGAGCGCATCGATGGCCGATTCGGCGAAACTCCAGTCGAACGTTGCGGGCGCGTCCGCCTGATGTTCGATGCGTTTGCAAATGTTCGCGAGGCGGGCGGCGCCAACGGTCGACGCGCTGCCGAAGATCGCGTGAGCCAGAAGCCCTGCGCCACGGGCATCGCCTGCCTCGATAACAGCCAGCAGGGCGTCGCGCTTGGCTGAAAGTTCGGCAACGAATATGCCCATCAGCGGCGAGGTTTCGTCGATCCGGCGGTCTTCGAAGAAGTCGGCCAGCTCGGCGAGTTCGATCACCGGGTCGTCGGCGCTCGTCGCCCCTTCGGCAAGTTCGATCACCGGTTCGTCAGGGGCGGTCGCCTGTCGATCGGCAAGGGAGGCTGGAGTCGCGAGGCTGCGTGCGGCTTCGAGTAGCTTTGCACGGCGAATGGGTTTGGTCAGGTAGGCGTTCATTCCGGCTTCGGCGACCTTTTCGCCGGTGCCGGGAATTGCATGCGCCGTCAAGGCGACAATCGGCGTCCTGTTGTTTGGGCCGCCGCCATCGCGGATCTCGCGGGCGGCCGTCAGGCCGTCTTTCTCCGGCATGGAAATATCCATGAAGATCAAGTCGTAACGCTGCGAACCCGCATGTTTCACAGCCTGCGTGCCGTTTTCCGCACGGGTAACTTCATGGCCGTCGGCAACGAGGTATTGGGTGCCGATGTAAGCGTTCGTCGGGTTGTCTTCGGCAAAGAGAATGCGAAGCTGCCGGGACGCCTTGTCGTCGGCGCGCTTGGTGGCGGCTGCTGCTGCCGGTTCGGTCGCCAGCTGGAATGTGAGCGTGAAGGAAAAGCAGCTGCCCTTTCCGTATTCGCTGTCGACCTTTATGCGGCCGCCCATGGCGCGGACGATCTCGTCGCAGATCGCGAGACCGAGGCCGGTGCCATCGGTGCGGCGCGAAAATGTCGAATCGAGCGACTTGAACTTTTCGAAGATCAGCGATTGCTTGTCGGCGGGAATTCCGATTCCGGTATCGGTGATCGCAAAGTGCAATGTGGCCTGCCCGTCGTTTTGTTCGAGGAGAGAGCTACGGAGCGTGATGGTGCCTTGGGAGGCGAACTTGTTGGCGTTGGAGAGGAGGTTGATGAGGACCTGACGCAGGCGAACGGCGTCGACCATGACGGAAGCCGGAATTTCGTTCGAGACTTCCAGCAGGAGTACGTTGCCGGCTTTTTCAGTGAGCGGCCGGAACATCGAGTCGAGGCTTGCGAATATTGCCGCGAGAGACTGCGGGCTCGCCTCGAACTTGAACTGGCCATCCTCCAGCTTCGAGAAGACGAGGATGTCGTCGATCAGCGAAAGCAGATATTCGCCCGAACTCGACGCGATTTCGAGATGCCTCACCGCTGAAGGCGTGAGCGGTTCGGTCTTGATCAGCTCGAGGGCGCCGAGAACGCCGTTAAGCGGGGTGCGGATCTCGTGGCTCATCACGGCGAGGAATTCGCCCTTGGTCTTGCTGGCGGCTTCGGCCACCTGCTTCTCGACGAAGAAGCGGTTCTGCTCCTCAAGCAGCGTGCTTTCGCGCAGCCGGGAGCGGATCGCGGCGAAAGTCGCGTAGACCGTGAGGCCTGTCATCAGGAGGGCACACAGGATCATGATGTAGATCCTCAGCATCCATGAGGAACCGCCCAGCACAACGACGCGCAAGGGGTAGCCGTCAACGGGTGTCTTGGCGGCGATCAGCATCGTGCCTTCATGATGTTCGATTCCGGTCATGACGGCCGTGGCCGGTCCGGCTTCCGTGAAGGGGTAGGCCTTGCTGACGAGCGTCTTGCCGAGCATCGAAGCGTAGTCACCGGTGCCGGCGCGAATGATGTCGTCCTCGCCGACGATGACGACGCCACCGCGGTTGCCGAGATCGAGGTGACTGTAGATGCGGGTCAGCTTGTCGGGGTCGAGAGATACAACGATGACGCCGTCGAATTGACCTTTGTCGTCGAGGAGAGGGCGGGTGTACTGGACGCTCCATTTGCCGGATGCGCGTCCAAGAACCGGTCGTGAGATGAACAGATTGTCGCCGCTGCCGTCGCGGTGAACGCGGTAGTGCTCGCGGTCGCTGAGGTCAACGGGCTTTTTAGGGCGCAGCATTTTCGAACTCGTCACCATCATTCCGTTCTTGTCGATGACGGCGATCTGAACCGTGTGCCTGTTGAGCGTGTAGTCCTCGGTTATGATTTCCCGCCAGGAAACGCTCGCGCTCTTCGACCGGCGCATGGCGCGCATGAACTGCAATAGCGTGTCGAGTTCGCCGGAAGTCCTCGTGATGTTGTGAGACAGCGTCACGGCAATGTTGGACAGGTTATCCGTGACGCTGCGGCGAAGCGACGACCGCTCGTCGGTGATCTGCTGGAAGACGAGGCACCAAACGCCGATAATAATGAGGAGCGCGAAGAGAACCTGGCGCTGGTACCACCCGGTGCCGACGTTTTCGAGAAACCGATCGAAAGTCCTAATTGAAGTATTCGGGTCGGACAAAATCTATCCCTCTGACGAGTATGGGCAAGAGAATGCGGACCAATGCTTAAAATTTCATGCGATCATGCGGCGGCGATGCCGAGGTCACCGACCATTTGGGAGCCCCAGTCAAAAGGAACTTGGCTTGAAACGGTGCGAATCCGGTCGGCTGAATAGGGTTTCTTAACGAGGTGGGCGGTGCCGGTTCGCGTGCCAGTCGCGAGACGGTCCGGGTCGCGTGTAATAAAGAGGTGGGGCACCGCGCCGTTACCGACTATTTCGGTCACGGCGTCGATGCCGCTGCTGCTTTCGTTCGTTTTATGGATTCACGAACTCTTGTCCGGGTGAATGTCGTCAACCCATCAACTCTTCGATAGCAATTCAATCGCCTGACGCAGTTCCGCCATGACGCCTGGCTGCGTAATCGCGTGGCCTGCTGCATCGAAAACGGTGAGGCGCGATTGTGGCCAGCGGCTATGGAGGGCGTGAGCGGCAGCCGGCGGGCAGAGGAGATCGTAGCGGCCCTGGACGATGACGCCGGGGATGCCTTCGAGCTTTCCCGCCTCGCGCAGCAGCTGGTCGTCATCGAGGAAAAACCGGCTGGCGATGTAATGGGCTTCCATAAGTGGGGTCGGAGGCAGACGGCCTGGTGAAGTCGTCAAGTCGGGAAGCTCGACTGCGCCGGGTTCGAGGACGGAGAGCGCGCGTTCGTAGGTGTTCCAGACGTCGGCGGCAGGCGCATGAATCGTCGGGTCAGGATCGTTGAGGCGCCTCACGTAGGCGTCGAGCGGGTCGTTTTGCTCCGCTAGCGGCAGGGCGGAGACGAAGGCTTCGAACAGTTCGGGGCGAAAGCGTCGCGGGCCTTCGCAAAAGGCCCACTCGACCTCTTGTTGCGTGCCAAGGAATATGGCGCGGAGCACCAGCGCCGTGACGCGTTCGGGATGGGCTTGCGCGTAGGCGAGCGCCAGGGTCGAGCCCCACGATCCGCCGGTGACGAGCCACTTTTCGATGCCGAAGAATTCGCGGATGCGTTCGATGTCGGCGATCTGATGGGCGGTGGTGTTTGCCTGCATCGAAAGGTAGGGATGCGAGCGGCCGCAGCCGCGCTGATCGAAAAGGATGGCGTGGTGCAGGTCGGGATCGAAGAGCGCGCGGTGAATATGCTGCGCGCCGCTGCCGGGTCCGCCGTGCAGGAACAGGGCCGGTATGCCGCCCTTGCGGCCGACTTCCTCGACGTAGAGCCAGTGACCTTCGCCGACGTCGAGCATGATGGCATCGAACGGTCTTAATCGCTGGGCTTCGCTGTTGGGAGATTTCATGCGTTCGAAGGTTTCGTGGAGTGCGGGGCAAGCGGGCCGAAATTTTGCCCGGCCCAGCATGTCCGCAGGCGGCCCGATGGGCAAATGGTTTGTCGGCCGGCCATAGATGAAGCGAGCCGCGCCGTCAAACCCGCAGCTTGAATTTTTCGGGCG
>Ga0180009_10006997_pt1 | contig 11671 bp, 8 predicted proteins | sample OS_PC_MetaG_FD_123537 | JGI IMG/M metagenome (GOLD analysis project Ga0180009, IMG submission 123537) | Groundwater microbial communities from the Aspo Hard Rock Laboratory (HRL) deep subsurface site, Sweden - OS_PC_MetaG | ecosystem: Environmental > Aquatic > Deep subsurface > Groundwater...
ATAGAGAGAAAACTACCCCTATCGCAATTGTTAGAACAATGCCTTTCATGCTAACCATATTTATTTTAAATGAAGGGATTATTTAAATCTAATGATGCTTGAAATCTTCATTGTCTTGTTTCTTGGAATTGTTGCGGGAACTTTTATAATACAAAAGTGTTAAAATTTGAGGTGTGCTATAAATTTGGGTTTTGAGTCACAAACGAATTACAAATTATAAATACCCTTTCTGCTTAACTTATAGAAGGTAAAATGCTTTTAGAAATATTCATTGCGATGGCAGGAGGCATCCTATGTGGCGTTTGTACCGGCCTGTTTCCCGGAATACATATTAATCTTGTCGCGCTAATGGTTTTTACCGCTTCTGGATTTCTTCTTCAGTTTACCCCCCCAATTGTTCTTGCAGTTTTCATTGTTGCAATGGCTGTATGTCATTCTTTCCTAGACTTTATTCCATCAATCTTTCTTGGCGCTCCAGAAGAAAGTACCGCATTGTCCATCTTGCCCGGCCATAGGCTTCTTCTTAAAGGAAGAGGATATGAAGCAGTAAGACTTACAGCAATCGGCTCTTTTATAGGAATTGTATTAACTCTGATTTTAACACCATTGTTTATCTTCACCGTCCCCCCAATTTATGAATATTCTGCAAAGTTTATCCCCTATATTTTGATTCTTGCCTCTACATTTTTGATTTTTAATGAAAAGGGAAATAAAAAATGGGTTGCTTTATTTGTTTTCATAATGTCTGGAATATTAGGGGTCTTTACTCTTGATTTTAATATGCTTAAGGAGCCATTGTTTCCGCTACTTACGGGATTATTTGGGACATCAGTCCTATTCGTAAGTCTTAAAGAAAAAAAGAGCATTCCAAAACAGGAACTTTATTGTGAAAATCTTAATAAAAAAGATGTTGCGGTGGCTGTTAAAGCCTCTATCCTCTCTGCTCCGCTTTGTTCTTTCCTTCCAGGTCTTGGAGCTTCCCAGGCAGCAGTTCTTGGAAGCTCATTCGCAGATATTGAAGAAAGAACATTCCTTCTGCTCCTTGGGATTATTGGAACCTTTGTAACTGGATTAAATTTTGTTTCTCTCTATATTATTCAAAAAGGAAGATCCGGGACCTCTGTGATAATTGGAAAACTTCTGGAACTCAATATTCAATCTTTGATGCTGTTAATTGCTGTTATGCTTGTTTCTGGAAGCATTGCCCTTTTACTTACCCTTTGTCTCTCCAAGATTTTTTCAAAAAAGATATCTGGAATTAATTATGGTAAATTAAATCTCTATGTGCTTCTTTTGTTGATTCTCCTTTCCATAGTGATTTCGGGGCCGTATTCTTTGATAGTTCTTGTGACTTCGACCGCCTTGGGGGTCTTTGCAAATGAATCTGGAATAAAGAAAATGCATCTTATGGGCTGCCTCATGCTCCCAGTCATATTTTATTTGCTCTTTTAAAAGAAGATGCCTTTCTGAATTTTATCAAAAATGCCAAAGATGTTATGGAAAAAGATATTGGGGCAATCATTTTCAAATGGAATATTATTTTCTGAAGAGTTCAGTCAAACTAGTTTGCATAATATTCTGCGATAGTTATAAGGAATGAAAAAGGACCCAAAATGATCATTAAAAAAGAAAGATAAAATCCTATTTTTTCAAACCTTTTAATCCAAATATCATAAAAAGAAGAATTATAACCCAAATCATAAGAGAATGTGATCCAATATTTAATGATATTTAATTTGTAGTCTGAGACTTAAAATCCTGCTAGAAACATTTGTTTATTTCAACCATATTGATATATTGTTTATGGAGATTATTTCCCACTAGCATTTACCATTTCTAGAGGGATAGTTGAAATATTTATTACACCCCCATTAGAATTGTTTTTTGTTGCATTGTTTACAAGAGCCATCCCATCTATTCCCTGGGGAGGTGTTGTGATTGTTTCTAATGGGGCAAGAGTTATGGGAACATCTGGAGAAGGAGAATAATAAAAGAGGGATAATAAAAGGATTGCTACGCCCAGACTTATAATGGTGCTCCAAATCATCTTTTTGGATATTTTAAATTTTGATGCCGCTCCTGGTTTCAGAGCAATCAGCAGAGCATCCATTACATCTATTTCAGAATATCTTTGAAGCAGGAGTGGTTTAATCTGCTCAATGCTATATCCTTTGGAAAGATTTTCTTTTATCCAGTTTACTATTTGTTCATCTACCACTTTTATGTACGATAACTCTTAATTATAATGGGAAAATGAAGTTTAAAAGCTTTCTAGAACCATTGACTAACTTTTTGCTGTTTTTCCGTTTCCCTTCCAAATATGCTCTCAATGTATTTTTGAGTTAATTCAAGATTTTGTTTTATATAAGTTGAAACAGCATATTTATTTGCAAGCTGTAAAGCAGGTTCCATGTATTTCATTATGCTTCCTTCTGAAATTGTAAATATTATTTTTCCACCACATCCGGTGCATTTTCCAACCAATGGTGGACGCCTGAATTTTTTATTACAACTAACACATCTGAATTCTTGAGTAGAGAACTTTCTAAGATTTCCCCTTATATCCCTTATGAAATGTCTTTCTATTACTAATCTTGCAACATCTGCAACATCAACTGCCCTGATCTTTTCTGCCAAATCCATTTGTTTCTGAACTTTTTCGGCCATAGTTGGAATGGATTTGTATGCAGAATTGACAACACCGCCATTTATGTCATCAGAACTGTGTGTGAAATGAATATTTGTAAAAGGATCAACTCCTGCCTTCAGTCTATTTTTAACATTGTCTAGGAAAATCTTTGATGAATGTTCTCCTTTTTCAGAAAGCTCATATAATTCCAATGGATATAATCCTAGCTCGAAATCTAAAATTTGATCATCTACTTCTCCCGCATTTATTCTAGAGTTTAAAACAAGGGGTGCATCTTGTGTGCCTCCCCTATGGGCTGGAAGAAACTTCCTAGAAAAATTTATTAAAACATCAAGAAGAAGCATGACTGCTACCTCATCACCATCGCAATTGTGAACCAGAATATCATTTGCAAAAAAATTATGTTCTCCTTCAACATTAAAACAATAGCTTTCTTTCTCTCCAACTCTTTCTATTTTTCGTATTTTGGGGTAAGCATAATTTTCATCATAGTCTATTCTCATCCCAACAGGATTTTTTTTGCATAACTCTTTAAGAACATTATTTTTCCTTTCGGATAAAAACCCAATTTCCCAAAATTTCTTCACAAAATCAGAAGGGATAATTATCTTAGTTATTTTAAATTTAGGAATATTTCTTCCCCTATCCGCATAAAACTTTTTAACTACTGGCCCTGGCTCTTTTTCATACTCATAAAATTTGGTAAAAATCCCAAATCTTGATAAAACAAAACTTAAGTCATACTTAAGCCCCCTACTCACATTATCGCAAGTGACTCTTGTATCGGTCAAACTCACACTTCCATCCCCTTCGAAATATCCCCTAAGTAAGGAAGCAATCTTCTCTTTTTTCAAGTCTAAAAAAATAGCCGGAATTCTTTTATCCCCGGCCTTGCTTCCCATTCTAAGGCAGTCTGTGAATAATTCGTAGATAATTCTTGAAGAAAAAGTAACTCTGTCTTTTTTATTTTCTGTGGGTTTCAGTCCAAAATGAGAAAAGAAAACTTTTTTAACAAAATCTCTCAATTCTTTTTCATTAGAAGCAATATAAACCTGATTTAATCCTTTTTTGCTCTTAATACTTCTTGAATACCCTTCTGCAATATATAATCCAAAAACCTCAAGCAACGCTTTATCTAAATTAATCCTAATTGGGATTAGAACATTGTCACTTTTAGCGGCAATTCTTGCCTCAGAAGGAATATCTTCTAAGGATTTTCTATTTCTTACCAAAAATTCTTCAACAAATTTTATTGGAAAGCTGTCTCTTTGATAATAATTGCTTGTTTTATCTAATTTCTCAAAACTTTCTAAAAAAGTCCTTATGTTTCTTAGCATAATGTGCTCTTTATCTTTAAAAATCTCGGGCAAAAATAATTCATTTACATCTCTTTCTTCTATCTCTTTTTTATAGCTAATAGAAAGCTTGTCTCCTTCTTTTAATTCATCCGCTCTTTTTTCCTCTTTCCCTTTCAAGTAAACTCTGTGACTCTCTGTTAATTCAATTTCCTTCCCGTCTTCTAAAGTTAATTTGATCATTTCTCTGGAAGAATGTTTTGTAACTTCTTTTATTTCTGCTTTTCCAGTATTGCTCCAACAACTGAAATTATCGACTCTCTTTTTTAGCGTGCCATAATTGTCCGCTTTTTCTTCTGGCTTAAAATTCTTGACAAAATCCCCTATTTTTGTTATTTTCCATCCACTCTTATCTTTAATAGGGATGTAAGAATTATATCCTAAGCAATCTCTTCTTACAGCGGCATGAACATAGGGTGTTGCAAGTATTCCTTGAACTCTTGAAAATCCTACAATTCTTGTTATGACCCCTGCACAATTATGCGGAGCCATGCAAACAGTCAATTGCCCTGCAAGATCATCCCTTGATTTCAATTCATAGAATGGTTTAAGATTGTAAAATCTTACAAGCAAAGAATCTATGAATCGCGTCAGATTCATAAAAACAGTGTCTGCCTTTTCATCATCTGAATCCGGGCATGAGGGAAGAATGATGTCATGTGGTTTCAATTCAAGAATTTGATCCGGATCTTCAAGTGATTTCCCATGAATATCTTGAGTATATCCGAGTTCTATCAGTTTTGAAATAGACGTCCCCACTTCTTTTTGTTTAAAATGGGTAATTGGCAACTCTGTGGCATCATATCTTACTGTTCCATCCTTGTTTACATGAAGGCCAAATTTGGCCCTTAAAATTCCCTTAGAAAAATTCTCTATTGAATGCTCTGAAGAAGTCGTTCCTCTTACTCCTTTTATTAGGGCAGGAAGGTCCGATCTATTGAAGTCTAACTGTTTCAAACTAGCATCAATGTAATTCTTTATATCTATCCTTTTTCTCATATAGGGTTTTACTTTTCCAGCAAGAACCCCCCCATGCACGGGACATACTTCTTGAACCATCCGTTCACATTCTGGACAATACATTAATTTCTTTGTCGGCTCATTACAAGTTTCACACATGAAATAGATTGTCTCTTTTTGACATTTATCACAATAGTATATTGGAAAATTTGATTCTATTTTCCCATTTTCAGATGCCTCCTGAAAGCTCCTGAGTCTCCCTCCTTCTTCTCCAACAGGAAATAAAACATGGGGGCTTCCAATTAGCTTTCTAAGTTTTGCTTTTTCAGGTCTTCCCATTCTTGCCCCTATAAAAGTTCCTGCCTTGTCCTTAATCTGATATTTTGAAAAAATATTAACAACTGAGAGTACATCTAGATCGGACTTTAATTTTTCAATAATTTCATTTATCCTATCAGAAAAATTTTCTTTTGTTATCCCTAAATTTGCTAAAAATGCTCGCGTATATGTTTGATCTAAGATTACTCGCCCATTATCTATAAAATGTTCTATTCCTAAAAGCTCTAATGCTCTTTTTCCTTTTGAAAATTTTTCTTTTGAATCGGATTCGTATGGGAACATGAGAATATTATCCAATGTGGCTTCCTTCAGCCATTCCATAAGGGAAAGCATTTGTTCTTTAGTTATCTGCGTCCAATAATAGATATATTTTGGATAAAGTGGGATCTTGAATTTCTCTGAAAGGAATGTGGCTCTATCAAAATCTATTTCATTTCGGTTTACACTTACTGCATCTTTTGTTTTTTCTGCTTCTCTCTTTAATTCCAATTCCCACCATTCTTCGACATAAGGAGACTTCAGAAGTTCATAATTTCTATTTATGACATCTCCAAGAGAGAAAAGAATATCTCCAAGATAAATGATCTCCTTAACCTGTGGATAAAGTTTTTTTGCTTCTGCAAAATCTTTTGGCCTTACTACAGAATCATCTAAAAGTTTTACTATTGGTCCATCTATTGAATCACAAACTGTTACTGCACATCCTTTTGTTGGCTTTTCAACCTTAAGTTGAGTCCCATTAGAAAGAAAGGAGTTTGAGATTGCCATAGTTATTGGGCTTATTGAAGCAGCAGAAAATCCGCTCGTCCTGCTTCTCCCATATCTAAACCTAAATCCTCCTGATCTTGAAGGATGGCTGTAAACCGGTCTTCCAGCAACAAGATCTTTAATGTATGTTGGAGAAGAATCTGTGGATCCTTTTTCCCTCTTCTTATGGAGCTTAATATAATCATCAAGGAAATCCCACCCAGTTATTTGAAATCCTTTGTCCTTCAAACCATTATACAATCTAAATCCCTTCTGGGCCTTCTGGGCTAATCCTTCTGAAAAAATAAGACACATCCCCCCCCGAATACAATTCGTTACAACCCTTGGAAGATCCTTGTAATTAGAAACTTCTCTATCTTCTGTTGGATCTCCCGAGATTTGTATTGGAAGGTTTTTTGCAAGGAAGCTTATTTCTTCTTCCGTAGGAAGATATTGAAGATTGGTAACTCTCTCATGATAATCATAATTTTCTGTGACATATCTTTTAATTTCTTTCTCATCCGGATCAAATTTTGCATATCCAAATATTTCTCTGAGATAATCTATGAGCATCAACACCATGCAAGAAGCAGTTGTTCCTGCGCTTCTTATTGGTCCAGAGAAAGATGCGATAAAATAATCTTTTCCATCTTTTGTTTTTCCTAATTTCAATTCCGTAAATCCTTCGATAGGGGAAGAGACCACTCCCAGGGTGATATATGCGAATCCCACCCTTATTCCCGCATCTATTGCCTGCATCAAATCTTCAAATTTACAGAACTTCTCTTTTGCAATCTCCTCTGCTATTTTGAATGAAACGGCTGTATCAAGAGCCCCATATTGTTTTTCCAACTCTAAAATTCTGTTTACAATGGCCTTATCATTCAGCTGAGGATAGATTGTAGAAATTAATCCCAATGATTTTTCTGCAAGATTTGCGGCAAGAGGAATTTCAACCTTTGAAACAGGATCAAATCCTTTCATTCTTGCTTCATTGGCAATATCATATGAAATTTTGATTTTTGTTTCTAATTCTTTAAAATATTTTTGCATTTTTTAACCTATTCTCCAAAGAGCCAATTATCCTGGGAGTTTTATTCCAAAAATTTGTCCTGAAGAGATTATTATGAAAATAGGATTTATTCCAAAATTTGTTGAAGAGAATTGCATACATCCTGGAATTTGTGCATTCTAAGGCATATTTTCCATTGTCCTCTATGATCAAGGGGATCCTAAGCTCGGCGCATATTTCAAATTTTCTTTTTTTATATCCGAAAAAATCCCCCGTATGTACGACCGGTATTTGAATTCCTGAAAAATATTTTTGAAAAAAGTCTAAAGTTTTTGGCTTCAGCCAGGGGGGCCTGGAAGTAATCGCATAAATAGAATATTTTTTTGATAGAAGTTTAATGGTCTCCTGGCAACCCTCAAAAGGTTTTAATGAATCAAATTCAGGGGCCTTGCAGAACTCATTTACTTCATTTATTGAGTCTTCATTTGTTCCACCCAGGGTCTCGCAATATCTGTATGTTTTGAAATCTTTCACAGAGAAATTAGTTCCGTGTTTTTTATTGTAAAAGATGAGAAAGTTGGGAAGAAAATCAATCAAGACATCGTCTATATCTATCCCTATTCTCTTTAGGCCTGTTTTTGCTTCCATTTTATTTTAGCTAAAATCAATTATGTTGACCTTTCCAGTTTTGAGGTTTAATATTGGGACCTTGCATGGATCTGGATGATTTCCAACCTTTTCTTCAAATTCGGTTATGTGCTGCCAGCATGATGAGGCAATAAGAATTATTGGGCCATAAAAGTCTATATCTGGCCTGTGCAAATCTCCTGTTGCAAAAACATCTGGAATTTCTCTGATGACTAGGGGGTCTATTTCTGGAAGGGGCAGGTGATCTGTTGTTGAATGTGATGGACCCAAATGTCTTTTTCTTAAGAGATGTTTTGAAACCTTTGTTGGATTATCGTGCGCTCTGCTTGTTCTTAATTCCTCAATTTCTTCTATAAGGGAGTGAAAACTTGCACCATGATACATTAAAACCTTTATTCCTTTCTTTTCAGAAGTCTTTGCTATTTCAACCAATGCCGGATTACTAACCAAATGTAAATTTTCAATGAAATAAAGATCTTCTGCATACTCCCTATCTATTGGTGGCTGTGGTTCTGCAATCCTTGATGCATCGTGCTGTCCAGGGCAAGCAAAAATAGTTATGTCCTTCCTTATGGTTCTCAAATATTCTGCAAGTTTCTTATATTGTAATTTAATATCTGTGATCAAAAGTCTTTCCGCCTGTCCCGGATATACCCCCACACCATCAACCGTATCTCCCACAATGAAAAGATATTTTATTTTTTTGCTCAATTCCTTTTGATCATCATTTCCAACCTCTCCATTGAGCCAACTTATAAAATTTGTAAATTTATCTTCTATAAATTTGTTTGAGCCGAGATGTATGTCTGAAATGAAAACTGCATATTCTTCTTCAGAAGCGCAATTTCTCACACTTCCGGTAATTTCTGGAAAGACAATATCCTTGACAAAGATTATTTCATTATTTCCATTACCGTTAATTCCAATAACTTCGTCCAAAACTATGCTTTTTGATTTTTCTAAAAGATCTTCCTTGCTATTATGTATAAGGACCGGAATTTTACCATTGAAATCTTCTAATTCAATAATTATATTTTTATTTTTAGTTACCCTTTTATTGGCAACCATCCCAATAATAGAAAGTTCTTGTTTTTGGTTTGAGATTTTACCTATGGATGTAAGTTTTGTTAAACTTCCATGGCCTTGAAGTATTCTTTTGATTTCATTGAATCTTGCCTGAAAATATTTTACAAAATCTTCAACCCCTATCTTTCTAGGAAGAGTATTCCAAGAGCTTATAATCCTAAATTTTTCACTTTCAATCACCTTTTTTTCTTTAATTCTTTCATCAACCTGAATAAACATTTTGAAATATGTAATTGCTTGATTCATGCCTTCCCTGTCTTCTTCAGTTACAGAGTTTCTGAAGAATTCTAATTTTTGAAGAATTTTAGAAGCATTTGATACTATCTCTTTTTTAGAAAGAAAATTCATCCCACATTGTTTGATAATGGGGGCAAGAGGATAGTTTATATTTTTTAATTCTTCTGTGAGGGAAAGTTCAACCAAAATCCTTTCATTTAGAAAATCTTTAAAATCATTAATCATCATTTCAGCCCCAGAGAATTGTAGATGATTTCTTTAGTCCTGTCCATTAATGGCGGGGGAATTAATAAAGAGATTTCCCTTGTCCTCCCATAACGTCCTTGACTTATCACTTTGGCATTTATTATGCCGAGCATGTCAAATTCGGCAATTATGTCTCCAACTCTTCTCTGGGTTAAAACTTCTGTTGTTGTTTGAGCACAGAAGTTTTGATAAATATCGAAAATATCTCCGGTATAAATTTTGTCTCTTTTCTTATCCGTAAGGGCGATTATGGATAAAAGAACTAATTGGAATTGCTTTGGTTGTGTTGAAATAATATCAAGAATTTTATCCTTTTCTATTTTTTCCTTAGCCTTATCAATAAACTCCAAAGTTACTTTTTGAGATCCTTCTCTTTCAGATATTTCTCCAGCAATTCTAAGTAAGTCTAATGCTCTTCTTGCATCTCCATGCTCTCTGGCAGCATAGGCTGAACATTTTTCTATGACCCCCTCAGCAATAATTTCTTTTTTGAATGCTTTCTCTGCTCTTTCTCTCAAGATATCCTGAAGCTGTATGGCATTATATGGTGGGAAAACTATTTCTTCCTCAGAAAGAGAAGATTTTATTCTTGGATCTATATTTTCCAAAAATTGAAGGTCGTTGCTTATCCCTACAATAGAAATTTGGGCATTCTTTAATTCAGCATTAAGTCTTGTAAGATTATAGAGAAAATTATTATCTATTTTTTTAACTATTTGATCAACCTCATCAAGGACGATTATAACCAATTGTCTTTTTTTATCAATTTCATCTATAAATTTTTGATATATTTGGTCTGTAGGAAGCCCGGTAGAAGGAACATTAAACCCCATTTTTTTCAAAAGTTCTGCAAGAATCCTATATTCTGTATCTGCAATTTTTTTCAATTTACAGTTGATATATTCAATAGTTAATGGCAAACTTTGTTCTTTTGCTCTTTTTAACAATTCATTTTGAATATATTGCATTGAAAGTGTTTTTCCGGTCCCGGTTTTTCCATATATAAATAAATTTGATGGTTTTTCCAATCTTAATGTTGGTCCTAAAATTGCAGCTATTTGTTTTATTTGCTTGTCTCTATGTGGGATTGTTTCAGGAGTATAATTTGTTTGTAAAACACTTTTACTATTGAAAATAGAATTCGTTGAAAAAGAATCAAAAATCTTATCAAGTTTAATTGTCATTTCTTTTATCCTCTTTTTGAATATACAAAAATATATTTTTTCTTTTATAAATATATTGGAATTGAAATATAAGTATGTTTGCCTCTATTTCCAATGGAACAATGATTTTCTTTTTTTATTTAAGATATGTAAATAATTAGAAAGGAAATGATCCCCTCTCTCCTTCATTTCTTATGGAACCAAATTAAGAAAATAACGTCGATTATTCTTGAATATATAATATATAATATATAATATATAATATAAATATTTATAATACAATATACAATATAAAATTATAAATTTCAGTTTTCTTTTTAAATCTTTTCACAATCTCCATAAGAAATAGGGGGGACAGAGCAAACCCATTCTTAAACTTCGCTTTAATTGGTTTAAACTATCTTATTTCTTTATTAGCATATAATATAGAAAAGTTTATAAACAAATTTTCTTATTTTAAGATATGATGATCGAGAAAAAACCTTTAAAAGAGATTTTACTAAAAAACGTTGTTACAAAAGAAGGCAGAAGACTCGGAATAGTAAAAGACATCGCATTTGAAGTAAAAACAGGTGAATTAATCAGCCTAATTTTAACTTCACCAACCGCATATGCGCAATCTCTAAATTTGGAGAGGACAAAAGAAGGAGATCTTCTTATTCCATACAGCTCCATAATTGCAGTAGGCGACTTTGTAGTTGTCAGCGAAGAAGATATGAGTTAATTTCTCATTAACTCTTAACTAAAGGTAAACAAAATGGCTATTATTGGCTTTTCATTAACCAAAATTCTATTAGAAAGAAAGGAGACCCCTATTAGAAAGATTGAGGTTAAATCTAAACTCCAACTCCCTTCTATGGAAAAACAAGAAGTTAAACTTGTTGAAGGAAGGGACACTCTCAAATTTAATTTCGAATACGATATTGAATATTCTCCGGAATTAGCAAGCATTTCATTTAAAGGATTTGTATTATTTGCATCTGATCCCAAACATACAGAAGAAATAATGAAAGAATGGAAAAAGAGTAAAAAAATAAACAAAGAAATGCAAACACAAATATATAACTTTATTTTTAACAAATGCAATATCAAAGCATTGCAATTTGAAGAAGACTTCAATCTTCCACCACATCTTCAACTACCACAAATAAAAATAGAAGATATTCAAGATAAAAAATAAAAAATCCCCCCTTTCTTCTTAATCTCCTCTTTAAATCCTTAAATTTTA
>Ga0180009_10006998_pt1 | contig 11670 bp, 8 predicted proteins | sample OS_PC_MetaG_FD_123537 | JGI IMG/M metagenome (GOLD analysis project Ga0180009, IMG submission 123537) | Groundwater microbial communities from the Aspo Hard Rock Laboratory (HRL) deep subsurface site, Sweden - OS_PC_MetaG | ecosystem: Environmental > Aquatic > Deep subsurface > Groundwater...
CGCGTTGTTGTTACGCAACTTCAAAGCACCACCCCAAACGGGTGCCGTCAACGACTTGTCGTCGGCGATCTGTAAGGGATCAGAATGATCTGCGTTCTGAGTTTTCCCGAACGCTGCTAGGGCTCTGCAATTGGTGTGGGCTGCCGCGCCGGTGTACAATCGCCCATCGAGGAGGAACCGTCCCTGAAGCGACCGCTGCGTTCATTGCGCTGGCTGGCGCTCCCCACGCTGCTGGTGATCACCACCGGGTGTCCAGACAATGGCGGTCCACAGTGCCCGCCCGAGTTCAAGGCCGGTGAGTTGTGCGAGATCGAGGATCTGGTCTGCCGGATTCCGGGCTCGCAGTGTGAGGATACGCTCTGCACATGCACCAACGAGGTCGGGGGACTGTACTGGGACTGCAGCAAGGTGCCCTACTGCCGTTGCACCTGCCCCTGCGGCAAGATCGCGCTCAACACCTGCGAGAGTCTTGGATGCTCGCCCAAGGCGCAGGATCCCTGTCCGGCCAAGGCCAAGGCGGTCTGTGATCTGGTGTGCAGGGAGCCGGACGCGGGGCCGGATCTGGCCCCTGCCGACCTCGGCCAGGACCTCCTCGACCAGGGACAGGACATCTCCGTCGACCAGCAGGTGGACCTGCCCCCCGCCGACTTGCCTCCCGCCGACGTGGCCCCGGACCTGCCGGCCCCGGATGTTTCTTTGCCTGATGTCGCCCCACCAGACCAGCCGATGGACCTCCCCATGGATCTGGCGCCTCCGGTCGATCTGCCCGCTGATGGGGGATGAATCCCCATCCTGCCCAACCATCCCCTCTGTCTCGGGCGATAACGCGACGTGATCAAAGGAAGATTTGGGTATGGGGCTGAAGTCCCACTCTGTCCTCCGTGCCCCCACTTCTACGGCGTGCACCTACCCGGGTCTGATCACCAATCGCATTTTGTTCCGGTAAGTTACGGCGCGGAACATGTAGCCACATGTATGGCATGTAGGTTGCTCTCCAAATCATCAAGGAGGGCAATAATTGAGACATCTAGCCTGGCTGCCGACCTTGCTGCTTCTCGGTGCGTGTGTAGGAGAGCACTCGATGGAGGGTATCGAGACGGCGGAAACATCGGTCTGTAACTCCGGCACCAACTGCTGCAAACCCGAGGAGCTGGTGTGTCATGGCGACCCGGACGGGCAGATGGTCTGTGCCTGCTACAAGTCATGGGACTGCGACGACTACCTGCGCCCGGAGAAGTGCAGCCAGCACCCGATGGACACGCCGGATGGCAAGGGCGGCTGGTCCTGCTCGGCCAGCGGGGCGCTGGAGAAGTGCATCCGAGACGGCAGCGATCTGCCTTCGGGCGTCAACGGATGGAAGTGCAAGGCCGTGGGAGGCAAGGTCGAGTGCTCAAGACCGACCAACACCCCGGATGGAGGCACCAGCTGGGACTGCTCCTATGCGGGCGAGTTCAAGGTCTGCAAGAAGAAGGATGACGTGCCGGTCGAGGACGGAGGTCTGCCCGCCAGCGACGGCTATGTACCGCCGCCAAAGGACACCGGTGTGCCGCCCAAGAAGGACCAGGGCGTGACTCCCAAGCCGGATACCGGCTTCACACCGCCGCCGGGCTGGACCTGCTCCAACGGACCGAACGGCGAGCTGATCTGCAAGAAGGCCGGAGGCGGCGTCCCCGAAAATGGCTCGGGCGGCCCGCAGGGCAAGGGCTCGTTCAAGTGCTACTGGAAGAACAACATGATCACCTGCGAGGGGTCGAGCGGCACGCCTCCCGGCGGCAACGGCTGGAACTGCGTGGTGCACGAGGACGTCGGGGGCTGGCGCTGCAAGAAGTCGGTCGGCCCCAACGACACACCCAACGGCGGCACGTGGAGCTGCACCAGCGGGACCTCCTACAACGGCATCGTCTGCGTCCAGTACCCTCCACCGCCGAAGCCGGGCGCCGAGTGCCAGCCGGGGGCGAAGATGTGGTGCGACGGGCAGTCGTACTGCGGATGGGGCCAGGTCACCTGCGGCTCCGACGGCAAGTGGAAGCGCAAGTTCAGCCTCCAGACCTTCAGCTTCGAGCTGGACTGCTGGGAGCTGGCGGACGGACGGCGGCCGAACACGGTCTGTGCATGCTACTTCACCTTCTTCAACAAGGACTGCTGCGAGACGGCGGACTGCGTGCTCCCCCCTGGCACCAACGGCCAGATCTGCCCGGCGAGCCCCGGCTGGTACTGCGACTACTGCAACCCGCTGAACCCCAAGTGCAACGAGGGGGGAGCGAAGTGTGTGACGACCAACAGCTACGAGACCTACTGCGGCAAGGACTGCTCCGGAGGCAAGGCCTGCCCCGCCGGGTCCAAGTGCTCCTCCTTCAACCAGGGTAGTGGAACCACCTGGCAGTGCACGCCCAACGACGGCAGCTGCTACTACTGAGTCTTGCCTCCACCGCCCCGGGTGCGCAGCCCCCGCCGTAGCACGAGGATATAGGAGCCCTCGCCTCTGCGCACCAGCAGCACCTGGCCCTTGCCCAGACGACCCATCAGCGGAAAGAACGCCTGCTTCTTCAGCTGCTCGTCCCGTTCGACCAGCTCCGGCACGTAGAGGTCCAGCTCCACGTAGCGTCCCCGGGTGGCTTTTTGCAGCGCCAGGCCGTAGCTGAACATCTTGAGCTCGTCGACCGGGAACAGGTCGTTGTGCAGCGCGCCGCCATACACGGCAACCAGCGGGCTTCTGGCCTTCTTCGCCCGCACGGCGAGCAGCTGGGCGGTCTTGTCGTGCAGGTGTCGGGTTATCAGGTCCAGCAGCTTCTCGAAGTCCAGCTGGTTCCCTCGTTTCGCGTCGAGCAACTGCTCGTACTCCCTGCAGGTCACAGTGAGGATGTGGGGCCGGATCCGCAGCGCCTTGGCCCGCTCGAGCAGCCGCACCACCTCGTTCTCCGTCTCCGCCGGGCGCTTCGTGCTCTGCTCCACCTTGCGGGCCACCTGTTTCTCCTGCTTGCCGCAGCGCCCCTCGGTGACCCACGTCTCGACCACGAGGTCGGAGGCCCGGCCAGACAGCTCGTCCAGCATCTCGCGGGTGAAGCGGCTCAGCGCCGAGTCGACGGGGGCGGAGTCGGTCTTGTGGTGCAGCTCGCCGATCCCGATCACCTGCGGTCGGGACCGCTTGATGATCGCTGCCAGCGCGACGCGCGCCGAGGGGTAGAACCAGTGGCGGGGCCCACTCCTGGCCGGGGGCCCTGCGGGGGCGCTGTCCGGGCGAGGCCGGGCGTCGGCGGCGGTCCGCTGGCGGTCGGGGCAGCCGGTCCAGACCGTTTGCAGCGCCAGCAGCAACACGACAGCTATCGTCGGTATCCGAGATGGTGACACGAGGAGAGGGATGTTATGTAGAGTTGTCCATCGAGGCAAACAGGTTTGACGCATATTTCCGGCACAGCGGCGCGGAGGCACAGGTGGGCGATGCTCGGTCTGCTGGCGCTCGGAGCCTGCGCCCACCCGGACCAGAAGCTGGTGCGTCGCGTGAGGCTGGACGGAGTGCGCTCGCTGCGCAAGGCGCCGATGCTGATGGGGCTGGAGACCCGGCGGACCGCCTGGTGGCCCTTTGCCGAGAAGCACTACTACGACCCCGCGCTGCTCGACCGGGACGTGCGTCGCATCGAGGCACACTACGCTCGCAGTGGTTTCTTCGCCGCCAGGGTCGTGCAGCGGCAGGTCAAGCAACGACCCGGCGGGCGTGCGGTGGATGTCCGGCTCAGAGTCGACGAGGGTCAGCCAACCATGGTGCGGGAGGTGGTGCTGAAGGGCCTGGAGCGGCTGGACGCCCGGCAGCGGTCGAGGCTGCGCGAGGGGCTGGGGCTCGCCTCCGGCAAGCGTTTCGACCATGACCGCTACCGCAGGGCCACCGTGCGGTTGAAGCAGGAGCTGATCCAGTCCGGCCGCGCCTACGCCAGGGTGACCGGTCGCGTGGAGGTCGATCGGAAGGCCCGGACGGCGCGTATCGTGATCGACGCTGCCCCGGGTCCGCTCGTGTGCTTCGGCGAGACCACCCTCGAGGGCAACGGAGCGATCCCTGGCGACAAGCTGGTCAGGCTGGCGACCTGGGAGCGGGGCGATCGGTACGACCCCGACGAGATCAACCGTACACGGGCGCGGCTGTTCAACCAGCGGCTCTTTGCATCGGTCAGCGTGGACCTGCCCAGGGAGCCCACCCGCGAGGCCGCGGTCCGGATCCGTGTTGTCCCGACCAAGCTCCGCGAGGTCAGGCTGGGCGTGGGGCTGGGCGTGGAGCGGCAGCGGCAGGAGGTGCGACTGAGCGGGCGGTGGACCCTGCGCAACTTCCTGGGCGGGATGCGGACGTTGGAGGTGCAGCTGCGCCCGGCGTACGTGGCCTATCCCACGGTGTGGGCGGCCAAGGAGCATGGACCGGCGGCCAAGACCGACGTGCGGCTGAGCCAGCCCGATGCGTGGGGCAGCGGGCTCACGCTGTTCGCGGTCAACGGCTACGACCTGGGCATCGAGCAGGGGTATCAGTATCACGGTCCCCGCGTGCAGCTGGGCGCCGACCGCACCTTTGTGCGCGACCACCTGCGGGCCGGCCTGTCCTGGAACCTGCAGTTCCTCGACTTCTTCAACACCAAGGAGCTGTTCGACCAGTTCTCCACCCCGCTGGGGGTCGGCTTTCGCGACCCCTACCGCCTGGCCTGGCTCGAGGAGTTTCTGCGGCTCGACCTGCGGGACAACATCGTGGATCCGCAGGCCGGGCTGCTGGGCGAGGTGCGGCTGGAGCAGGGCTTTCCGCAGATCGGCGGCCAGTTCACCTACTTCAAGGTGGTGCCCGATCTGCGGGGCTACATCCCTGTCTTCACCAGGCGGCTGGTGCTCGCTCTGCGGGTCCAGCTGGGCTACATGCGGCCGCTGGTCGGCGACGAGACCCCGGTGACCCGGCGCATCGCCCTCGGCGGTCCAACCAGCCACCGCGGGTTTACCTTCGGGCGGCTCTCGCCCCAGCAGAACGGGATCCCCTACGGCGGCAACGGGTCGCTGCTCGGCTCGGCCGATCTGCGGCTGCGGATGTTCCAGCTGTTCAAGAGCTGGATCAGCCTCGTGCCGTTTTTCGACGCCGGCGACGCGGTGGCCGATTTCCAGGACCTGTCGCTGGCGAAGCTGCACCTGGCGACCGGCGGCAGCCTGGAGTACCAGACCCCGATCGGGTCGATCCGGGTGGGCATCGGAGTCCGGCTCAACCGCCTCGGGGGTCGGGTCATCACGGGGGGCGAGCCCGCGGGCAACGAGCCGGTCAACCCCGATCCGGGCGAGCGCCTGGCCTTCCACCTCACGATCGGAGACGCGTTCTGATGGCCCGCCCGCGCCTTCTGCGCAGAGCGCTCCGGATCGTCGGGCTGGCCCTGCTGTGGGTCGTGGTCGTGCTGGTCATCCTGGTCACGGTGACCCTCGATATCCTGCAGCGGCCGGTGGGCCTGGAGCAGCTGCGACGTCTGGCGCTGCGGCAGACCCGGCCGCTGCTTCCAGGTCTTCAGCTCGGTCGCATCGACGGCGACATCACCAGCACACTGACCCTGGACCGGGTGGTGCTCAACGACCGCTTCGGCGGCCAGGCGATCCGCGTGCGGTGCATCAGCCTGCGCTACGACCTCACCGGGCTGCCGGGCGAGCTGCGGGTGGAGCGGCTGGAGCTGGATCGGCCTGAGCTGGTGATCAAGCCCAGCAAGAACGGCGAGCTCAACCTGTCCCAGCTGGTGGTGCCGCAGCCGGCCACCGAGCCGAGCTCGGAGTCGACCAAGATGCGACTGCGGCTCGACCGGCTGCGCATCATCGGCGGCAGCGTCCAGGTCGCCGGGACGCGGGTCAGCGGCATCGACGTCGATCTGAGCCTGAAGGGGAGCCTGGACCGGGTGAGCCTGGTGCTGTCCGGCGCCAGGGCGCAGGTCCAGCTGCCCGACGGGAAGAAGCTGGGCGGCCAGGTGAGCGGCAGGCTCTCGCTCGACCGGAGCCGTATCGACGCCAGGTTCCGCGCCGGAGTCAACGGGCTTGTGCCGGCAGATCTGCAGCTCGACCTGGCTGCGCGCGGGCCGTTGTCACGGGTCGGGCTCGACGCCAGGCTCGCTCTGGCCGGCGGCGGCGCGCTGACCGTCGACGGGTGGGTCGGTTGGGGCGAGCAGTGCCCGCGCTACGACCTGCGGCTGGGGTTGAGCGACATGGACCTCGCGCGCCTCGCGCCTTCGCTGCCGCCCACCCGGATCGATCTGCGGCTGGGGGCCGCGGGACACGGGGTTCCGCTGCAGCCGGGCAGCCGGGCGAAGCTGACGCTGAGAGCGCCCGCCGCCACGGTCGCGGGCTACCGCATCGAGTCCCTGAAGATCGACGCCGAGACCGATGACGGCAGGTGGAAGCTCGGGGCGCTCGTGCTCGAGGCCGCGGGGGGGCGCGTGAAGGTCGCGGGCGCCGGGACGCTGGAGCGGGTCGACGTCAAGGCTCGCGTCGATCTGCCGCGCCTCGATCGCCTGCCGGACGAGGTGCGGCGTCTCGCACCGCCGAGGCTCGGGGGCGCGGTGGCCCTGACGGCGCATGTCGTCGGCCCGATCCGCGGGCCGCTCACGCTGCAATCACGGCTCGGGGTGCGGCGGCTGGCCGTCGCCGGCGTGAGGGTGGGGCGCGCGGACCTGGCGGCCGGCTTCAGCGGGCTGCCGGCGGCGCCGCGCGGCAAGCTCGAGCTGACCGCTGCGCATATCGATCCGCCGGACCGCCGCTTCCGGATGGACCGGGTCCGGCTGGCCGTGAGCGGGACCCCGCGGCGCCTGCACCTCGCGTGCGCCGCCGACGGGCCGGGGCTGCGCGGTCAGCTGGAGGCGGACACCACGATCCATGATGGCGGCAAACGGGTGGAGGTCGAGCTCCGGCGGCTGGCGCTCGCCGGCCTGGGCCGGCGCGTCACCCTGCGCAACGAGCCCAGGCTGCTGTATCACGATGGGCGCAGGATCGAGCTGACCACGACGCGCCTCGCGGTCCTCGGCGGCGAGGTCACCGTCGAGGGCGTCATTCGGCCGCGGGGCTTTCCCAGGCTGGAGGCGCAGCTGCGAGTCCACGGCGTCCGGCCGCCGGGGCTGGCTCGCCCGGTGGATGCCGCGATCACGGCGCGGGCGGACCGCAGGGAGGTCCATGCCACGGTGGAGGCGTCCTTGCCGTCGCTGGGGACGCGGCTCGCGGTTGCCGCGCGGCTGCCGGTCCGGTACCGCGCGCTGCTGCCGCTGCCCGACCTGCGCCGCGACGGGCAGGTCAAGCTGCGCCTCGAGCGCCTTCGCCTCGGGCTGCTCAGTGATGTGTCGCGAGACTTGCCGCGGGCCAGCGGGCAGGTCGACCTGACGCTGGACGTGGGCGGAAAGCTGGTCGATCCACAGGTCGATCTCGCGCTGAAGCTGACAGACGCCGGGCTGGGCGAGGTCCAGGGCGTGGACGCGTCGACCGAGCTGGCGGTCCGGGGCGGGTCCACCCATGTGCGACACCAGGTGTCCCTGGCCGGGCGGCCCCTGGTGGGGCTCACCGCCGATGTTCCCCTGACCCTCGCGCCGCTGCTGACGGGCGCAGCCGGCGTGGAGCGCCTCCGCGACCTGCCGGTCAAGATCCGTCTCGACCTGCATCGGACGCGCATCTCGGCCCTGCCCCGGATCCACCCGGCGCTGAGCCAGATCGACGGCGAGGCTTCCGCCCGCCTCGAGGTGGATGGCCCGCTGTTGCGCCCCAGTCTCAGGTTTCGATCGCGGCTGACCGACGCGGTCGCTGGCGGCACGATGAAGCTCGGCGCGATCGACACCAGGGTGACGACGACAGCGGGCAACGGGGCGATCCGGGCCACGGTGGACGTGGACCGGGACCGGCAGCCCCTGCTCAGGGCGCAGGGCAGCGCGAAGCTCGAGCTGGGCTCGTTGCTCGGCCGGCGGCTCCCGCTGCCGGCGATCCCGATCAGCCTGGATGCGCGCGTCCCGGCCTATTCCCTGGCCCGCCTGGAGGGGGTGAACAGCCAGCTGGCGGGCCTCGCGGGTCTGCTCAGCGCGCGGATCAGGGTCTCGGGTACGACCCGGGCGCGCCGCGGTCGGGCCGAGTTTCGGGTGGCGCAGGCGGGCTACGACAAGGTGCAGGTCGGTGATCTCGGCGGTGAGCTGTCCTTCGACGGCAAGCAGCTGAGCTCGCGGCTCGACCTGCGGCAGCCAGGGGGGGGCCTGCTGCGGTGGAGCGGCTTCTTGTCCACTCGGGGGCTCGCGGGCCGGCTGGTTGGCAGCCGCCTCGACCTGGCCTTCCTGAAGAGGCTCTCGCCCGAGATCAAGGAGTCCGCGGGCAGGCTCGCGGTGGACCTGAAGGCGTCCGGCAGCCTCGCCCGCCCCGTCGTCACCGGGTACGTGGCGTTGAAGGAGGGCAAGCTACACCCTCGAGGGATGTCTCAGCTGCACCACATCAACGCCCGGATGGAGCTCGGCTCGCGGGAGGTGCGGCTCGTGCGGCTCGGCCTGAAGGGGGACAAGGGGACGCTGGATCTGTCGGGGCGGGTGACGCTGGCGGGCGAGGGGCTGGACCTGAGCCTCGGCCCCCGGATGGTCAAGCGCATCGCGCTGCTCGCCAGGGCCAGGGGATTCGGCGTCGACGCCGGGCCGATGACGGGCGTCGTCTTCTCCGCAGATGTGAAGGTCAACGGAGAGGTGGGCAAGCGGCTGGTGCTGAAGGTGAACGTGGAGCACGGGATGGTCAAGGTGCCCAAGATCGAGGGTCAGCGGCAATTGCTCTCCACCGCCGTCCCCTCCGACGTGGTGTTCGTGGACCAGCAGGCCGGCGTGGCCGCGGTGCGGCCGGTCGGGCCGCCCCGGGCGCGGGGCCTCGGTCTGCAGCTCGAGCTCGGCGCGGACCCGCTGTTCGTCCGGGGCGAGGAGGTGGACCTCGAGGTGGTCACCAACCTGAGGGTGCGGACCGACGAGCTGGGGAGACCGCGGGTGCGGGGCAGGGTGGAGATCCGGCGCGGCCGGATCCGGGCGCTCAACAACACCTTCGAGGTGCGGCAGGCGGTGGTGAGCTTCTCGGGCGAGGCCGACCCGGACCCGGCGCTCAATGTCGTGCTGGCCCGCACGGCCCCCGAGGCCATTGTGATCGTGCAGCTGAGCGGCACCGCCAGCGCCCCGGAGCTGACCCTGCGCAGCGAACCCCCGGTCTACGAACAGTCCCAGATCATCAGCCTGCTCCTCACGGGACGGATCGACGCCCGGCCCGATTCCGGCGGCAGCGGGGACCAGACGACGGCCATCGCCAGCGCGCTGTCGCAGGTGCTGCTGGGCAATCTGGTCCGGCGCATCGCTCCGAAGGTCGGCATCGACGTCGCGCGCGTGAGCTTCGACGAGTCGAAGGACGAGCGTACCGGCGAGTCGCAGCTGAAGGCAGAGGCCGAGGTGGGCAAGTTCATCACCGAGAGGCTGTACGTCGGCTACCGCCGGGTCTTCGGCGCCTCGGCCACCGAGAACGCCAACGAGGGGCTGATGGAGTACCGCATCTCCGCGCGCTGGCTGCTGATGGCGCTGTTCGGCGACGCCGGCGTGGGCGGCCTCGACCTGGTCTGGAACCTGCGCTACTGAGCCCCCGCGCCGACCGTGGAATTGCCAAGTAATTACAAGCGGTTGTTTCTCTTTTTGCTTGACCTGCCACGCTGCTTTTTCGTAGATTGGCGGCAACGCTGAGTGGGGAACGGGGGGAGCCGCAGTCCGTTCCTCGAGGACCGATCCAGAAACCTGTGCAGGCAGGGAGCTGCTGTCTGCGCGGAGGGGAGAGCGTCTGGATGCGATGCTCGATCGCTGTGTTGACGTTGCTGTCCGTCGGTGCGTGCAACCAGGGCAGAGACGGGCAGGCCTACCAGGACGACGCCGTTGGGTTTCGCGTGGCCATCCCTGATGGATGGAAACGGAGCCAGGAGAAGAACGCGACCGTGTTCCGCCCGGCCGCTCGGGGCGCGGCCAGCCTCGCGGTGACAGCCGTGGCCAAGCGCCAGGGCGCGATCCGCCGCGGCTGGGAGGGGATGCGCGACGGTCTCCTGGCGCAGTACGCCGCGATGCCGGGCTACAAGCTGCACAGCAAGGGCACGGCGACCCTGGCTGGCCGACCGGCCTTCAAGCTCGTGGTTTCGTTTCGCCACCAGGACCGCGACGTCACGCGGATGCAGCAGGTGGTGGAGCTCACCGACCACTTCCTGGTCATGGACTGCAACGGCTCCTCGGCAACGCCGCCAAAGGAGCTGTGCCGCAGGTTCTTCGATTCGCTGGAGGTGCTGAGATGAGAGGGGACATCTTCAAGAGGGCCAGCGTGCTGGCGCTCGCGCTTTCCACTGCGCTTGCGACAACGGCCGTTGCCAAGCCGAAGGCGGGCTGGGGCCCGCGCCCGGTCAAGTACAGGCCGCGCTCGGTGTCGATCAAGCCGCAGCTGCTCAAGCCGGTCACGGCCATGTCGAGCAAGGAGAGCAAGGCGTTCGCGGCCATGGCGGCCAACGCGACGGCGATGCAGAGCGTGGCCGCGGACCTCGAGGCCAGCGTGCTGGTCCGCCGGAAGATCTTCAAGATCAAGCAGGCGCAGATCCTGTCGGGCATCAACGTCCTCACGGGGCTGCCGTAGGGAGGGGACCATGTTGGCCAATACCATCGGACGCATCGGATGTCGTCTTACTGGTCTGCTGCTAGTGGGGCTCGGCGTGCTCATGCTGACCATTCCTGCGACAGTCCAGGCGGAAGACTGCTTTGCGCACTCCCTCCTCGGGTTAGGGTGCAGAGGGCCGAAGATCGGTCGGAACATCGATCCACTCAACCCCGAGGTCGGCATGTGCGAGTACGACTACAACTTGGCACCGTGCGAGTACTTTCCATACTGCAACAATGAGTACAACGAGACAAACGCCTGCGGTTATTGCGTCGAAGGATTCAGCAACCCTTGCCTTACGGAAGCCCCAAACCTGATCTGGGTCGACCACTGCACCGAGAGCGAGCGACAGCAGCATTGCCCTGGCGAGACGCTTTGCACCAAAAGGAACTTCGCCAACTTGTGCGGCCTTTCTCCGCCCTATGCGTGCCCATCGCTGAATGTGTTGAAGGGCACCGACTGCGGAGGCGCGTACTCCCGCGACGCCTGGTACATCTGCGGTAGCGACCTGTGGGCGAAAAGATACGTCCATGGTCAGGTTGGCAAGTCCTACATGCTGTCGTGTGATCCTCCGGCGCCGCCGGTCTGCACATTCAACGGACAGACAAAGGACATTCTGGGACCTGGACCCAGTGCACCGGGCACTCCAGAGCCCATCGCACCGAACAACCCGGGCAAGTGTGGTGCGGCCCCAGCGGGCGAGACAGCGGCCTGCATTGCAGGGGACAATGCCTGGCGCGACGAGTGTTTCGCCGGCCTGGAGATCCAAGATGCCGATGGTGACGGGAAGGTCTACCCCTGGGACTGTGACGAGACGGATGGGACGAAGTATCCCGGTGCGCCCGAGGTCTGCGGCAACGGCCTGGACGACAACTGCAACGGGCTCGTGGATACCTGCGTGTGTCAAGCGCGATCCATACATCCCCACCGGACAGTTGGTGTGGCACGTCGGTCTGTGTGATCGAGCGGTCAACGGGTTGGCGTTACGGTGAAGCGTGAAGCGAAGCGGGAGCA
>Ga0180009_10006999_pt1 | contig 11670 bp, 11 predicted proteins | sample OS_PC_MetaG_FD_123537 | JGI IMG/M metagenome (GOLD analysis project Ga0180009, IMG submission 123537) | Groundwater microbial communities from the Aspo Hard Rock Laboratory (HRL) deep subsurface site, Sweden - OS_PC_MetaG | ecosystem: Environmental > Aquatic > Deep subsurface > Groundwater...
CCAGGAACACAAACAATAACAGCAAAAAAAACAGGCTACCAAACAAAAACAATAATCTACACTTCAGCAAAATGCATAACCGGAGAAACCCAAACCTGCACCACCACAGAATCCTGTCCAGGAACACAAACCTGCACAAACAAAAACTGGAACAACTGCAAAGACACCCCAACAGACCAATGCCCAACACAAACAAACCAAACAATAACCCCAATACTTGCAATAATACTGGTCATAGGAATAGTTATTTTAGTGATTACAAAAGCAAAAATAAGGTAAAAAAAGGGCAATATACATAACGAAAGATTGTTTTTTTGTTTTTATTAAAAAAACCAAAAATCAGTAAAAAATCCCGGTTTATCCATTGTTTAAAAAGAAAATTTTATGTATAGTTGGTTTTAGCGCAAGGTTTATAAAGAAATAAAGCCTTTATAAATTATAATAAATTAATTTGAGGGACTTGAAATGTATAAGTATACTGTTGCAAGGCAATTGGCTACAAAAAGAGTCATCACTAACAGAGGAGACGAAGTAGGGAAATTAACTGATTTGCTTGTTAATGAAGTAACCGGAGAAATAGAAACTCTTTTGGTTGAAGTTGACAGAGACAGCAAAGTAATGAGAAGAATTGGCGCAAAAGACAGGATCATTAATATTCCTTACTCTGCAGTAACTGCAGTAAGTGATGTCTTTATTGTTGATGAAAGAGAATTAAGTGCAATAAGCGATTAAAACATTTAATTTTCTTTTAATTCCAATAAAACCTTGTTTTTGGACAAAGAAAGCAAACTGAGTTTTTTGTTATTTTCTGATAAATAAGAATTTATTTTTTGCATTATTTCTTTTTCTTTTAAGCCTGAAGCAAAACCTTTTTTTGCTGCCGAAATTATTTCTTCAATCAAAAGATTGTTTGAATAAATTGTTTCTGCTTTGTTTTTGTTTTCTTGAATTTCTTTTAAGAGCCTTTCTTCTGATTCCTTTTGCTGTTTAAAGCTGTGCTCTAATGCAATAAGCTTTTTTGGTTTTATTTGGGGTGCGTTTTCAGAGAAAAGCTGTTTTGAATAAAAATCGTCAAGAGCCGAATTAATTGAAGGAACTTTTTCATAATTTTTAACTGAATCAAGAACAAAAGGCAGAACAGTTTCTTCTTTTTTTGTTTTTGCTTTAATTGGTTCAGGCTTAATTTCAAGAGAATAAAGTTTTTTGACTTCACCAAAAACTTTTTTTAGTTCTTTTTCAGTTATTGCTTCTTTTTTTGTTTTTAGCTTAAAAAAAACTTCTTCTGCAAAAACTGGCGCAACCTCAACAGCAGAAACCAGAGAAAAAATTAAATCTTTTTTTTCTTTGAAGTTTTCCTGAAATTTTTCTTTGAATTCATTGAAAAGCATTTCTTTTGGGTTTAGTTTGCCTGAAACAGGAAAAAAATATTTTGTGTTTTTTGCTATTATCCTGTTTTTTGTCTCTTCTTTTCTTAAAGCAGAAATTATCTGGAAGTTTTTGTCTGTGAGAATAATGTTGCCGTTCAAAAAAAGCTCGATTATCAGAAAGTTTTCTGGCAGTTCAAATTCAAGAATTCTGTCAAAGTTATGCTGTTTAACTGAAAGAATTTTTTTTCCTTCAATTCTTTTCCTTAAAAACGCGCCAAAACCTGAAGTCTGCTTTAATGCGTCAATCTTGTAATCAGAAAAAAAAACAGAGTTAGGGAAAAAGAAAAGGTTTTTTACTCCTTTTTTTGTCCTTAACTTGAACTTGAATTTGTCTGCTGAAAGCTCTTGGATTCTGTTAATGTATGAATCTGTAATTAAAGGCTTTATTTCCTGCAAAAGGTAAGCTAAACTTAAATCAAGCAACTGCATTTTAAAACACTTAAAAGTGATAAAACAGCGAAATAATTAAAACAATAGATATAAAAACCCTAAAAAACACAATTAATACATAACTTATTAGTTTGTAGGGGGTGGGAAATTGAATAAAATAATTGCATTAAGTTTTATTGCATTAATTCTTGTTTTTGGATGCACTGAAGAAAAAACCGGGCCAACAGGCCAGGCAATTGCTTCAGCACCAGAAACGCCAAATTATACTCAATCATTCAATGATTTCTTGAATGGAAGTCCTTTTCCTTTTCTGAAAACAATGAATACTTCATATACTTTTGACGGAGAAAACTATTCTTATTCTGCTGTTTCAGAAGAAGTCAAATATTCTAATGACGCTCCAAATGGAGTATGGTATAAAGTAAAATTTGAGCCAGGAATTCCTTTTGGAGAAACAGAAGTTCCAATAAAATTTCTGCACCAAGATGCAATACTTGTTTTAAGTTCTGACCCGGCTAAAGCATTCATAAAACAAGATGGGAAAACAATTGAATTAAAAAACTTCAATAAATTTACAGGCTCTTGGAATGTTGAATTCGGAATAACAAAACAAGACAACAAGAAAATCCTAACAGAAATAAAAATATATAATGTAAAAGAATTCAGCAAAGGAAACGAATTATTTTACAGTTAATTCTTTTCCTTCTTTTTTTATTTTAATTTTTTTTTGTTTAATTTTATTTCAGATACTTGACCATTAAAGTAACTAATTTAGGGTTTTTAATTAATTTTTTTGTGATTGTCTTGGCTGAATCAATTAAGTCTCCGTGAGCAATTTTTAATACATCTTCCCCGTTTAAAGAATTCACAAGAACTTCAAAATCTTTATCTGAAACTTCTTCAAGCATTTTTCTTTTCTTTAAAATGTCCTTTAATTTGTTTCCTCTTTTTTCATACCATCTGGAAGTGTATTTGGAAAGAAATTTGTCAGAGAAATCTTTTTTTTCTATTGCTTCAGCAATAATCTCTGAAGCAACATCTGCTGCTTCCATTGCAATACCCATTCCTCCTCCATGAATTGGATTCACCTGGTGCGCGGCATCTCCTACTATAATAAGGCCATTTAAAGTCATTTTCTCTAAAAAACCGCCTACAGGAATACAACCTGCATTAACCACTATTTTACTGCCTTTTTTCAGTCCAGGTTGAGTTTCAAGCCAGTCATCCAAATATTTTTTTGCTGTTTTTTCATCTGAACCTAAAATGCCTACGCCGACATTAGCATAATCTTTTCCTTTTGGGAAAATCCACAAATACCCGCGTCTTGCATACTTATTAGAAAAATATAATGAAATTAAATCAGGGTGTTTGAAGTCTATTCCAGCCATTTCATATTGGAAGCCTGAATCAACATGATATAAATTATTTGTGGTATTTAAGCCTGCTTTTCTTGATATAACTGATTCAACGCCGTCAGCTGCAACAACAATTTTTGATTTTAATTCAAATTCTTCTCCTGCATGAACTGCTTTAACTCCAATAATTTGTTCTCCTTCTTTTATTACATCAGTTACAGTTGTTTTTGCTATTATTCTGGCACCTTTTGAAGCAGCTTCTCTTGCAAGAAATTTTTCAAACATTCTTCTTTCAATAATATAACCTGAAATTTTATCAAATCTTACAACTAATTCTTTTCCTGAAGGCGCATACAAAACTGCTCCATTTATTGGATGCACTGCAAACTCTGGTTTTGGTTTAATTCCTAATCTGTTAAACCAGCCTATTCCTAGTCCTTCACCGCATCTAACAGGAGAGCCTAATTCCTGGTCTTTTTCCAAAAGCAAAACTTTAAGTTTTTTTTCTGCACACTTGATTGCAGTTCTTAATCCGGCTGGGCCTCCGCCTACAACAATTACATCCCATTCTTTTTCCAGATTCATTAATCCAGCCCCTTGAAGAATTCATTTATTTTTTCATTCATTTAATCACCCAAAAAAACAATTCAATTATTTTTTTATTCAATTCATTTTATTTGTTTTTTAATTATTTTAAAGCCCCTACAGGGCAGATTTTAGTGCAAGACATGCATTTAATGCATTTATTTTTATCTAAAAATAATTTTGTTTCCTTCAAGTCTAAAGCCAGAACAGGGCAGACTGCTACACATGCCCCGCAATAAGCGCATAAATCTGATTTGAATTCAGGAAATCTTTTTTCTTCCATAATGCTCAAAAAAATTAAACAGAAAAAGTTTTTAAAGAAAGAAGAAAGAAAGGGCTTAAAAAGAGGCTATTAAAAGTTTTTCATCAAATTAATTCTTAGACAAGACAATAAGTGAATGAAATATGGATTATTTAAAGATAGCAGAAAAATGGCAGAAGAAATGGAAACAAGAAAAAGTGTTTCAGGCAGAGATGGATTTAAAAAAGAAAAAATATTATGTGCTTGAAATGTTTCCATACCCTAGTGGGAAATTACATATGGGGCATGTGAGAAATTATGCTATTGGAGATTCTTTAGCTAGGTTCAAAAGAATGCAGGGATTTAATGTATTGTATCCAATGGGTTATGATGCTTTAGGTTTGCCTGCAGAAAACGCTGCAATCAAACAAAAAGTTAACCCGAAAAAATGGACTTATGAAAGAATTGAAGAAATGAAAAAACAGCAGGAATTATTAGGGTTTAGCTATGACTGGAAAAGAAGCTTTGCAACAGCAGATGAAAATTACTATAAATGGAATCAATGGCTGTTTGAAAAATTTTACGAGAAAGGTTTAGCGTATAAAAAAAAGAGTGCAGTTAACTGGTGTGATGACTGCGGAACAGTTTTAGCAAACGAGCAGGTAATTGACGGAAAATGCTGGAGATGCCATAATCAAGTAAGCGAAAAAGAACTGGAACAGTGGTTTCTGAAAATAACAGAATACGCTGACGAATTATTAAAAGACTTAGAGAAACTAAAAGACTGGCCTGAAAGAGTTAAATTAATGCAAAAAAACTGGATTGGAAAAAGTTTTGGGGTTGACATAAAATTTAAGATTAAAGATTCTGATGAAAAAATTGAAACTTTTACTACAAGACAGGATACAATGTTTGGAATGACTTTTATTGTAATTGCACCAGAACATGAAAAAGTGAAACAATGGGTTAAGGGAACTGAATATGAAAAACCTGTGAGAGAGTTTATTGAAAAAGTGAAAAAAGAAAGCACAATTGAAAGAACAACAATTGAAAAAAAAGAAAAAAGAGGAGTGTTTTTAGGAAAATATGCATTACATCCTTTTAATGGAAAAGATATTCCAATTTTTGCAGCAGATTTTGTGTTAAAAGATTTTGGAACAGGAATAGTTCAGGCAGTTCCGGCACATGATCAAAGAGACTTTGATTTTGCAAAAGAATATAATTTGCCAATAGAAGTAGTGGTTCAACCAGAAGGAAAAGAACTTAAAGTTGAAGAAATGAAGGAAGCTTTTGAAGGTTATGGCACGCTTGTGGACTCAGCCGAGTTCACTGGAATGAATTCAGAAGAAGCCTTAGAAAAAATTGCAGAAAAATTAGAGAAAAAAAAATTAGGCAAAAGAACAATAAATTACAAATTAAGAGACTGGCTGATTTCAAGGCAAAGGTTTTGGGGAACACCAATTCCAGTAATTTATTGTAATAAGTGTGGAATTCAATTGGTTCCAGAAAAAGAACTTCCTGTAAGACTTCCGGAAAAAGCAGAGTTTACTGGAAAAGGAAATCCATTGGATTCAGTAAAAGAATTTGTTGAAGTGAACTGCCCTAAATGCAAAGGAAAAGCAAAAAGGGAAACTGACACAATGGATACTTTTTTTGATTCAAGCTGGTATTTTTTAAGATATTGTTCGCCTAAAGCAAATGAACTAATTGAAAAAAAAGAAACAGATTATTGGATGCCAGTAGACCAATACATCGGAGGAATAGAACATGCAATAATGCATTTAATGTATGCAAGGTTTTTTACTAAAGCAATAAGAGATTTGAATTTAGTGAAATTTGATGAACCATTTAAAAGATTGTTAACTCAAGGAATGGTTTTAAAAGACGGAAAAGCAATGAGCAAAAGTTTAGGCAATGTAGTTGACCCGGGAAAAATAATTGAGAAATTTGGGCCAGATACTGCAAGAATTTTTATTTTGTCTGCAAGCAATCCAGAAAGCGAAATGGAATGGGAAGATAAAGGAGCAGAAAATTCATTTAAATTTTTGAATAAAATTTATTCACTGGTTGAAGACAACAAAGGGAAATTAAATAAAGAAACAAAAGAAAAAACAAAAAAAATTAAAGAAAATGGAAAAGGAAAAAAATCAAAAGAAAAAAATTCATTGAATTCAAAGGAAAGATTACTGCAGTCTAAAGTGCAGAGGACAATAAAAAATTGCAGTGAATTTATTGAAAGACTAGAGTTAAATAAAGCTATTGCTGAATTAATGAAATTAACTAATGAACTGCAGAAATTTGAAGAAAAAGAAAGTGTAGTGTTTTTTGACGGAATGCAAAAACTGGTTTTGATGCTTAATCCTTTTGCTCCGCATTTAAGCGAAGAATTATGGGAAAAATTAGGTGAAAAGAATTTTTCCAGTTTAGAGAAATGGCCTGAATTTGACCAAAAGAAAATTGATTTAAAAGCAGAAAAACAAGAAGAATTTATTGAAGGAATAAAAGAAGATGTAATTAACATAAAAGAGCTTGTAAAAAAAGAAAAAATTAGCAGAATAAAGATTTTTACTGCACCAAAATGGAAATGGATTTTATTCAAGAAATTGTTTGAAGAAAAAGAAAAAACAGAAAACAAGAGAATTGAATTTGGAACTGCAATGAAGAAAGCAATGGAATCAGAGGAAGGAAAAAAGCATGCAAAAGAAGTGAAAGGGTTTGTTCAGGTTGCTGTTAAAAGGCTGAATGAATTGCAGGGGTTTACTGAAATAAATGAAATGAATTCTTTGAAAGAAAATCTGGAGAAATTAAAGAAAGAATTTGAAACAGAGATTTCATTAATTGAAGCAGAAAATAGTTCAGAGAAAAAAGCAGGAAATGCTTTTCCATTAAAGCCTGCAATATTAATTGAGTGAAAAAGCTTGGAAAACAGGTTGAATTAAAAAGGTTTTTTGATTCAATATTTATCCTAATTAAGTGATTTTATGATTTGTTTTATTGCCTTGATTGTCTTTGCCGTAATGGGATTATTTTCAGCTAAATACAGAGATTATGCTAAAGAAGCATTTGACTGCGTGTTCAGAAGGCTTACATTAAGAAAATGCAATACTTCTTTTGATAAAAAAATGAAAATGAAATTAACCGGAAAAATAATGAAAAAAAGCCCTAAAATTGGCGGGGCAGTATTCAAACACTTTGAAGTAATTTCTTGGGTTTTTACTTTATTGATGATAATTAGTTTAGCTTATTCTGCATTAGGAATATACAATTTTGTAGTTTATAATAACTGCGAAGGACCTGATGCAATTGGGCCATGTATTTACAATGAATTAACCGGAGAATTAACTGGCGGAATAAATGACCCTTCATGCGGTTCACAGCATTGCGCTGATTTTGGATGCGACTGCAATAAAGGATGCGATGAAAGCAATGATTTTGCTGAATGTGATGGAAACTGCGACTGCATTGAAGAAGTTTGTGGAGCCTGAAAAAGATGAACCAAACAGAAAATTCAGATAACTATCACAAAAAATTTTTCAAACAACTTTCCCCGGAAGAAATATCAGAAAAAGCAATAAAAGAAAGCATAAGAAAAGTTAAAGATAAACAGGAACTCAGAGAAAAGGTAATTGAAAAAGGGCAATATACCGTGCTAATCTTGGGCGAAAATGAAAAAGAAGACACTCCGTCTGAAAAACTTTTGAAACTGCAAGATTCCATTTGGAAAGAAGGTTTTCCTTGCTGCACAATAGGAAGTCAATATTATAAAATTGGCAAAAAGTTGAGTGATCAAGACATACAACAACAAATGCTGGAGGAAAGTAACTTAATAATCCTTGTTAACTCTAATAGGCCAGGAGTAGTAGATGAATCAAAAGCTATCAGAAAAACTAAAGAATGGAAAAGAAAAACGCTTTTCTTTTTTGAATATGAGGACTACGAAGATTTAGTTAGTTTAGCTAGAAGCAAACAATATCCAATAGATTTTAAATTTCCTATCCCTTATAAAGGGTTTGAGGAACTAAAAGCAAAAGTATTATTTGGAGTTCATCACTTTTATATGTATACAATAAAGAAAAAAGAAGATAAAGAACAAGTAATAAAGAAAAGTAATATAAATAACAAAAACCATAAAAATAATAAAAAGGGGAAAGAATATGACAAATAGAATTGAGGAAATATTTACTAGTACAGACTGTGTAAGGGCAATGTACTTTTTAGCAAGAGAAAACCCCCAAATTACTATTACAACAGTCGCAAAAGAACTTGACATAGAAGAAGAAAATGCAGACTTAATTCTAAATAATCTTACCTATTTTAGACTAGCAATAAAGGAAGCTAAAAAAGGGTATACTCTTACAAATGAAGGGTTAGCAATGTTATTTAATTTTCATAAAAACTTTGTGGTTAATGGATAGTTGAATCCTTTTAATAAGCTACTAATTTTTAGAGTTTCTTAATGCTTCAATCCCAACAAGTTTTTTTCCTGACAAGTATTTAAGGGAAGCTTTACCGCTTAAAGAAACAAAAGAAAAATCTTTTGGAGAAAAGCCTAAAAAATTTAATGCTGTTCCGGTGTCTCCGCCTCCAAGAAAAGTAAATGCATTTGATTCTTTCATTGCCTGAAAAACTGCTTTTGTTCCAACAGAAAATTCTTTTTCTTCGAATACTCCAGGAGGGCCATTAAAGACAACTAACTTGGCTTTTTTTATTTCTTCAGAGAATTCTTTTATTGTATTTTCTCCGATGTCTTTTGAAATAAAATCTGAAGGAAGATTAAATACAAATAAGTTTTCTTTTTTTCCGTTTACGTCAAAAGCAAAATCTTTGGGAAAAACAAGCTTTGAATTAAATTCCTTGTAAACTTCTTTTATTTCTGGAATAAAAGAAAGAAATCCTTTTGATTCAAAAAAAGAGTCTTTTTTGCCGAACTTGTAGCCTAAAGCAACAAGAAATAATTCTCCAAAAACACCTGAAATCAATGCCTTGTCTGTTTTGTTTTCTTTAAGGAAAAAATTAAGGGTTTTTAAAGAGTCTTCAGGTTTTGCGCCTCCGAGAACCAGCAAACGGGGCTTTTCTTTTGAATTCAAGGCTTTATCCAAATTTTTTATTTCTGATTCAAGAACAGGGCCCATAAAAGAAGGAAGCAAAGGAATAAAGCCAACAACACTTGCATGGCTTCTATGAGAAACACTTAAAGCGTCTAAAACAAAATAGTCTGCAACAGAAGCAAGCTCTGAAATTATTTTTTCTTTTGAATGTTCTAAAGGAGTTTTTTCTATTGATTCAAATTCAAGGAAACGCGTGTTTTCCATTAAAAGTATTTCTCCTTCTTTAAGAGAAGAAATTTTTTCCTTAAAGTTTTCTTCCCAAGAAGAAAAAAATATTTTTTTTCCTGCAAGCTTTTCAAGTTCTATTAAATGCCCTTTTAAAGAAACAAAATCTGACTCGCCTTTTCGTCCCTGATGAGATAAAACAACAGTTTTTGCTTTTTTGGATGAAAAAAAAGAAATGGTTTTTGCGTGTTCTTTTAATCTTCCAGAAACAACTGGTTTGCCTTCCTGAATATTGGAGTTAATGTCTATGCGAACTAAAATTGTTTTTCCTTTAACTTGAACTGAATTAATTGATTTTAACAAGCTGGCCACCTCAAAGTTTTTCAATCAAGTCAAGCATTCTTGCACTATAACCCCATTCATTGTCATACCATGCCATTACTCTAACCATGTTTTTGTTTACTACTTGGGTTAAAGCAGAATCAACAATGCTTGAATGAGGATTGCCAATAATATCATGAGACACAATTGGTTCTGTGGCATACTCAAGAATTCCTTTCAAATAAGTTTCAGAAGCTTTTTTTAAGGCTGAATTAACTTCTTCAACACTTGTTTCTTTTTTTACAATACAGACAAAATCAGTCATTGAACCGTTTGGGACAGGAACACGCAAAGAAACTCCATCCATTTTTCCCTGGACTGCAGGCAAAACTTTTCCGACTGCTTTTGTTGCGCCAGTAGTAGTGGGAATAATTGAAACTGCAGCAGCTCTTGTTCTTCTTAAATCTTTATGAGGGGAATCCATTAAGTTCTGGTCATTAGTGTAAGCATGAATTGTGTTCATTGTTCCGGAAATTATGCCAAATTCTTTTTCTAAAACTGAAGCAACAGGAGCCAAACAGTTGGTAGTGCAGGAAGCATTAGAATAAGTGTGCTTTTCTTTTGAAATTGAAGAATCATTTACACCTAAAACAATTGTTTCGTCTACTCCGTCAGCTGGAGCAGAAACAATAACTTTTTTTGCACCGGCCTTAATGTGCTTTTCAAAATCTTCTTTTTTCTTTAATTTTCCTGTGCATTCAAAAACTACATCAACATTTAGTTCCTTCCATGGAAGGTCTATTGGGTCAGGAATTGCAAAAGCATTGATTTTTTTGCTTCCAACAGTAATGCTTTGGTCATCAAAAGAAACATCTTCTTGAAAAACTCCGTAAACTGAATCATACTTGAATAAATAAGCCAAAGTCTTATTGTCAGTCAAGTCGTTTACCCCAACAAATTCAATGTTTTTTCTTTTCAAGCCCTGCCTTAAAATAATTCTTCCGATTCTTCCAAAACCGTTTATTGCAACTCTAACCATCAAAAACCCCCTCAAAAATTCATCAAAAAAATAATATAAAAAGAAAGAGAAATAATGTTTAAAAACAAATCTTGCGTATACATAAATCATTATTTGTTTTCTTCTTCAACAAATTGTTCATATTCTGATGCATTAAACCTGTACAAAAATCTTTTGATTTTTGAATTCATAAAAGAATATTTTGCAAGCACTTCTTCTTTTTTTCCTGAAAATTCTTCAAAAGAATTTTTCTGGGGAGGGTCAAACAAAAAGAAAGTGTCTTTGTATTCAGTGATTACAAAAGCATGAGAAGTCAAATTCTCCATTTCTGCAACAACAACAAAAGCTTTTTCGTCTCCTAAAGCATAAAGCAAAGTGCAAAGGAAAACTGCTAAATCTTCATCGTCTGCCAGCTTGTGTTTTATTATTTCTGTCGGAGTAAGCCAGAAATTAATTTTTATATCTGATTCAACAAAAGAGATTTCCTTTGAAACAAAATCATAGGCTTCTTTTGCAACTGAAAGATAATTTTTTTCAAAAGAATAATTTTTTGTTATCAGCTCTGCAAGCAAAGACTGAATGCTTAAATCATCTGGATCAATTAATCCTTTGATTTCTCCTATTGTTTTCTTTTCTTTTTCATTTATTGCATCAGCGTATTTTTCCAAAAGAAATTTATGAAGCCTGAATTTAAGTTCTTTTTCATGTTGTTTTTCATCTATGCTTGAAACAGAACCTACTGCCTGCCTTAACTTAGAATATTTTTCAAATAAATCAGCATACTGTGATTTCTGTTTTTCTAATTCTGATTCAAAATCAGCTGTTTTTTTCCTTAAAGGAGACTGTAATTCCGAAAGCTTTGCTTTAAGTTTAGCTAATTCAACTTCAATTTCTGCTTTAGAAGTTTCTTGAGAAGATTTAAGTTTGTCTTCTAAACCCTCTATTTTTTTCCATAATTCTTGTTCTTCTACTGCCTTGCTTTTAGCTGCAAACATTAAATAAAATGCCAGAGAGCAAACTATAAACATAACGAAAAGAGGAAAAATTCGTTGATTGACGA
>Ga0180009_10007000_pt1 | contig 11668 bp, 11 predicted proteins | sample OS_PC_MetaG_FD_123537 | JGI IMG/M metagenome (GOLD analysis project Ga0180009, IMG submission 123537) | Groundwater microbial communities from the Aspo Hard Rock Laboratory (HRL) deep subsurface site, Sweden - OS_PC_MetaG | ecosystem: Environmental > Aquatic > Deep subsurface > Groundwater...
CTGGCGGGTCTGCTATTCGCAGCAAGCGGTCTCTTCTCCAGCATGCGGACCGTTCTCAACAATTCGTATAACGTCAAGGACAACCACTCAGTCTATGTCAGCAAACTGCGCGACATCGGCCTCGTGTTGCTCGTCATTATTTACTTTCTGCTCTCGACGACAGTCCTTCCATCGGTCGGTATCATTGAGGATTTCGCGAGCCGGTCCGAATTACTCGGTCGTTTCGATCTCGCCGGTCTGGCAGATATTGCTGTTGATGTCGTTACAACACTTGTAATATTCTTCGCATTTTTCATAGTTTATCTTCTCGTACCGCAGACAAAGCTTCCCAAGAGAGTCGTGCTGATGAGCGCAGTCTCTGCTGCGGCGATGTGGAAGATTGCCGAAATAATCTTCGGCTACTACATAGCTCATGTGGCGACGCTCACGAAAGTCTACGGCGCGTATTCGTTCCTGATAGTAGTTGCATTCTGGATTTACTATACATCGATCGTGTTCATCCTCGGCAGCCTCATCGGCCAGCTCTACCGCGAACGAATCGACAAGAAATATCCGCCCCGCTCCGCACATAGTGATGTGTGATTAGCCGATATTCTCGCTAGCAGTAAATAGTCAGGAATCTGATGTTATGTGCATAGCCGGACAGATTCACATTCCAACGTCTACCGCCACGCCTGGTAGTTAGGGGCTTCTTTTGTGATAGAGACATCGTGGGGATGGCTTTCGCGTAAGCCTGCGAATGTTACCTGAACGAATTTCGCTTTCGTCTGCAGATCGCTTACCGTGCGGCATCCGGTCAGACCCATACCGGCTTTGAGACCGCCCATAAGCTGATAAATGGAATCGGAGAGTTCGCCCTTGTATGGCACGCGGCCTTCGATACCTTCCGGCACCAGTTTCTTGACTTCGCTGGTGTCCGATTGGAAATATCTGTCCCCTGAACCCTGTCGCATCGCCTCGATCGATCCCATGCCGCGATAGAGCTTGTAGCTTCTCCCCTCGTACAGCACGACGTCGCCGGGAGCTTCTTTTGTGCCGGCAAACAGCGAACCAATCATGACAACATTGGCACCTGCTGCGAGCGCCTTCGCGACATCGCCTGAGTATTTGACACCGCCGTCGGCAATGATGTGGGCACCATGCTTGCGAGCTTCCTCGCTGCATTCAAGTATCGCCGTAATCTGTGGAACGCCTGCGCCTGTGACAACGCGCGTAGTGCAGATCGAACCGGGACCGATTCCGACCTTCACACAATTCGCTCCTGCAGTGATCAGATCGCGAGTCCCCTCAGCGCTGACAACATTGCCTGCCACTATCGGAAGACTCGGGAATTCCTTTCTGAGAGATTCAACCGCCTTAAGCACGCCCTCAGAATGACCATGTGACGAATCGACTGCAAGCACATCGACATTCGATTCAACCAACGCCCGAGCGCGGTCCAGCATATCTTTGGCGACACCGACCGCCGCGCCGACTCGCAGTCTCCCCTGCTCATCTTTGCATGATAACGGATACATGATTCTCTTAGTAATATCCTTGACCGTTATCATTCCCTTAAGCATACCGTCGTCGTCGACAACAAGCAGTTTCTCGATACGATTCTTGTGAAGAATCTCCTGCGCCTCGTCAAGAGTCGTTCCGGGCGGCACTGTGATGAGATTGTCTTTTGTCATCACATCGGCGATCTTCACGCTCAGATTCTTATGAAAACGCAAGTCCCGGTTGGTAAGGATGCCGACGAGCTTTCCCTTCTCCGTAATCGGAATGCCGGAAATCGAGAACATTGTCATCACACCGAGAGCTTCGGCGATCGGCTGATCGGGAGGAAGCGTGATCGGATTGACTATCATGCCAGACTCTGATCGTTTGACCTTATCTACTTCAGCAGCCTGCTTACTGATCTTCATATTCTTGTGGATAAATCCGAGCCCGCCCTCGCGGGCAAGAGCGATCGCAAGCTCCGCCTCGGTAACCGTGTCCATCGCTGCAGACACTATCGGAATATTCAGATCGATACCAATACAGAGCTTGGTGGCAACGTTGGCCTCAGCCGGAAGCACGGAACTTCTGGCAGGAATCAGCAGGACATCATCAAATGTCAGTCCCACTTTCGCGACTTTATCGTTTATCAATCGTCATCTCCCGCCCAATAGAGAATTCTTCCGCACGAATCGCACGTAATCACCTTGTCGGCTTTCTTGATCTCTTGCACAAGCCTCGGTTCGAGCTGCTTGTAGCAGGCTCCGCATGACCGTCTCTTGACCGGCACTACGACGTCTCCCCCACGTCCTTTTCTGATTCTCTCGTAAGCCGACATGAGTTGCTTCGGTATCCGCACAAGAACATTCTTACGCTCGTCGTCCTTCATCTGCATCTTCTCGCCAACAGCATCGATCTGATTCTGAAGCTGCTCGAGCTGGTCAACGTTTAGCTTTCTTGTCTCGTCCGACTTCGCCTCGTATTCCTCGATCTTCTGCTCCAACTCGCTGATCTCATCCATCAGAAGCAGTGTCTTGTCCTCGGCATCGCTAACCACTTCCTTGGTTCTGTCGATCTCCTGCGTAAGAGCATCATACTCTTTGTTGGTCTTAATACTCAGCATCTGATGCTGGTATTTTTCCAAAGCCTCATTATTTGCACCTACTTCAATTTCGAGGCTCTTCAACTCAAGCTTAGCTTCTGCAAGGCGTTTCTTGTGATTCTCGAGCGTGTCGGCAACCTCCGTCATTTCTTTGCGAAGGTTCTCAATCATATCCGGCAGGTAATCCTTTGACCTCTCCAATTCTCCGATGAAATAATCAATGTCCTGAAGCTTCATCAACAATTCAATCTGCTTCTGCATTACCCACTCCCATAACATTTGAAACTATGTAACAATGAAAAAGTGCACTCGGTTTCCGAGTGCACTCCTGAGTCTTCTTCATTTATGCCGTCGTCAGCTGCATTCAGCTCCGACCAGAGAGTTTTTCGATATCCTGGTCTCATATTTTGAATCTTACCTCACTCATGGTGGGCAATACTGGATTCGAACCAGTGACCTCTCGGATGTGAACCGAACGCTCTAACCAACTGAGCTAATTGCCCATCGATTCATATTCTAGTGGGCCCACCAGGATTCGAACCTGGGACCCACTGATTATGAGTCAGTTGCTCTAACCGCTGAGCTATGGGCCCGCGCTAATCAATCATATTAGCCACCGATCAGCCCTATGTCAAGCCAAAATTCTTGCACTTTTGCCCACATATTATATAACATCGTCAGAAGCTGATATGTTTATAACCGATTGGCGGCACAAATCCTGAGGTAATCCCTGGAAACGTTGACTACCAAAATATCATCTCATCCACCACCGACACATCTCTCTTCGAACGCACCCAGCACCGATGACCACGCATGATCGAAATAGTCGTAGAGCTTGTCCCATTCCTCACCTTTGCCCCAGCCAAGCTGCGCGAAAGTCACCTTGACCAGCCCGACCGATGCCTCATCGAATTGCAGTATGACCTGAGTATGTTGCTTGCGCAACTCTCCGAATGACGGCGGCGCACTCCACTCGAATGAGAGCATCGCTTTCGGCAGAAAACTCAATATGCGGCACCCTTCCGAACCGCGCATTCCAACTGGCGGCTGCATGCTGAAATATATCTCATACGGTCCGCCGACTCGAAGCTCCACATTAGTGTTCTCGGAAAAGAAATTTCGCACTCCCTCGTCTGTTGTCCATGCATTCCAAACCTCATCGAGCGTGGCCTGCACCGTGACTTCTTTGCGCAAAATTCTGTCAGATGGATTCGTCACATAGCGATCCTTCGGGACATGCTCCGCCATCAGCGAGAGATGGAATGGCTGCATCTTATACGTCATTAGACCCGACTTGATCGATGGGTCGTTGTCGATAATTTCCCTGCCCTCCGATTCAGAGTCGACCTGTAACACTATGAGACCGAAGACCGGATCGAAACAGGGACCCGCCATCAGGACTTTCTTCTTGAAAACCATGCCCTTAAGGTAGACGAAATGCTCGCTCATGATTTTCTCTTCTTCAGCCGACATGTTATCGGGCCAGCCTTCTCGTGTTCCAAGCAATTGAACGAAATAGTGCATTGGTTCGCTCACTTCCTGGCCTCCTCCCGAATTGCCAAGATTTGCATCACCTGCCACCACAATGGGCAGCGACAGAATCACCACCACTGCGGTGAGAACCACTATCACCCTGTATAACCCACCGGTCGGAGTCTCTGTTGCCGCGATCCTCGTTATTCCTTCTCTATCTCTTCACGAATCTTAATGATGTCCGCAAGTCTGCTGCGCCGCACTCCGAGGCGTTCCAATTCAGCCTTCTGATTATCGCGTTGACTCACATCATCTTTCGACTTCTCGATTTTTTCTCTCATGGTTTCGATATCTTCACCCAGTTGCTCATGCATCTCTCGCAGCTTCACCAGCGATTCGGCTTTTTCAGCTTTGTCAAAGACTACTGCCTCCGGCGTTTTCACAAAGGCCGGTTCTTCAGCAGCAGGCTCTCGTTCGACCACGGGGATGAAAACTCTGTGCTCCGACTGAGCGCGTGTATTCATGAACGTCGGCGATACTATTTCGATTCCCGCAAGGTGAAGCTTGTCGAGCATCATCTCTTTCAGGTTCGATCGCGTGGATAGCAACTGCTTCACCTCCTTAAGTAGTCCAGCGACGCGATAGGTGACCGAGAAGTCTCCCAGTTCGAGGATGTGCACGAATGGATCCTGAAGCTCCGCAGCTTCGGCAGCTTCGAGTAGCGAGGATTCGATTTTCGAGTGAGGAACGTCATAACCGAGCGAGACGGTCGCAGATATTATCGTCCCGGATGCGCGCGAGACCTTGACCGGATTAGTCACAAGGTACAGATTCGGAATCGTCGTGAGATCGCGGTCTTCGGTTTGAATCTCGACATGAAATAAACCTCTATCCGATACTCTTCCGAAATGCTCGCCGACACTGACAAAATCTCCCAGCCGGAAATTCCGCACTGCTCGCAGCATCATGCCAGCCATGGCGTTTCCGAGAAGTGTGGTTGACGAAAGCGCGATCGCTGCAGATATCAGTATTCCGAATAGTGTCAAGAGCTGTCCGCGAAGCGAGTCAGATATCGGCAGCACAATAATAATTGCAATGATTCCCAGGAATGAGAGGATCATGGTCACGATCTGCCGTCTGAACCTAAGTTCGAGTGCACCAGCGTAGCTCTTGTTGAGGATATATCGCACTGCGATGAGTATCAGGATAGTCGCGATTAGCGCAATGCCTGTCGGCAGCCCCGGCAGCAGCCAATTGTATACACGCTCAAGTATTTCCATATTGAGATAGCTCCTTTATTATTCGAATATTACGAAAACGCATCGAGCGGGTCAATGATAAACAGTTATCTGAAAAGTGTGGCCGTGATCTCCGATCGCGGCCATTCTGCAATTACAACGCCGCAGGTGTTGTCATACCGATGGAAGGGATTGTTGAAAAACCCCAAACGCTGTCATTGCGAGCGAAGCATGGCAATCTCATTATCTCACTATTGCATTGATTGACTTAGAGATCGCCACGTCGCTCCGCTCCTCGCGATGACGACGGTGGGCGTATTTGGACTTTTTCAACAAGCCCGGAAATCGGTATCCAGCATGTGTGCGGACTGGATTGCGTTTTTCAACGCAATGACAGCCCTCCGGGCTGCAGGGCACGGCTGCTGTAATCTGAGGGCGGCAGATGTCCACATCTACCCCAATGCTAATCGAAAACCGTATGACGGGATTGCCCTCAAGTCCGCCACACTATTTCAAGAGGCAGGTCTCGTGGAAATCTGCCCTACGTTGCGGACGCTAACGATCTTACAAGTGGAGCCGTAAGGTCATCGGTCTATTCGACACGCCTAAGAGCAAGCATTCGGGTCATCACGTTGTCTCCATACGACGTCAGTTTCCAATAAGTATTCCCATCCTTCAGGCTTCTTGGTTTGTCGCCCTGCACGATAATTCCCAAAGACCTGAGCTGAATGATGATGATGTGAAAACTAGCTATCGATATGTGCCAACTGTCAATATCCAATCGAATCCCGAGCTGCGATGAGGTGGCCATTTCAATCTCCCTCTCGCCAACATCTCCGTCTATCAATTGCTTCAAATCGTTTTCAGAGGCCTCTCCAATCATCGCTGGCGACAAGATCTTTAGGAGATCATTCCAAGTTCGTGTAATCGCGACTTCGGTTTCCATATATTCGTAGTTTTCAGGAGACGGTCCCCAGTACTTCTTTGCTCTAACGTGAATCAGAATGGAAATATCATCGTCACTTTGCTGAAGCGACTCGGTGCCGGCAGGTGGCTTCGTGCTGAGCATTTCGCGTTCATTCTCCAGTTCGCGAACGCGTGATTGCAATCTCAGAATTTCCTTGGCAGCGAATTCATCAGGCATTTGATCCGCACGCACCCAACCAATTGCAGGATTGTTTCTTTTCAAGTATATAAAGCTCTTCACAACTGCCGCGGCGAGTTCATCATCAGTCTTCCATGACTTACACATACGTTTCCGACACAGTCCGCGAAACTCCTCAAGCTTCTCTCGCCCTTCAGGCAACATCTCCGTCTTTCCCGAAGGTATTGAGTCTGGCTCTGCGTGCAGGAACGCTGCCACCGGTACACCTCTTTCGACAGCGTACTCATATTCGCGCTGTGTGTAGCTTATCCCTCTTGAAGTTAACGAGCCGTATCTGCCACCAACGATCACGACATAGTAATCGCTCTCCTCAATCACCTTTCTGATGACCTCCCAAGCGGCATCATCAGCAGCAGGGAAAAACTCCATCCCAACAGGGATACAATCAATCTCCAAGAGACTCTGAATTACTTTCTGCCGCTCGACCTTCAGATCCTCATATGTCGAGCTAACGAATACCTGAAACCGTTTGTCCACTTGTCACCTCTAATTCTATCTCGGTGCTCCACGGCACACAATTCATAAATCACTTCGATTCGAACTTCGTTGGTCCGTCGTAGTAGCGACCTCTCACGTCAAGTACTACGTTGTTGCTGTCCCAACTGATACCTAGAAATTCCCGAGTCATGTCTTGGGGAATGTCCGCTCCTCCCCGAAGCTCGCGTTTGAACAGAATCGAATCTCTTTTCCTATCTTCTACAATCAACCAACTATTAATAGTCGCGCCCCGCCCAGAGTCTGTCCATCTCCAGACTACTTTAGCTACCTTGCTGCCATCCGGGCTCTTTTCCGACAGATGGACATGAAGCCGTGCCTTGTCGTAACTACAGAATATCGATGCCGCGGCAATCAAGATAACTAAGGCAGAGATTGTGTAGACAAGCTTCCTTAGCATCGTTCAGGATCCCCTTTCCCCACTACAACGCCGCAGGCGTTGTCATACCGATGCAAATCGGTATCCAGACTTCGTCAGGACTGGATTGCGTTGTTCAACGCAATGACAGCCCTTCGGGCTGCTTGGCACGGCCGCCGCAAATGGAAAATCAAACATGGTGGAACACGCTCCACCCTACGCCCTACTCAAACTCCGCCAGCAACTCATCCGCCTGCTTGAGTGATGTCTCGGTGAGCTTGTCGCCGGTCAGCATGCGGCCGATCTCTTCGCGGCGTTCTTTCTCTGATAGTCTGCGGATCAACGTCACCATTCGGCCATTCTGCTTTTCTTTGTAGACTTGATAATGATGCTCACCGGCGGCTGCTATTTGTTGCAGGTGCGTGATGACAATGATCTGATGCTTCTTCGCAAGCTGACGCAACTTGCGACCGACAGCGGCTGCAACCTCACCGCCGATACCCGAATCAACCTCATCGAATATCAGAGTCTCGAGCTGCTTTTTCGATGCGCCGACAGTTTTGAGTGCAAGCATCACGCGCGAAAGCTCTCCCCCCGATGCAATCTTCGCCAGCGGACGCAGCTCTTCGCCACGGTTCGCACAGAAATAGAACTCAGTTTGATCGATACCGTCTCTCTCTACACGATATCGCTTGCCATCATGCTCGACCAATCCCTGCTCGTCTTCCCTGCGATCAATCCGCACCCGGAACTGCCCCTTGGCAATTCCAAGTTGCGAGAGCTCTTTCTCTACCTTCTTCGACAAAATATCAGCATGCTTCTGACGTTTTGTTGACAGCTCGACAGCAGACAGAGATAGCTCCTCCTCTATCCCCTGTAGTCGAGTGCGATGCAGTTCAATCTGCTCCGACAGATCCATATCAGATTTCAATTCACTTTGAGCTTTCTTACAGTATGCATTCAACGCATCGATCGATCCGCCATACTTCTTTTTCAGATCGTAGTACACATCAAGACGGCTCTCGATTTCTTCGAGGCGATTCGGATTTGCCTCAACCGATTCCGCGCGCGAGGCAAGAGTCCTGCCGGTTTCCTCCAGCAGATATCTCGAACCAGCAATCCCTTCGAGAAACTCCGCGAGGGATCGATCAATCTCGACCGCCTCTTCAAGCATCGCTTCAATGTGTGCAATTCGCGATGTAATCGAGTGATCGTCCGTCGCCAGCACACCGGAGATTCCGCCGAGTGTTGTGCGCAACTTGCCGGCGTTCTCGAGAATCTTCTTCTCAGACAGAAGAGCTTCCTCTTCATCTGAAGACAAACCGGCCTGTTCAATCTCCTGAACCTGGAATTGATACAGCTCCAGCATCTCTTTATGGCGCTGTGCCTTATCAGCCAACTTATCAAGTTTTGCTTTAACATTGACCCGTTGCTCGAACAGAATCGTTACATGCCCGCAGAGTTCGTTCAATCCCGCAAAACTATCAAGGAATGCAATGTGGTGATCCGTATTGATGAGATACTGCTGCTCATGCTGACCGACAAGATCGAACATTGTCGACGCAACACTCTTAAGCGCCGACACAGGCACCATGCGATCATTTACGAAGGCACGCGAGGGACCTTTGGTCTGGACCTCGCGCCGAAACTTCACGCAACCGTCGTCGCAATCGATCTCAAGACGCTGCAATTCCTCGATTGCGCTCTTCGGGATGTCATCGATTTCAGCTTCAACCACAGCGAGATGCTCTCCGGAGCGAATTACATCGGATGACGCCCGCTCGCCGAGAATCAGATTCAGAGCGCCGATCAGGATAGACTTCCCGGCTCCAGTCTCGCCGCTGAGAATTGTGAGTCCGTCGTCGAAATCTGTAGAGATTTCCCTCACAATAGCGTAGTTGTTGACAATCAATTTGCGGAGCATAATGCCTGAATATAATGATTATGTCGTGACTGTGGGAGAAAATTAAGAATTGTGTGATTTCTCGATCGCGCTGATGAACAAGAAAACCGGCATGCCTGAACCGAATCCGAGGGCTGCGCCGGATGCAAGCCGCAGCAGATTGCCTGAGTCGTAGACCTGTGCGAACTGCAATGCCGCATCTGCTAATCCGAGTAAGCCTGCTAATCCGAAGATGAGTCGCGTTGCGGGGATGAATTCTCTCCGCGCCGTGAACAACAAAGACGCTGCGGCGAATCCGACATATCCACCGAAGCATCTGGCACACACTGCCACCGGATACCCACTGATGTGCAGGCAGCGCCCCGGAATCTGGTGGCATAGCGCACTGTCGAATCCATAGATCAACCTCGGAAGCAGCTTCCATCCGAGCGATTCAAGTACGGGAGCGAGAATTGCCGTGATCGCGAGAGCCATCGCGACAACAGCGAGGATCAATCGCAAATGCCTGCAGAAAAGGCGGCCGAGATCACCGGCCGCCTTCGATATGAATGCGAATGGATACTCCATCAGCGTTTATCCAACAGATCCCGGCTCACCTCCGACGCCTGATGCCTCTTTCTTCTTCATCGCCTCCTGATAGACTTTGCCGAACAGGAAACAGAGACCGAGATTGGCATAGAACATCGTGAATAACACACCGATTCCGAGTGCAAGCACCCCGAGAGACGCAATGACCCCGAAGATGATCCACATGATCAGTACAGCCGCAAGATTCGCGATATTGTCTTTAAGAAGATCGATTATCTCGCTGAATGCGAAAACTGCGTTAAGATCCCCAGTTACCGCGTAGCGTGCGTAGAACAGCGGAGCCACCAGCATCGCGAGAATCGTGTATGCGAACACCAGCAACTGCGTACACGGCAGAAAGTTAATGATGATGGCGGGGATATAGAGCACGACGGTGATGATCAGCATGATCAGCCCTTTTCCAATCATGTCGCCGAAATTATCCCATTCCGGCAGCGGCACCTCATGATCCTCGTATGATCGTTTGATGACCTCGACTAAGTACCCACCGAGAAACAGCGCACCTATGATAAGTGGCGACAACAGCACGAACGCAGCGCCGACCAGCACTTTCGAAAGCCACGCTTTATCCTCGAACATGTAAGTAAAAGATCTTGCGAGATCGGGCATTCTACCTCCCTGTATGACATCTGCCCATTGGGCGAATTCTCAACCTTACAACTATCCTCGGAGCAGGTCTAAGTCAACAAAAACAAATTCTCCTGAATTAGTCCAGCATCTTGGAATCGAACGGAAGTTCAACCAGATAGGAAAACGCCTCATCAAAGCCGCTCATGACCACATAAACGCTCGTACCATCGCCGCTCCAGATTGCCGATCCACAACTCTTACCGAAGGGAAGCGTGACCAGGCGGATGGTCTTTCCATCTGAGACCCTCACTACGCATGGATTCCAGACGCCTTCGGAATTCTCAAGATAGGCGACATACTTGCCATCACGAGATGGAGTAGCCCAACCTTCGCTCTTCTCGCTAGCCACAAGCGGTGTCGACTTATTGGTGCGGACATCCATAATAAACATGTCCTCACTCCACACTCCTGAGAGCGAGTCGCCCTTGACATAGACAAATCTCTCTGAGTCGGGGAACCACTTCGGCAGGTAGCCCTGACGATCAGGCGTCATTTGACGATAGTGATCTCTGTCGATTTCGTACATCCAGACTGCGGACTTGCCGAGAACTCCGAAGGTGTACGCGTACTTCTTGCCATCCGGCGAGATATCAAGCTGTCTCACATCGAGAACGTTTTTCGGGTTCATTCCCATCGCCATCACATCGTCTGCAGAATAGCCGGGGTCGAATTTCTCGAGATTAGTCACACGAATCGGTTCGGCATATTCGTCACTAAGATCATGCAGCCAGATATCGCACATTGTGAGTCTTTTGTCTACGAGCGCCGCATACTTGTTATCCGGAGTTATGCAGAAGGCCTGCGTCTTGTCGATATTGAAGTCAATATCCTTGAACAGTATTGTCTCTTTCCCGGTCTTGAGATCACCGATGCAGAGACGGCTAATCGATGTACTGTCTTTGATGATCGCCTTGAAATACGCGACTTTTTGACCCGATTCGATTAGCTGCGGGAAATAGACGTTCTCAAAGAGAATCTTGCCGGGGACTTTGTCGTCAGCCAGAGTCGATCCGGAAGTCAGAAGCAGAATCGCAAGGACTATCAGAGCGAATGTGCGTGACGGTTGCATTGTACTCATCATGTTTTCTCCCTTACTGTTACATCAAATATCGGCACATGATAACCTAAATGAAGGTCTGATGCCACAACATTCTTACCCGCACTGTCCTGCGAAGTTCAACATTAGTTCACAGTCACTGCAGGCTATTTTGGCGGCTTTCTAAGCATGTGAGAGATA